>Ga0335394_10008652_pt1 | contig 11484 bp, 12 predicted proteins | sample MAT03_FD_205741 | JGI IMG/M metagenome (GOLD analysis project Ga0335394, IMG submission 205741) | Freshwater microbial communities from Lake Fryxell liftoff mats and glacier meltwater in Antarctica - MAT-03 (spades assembly) (version 2) ... | reverse complement strand
CCCGTTCCGTGTGTCCGATCCGCGGCACCGACGGCTCGTGCAAGACCTCCTCGAGCGCCCGTTCAGCGAGCGCTGGGTGGCGGTGCCGCCGCGCGTATCGCAGGTCGCACGCACGCCCGACCTGCACGACGAAGAAGTGGCCGCGCTCGGGCTCATCACGGTCGCGACCCCGCTCGAAGGTGGCGAGTTCATCGTCGTGGTCGAGGGTCGCAGCGCCTGTCGCCTCGAGTCGCTCGAACAGCATGCGCACCCGTTCGCCGTGCCCTACACGATCGCACGCGTCCGCCACCTGGCCGATCGACCCGAGCCACTGCGGGTCGCGCGCGCCGCCACGACGAGCCTCATCCAGTCGCTGTTCGCGCTGTACGAGAGCTTTGGGCTGGCGGCTTCCGAGCTGCCCCAGAGTGACCTCCCGCTCGACGACATCGGGCTCGTCTATCGGATCGGCAGCGCCGTCATCGAGGACCCGCTCGCGCGTGCGATGTTGCTCTGCGAGCGTTGCCCGGCCCGGCGCCGCGAGCTGGTACTGACCCAGATCGTCGACCAGATGGCGTTCGCGATGCGCGAGGGGTTGCTCGGTCGCAAGGCGCCATTGTGCTGACCGCAACAAGAGCCGGAGGCTTCGAGATCCGTCCGGTCTTTCAAGGGCTCAATCGCCATGCGCTGATCGGCATGGTGCACCTCGGACCGATCCTTGAGCGCGGCGTGTCACTCGCCGACGTGGAGCTTGCCGCGTGCCGCGATGCGGGCATCCTGGCCGAGGCCGGCTTCGACGCGATCATGGTCGAGAACTTCGGTGACCGCCCGTTCTACCCGGACGTGGTGCCGGCCTGGACGGTGGCCGGCATGACCCGCTGCGTGCTCGCGGTGCGCGCGGTCGTCGGCACGTCGCTGCCGGTCGGCGTCAACGTGCTCCGCAACGATGCCCGCGCGGCGTTGTCGGTGGCGGCCGCGACCGGGTCGCAGGCGATCCGCGTCAACGTGCACATCGGTGCGTCGGTGACCGACCAGGGCATCCTGTCCGGCAAGGCGCACGAGACTGTGCGCTTGAGGCGACAGATAGCGCCCGACGTTCAGGTGTGGGCCGACGTGCGCGTGAAGCATGCGGCGCCGGTCGCAACGCGCAGCATCGTCGAAGAGGCCGAGGAGCTGCACGAGCGGGGCGAGGCCGACGCGCTGATCGTGAGTGGGCTACGCACCGGCGGCGAGACCGATCCGGCGCGGCTTGCGGAGGTGCGCGCGGCGGTGCGGTGCCCGGTGCTGGTCGGCAGCGGTGCCAGCCCCGAGCAGCTCCGGGTGCTGATGCCGGTCTGCGATGGGCTCATCGTCGGGAGCTGGCTGAAGGTCGCTGGCCAGGTGCTGGCGCCCGTCGACGCGATGCGGGCACGCATGCTGGTCGAGGCGGCACGCGGCCTGGTGCTTTGACCACTCGGATTATCGACGTAGGCGGCCTGTAGTAAGGTCGCGAGGTCAAAAACGAGTCGTCCTGACCCCAGCGGCGCGCGGCTCGATGAACCCGCGCACGAAGGGGGTCGCCGGGTGGTCGGCGATCTCGGTTGGGGTGCCGACCTGCTCGATCTTTCCGTCGTGCATCACCACCACCCGATCGGCGGTGGCGAATGCTTCCTCCTGATCATGCGTGACGAGGATGCTCGTCACATGGATCTCCTCGTGGATCTTGCGCAGCCACTCCCGCAGCTCGCGCCGCACGCGCGCATCGAGGGCGCCGAACGGCTCGTCGAGCAGCAGCACGCGCGGGCTCGGCGCGAGCGCGCGGGCCAGCGCCACCCGCTGTCGCTGACCACCGGACAGCTCGCGCGGCAGGCGATGCGCGAGGTTGCCGAGCTCGACACGCTCGAGCAGCTCCTTCACGCGGGCAGCGATCTGCGGCTTGGGCGTCTTCTTGACCGACAGGCCGAAGGCGACGTTGTCGAAGACGCTCAGGTGCTCGAAGAGCGCGTAGTTCTGGAACACAAAGCCGACATTGCGGAGCCGAATCGGCCGCCAGGTGACCTCGTCGTCGCCGAACAGGATGCGGCCCTTGTCGGGCGCTTCGATGCCCGCGATGGTGCGCAAGAGCGTGGTCTTGCCCGAGCCCGACGGGCCCAGCAGCGCGGTCAGCTCGCCAGCGCCGAAGCTCAGCGAGACGTTGGCCAGCGCCTGGTGATTGCCGAAGCGCTTGGCGACCTGGTCGACGTGGATCGCCACGCTCTGGGCGGCGCTGCCGATGCTGGCCGCGCTGTCGCTGGAGGTGGTCTTGCGGGATTCGCTCACGATGCGGCTCACGGCGAGGTCGTTGGGGCTCAAAGCATTGGATCTGATAATCGGCGAGATCATGCGACCACCCTCCTCGTTTCCATCCAGCGCACCACCTGCTTGGCCACCAATGTCAGTAGCGCGACCAGGACCAACAGGGTCGCGACCGCGAAGGCCGAGGTGAGCTGATACTCGTTGTAGAGAACTTCGATGTGCAGCGGGACCGTGTTGGTCTCGCCGCGGATGTGACCCGACACAACCGACACCGCGCCGAACTCGCCGACCGCGCGCGCCGTGCACAGGACGACGCCATGGAACAGCGCCCAACGCGCGTTCGGCAGCGTCACCCGGAAGAACGTCTGGAAGCCGGTCGCGCCGAGTGTCAGCGCCGCCAGCTCCTGGTCGCGCCCCTTCGCCTGCATGGTCGGGATGATCTCGCGCGCGACGTACGGGAACGTCACGAAGATGGTCGCCAGGATGATGCCCGGCACCGCGAACACGATCTGCACGTCGGCGTCCGCGAGCATCGGCCCGAAGATGCCCGCCGCCCCGAAGAGCAGCACGAACACGAGCCCGGAGATGACGGGCGAGATCGCGAACGGCAGGTCGATGACCGCGACCAGGAGCCCTTTGCCGCGGAAGTCATGACGCGTAATCGCCCACGCCGCCGCGAGCCCGAACACCACGTTGAGCGGCACGGCGATGGCCGCGGTGATGAGGGTCAAGCGGATGGCGGCGCCCGCGTCGGGATCGGACAAGGCCGCGAAGTAGGTCGTGAGCCCGTCCGAAAAGGCCTCGCCGAAGACGAGGCCGAGCGGCAGGAACAGGAAGACTGTCAGGAACCCGAGACCGATCGTCACGAGCAGAACGCGCACCCACAGCGCCTCGTTGGTGGCAGGTCGCGCACTCATGCCGGGACCTCGGCGGTGCGGGCGGGCAGGCGACGGCGTGCTTTCTCGAGCCGGTTCAGCGTGAACAGGATCGCGAAGCTGAAGATCAGCATCACGAACGCGAGGGCTGCCGCCTGGCTGTACTCGTATTGCTCGAGCTTGGTCATGATGAGGAAGGGCACGATCTCGGTCTTGTTGGGGAGGTTGCCGGAGATGAACACGACCGAGCCGTACTCGCCGACGCCGCGCGCGAAGGCCAACGCGAAGCCGGTCAAGAGCGCCGGCCGGAGCGCCGGCAGGATCACCCGGAAGAAGGTCTGAGCACGGGTGGCGCCGAGGGTCGCGGCGGCCTCTTCGAGCTCGGGCTGGAGGTCCTTCAGGACCGGCTGCACCGCGCGCACGACGAACGGGATGCCGATGAAAATGAGCGCGATGACGACGCCCAGACGGCTATAGGCGCCCTTGATGCCCAGGTCGGCCAGCATCTCGCCGATCGGACCGTGCGGCCCAAACGTCGCGGTCAACGCGATGCCCGCGACCGCGGTCGGTAGCGCCAACGGAAGGTCGATCATCGCGTCGAGCAGGCCCTTACCGGGGAAGCGATAGCGCACGAGGATCCAGGCGAGCAGCAGCCCGAAGAAGAGGTTGACGATGGCGGCCACCAGCGCCGAACCGAACGAGAGCGCGTAGGCGAGCAGCGCGCGATCGTTTGTGACTGCCTGATAGAAGGTCTCCGCATCGAGGCGCAACGACATCAGCACAAGCGCGACGAGCGGTAGGATGACCACGAGGCCTATCCAGAAGAGCGAGATGCCGAGCGACAGGCCGAGCCCGGGGATGGGCCGGTAATTGCGCGGGCGCTTCTGGAGCTCGGGAGCCTGCCGGATAGGGCTCGCGGATGTCATCAGCGAGTGGCTCCGCCGGCCGCCTTCTGGGTCCAGATCTTGTCGAAGATGCCACCGTCGTTGAAGTGCTTCGCCTGCGCCGCGCCCCAGCCGCCGAAGTCCTTGTCGATGTCGAGCAGCTCGAGCTTGGGGAAGTCGGCCGCGTACTTCGCGAGCACCGCGGCGTTGCGTGGCCGATAGTGGTTGGCGGCGATGATCTCCTGCGCCTCGGGGGTCGACAGGAATGCGAGGTAGGCCTCGGCCAGCTTGCGGTTGCCGTTCTTGTCGACGTTCCGGTCTACGATGGACACCGGCGGCTCGGCGAGGATGCTGAGCGGCGGCACCACGATCTCGAACTCACCCTGCGCCAACGCCTTGGTCGCGAGCTGCGCCTCGTTCTCCCAGGCGAGCAACACGTCGCCGATCTGGCGTTCGACAAACGTCGTGGTCGCGCCGCGCGCACCCGAGTCGAGCACCGGCACGTGCGCGTAGAGCTTGGCCAGGAAGTCGATCGCCTTGGCCTCGTCACCTGCATTCTGGCGCAGCGCCCAGCCGAAGGCGGCGAGGTGGTTCCAGCGCGCGCCGCCCGAGGTCTTCGGGTTTGGCGTGATGACCTCGACCCCGTCCTTGATGAGATCGCTCCAGTCCTTGATGCCCTTCGGGTTGCCCTTCCTGACGAGGAACACGATGGTCGAGGTGTAGGGCGCGCTCTTGTCGGCGATGCGGGTCTGCCAGTCCTTCTTGATGAGGCCCCGGTCGGCGATTTGATCGATGTCGTAGCCGAGCGCCAGTGTCACGACGTCGGCGCCGAGACCGTCGATGACGGCGCGGGCCTGCTTACCTGAGCCGCCGTGCGACTGCTTCACCTTGAGGTCATGGCCGGTCTGGGTCTTCCAGACCTCGGCGAAGCGCTTGTTGATCGCGTCGTAGAGCTCGCGGGTGGGGTCGTAGGAGACGTTGAGCAGCGTGTCGGTGGTCGCGCTGCCCGAGCCGCTTTTGGACGACGAGCAGGCGCCGATCAAGCCGGCAACAAAGGAGATGAGGAGTACGTAGCGCATGTCGAAGGCACTCCAGAGTCGTTCACGAGGGCCCTCGAAGAGCGAGGTCGCCCACGCGAAATCTTGCGGGCTGGCTGGAGCCGGTGCGCAGGGAGGAGACCTCAGACCTTCTCAGGTCAATCCCCCGCCACCGGCCGTCGACAAAGGCAAGCCTGACGGGCGTTGGTGTTGGGGGAGCTGGAGGTCGGCGGGTTCACGATCGGGAAGCTGACATTGGTGACCAACTAAGTCAACAACATTGGTGACGAAGTTGGTCAACATTGTTTCGTTCGCCGGTGTTGAGTGAAAAGACTTGTGGTTACGGTGCAATTGGGCGAAATGATGGCGCATGCTGCAGCGCTGGCTCATGGCTCGGAACGTTGCGATGGCGATCGCCGTCGGCCTCGGTTTCGCATCCGCCGGGTGCGACTCGAACCCGACCCCCCACCCAGGGAACAAGGGTGACGACGCCTACGTCGACACCGCGTCCGGCGGTGGCAAAGGCGAGACCGCGAGCCCGGGCATCGCCAACGAGTCCGACCCCGATGACTTCGCGGACGCGATGACCCCGACCGGGTCGGCCGATGCGGGCGATGTCGGGGACGCGAACGCGGACGACAACGAGACGAGCGACGCGGGCGACGTGGGCAATGCGGCCGATGGCTTGGGCGACGTCGGCGACGCGGGTCCGTCGCGATAGTTCGAGTCGCGATGCGTGGCAGTCCGGTCAGGGGAGAGTCAGGTTCCCATCGGCACGCAACGTCACAACGACACTCGTCGCGGTCCAGCCAGTGCAATAGACGGCGCGTGGGATAGACCGGGTCTCGAAGATGCCGTGGCCTTGTGCGTCGTCGGTCGCGACGAGGGCGTCGACCGGGGTGACGCGTGCGGACGAGACGCTGTCGCTACCGCCGGTGCGCGCACCGCAATGCCCGAAAGATGCTCGAATGCTGTTTAGGCCCGCGGTCAGCGCACGGCCAGCGCTCGTCGCGTTCGTGATGCGCTGCCTCGCGAAGAAGCAGAGGACCGGGGAGCCGACGCACAGGCGACCGTCAGGGCATGCGCCGCCATGCGCCGCCAATAGTTGCTCTGCCAAGGCGCGGCCGATGAGGGTGCCCTTGACGCTCGGCGGCCGACCCTGTACCGTGGCGACCTTGCTTGAACCAGGCATCGGAGGTCCTATGCGCGCCACCATGGTCATTTTCGCTCTGTTCTTCGCTGCCTCTGCCTGCGGCGGCAAAGACGCGAACACCCAGCTCTGTCTCGATGACCACACCAAGCTCAAGGGCCTCGTCGCGGCCAAGGACGACGCCGCCCGGGAGCTGGCCGGGCTCGTCTATCAGACCTGCGGGCTCTCGTGCGACATCATGAAGGATGCCGATGCCTGCGGCGCGTTCAAGGAAGTCACCGCGCTGCTGTGCGACAAAGAGGGCAAAGACACCTGCAAGACGCTCTGCGAGGGTAGCAACGGCAAGAAGAACGAGAGCGCATGCGCACTCGTGAAGTGAGTCCTGCCGAGGTGCCGCGAGGGTGTCAGGGTCCGATGCCCTCGCACTCGACTGCGCAGGCGAAACCCGCGATGGAGGTGTTCTGCTCGCGGCAGTCGGCGCTGTCGACATCGAGTACCGACCCGAGCCGATCGGCCCCGGCCGCGCCACGGGTGTGATCGGAGTTGAGGGGAAAGCTCCGCCTACCGACCGGGCGCTGGGCATACGTGTTGTTGTCGGACCCTGAGGTCGCTCCAGACGGCGGGAAAGTCGGTGGCGAGCGCGAGGACGCGAGCGCGTTACGCGTCGTCGACAGAAACGCCAAGATGAAGTCCGTCGCGAGCGCCAAGGTGATGCCGTTCCGACTGACTGACGAAGCTGCGCGACCGGCTCAAGAAGATCTGGAGTGCCACGCCCTGAGTACCTGTGACCGGCGCCTCGTGCTCATGTCGGTCGTCACGGGCGGCCCTCGTGCCGGCCTGCGCTACCGGGGCGCGGGGCCTCGTGCTGGTGCCGGCCGGGAGCTTCTTGCTCGGCCACGACGGCGGTCCCGGACGACCAGGGGCCAGCACATCGCGTGGACCTCGATGCGTTCTGGATCGAGCGCACACTCGTCACCGTCGACGCGTTCGCGACGTTCGTGCGCGCGACGGGCTTCGTCACGACGGCCGAGCGGCGCGGCACCGGCAAGACCGCCCATCCTCGGGAGGGACGGAATTCTGGTTGCTCTCGCCTCGCCACGGCTTCGCCTGCTCGGCGAATTTCCTTGATCACTCGGCGTCGAGCCGGCTGCTTGACAGGCAAGCTCAACAGCGGTTTATAGAGTTTTCCGAAACTCGTCTGGGGGTACCTTATGCGTCGTTCACGCAATGCTCTTTTGTTGCTCGTCTCGTTCATGCTTGCCGTTGTCGGCACCAGCGCCAGCTCACGGGCGGAGGGCCCGACCTGGAAGCGCCTGGGCGCGGGCTGGGCCAATGTCGCCGGCATGGCCGGGATCGGTGACAGCCTCTATGTCGTGAGCGGCGATCACCTCTGGAAGGTGACGGTCGACGGCAAGTCGACCGATCTCGGCGGCAACTGGACCGACGTGACCGCGGTCGCCGCGCTCGACGGCAAGCTCTACGTCATCGGCGGCGCCGCCCTGTGGGAGGTCACGACCGATGGCAAATACACCAAGCTCACGACCAACTGGACGCCCGTCAGCGGCATGGCCGCGGTCGGCGGCAAGCTCTACATCCTGGCCGGCACGCACCTCTGGCAGACCGCCAAGGACGGCTCCTACACCGACCTCGGCGGCAACTGGACCGACGTCAGCAGCCTCACCGCGCTCGACGGCAAGGTCTACGCGATCGCGGTCGGCAAGCTGTGGGCCGTGGACAGCGCGGGCAAGTCGACCGACCTCGGCGCTGGTTGGAGCGCCATCGCCGGCATGACCTCCGCGCGTGGATCGCTCTATGTGATCAACGGCGGCAAGCTGTGGAAGTCGGGCAAGGACGGCAAGTACAAGAACCTCGGTGGCGTGTGGACCAACCCGCGTGGCATCGCCGCGGTCGGCAACACCCTCTTCGCCATCGACGATGGTACCCTCTGGTCCGTTTCGGCGCCTTGAGTTCGCTCGCGGGACGCACGGACCCTTCGTCGCTCGCTCGTCGGCGGCCTATGAGGCATGCCTCCTCACGGCGCCTCAATCGTGCGCGCCCCGCTTCGCGAATTTGATCCGAGATTTGAAAAACGGCCGATCCGCTCGGCCGTTTTTCTTCGTCAACCTGGGTACTTCGCGAAGACTCGACGGGTCGCGATGACCACTATACCCAGCGCCAGCAACATGTACTCGACTCCCGCCGAGCCACCGGGGCACGCGCCACCCTGGGCGACCACGTCGCACGCGTCGCCATCACCGTCGCCGTCCGAGTCGACCCGGTCGGTGTTCGGAAGGTCGACACAGTTGTCGCGAACTCCGCCAGGTCTTCAAGTACTTCGACAAGGATGTCGACTGGGTTGAGGTCGGCTTGCCGATGGCGGGCTCGAGGGCGTCGACCAGATCGTCGCCTACCAGCAGAAGATCCGCACTGGCTTCTTGGACTTCCACATCAAGGCCAAGCGCATCATCGAGGCGGCCGACTACCAGGTCGTCGAGTACGTCTGGTCGGCCAAGCACACCGGCGCCTTCGCCGACGGCACGGTGGCGACCGACAAGGTCGCGCCTGCCCGCGGCGCTGCTCATCCGCTACAGGGAGAACGGCCTCGTCGACAAGGTGTGGTCGTTCCAGGACTGGCCGAACGTGCTCCAGCACCTCGGTATCACACCGGTGACCGCATCGCCCTTGGCCAGCAGGTGTTCGGCCAGGTAGCTGCCGTCCTGACCTGCGATGCCGGTGATCAGCGCGCGCTTCGTTACATGCGCAACACGCGGCGATAGACCGCGAGCGTCTCCCTGGCCATGCGGGCCCAGGTACAGCGCCGCACGTGGGCGAGACCCTGCACGCGCAGGCGCTCTCGCAGCGCCGAATCCTGCGACAACCTGACGAGCGTCTCCGCGATCGCGTCGATCGACTCGGGCTCGAAGTAGATGGCGTCGTCGCCGCCGACCTCCTCATAGGCGCCATTGCTGGCGGCCGCGACGGGCGCGCCAGCCGCCCTCGCCTCGAGCAGGATCATGCCGAAGCCCTCGTACAAGGACGGCGCCACCATTGCCGTGGCCTGGCGATAAAGCGGCGGCAGTCCGCCATCGTCGACGTTGTCGAGCCAGCGGAAACGGTCCTGCAACCCGAACGCGCGCACGGTCTCCTCAATGTCCTGGAAGGTGCACTCGTAGAGGGAGCGCCGACAAAGACGAGCCCCTCGGGGATGTGCGTGTGCACACGGCACCACGCAGGGAACAAGCGCTTGTGGTTCTTCCGGTAGTGGTCGCTGGCGACGCACACGAACCAGCGCTCGGGCAGACGGTGCAGGGCGCGCACAGCGGCGCGCTCCTGGTCGCCGACGGGGATCGGCGAGAAATGCTGCGCGTCGACGCCGAGGTGAACGACGCTGACCTTGTCCGCGGCGAGCCCGACCTGCTGTACGAGATCGCGCTTCGTGAGCGCGCTGATCGCGATGACGTGTCGGGCCGCGGCATAGGCGAAGCGCAGCTTCAGGTACTCACGCGCCCGCGGCCACTCGCGGCGGAAGGGACCGTCGCGCCCCCGGGGGTAGACCAGCGGCACGACGTCGTACGAGGTCGACACGACCGGACAGCCCGGCAGGAGCGGGGTGATGGCGGGCATGGTCGAGTGGAACAGGTCGATGCGCCCGAGCCTGAGCAGCGGACCGAGCAGAACCGCCGTTGCCACTCGTGGCGAGCGGGCGAGATGACCGGGTCGAGCCGCTGGGCGCGCTCGAGCGCGACCTCGGCGGGCAGTGGCTTTTCGCTGGACGAGAGGCTCGCGTAGAAGTCGATCCCTGCGCGCTCGGCCGCCGGGATGGCGAGCAGCTCCTCGAGCAGGGCGACGGTGTAGCGGCCGATGCCGCCATGACGGTCCATCATCTCGAGCGGGGTCAGGTCGACACAGATTCGCACGGCCGGTATGGACCTCGAGCGAAGGGCGGATGTCAAGTCGACTACGACAGGGCCCAGGCTCAGCGAAGGTCGACGCCCATGACGCTCATCAGCTACGCGCAGAACGCGGAGGACGTGCGGCTCTGGCGCGCCTTCGCCGACGTCCGAAAGGGCTTCTACATCGAAGTCGGCGCGCATGATCCGGAGGAGATGTCGATAAGCAAGCTCTTCTACGATCGCGGCTGGAGCGGCGTCAGCGTCGAGCCATCGCCCAGCGCCTTCATGCGCCTTCAAGAAGATCCGGCAGGCTCGTCCGCGCGACGTGTGCCTGCGCCTGGCCCTGTCGGACAAGGCTGGGCGGATGCCGCTCTTCGACTCACCGAGCACCGGCCTCTCGACCTTGAACCGCGACGAAGCCGACCGCCTCACCCGCGATGGGTTCCAGCGCGAGACGGTGATGGTCGAGGTGAAGACGTTGGCGGAGATCTGCCTTGTGCACGCCCAGCGCCCGATCGATTTCATGACGATCGACGTCGAGGGTCATGAGACCGAGGTGTTGCGTGGCGCCGACTTCTCCCGCCAGCGGCCCAAGGTCGTTGTCATCGAGGCGACGCGCCCGAACTCGACCGATGCGTCCCATGCCGCGTGGGAGCCGATTATGCTCGCCGCCGACTACCATTTCGCCGCGTTCGACGGCGTGAATCGTTTCTACGTCGCCGCGGAGCACGCGGCGCTCGTGCCGCTGGTCGCGGTGCCGCCGAACGCGCTCGACTTGTATGTACCGGCCGCGCAGTGGCGCGCCGCGGCGGAGCTGCGTCATCTGGAGCGGTCGCCCGTGACGGCACTCCCGGTGCGGCTGGATCGGCTCCTGCGCCGGCTGTGGCGGCGGCTGGGTGGCGGCTGAGGTCGGTCGCCTGGCTGGGGGGTGTGATTCACGATGAGAGGGCATCTGGCTCAGGGTGTGATGCCTTGAAGACCGTCGAGATCTTTCAGGAACCCAGGAAGTGAGGGAGCCAGGAAGCGGATCAGGGTCGGGGCGCGTGTCGCCATCGGCGGTATTGGTGTCGGTGTCGGCCTCGATATCGAGGCTGGCTTCGATATCGGCTTCGATATCGGCTTCGATATCGGCTTCGATAGGGGTGCAGCTCCTCCCAGATCACCGCCGCACACGCCTGAAGACCGCGCCAGCCCTGGACGTGCGCATGGCTGAAGTAGGCGTTTGAGGTCGGAAAGATCCTTGAGCTCGGCGCGCAGCTGCCGGACGTTCATGCCGCACCCAGTCACACGGTCGACCCACTCGGCCTCATCGTCCGGCGTCGCGAGGCGCGCGACCAGCTCGACAACCGACAGCGACAGGCGGCCCGACGCAAGTGCGGCGCGCACGTGCGGCAA
>Ga0335394_10008650_pt1 | contig 11485 bp, 11 predicted proteins | sample MAT03_FD_205741 | JGI IMG/M metagenome (GOLD analysis project Ga0335394, IMG submission 205741) | Freshwater microbial communities from Lake Fryxell liftoff mats and glacier meltwater in Antarctica - MAT-03 (spades assembly) (version 2) ... | reverse complement strand
TGGAAACCGCACTGCGCACCACCGACGGCGGCACGCTGCGCTTTTACTCGGCCTTCACCACCTTCGGTGCGCCGCTGGACGTCACCGCCGCCTCGCTGCGGGTGGAGCATTTTTTCCCGGCCGACGAGGCCACGCGGCAGCACATGGCCGATGCGGTGGCCGTGCTGCCGGCCTGACAAGCCATCGTTGAGGCCGGGCCTGCTGAGCAAGCGCAAACCCTTGCGCCGCCAGCACACTGATCGGCCAGCCGATGCGCTAAGCTTTTGAGGCTTCAATCACGAGCAACTGAGGAGAAACCGATGGCTGCATTTGCATCCCGCCTGAAATTCAGTTTGGGCCTGGCCGCCGCACTGGTGCTGAGCCAGGGCGCCCTGGCAGCCGACGACGCCCGGGCCAAGCGCGCCGAGTTGCGCAAGATGTGCGACGACGCCCTGGCCGTGGTCTACAAAGACAAGCCCGAGGCCAAAGCCGACATCGCCAAATCGGCCGGTTATGGCTGTTTTACCAGTTTCGGTATTTCATTCTTCGTGGGCGGCGCTGGTGGCAGTGGGCTGGTGCATTCCAACGCCAAGAAGACCGACACCTTCATGAAGATGGCCCAGGCCAGTGGCGGGCTGGATTTCGGCGTCAAGGATTACAAGGAAGTGCTGGTGTTCAAAAGCGCCAAGGCGCTGGACCAGTTCGTCACCAAGGGCTGGGAGTTTGGCGGCGGCGGCAGCGCGGTGGTCACCGCCGAAGGCAAGGGCGCCAAGGCCGAGCAAGGCCAGATCACGTCGAGCGACATCACCGTCTACCCGATGACCTCGGCCGGCCTGGCCGTGGGCGTGGCCGCTGCCGGCCGCAAGTACTGGCAAGACAAGGATTTGAACGCGGCCAAGTGAAGCTGCGGCCGGTCAGCCAGATCCCTTGAACGCTTGGGGCCATGTCGGAGGCACTGCCACCGCTCACCGACCCGCTGGCACCGGACGGCGCGCGGGCCGACATGGCCAGCCTGCGCGCCGCGCTGGACGTGCGCCTGCCCCGCAAACGCCTGTTGCAGCGTAATCTGCTGATCGCCACCTGGAACCTGAAGAAGTTCGGCACGCTGTTCGAAGGCTGGCTGGCCGGGCCTTCGGACAACCCCAAGCGCGACTTTCGCGCGCTGTGGGCGATTGCCGAAATCATCTCGCGCTTCGACGTGATCGCGCTGCAGGAGGTGACCGGCGACCTGCTGGCGCTGCGCACGCTGATGAAGACATTGGGCCCGCAGTGGCAGTTCCTGATGACCGACGTCACGCAGGGCCAGGCGGGCAACGGCGAGCGCATGGCCTTTGTCTTCGACGCCAGCCGGGTGCGGCTGTCGGGCATGGCCGCCGAGCTGGTGGTGCCGCCCGAGTGGCTGGGCACCATCGGCGCCGACGCGATGCAGCGCCAGTTTGCCCGCACCCCGTACGCCCTCAGCTTCCAGGCGGGTGAGGCCACCTTCATCCTGGTGACGCTGCATGTGCTGTACGGCAACGCGCCCGCCGATCGGTTGCCCGAGTTGCGCGCGCTGGCGCGCTGGATGGCCGACTGGGCGCAGCGCAGCGAGCGCTGGCACCACAACCTGCTGGTGCTGGGTGACTTCAACATCGACCGGCAGGGCGACAGCCTGTGGCAGGCCTTCATGTCCACCGGGCTGACCGTGCCGCCGGCCTTGAACGAGGTGCCGCGCTCGCTGTTTGCCGATGCCGCCCACCCGCAGCTGGGCAAGTACTACGACCAGGTCGCCTGGTTCACCGACAAGGCACGGCAGTTGATCGGCCTGCAGCTCAACGCCGCCGGCCATGTGGACTTTGCGCCGCACCTGTACCGTGACCTGGCGATGCCGCGCAGCCAGTTGCAATACCGCATCTCCGACCACTACCCGCTGTGGGTGGAATTTGCCTGCCCTGGCTAGGCCCCGGGCAATCGCCCCCCGGGGCTGGGGCGGCGCGGGCCACAATACGCGCTCCCCAAAAAGGAGCACCCGCACCATGCGCCACCTCACCCTGGTTGCCCGATCCGCCCTGTTGGCCACGCTGGCCGCAGGCGCCTTGATCACCACCCTGCCCGCGGCCCTTGCCGCCACCGCCAACAGCGGCGCCAGCGTGGCCTGGCTGCAGGCCGCCGCCGATGCCGACATCGAGCGCGCCTTTGCCCAGGCCAAGGCTGAAAAGAAGCCGGTGCTGCTGTACTGGGGCGCCAAGTGGTGCCCGCCGTGCAACCAGTTGAAGGCCACGCTGTTCAACCGCGCCGACTTCATCGAACGCTCGAAGAGTTTTGTCGCCGTCAACATCGACGGTGACCTGCCCGGCGCGCAAAAGCTGGGCGGCCGCTTCAAGGTGCGTGGCTACCCGACGATGATCCTGATGGCGCCCGACGGCACCGAGCTCACCCGCCTGCCCGGCGAGGTGGATGCGCCGCAGATCATGGCTGTGCTGCAACTCGGCCTGGCCGGTGGCCGGCCGGTGAAGGCGGTGCTGGCCGACGCCCGCGCCGGCAAGCCGGTCAGCGGCCCCGAGTGGCGATCCTTGGCCTTCTACGGCTGGGACATCGACGAGGCGCAACTGGTGAGCGCCACCGAGCGCGCCGGCCTGCTGGCGCAGCTGTCCACCGCCTGTCCGGCCACCGAGGCCGACGCCGCCACCCGCCTGCTGCTGAAGGCACTGGCTGAAAGCGACGACGGCAAGGGCATCAAGCCCGACGCCGCACTGCGCGAGCGGGTGCGCAAGCTGCTGGCTGACCCGGTGGCCTCGCGTGCGCAGATGGACGTGGTCACCAACAACGCGGTCGACATCACCAAGGCGCTGGCACCATCGCCCGGGGCTGACCGGCTGGCGATGGCCGGCGCCTTCGATGCCGCACTGCAGCGGCTGGAGGCCGATGCCACGCTGTCGCGCGCCGACCGGCTGGGCGCGCTGATCTCGCGCGTGCAGCTGGCCCGCATCGACGGGCCCAAGGACGCGCTTCAGCCCAAGCTGCCCGCCGCGCTGGTGCAGCGCTTGCGCGAGCATGTGGCGCGTGACGACAAGGAGATCACCGACGGCTATGAGCGCCAGGTCGTGATCACCGCCGGTGCCTACGCGCTGACCGAGGTGGGCCTGTGGGCCGAGAGTGATGCCCTGCTGAAGGCCAACCTGGCCAAGAGCCATTCGCCCTATTACCTGATGAGCCAGCTGGCCGGCAATGCCCGCAAGCAGGGCCGCAAGGATGAGGCGCTGCGCTGGTACGAAGAGGCCTACGCCAAGAGCGAAGGCCCGGCCACCCGGCTGCAGTGGGGCGCGGGCTACCTCGGCGCGCTGGTGGAGCTGGCGCCGCAGGACGCCGCGCGCGTCGAGCGGGTGGCCCGCCAGTTGTTTGCCGAAGCCGCCAAGGACCCGGCGGCCTTCCACGAGCGCAGTGCGCGCTCATTGCAACGCGTGGGCGCCAAATTGTCCGAGTGGAACAAGGGCGGCCAGCATGACGCCGCGCTGCGCCGGCTGAACGACGGCCAGGACGGCCAGCCCGGCCTGGCCGCGGTGTGCGGCAAGCTGGACGCCGCCGACGCGCAGCGCGCCACCTGCAACGGCATCCTGAAGCAGCCGGCCAAGAAGGCCGCGGCCTGACGCGGTTGCTGGCAGCAAATCCCGGCAGACCCGCAGGCCCTCGGCCTTCATCGCCGCCTGCACTGAACTGCACTGCGGGGCGGGCGGGGCGCCCGCTTGTCAATGGCAGCGGCAATGACGCTTGATCGGCAGGCCTCCGGATGGTGGGCGACAGGCGGGATCACGCAGAACGGCTGCCCGCAGCGCTGCATGTCTCGCGCACAGTATGCTTTGGCTTCGCCTTTGCTGCAGGAGCCTCCATGCCCCGTCCCGTGCTTGCCGAATCCGCCCTCCACCCTGCCATCCGCGGGCAGGTGGGCGCCTACAACGCCGCCATCATCGGCGAGGTGCAGGCGGCCGTGGCCCGGCACCCGGTCGTCGTTGTGGGCATGGCGGGCAATCCGTTTGTGAAAAAGGCCCGCCGCGCGCTGGACGCCGCCGGCGTGGCCCACCACGACCTCGACTACGGCAGCTACTTTGGCGGCTGGCGCCGCCGCAACGCGCTGAAGATGTGGACCGGCTGGCCGACGCTGCCGATGGTGTTTGTCAAAGGCCAACTGGTGGGCGGCGCCGATGACCTGGCCCGGCTGATCGCCAGTGGTGAGCTGAAGAAGCTGCTGGCGTGAGCCTGCGGCGCGCCAGCGTTGGCCCGCGGCGGGTGGCGGTGGCGCTGGCGCTGCGGCTTGCCGTCGGGGCTGCTGTCGGGGCTGGCACTGCTGAAACGGCTGCGGCAGCGGCTGCGGCTGCGGCTGCCGCTGCCAGCACGGCCGCGCCGGCGGCCGGGCCGGGCCAGCCCTGCCGGCTCGATGGCCTGCCGCAGTCCGCCCGCTGCGGTGTGGTGAAACGCCCGCTCGACCCGGCACAGCCGCAAAGCGTGCTGATCGACGTGCACTACGCGGTGGTGCCGGCGCTGGCGCGGCACAAGGCCGGCGATGCGGTGTTCTTCTTTGCCGGTGGGCCGGGCCAGAGCGCGATCGACCTGGCCGGCCCACTGGCCGCGCGTTACGGCCGGCTCAACCAGCAGCGCGACCTGGTGTTCATCGACCAGCGCGGCACCGGCCGCAGCGCGCCGCTGAAATGTGCCGACGACGACGAGCGCGCTGCGCTGCTGCCGCTGGCCGAGCGCGCCGACGAAGCCCAGCGTCTGCCGCGCCTGCACGCCTGCCGCCAAGCTTTGCAGGCACTGCCCTACGGCGATTTGCGCTTTTTCACTACCGAGCTGGCCAGCGGCGATGTGGACGCCGTGCGCCAGGCGCTGGGCGTGCCACGCCTCAACGCCATCGGGGCGTCCTACGGCACCCGGGCCGTGCTGGACTACCAGCGGCAGTTTCCCGCCCATGTTCGGCGCGCGGTGCTCGACGGCGTGGCGCCGCCCGACATGCGGCTGGCCGATACCGCCGCGCGCGACAACCAGGCCGCATTCGAGGCGCTGCTGGCCGCCTGCGCTGCCGAGCCTGCCTGCGCCCGGCGCCATCCGCAACTGCGGGCACAGTGGGCGGCGCTGCTGGCCGGCTTGCCGCGCCCGGTGCAGTTGCCGCACCCGGTGAACGGCCGCATCGAGACCATCACACTGCAGCGCGACACACTGCTGGCGCTGGTGCGGGCGCCGTTGTACGCGCCGATCCTGGCTTCGGCCCTGCCGATGGCCATCGACGAAGCCACCGCCGGCCGCTGGGCGCCGTTGGCCGCGCTGGCGCAGGCGATGGGCGGCAGTGGCGCGGCCGGCATGTTCACCGGCATGCACTTCTCGGTGGTTTGCGCCGAAGACCTGGGGCCTGGCGCGCCGCCGAATTCCGCTGCTGGCGCCGCTGGCGCCGCTGCCACGGCCGTCCCGGCCACCACCGCGGCCACCACCGCGGCCACCGCCGGTACCACCGCCGGTACCACCGCCGCCATCACCGCCGCCATCACCACGCCGGGCAATGACTTCGGCGACAGCTTCGCCCGGCTCTACCGCGCGGTATGCGCCGACTGGCCCCGCGGCGCGGTGAGCCCGGCTTTCTACACGATGGTGACGGCCACCGCGCCCGTGTGGCTGATGTCGGGCGGGCTCGACCCGGTCACGCCGCCGCGCCATGCCGAGCGGGTGGCGCGGGCGCTGGGCCCGAAAGCGCGGCACATCGTGGTGAACAACGCTGGCCACGGCGTGGCCGCGCTGGGCTGCGTGCGCGACGCGGTGATGCGCTTCATCACCACCGTCGACGACGCCGAGGCGTTGGCTGGCGACGCCGGTTGTGCGGCGAAGGTGCCGCGGCCGCCGGCCTTCGTGCCGCCGGGGGCCAGGGCCTTGCCGGCCGCCACCGGGGCATCACGATGATCGAGGTGCAGGCGCTGGCCAAACAATTCGTGCAGGGCCGCGGCCGGGCACGTCGGGTGATCGACGCGGTGCAGGCGGTCAGTTTCACCGCAGCTAACGCCTGCATCACCGGCCTGCTGGGCGCCAACGGTGCCGGCAAGACCACCACGCTGCGCATGGTGGCCGGGCTGGTGGTGCCCGACGCCGGCCGCATCACCGTGGACGGCATCGACGTGGCCGCCCAGCCTCAGCAGGCCCAGGCCCGGCTGGGCGTGCTGTCGGACGCGCGTGGCCTGTACCCGCGGCTGACCGCGCGCGAAAACATCGTCTACTACGGCCGGCTGCACGGCCTGGCTGACGACGCGGCCCAGGCCCGCGCCGACGGCCTGGCCAGCATGCTGGACATGCGCCCGCTGATGGACCGCCGCACCGAGGGCTTCAGCCAAGGTGAGCGCATGAAGACCGCGCTGGCCCGCGCGCTGGTGCACGACCCGTCGCACATCATCCTGGACGAGCCCACCAACGGGCTGGACGTGCTGGCCACCCGCGCGCTGCGCGAGGCGCTGCGCCGGCTGCGCGACGAGCAGGGCAAGTGCATCGTCTTCTCCACCCACATCATGCAAGAGGTGGAGCGGCTGTGCGACCGGGTGGTGGTGGTGGCCGGCGGGCGCACAGTGGCCGATGGCAGCGTGCCCGAGTTGCTGGCGCGCACGGGGCAGACCGACTTCGAGGCCTGCTTCGTGCAGCTGGCGTTTGGCACCGGCGCCCACGCCGGGCGGGGCGATTGATGCGCGCCGCCTGGCAGGTGTTCCGCAAGGAGCTGCTCGACGCGCTGCGCGACCGACGTACGCTGCTGATGGTGGTGCTGTCGTCGGTGGCGATCGGGCCGGTGCTGCTGGTGGCGCTGTCGGCGCTGGTGGCCGACATCGAGGCCCGCGCCGAGGCGCGTGAGCTCTACGCCGTGGGCCTGGCGCAGGCGCCCACGCTGCAAAACTACATCGAGCGCCAGGCCTGGGCCGTCCACCCGGCGCCGGCCGACTATGAAGCCGGGCTGCTCAAGCGCAGCTTTGGCCACCCGGTGCTGCTGGTGCCTGCGGGCTTCGAACGCGATCTGGCCGATGGCATCGCACCGCGGCTGGTGCTGGTCACCGCCAGCGCCAACCAGCGGGCGCAGGGCGGCACCGGCGCGGTGGCGCGGCTGCTGCACGGCTTTGGCCAGGAGCAGGCCAGCCTGCGGCTGGTGATGCGCGGTGTCGGCCCCGGGCTGCTGCAGCCGGTGCTGTTGGACGAGCAAGACCTGGCCAGCCCGCAGGTGCGCGCCGCACAGTTCACCAAGCTGCTGCCGTTTTTTGTGCTGATGGCCGTGCTGTACGGCGCGCTGCACGCCGCGCTCGACACCACCGCCGGCGAGCGCGAGCGCGGCTCACTGGAGCCGCTGCTGATGACCCCGCTGCCGCGCAGCGCCATCGTGCTGGGCAAATGGGGCGCGGTGGCGGCGATGGGCATGCTGGTGGCGGTGGTCTCGTGCTTCAGCTTTCTGCCCGGGCAGTGGCTGCTGCGCAGCGAAACGCTGGCGGCGATGTTCCAGTTCGGCGGGCGCGAAGCGGCGCTGTTTTTGGCGCTGCTGCTGCCGCTGGCGGCCATGCTGTCGGCGCTGCTGATGGCCGTGGCCATCCGCTGCAAAAGCTTCAAGGAGGCGCAGGCCAACACCACGGTGGTGGTGCTGGCGGTGTCGCTGCTGCCGATGGTCACCGTCTTCAACCAGGGCGGTGAACAGCCCTGGCATTTGTGGCTGCCGGCGCTGGCGCAGATCACGCTGATGCAGCGCGTGCTGGAAGGCGAGGCCCTGGGCGCCGCCGACCTGGGATTGCCGCTGGTGGTGGCAGCGCTGTTGACCGTGCTGTGCCTGGCCTTCGTGGCGCGGCAACTGCGCGCCGCGGCGCTGAAATAACCCTGCTCAGCCTCGATTTAACCAGCGCCGTGGTGCCACCGCAACACGGCGGCCGGTCACTGGGTGAGCACGCTGCCCGGCGCCACCAGGCTGGTCGACCCCGGCAACACCGCGAAACCTGCACTCGGCCCCTGCAGCAGCGCGGGCCCCTGGCAAGGGCTGCCCAGCGCACGTTCCACCTCATGCTGCCAGGGCAGCGCATGCACGATCCAGTTGAAATGCCGGGCGGACTCAAAGGCGGTGAGCACTTCGCCCTCGTCGCCCAACAGGCGCAGGTTGCTCACCACCGCCATCGGGTCAGCCATGGCCACCACGCCGCGTGTCAGCTGAACCCAGTCCCAGGCCATGCCGACATCGCCTTCGTCACCATGCCAGGCCCACAGCGTCTGGCCGACCGTGCGAAACACCGCGTCGCCAGGGTTGGTGATTTGTGTGCCGAGGTGGTGCAAGCGCAAAGGAATCTGTTTTCCGACCTGCCACAATAAAGGCGGCCAGGCACGCAAAGTCCAGGGAGGGCATTGTTGGAGCATGGAGTTCATCATCGTCACCGTGACAGTCTTAGACAGGTTGGCTAGTTTTCGGCATATGCCTTCAAATGAAAACATGTAAACCTTTGCAGGTCAGGTGCTTGACGGCTGGCTGAGCCCGTTCGTTGGCATGCTCCAGACTGGCTTCACATCGGTCCTGAAGGCGGGTAGTCGGGATGACTTCCGCAGTGAAGTCGTGCGCTTCACACAAGCCTTGGGCTTCAACACGGTGTCGGCCATGGCGGTGATCGACTACACCGTCGGCCGCTCTGAGTTTGTCTCGGTCGACAACGCACCACCCGGCTATGCCGAGTCCTACAACAACGCGTCCATTTATCGGCGTGACCCGGTGATGCAGCACTGCCGCCGCCACTCGGTGCCCATCATCTGGGACCAGGCCACGTACACCAGCCAGGGGCTGGGTGATTTGTGGGAGGAGCAGGCCAGCTTTGGCTACCGCACCGGCATCGCCATGGCGCTGCACCTGCCCGAAGGCAGGCATTTTGCGATGGGCGTTGAACGTGACCAGCCGCTGCCCACCGACGGGGGTGAACTCACCCGGCTGGTGGCCGACCTGCAGCTGTTTGCGGTGCACGCGCAAGACGCCGCGCTGCGCGTGCTGTCGCCCGCGGTGGTGCAGGCCGAACGGCCCTCGCTCACCCCGCGTGAGCTGGAGGTGCTGCGCTGGACGATGGAAGGCAAAACCGCCTGGGAGGTGGGCGCCATCCTGGGCATCAGCGAGCGCACGGCGGTGCTGCATTTGACCAACGCAACGCACAAGCTGGAATGCGCCAGCAAGCACCAGGCGGTGCTGAAAGCCCTGCGGCTGGGCCTGATCAGCTGAACCGTGCTGTCGCCGTCGCGGGACGCGACGGGCGCTTGATGGCGCGGCTGGGTGACCGTTTTGTGGCGGATGTCACCTTTTTTGCGCCAACGTTGTAGGGGGGTGACACCGAGAGGCCCCCTGTAAGACTTGACAGTTCCAGATGGTGATATGCGCTGGTGAAATAGTGCACAAGCGCTGCGACAGGCGCCAGCCCTCAAACCACTGGAGTAGCCCCATGCAAACCACCACCCACATCGCCGCCGCCCAAACCCAAACCCAAACCACCCAACTGCCGCGTGGCGGCTGGTAAACACGGCGGATAGCTGCCCAGCCCGTCAAACCGGGCCTGCAGCCGAACTGCCCACCGTGTCGTGGGCGTTTTTCTGTGGATCAGGTCCTTTTCATCGGGCAGGTGTTCATTCCCAACAGCGGGTAAGCCGGGCAGAAGCCAATTGCGCCGGTCACCAGCAACACCACGCCGACATAACCCCAGGCGCCCACGGTGCCGGTGGCCGCCAGGCCGACGAGTACCGCACCAGCGGCGATGCGAATGATGCGGTCCAGGCCGCCAACGTTGAGTTTCATGAATTGCTCTCCTCGGGCAAGTGATCGGCGGGGTGCCGACCGAATGCACTGTGCGCCTGGGTGGCCGCGCCGTCTGTGACCTGGGTCACCGGGGGCATGGTCCTGGCCCGGCCCGCCGCCATGCCCGCGCTCAACAGCCCGCCGCACCGCCACCGGCCAGGGCCCGCAACGCCGGCGCATCGAGAATGGCCACGCGCTCACGGCCGATGGTCACCCAGCCTGCGCGTTCGAAGCGCTTGAGCAGCCGGGTGATGATTTCGCGCACGGTGCCCAGTTCATCGGCCAGCGCCTGGTGCGTGCCATTGACCACGCTGCCGTGGCCCAGCAGCGCCGCCGCCAGCCGCTGATCAAGCCGCTGGAATGCCACCGCCTCGGCCAGCGCCATCAACTCGGCCAGGCGGTCGGCGAACAGGCCGAAGACGAAGCGCCGGAAGGGCTCAACGGCCGTCCAGCGCTCAAACGCGATGGGCGACAGAACGACCAGTTCGGTGGTTTGTGTGGTGATGCCGTGGGCCACCAGCGCGGCGTGGCCGAACAGGCAGGCGGTGGAAGCCACGCACAACTCACCCGGTCCAACGCGGTACAGCTCCAACGACCGACCGTTGGGCGTGCCGCGCGCCACCCTCACCTCGCCAGCCAGCAGCATCGGGAAACCGCTGCACGGTGCGCCTTCGTCGAACAACACCTGCGCCGGCGGCACCGTCAGCACGCGCGCCTGCCCGGTGAGCACCTCATCGCGCAGGGCCGCCGGCAGGTCGGCCAACACCGGGTACAGAGGCAGCAGTCGGTCAGCCAAGGTGGGCATCGGCGGCATCGGTTGAGTATGCGTTAACTTTTAATCGAGCTTCAGATATTGATAGATTTCATCAATCTACTGAGCGTTCGGGCTATCGGGCGTGGTCAGCAGTTCAAGCTGTCCCAGCCAGGACATCGCCTGGCCGGGGTGGTCGCCGCACATGGCCGCCGACGGCCGCAGCGATCTGCAGACCGCTGGCCGCTCGGCTTGGCCAAACAACCGGCAGCGCTTTTGTGCATCAAGCTGCACGCAGGTCACGCCCGCTGCCTTGCCGTGGCGCATGCCAGGAATGGCCGAGCTGATCGATGGCGCGATACAACAGGCGCCGCACCCGGCGCGGCAGTGGGCGGTGGCGACCGGGCCACCGCCAGTCCGCAGGTGCGTGAAGCCGCGGTCGGACCCGGGAGCGGGCGGCCCGGCGTCATGGAGGGTCAGATGGGTGTGATTCATCGGTGGGTCAGCGGCGCGGCATCATAGGCTGAAGGCCATCGCAACATGACGCTGGCACAGCGCGCCCAGGTTTTTACAATGGTGGCCTGCGGGTTCGCCCGTCCTCCCCTTGCCCTACGGCGCGCCACCCGCGCCGCCCCAACGTGCAACACCCACAAACATTCGATGTCATTGTCGTCGGCGGTGGCCATGCCGGCACCGAGGCGGCGCTGGCCGCTGCCCGCATGGGCTGCACGACGCTGCTGCTGACCCACAACATCGAGACGCTGGGGCAGATGAGCTGCAACCCATCGATAGGCGGCATCGGCAAGGGCCATCTGGTCAAAGAGGTCGATGCGCTGGGTGGCGCGATGGCGGCGGCCACTGACGAGGCCGGCATCCAGTTCCGCATCCTCAACAGCAGCAAGGGCCCGGCCGTGCGCGCCACCCGGGCGCAGGCCGACCGCATCCTGTACAAGGCGGCGATCCGC
>Ga0335394_10008646_pt1 | contig 11486 bp, 12 predicted proteins | sample MAT03_FD_205741 | JGI IMG/M metagenome (GOLD analysis project Ga0335394, IMG submission 205741) | Freshwater microbial communities from Lake Fryxell liftoff mats and glacier meltwater in Antarctica - MAT-03 (spades assembly) (version 2) ... | reverse complement strand
TAGGCGGCAAGGCCGGATCGAAATCGGTATACGAACAGGCAAACCATTCTCCATTGCTCAGCACTTCAGCAGCGCCAAGGTTCGATTCCATGGTCGCCGTGCTTGTGCCGGTCCACGTGCTCCAATAATTGGGGCTACCACCGATGCCTGCATGCGTTCCGTAGGTGAGGCTATTGAGGAAACCACCGGTGAATTCCGCAATGAAGTTCGCATCGGCAGCCGCAACGGCATTCAACATATCCTCGCCAGTGGCGGTGCCATTGTGCAAATAACCCCATGCGTAGGAAGGATCGAAGGTCCCATCTTGGAAATCGACGACCAGCACGGAGCTATCGGGTCCGGAGCCGATCCAGAATTGCACATCGGAGAGTCCAAATTGGCCATAGGTGGCAGCCGTAGATAACAGGCCGCAGATCGAAAGAGCGCGTAACATATTCTTCATGTGTTGGGGGTTGGTTTCTAAGTTCCACAACCTCCAGGATGAAAAATAGCTAGGGACATGCACGAAGCAGCGCACGTTCCGAGCTTGCCTTTCTCCCTGAAAGCAAACGTTCGTTGTGCTGCCGACAGGTTTTCTGGCTCGTCCACTTCTTCCGGCGCCTTCCCAACCCAAATTGCGGATCAGTGGCTTTGTGCCGGTCGAGTACTTCGGACTTACAGCTTCAGGTAAAGCCCAGGAATTACACCTGGTTCCCTTTTAACCCGGAGTATGCAGTTGGGCTCGTAGCGAGGTCGAAAAGCGCGATGGCAGCAACACTTTCGTCGAGACGGAATAGCCTAAGCTATTCTGCCGAGAGGAAAGTGAGCGAAGCGAATGCTGCCGCAGCGATTTTTGGCCGTAGTAGAGATCCAATTGCATATTCCGGGTTCAACCCCGGCTTGGAACCGGGGATCGATAGCGCGGCGAAAGTAGGGTTTTGGTGGGGAACCCATGATCACCTGTTGGATCATATCCGCGGAAGTGTTCCATGCATGGAACCCGGCAAGCGACCTTCGATCAAATTCCCATCAATATGAGCGCATACCCAGCCCACCTCCTTCTTGCGATCGCCATCTGCGCAGCCGCCTCCACCAAAGCCCAGACGATCGCCAACGCCGGTCCCGACCAAGAGACCTGCTTTGACACGAGCTCCATGCAGGCGAATACGCCCTTGCCAACGGAGATCGGCTTTTGGGCACTTTCAAGCGGCACCGCCACGATCACTGATGCTTCTGACCCCATGACCACCGTGACCGGCATCGATTTCGGCCAGAGCGTCCTTCGGTGGACGATCATCACCTCAGTGGATACAAGCACCGATCAAGTGAGCATCATGCGGTACTACGCCGATCCCGCTATCCCCTATGCCGGTCCGGACCAAACCCTGATCGCGCCGCCGTTCAGCGCCACCATGGGCGCGGCGCCACCGATCTTCCCGCAGGTCTGCACCTGGTCAGTGATCCAAGGCACAGGTGTCTTCAGCAACCCGAATAGCTATTACGCCACCGTGACCGATCTGAGCCTAGGTGCCAACATTTTCCGGTGGACCAGTGATAGCGGCATTTGCCACCCGCTTTCCACGGACGATGTCGTGATCACCGTGGAACTGTCCACCTCCATCGGTGTTGACGCGAACAACCGCTCCGTGGCGATGTGGTTCGATAACGCTTCCGGTGTTTTGAGGATCGTGGGCGATGTTCAAGCCAATTCCATAAGCATCCTCAATTCCTTGGGGCAAGCCATCGAGCTGCGTACAAAGCCAACGTCCGGAACGCTCGACCTGAGTGCGCTGCAACCCGGTAGCTATTTCGCGACTGCAACTATCCGCGGTACACGCAAGATCCTGCGGTTCGTGGTGAAGCGTTGATCGACTGAGACCATCTACACATGCACGAACCCACGATCACCTGTTCACGACCTTGGGTCCGCTACGATGGATCCCAGACCCGCTTGAGCATTTCCGCTGAGGCGGTGGTCAAGAACATAGCGTTGATCGATCCGCTCGGTCACTTTGTACAACTGGAAGCTGGACCGGGTATCCATTCGTGGAGCATGGCCGGACGTGCTGCCGGGCTGTACGTAGTTCGTGCGGTGGTTGATGAGACTTTGCTGACCCAGCGTTTCGTGGTAGGCAACTGACGAATGCAGATGTAGCCTTTGGGATCTATTAAGCCCTCGCGAGGTGCTACTCCTTGATGAAGCGCGTGGTTCCCATTTTCGGATCCCGCGTTCGCACTTGGTACGTGCCTGACGGAAGCGCAGCAATGTGGAAGGCCACAACATTCCCTAACCACGCTTGGGCAACGTGCATAGGCTGGCCCAGTGCATTGAACACTTGGGCAGAAGAATTCGGACCATCCATCTGCACGTGCAAAAGTTCCTTGGCCGGGTTCGGCCATACGAAAAGGTCTCGTCCCTTCTGCACGATCTGCACGGGGCGCACCTGAGAAAGGACCTCTGTTCCATCGTGATCGATCTGTTTCAACCGGTAATAGGATGTGCCCCGTAACGGCTGCTGATCCTCAGTGCCATAGGTGATCATGGTTTGGCTGTTGCCCGCACCTTCCACCTCAGAGATCGGATCCCACGCTTCGAGATCCGCACTGCGCTCCACAACGAAGACCGCATTGTTCCGCTCCGTTGCCGTGGCCCATTCCACCTCAACGGCATCCCTTTTCGGCCAGGCCTCGAACCGCACCAGCGTCACGGGCAGCGGACTCACCACCGAGATGCTGAAGTTATCGAACAACATGCCGAACGATGTCGTGAAATTCGGCCTTATCTGTAGGGCGAGGCTGGTCGCGGTGGCCGTGAAATTGAGCCGCTCCCGGACCATGTTCCATGCCCCTGTCCGTGTAACGGTCACATCGAGCGCTCCTCCCAACGTCACTCTCACGGAAACGGTGGCTGGCGTTTGGGTGGCCTGCCGCCGCGTGGCATCGAACTCCAGCGCATAGACCGACCCGACGGTGAAACCCGTCACGGTCTGGCACAAAAGCCGGTCGTCTGCCGTGGAACTCGCGTTGATATGCCCGTCCACCTCCGCTACCATATTGGAACCCGAACCGCCATACACACTTGCCGAATTCACCTCCATGGCACAGGTCCAACCTGTGGTGCCGCTCTCGAAACCGGGATTGGTGAAAGACTGACCACTACAAGCGCCCGTGACAACCATTAGAGCCAACGTGAGCCAAACTGCGAACGTGGTCTTGAGAGACATCTGGGAGATCGTCATGGAAATGGGTTCCGTTCTACGCCCGAATGGAATGGAATGTTCAGCGGACACTTCAGCCGTGATCGGATCCATGGCATTCTTCTTGCGAAGTGCGAACTTCACCCCATGAAGTTTCGTCACCTCCTTCTGTGCACCGCCCTACTCTCGATGCCCATGGCGACCCGCGCCCAATTCATCTTCGGTGCCAATGCGGTCTTTGCGGGTGACACGACCCGCACCGAGGTGGAGGGGGCATTTGTCTACGTGGATGTCGAACAACCGTGTTCGCTGTTGATCTCCATAACCGTTGATCGCGCGGGAAATGTCATGTCAGCGGAAGTGGATACCGAAGTGAACACTTGCTTGGAAAAGGAGGTGCAGGCACAAGCCGTGCGAGCGGTAAGCGAACGGAAGTTCAACGCTGTGAAGAAACCCGCCATACAGCGCGGTACGGTGCTGTGGCAATACCGCGTGCAGGAGCCTGATGTTCTATTGGGTTGGGACGTGGTCGTGCCTGAGCCAACGCCCTTGGACACCGACGAACCCCTTTCGATAGTGGAGGTGATGCCCACTTTCCCCGGTGGCGATCAGGCCATGTTCAAGTATTTCGGCACACAGGCCAAGTATCCTGAAGAGGCTGCAGAAAACGGTATCAAAGGTGCTGTCTACGTCGCATTCGTGGTGGAGCGCGACGGCCGCATCAGCGACGTGAAGGTGCTGCGTGGCATTGGTGGTGGCTGCGATGAGGAAGCCGTGCGCGTGGTGAGGAGCATGCCGAATTGGATACCCGGAACACAGAACGGAAAGGTGGTGCGGGTGCGATACAACTTGCCGTTCCGTTTTCATCAGTAGGGTCTAAATACACTGCGGATATTTACTCGAACGGACCAATTTGGCACCGGGCGAACCGAACTCGAACGGATCACGCGCCGCAAAGGCGCGGCGAACACAACGGGAACGCAACGAAAAGCCTTAAATTCAAAGGCGCGAATCGGGATCAAACACTGGCCCAGTCCTTAGCGTGCGGTTCTTCTGCTCAGTGCGCTGCACTCCGCGTGAATGTGACCTAATGGACCGGTAGTATCTCCTCTCGCAACAATAGACGGAGGAAGCAAAGAGACCTTATTTGCAAGGCAATCACAAAATATCTCCACATCATATTCGACATCAGAGCCATCCGACTTCATCCGGGTAAGGCATTCTTCTTTGACTCTGTTGAGCATGATATCGGTCCAACTCATATCCTCTGCATCCGCCATGCAATCCGCGAGTTTTGATATGTCGTAGCCGGGCGTGCGCTGCAATTGCTCAGCTACCTTTTCCATATTGCCGGATAAAAGGTCGCTCCGGTGAGTATTAACCACGCCGCTGTCACCTCCCAGCTTGTTTGCTAAACAGGTACAGAAGGCGATACGATCATGCTTCTTCTTGAACATATTCACCGCGCCATCGACACACGCATCGATCGGGACCTGCAAGGCGTTCACTTGAACGACAAGTTCCGGCTTGGGCGGTTTCCCGAAGCCCAGTACGTTGCCAACAATGCTCAAGGCACAGAGGGCTCCGACCACATTCCAGAAGATCCTTCCACCCTTTGAAGATGGAACGAGCGGGTCGTGTCGTTTGAGGGCATTCCGTAGAAGCAAGACACAAAGCAAGAGGATGATCGAAACCGCAATCAGAACATCGCGCGTGCCACCTGTCTGACGCCACATGTTGAACGTTTCCTGAGTACCTACCAAGAGGAGCAACACCGCCAACAAGATCTTCCCAGTTCGAACCTTCATGCACAAGTATTAGGTTGACCAATGTAACCCTGTCAAAGAGAATGATCCGCATTTCGCGTTAGGGATAGAAGCGGAAAGCCCGCAAGCGAGCCCCGGCTCAAGGCCGGGGCGAGTGCGGACTTGAAGCGGATAGCCCGACGGCGCGCATTTGGCGCCGGAACGCCCACACCTCGACTCCGCTAGGTGTGACATTGCCCACTATTCACCACCACACCCGATCTTCGCACCTCGCCCATGAGCTCCCCGATACACATCGGGGCCGCTCATTGGCCCATTAGCTGATCACCCCGCATGGCCCAGGACATCGACTTCAACAGGAACGAAGACCACAACAAGCTCGCCCTCTCCGACCTGCACAACAGGTTGAAGAAGATCCACCTCGGTGGTGGCGAGAAGCGCATTGCCAAGCAGCACGAGCAGGGCAAGATGACCGCCCGCGAGCGCATCGACGCGCTGCTGGATCCCAAGAGCGCACGCATCGAGATCGGTGCCTTCGCCGCCGATGGCATGTACAAAGAGCACGGCGGATGCCCCAGCGCGGGCGTGGTGGTGGTGATGGGTTACGTGAGCAAGCGACAGTGCATCGTGGTGGCCAACGACGCCACCGTGAAGGCCGGGGCCTGGTTCCCGATGGCCGGCAAGAAGAACCTGCGCGCACAGGAGATCGCCATGGAGAACCGCCTGCCGATCATCTACCTCGTGGACAGCGCCGGCGTGTTCCTGCCGATGCAGGACGAGATCTTCCCCGACAAGGAGCACTTCGGAAGGATCTTCCGCAACAACGCGGTGATGAGCTCCATGGGCATCACGCAGATCGCCGCTGTAATGGGCAGCTGCGTGGCGGGCGGCGCCTACCTGCCCATCATGAGCGATGAAGCGCTGATCGTGGACAAGACCGGCAGCATCTTCCTCGCGGGCAGCTACCTGGTAAAAGCCGCCATCGGTGAGGACATCGATAACGAGACCCTCGGCGGCGCCACCACGCACAGCGAGATCAGCGGTGTGATCGACTACAAGTGCAAGGACGATGCGGATTGCCTCAAGAAGATCCGCGCCATCGTGGACAAGCTCGGCAAGCCGAAGGATGCGGGCTTCAGTCGCGAGAAAGCACTCGCACCGAAGTCCGATCCGAAGGAGATCTACGGCATTTTACCCAGCGAGCGCACCAAGCCCTACGACATGCGCGAGGTGATCGCGCGGCTGGTGGACGACAGCGATCTTACCGAATACAAGGAGGGCTACGGCCAGAGCATCATCACCGGCTACGCGCGCATCGACGGTTGGGCCGTGGGCATCGTGGCGAACCAGCGCAAGGTGGTGAAGAGCAAAAAGGGCGAGATGCAGTTCGGTGGCGTCATCTACAGCGACAGCGCCGACAAGGCCACGCGCTTCATCGCCAACTGCAACCAGAAGAACATTCCGCTGGTCTTTTTGCAGGACGTTACCGGCTTTATGGTGGGCAGCCGCAGCGAGCAGGGCGGCATCATCAAGGACGGCGCGAAACTGGTGAACGCCGTAAGCAACAGCGTGGTGCCCAAGTTCACCATCATCATCGGCAACAGCTACGGCGCCGGCAACTACGCCATGTGCGGCAAGGCCTACGACCCGCGCCTGATCGTGGGCTGGCCCAGCGCCCAAGTGGCAGTGATGGGCGGCGAGCAGGCCAGCAAGGTGATGCTGCAGATCGAGGTGAGCGCGCTGAAAGGCAAGGGCGAGACGATCACCGCCGAGAAGGAAAAGGAACTGCTCGACAGGATCCGCTCGAAGTACGAGGAGACGATCTCGCCGTACTACGCGGCATCGCGGTTGTGGCTGGATGCGGTGATCGATCCGTTGGAGACGCGCTCTTGGGTCTCAATGGGTATCGAAGCCGCCTCACAATCGCCGGCTACCAAGGAGTTCAACATGGGCGTTCTTCAAACCTGAACCATGAACAACTTTTCCCGACCCAAGAGAGCCTGTCCCGGGCTTGACCCGGGATGGGTGAGCATGGGGATCGAGGCGGCGGCGCAGAGTCCGGCGACGCGGGAGTTTAATATGGGGGTGTTGCAGACGTAAGCCACTCTGAGCGTAATCGAAGTGTGGGCGTGCCTCGGCACAAATGCAGCCGGATTCGGCTTTCCGCTTCAATCCTTCACGCGACCGAACGAGTCATTTAACCGATATTTGTACATGGCGAAGAAGAAACTTGGATTTGCATTCAGTCTTGTCATACAAGGCAAGCATCGACTGTACAGCCTATCAGTCCAAAGCGATGTGCTCGCTAGAACATGCTTTGTCACTACTCGTGATGAAGACGCTGAGTCTGGCTTCCAGAGGGTTTTAGACGAGCGGCGAGCAGACCTGATTGCCGATTACATAGATAAGGGTCTCGGAACTATTCCAAGTGCCGTAGTACTCTCTGCCCAACCCGAGGCAGAATTGAAGGTCTTGGCGAATCGAACCTCACTCGAATTCAATGATACCCCAAGGGCTTTCTTGGTTCTCGATGGCCAGCACAGAATTTGGGGTTTCAAGAAGGCCAAAACTCAGTTGCGCGTACCTGTTATCATCTACAATGACCTTTCAAAACAACAAGAGACTCGCATTTTCATAGACATCAACACCAAGCAACGACCGGTTCCAAACGAACTACTACTCGACATTAAGAAGCTTGCGGACTATGAAACAAGCGATGAGAAGCTGCTTGGGGAAATATTTGACAGTTTCCACCGTGACAAGAAAAGCCCCCTTTATGGTCTGACCTCTCCAACGAAGCGATCTAAAGGAACGATTTCTAGGGTCACCTTCAACAACTCAGTCAAACCGGTGATGACTTTGTTCTCTGAAAAGTCATCGGACAGCATTTACAGTGCACTCAGTGCGTACATGGCAGCCTTTGTTACTTCAGCAAAGCAGCACAAGCATAAGGTCGATATTACAAACCCAACCACTTTTAAGGCTTCACTTTGGCTATTTCAAGATGTGGCGCAAAGAGTGAAAGACCTGTTTGGGGCTCAATACACCAGACAGAACTTCGAAGCGGTACTTCTTCCAGTATTTGAGCGTGTAAAGTCATCGAAATTCAAGAACCCAGGGAATTCAGCGACCGCGCTTTATGCTGATCTACAGGCAGCAATGCGAGGAACTTTCACACTTTGAGAACGCATGGCGATCGACTTGCTTTCCATCCTCAGAAATGAATGGTTAGACAACATTGAACTCATTTCAGGTAAACAGCCTCACGATATCCGGAATTACCTCACGACCGGCGAGTACGCTCCGCTCGACCCCTTCTTGCCGAAATCTATAGCGCTCTACTACTCAGACCTGAGTGTCGTAAATAGAAGCTATGCAAGTGAAGTCAATCGCTTCTCTGCTGCATCATTCGAGAGCATTCAGGGTATTGGACCGGACAATAAGCTGACCAAGTCATTGTCATGGTCTCTAATCCGCCTTTACTATGCCGCCTTCTTTGCGGCGCATGCGTTGATTCGATTGCATGGTCGTAGCCTTACTCAGGTGGACACGGCATCGTGCGTTCGGGTGAATAACCTTGCCAAGGCTTATAGCACTTTGAATTCCGAACCCTTAACAAATGGGTTGCAGCGAATCTCAATCAAACGCACCCCAAATCTTATTGAGCTTGCGAAAGTCGGGGAGAAACCACATGAGGCCTTATGGCTGAATTTTGGAGAAGTGTTCAAACCGGTTGCACAGCGAGTTCTGAAATCTGCTACAACCACAGAGATTCAAGAATTCGCAGTGAAGCTGATGGACCTTTTGAGGATTCTTTCCGATGAAGGTCGAATGCCAAACTACAACTGGCTCTCATTCATGAGAAACTCAATCAACTATCGCCAATCGCATTCAGTTTGGCACCCTTACGGCACCCAACCAAAATACTGTAGCAGCCTCCACGATATCGTAAATCAGTGGACTGATAATCCAAACGATTTGAACTTTTGGCCAAGCCAAGACCGAGAACTTCAACACATGGTCGAAAGCTGTGTTTTCATCGTCTCATTATGTAAACAATGTTGCGAAGATATTAATCGGGCAGCACCCGACAGGAAATCCTTCCTCAAGTACAAGGCGCTGAACCTTTTACAGCACATTACCTAGTGTTCTCTACATGTAGCATTGCAGGTGATGCATATCCTCAAACCATAGCAGGGACTTCCGTTTTCGGGAACCCCTGCCCGTTCGGGATCACCGGTTGAGCCGACCCCTTTCCAATTGGCGGTGTTCTCCCGGATGTAATTCGCGATCCGTTCGTACGCGCCATCGCCGCTGATCATGTTGTCCCAATAATTGCGTTGCCATACGGGGGCATCGTGTGGCAACAACCCATCCGCCATTCGGTGGATGCGTGTTCCGGCGCTTACCCTCGTAACATGGCAAAGCGTGCTGACCTCCTCGACAAGAAGACCGTCCAACGGTCGCTGAAGAGCCTTCCCGACCGTTTCAACGCTGACGATGCCATAGAGCGGATCATCATCCTTGAGAAGATCGCTGCAGGCATGGCCGACATCAAGGCAGGCCGCACCGTTTCCCTAGAGGAAGCGAAGAAGCGCATGGCCAAATGGCTGAAGTAAGGTTCTCGGAGAACGCGCTACGCGACATGGATCCAACGCGGCATACATAGCCCGTGATCCGGAGTTCCATGCTTCGAAACAGATCGAACGATTCTTAGCAGGCGCGAATGGACTCAAGATCTTTCCACTTAAGGGACATTTGGTTCCGGAGGTCGATCATCCGACCGTTCGTGAATTGAAAGTGGGAAACTACCGGTTGATATATCGGCTCATTGAAAACGATGTTGTCGAGATCTTGACGGTCCACCATGGAGCGCGAAGGTTCCCGTACACTCGGATACCGCCGGGCACAACAAGATCCAAACGTACCAAATGATCCATACAAGGATCGCGGACTCCAATGCGCCATACTACGCCGCTTCGCGGTTATGGTTGGATGCAGTGATCGATCCGTTGGAGACGCGGGGAGCCTATCCCGGGCTTGACCCGGGATGGGTGAGCAAGGGGAATCGAAGCTGCGAGCCAGAGTCCGGCGACGCGGGCGTTCAATATGGGGGTGTTGCAGAAGTAGCGCACACTGAGCGTAGTCGAAGTGTGGGCGTGCCCCGGCTCAAAAGCAGCCGGGTCCGGCTTTCCGCTGCAAGTCCTCACTCGTCGTTCCTCCTCGCTCGCGGGCTTTCCGATTCAATCCGTCACGCGGAGATCGTGCAACCGAGGATCTTTGTGTCATGAGTAAGCCAATCATTCGCTTCGGTGTTGCCGATCAGCTTTTGGACAAACTACGATCTGGCGATTCCGTGAGCGACCACATGGATAATCACATTGCTGCTCTCAAAAAGAAGCCGCAAGTGCAAGTCGTCATTTCCGAAAAGGACAAAGTCGTCTTCTATCTATACCCCTGGGTGCAGAGTGGTGAGTTGTTCGCACTTCGCGTCCTAGACCCAACACAGAATTTCTTCCTTGAGGCTGTCAAGCACCATGATGCCTTTGACCAAACCCGTGGGCAAGTCGGTATTGCTGTCGAGATAGATTCTGGCGGCATCAAACTCGTCAATCGAGCCGTTGGAGAGACTCTACTTAGCACGAAGGTTCATGCAATCCTGTTCTATGCATTGGCAGCGGAGGCGCTCGCCAATTCAAGGCTACCTCACGATGCATCTTGGTCTAACAAGAAAGGCGAGACATTGGACCGACAAGGCATGGAAAGGTGGTGCAGCTGGAAAGAGAAGGTCGACTACCTCATCAATCACCTAAAGGTTGGTGCAACGAACACATCAAAGGCTGTGGACTTCATCGTTTCCCTTATCAAGATCAGGGACAACATTGTACATACCAAGGGCATCTCGTTGAAAGGAGCGGATGAGGACTGTGTAACCCACTACTACGCCGCGTTCCAATTTGACTTGGACAAGACCAAGAAATCCATGGCCGTCTTGATGAAGGCCTTGGGTTAATCTGGATCACCGCTGAACCGATTCCCTTTCCAATTGGCGGGGTTGTCGCGGCATACTTCGGGGTCGCGCTTTCCGCTCGTGGTCCTCGTCCGCCGTACGGCGGCCTGTGGGCTACCGGCCTCAAATGCAGGCCTGCTGCGATCGCTCACCATGCCTTCGGCAGGCAGGCGCGTTGCTTCGTCGTTCCTCCTCGCAATGCGGCGATACCTGATGATCACGGGCGGCATTCGCCCATTCGTTCGCACCGGGTGATACGTTGCCACTGCGGGTCGAACATGACCGGCGCAAATCGTTTCGTTCCATCGATCCATTCAATGCATGGTTCCCAAACATTGTCTCCCGTGTTCCGCGCGCATTTGTCGAGGGCCACTTGTGACCCCGCCGCTGTCGCAGTGAGCCCCTACAACGTTCCAAGAGCGTTACTTCGGCGCGGGCTCCGCATTCACCAAGGGCCGACCGCATCCGCCGATACAACTTAGCCATGACAACCGCCCCGACCAGCCCCCGCACGGCTTTCTTCTCATGGCTCTT
>Ga0335394_10008641_pt1 | contig 11495 bp, 7 predicted proteins | sample MAT03_FD_205741 | JGI IMG/M metagenome (GOLD analysis project Ga0335394, IMG submission 205741) | Freshwater microbial communities from Lake Fryxell liftoff mats and glacier meltwater in Antarctica - MAT-03 (spades assembly) (version 2) ... | reverse complement strand
TCGCCGCGCTGCTCGCCGCCCCGCGCCCGACCCCGGCCCAGCAGTACGCGCAGGTCGCCCGCGCCGAGATGGCCGACCAGGCGCTCGAGATCAACGAGGCCGACACCCGCCTGCTCATCGACGCCGCGCTGCGCGAGGTCGGCTGGGAGGCCGATACATCGCACCTGACCTTTCGAGCAGGTGCCCGCCCCGAACCCGGCCGGGCCCAGGCGATCTCCGAGTGGCCGACCACCTCCGGCCCCGTCGACTACGCCCTCTTCATCGGCCTCGAGCTGGTCGGCGTCATCGAGGCCAAGCGCCGCGGCAAGGACGTCCCCGCCGTGCTCGCGCAGGCCAGGCGCTACGCCCGTGACATCCGCCCCGAGCACGGCGCCCGGCTGCACCGTCGCGCCCCGTGGGGCGAGTATCGGGCGCCCTTCGTGTTCGCCACCAACGGGCGGCCCTTCCTCGAGCAATACCGGACCAAGAGCGGCCTGTGGATCTGGGACGCCCGCGTGCCCGGGGAGATCGAGCATCCGGTCGCTGGTGGCTGGCTGTCCCCGGAGTCGCTGCGGCACCGGCTCGGGCACGACCCCGCCGAGTCCGCCGAGCGCCTCGCCGCCGATCCTCTCGACGCGCTCAATCTCTACAGTTATCAGCGCGACGCGATCGAGAGGGTCGAGGCCGCCGTGCTCGCCGGTCAGCGCCGGATCTTGCTGGCGATGGCGACCGGCACCGGCAAGACCCGCACCGCGATCGGCCTCATGGTCCGCCTGCTCAAGTCGCGGCGCTTCAGCCGGATCTTGTTCCTCATCGACCGCAACGCGCTCGGCGAGCAGGCGCTCGAGGCCGTCGAGAACGCCCCGATCGTCCAATTCCAGAGCTTCGCCAAGATCTACGACGTCAAGGGCATGGACGAGCTGTTCCCGGAGCCCGAGACGCGCCTGCAAGTCGCCACGATCCAGGCCATGATCGGCCGCACCCTCGCGCTCGCCGACGGCCAGGCCCCGATCGACCCCGGCACCTACGACTGCATCATCGTCGACGAGTGCCACCGCGGATATACCCTCGACCGCGAGCTCACTGAGCAAGAGCTCCTGTTTCGCTCGCAGGACGAGTACATCTCCAAGTATCGCCGCGTCCTCGACTACTTCGACGCCGTCGCGATCGGCCTGACCGCGACGCCGGCCCTGCACACCGCGCAGATCTTCGGCCCGCCGGTCGCCCGTTACAGCTATCGCCAGGCCGTGCTCGACGGCGTGCTCGTCGACCATGAGCCGCCCCACGTCATCCACACCCGCCTCTCGACCGACGGCATTCACTTCGCCGCCGGTGAGACCGCCGAGCGCTACAACCAGCGCCGCCACGTCATCGACACCGTCACCTTGCCGGACGGCATGGACTTCGACGTCGACGACTTCAACCGCAGCGTGCTGACCGAGGGCTGGAACGCCGCCGTCTGCGGCCACCTCGCCGACGAGATCGACCTCGACGGTCCCGCCAAGACCTTGATCTTCGCCGCCAGCTCTGACCACGCCGACATGGTCGTGCTCAAGCTCAAGGAGGCTTACAAGGCCCGCCGCGGCGACGTCGACCCGGAGGCGATCGTCAAGATCACCGGCGATGTCGACCGCCCCTCGCAGTTGATCCGCAACTACAAGACCGAGCGCCTGCCGACGATCGCCGTCACCGTCGACCTGCTCAGCACCGGCATCGATGTGCCCGCGATCTGCAACCTCGTGTTCATGCGCCGCGTCAAGAGCCGGATCCTCTACGAGCAGATGCTCGGCCGCGCGACCCGCCGCTGCGACCCGATCGGCAAGGAGACCTTCCGTATCTACGACGCCGTCAACCTCTACGCGATGATGCAGGAGGTCAGCGAGATGCAGCCGATCGCCGTCGACCCCCAGATCACCGTCGAGCAGTTGGTCAACGAGTTGCGCACGATCACCGACGCCGACCTGCGGCCGACGATCCACGACCAGTTGATCGCCAAGCTCAGGGTCCGCGCGCGGCGGCTCCAGCACGCCGCGCTGCGTCACTTCGAGGCGCTCGCCGGCGAGTCGCCCGCCGCGGTCGTCGGCCGCCTGCAAGCGGACGGCCCCGACGCCGCGCTCGCGTGGATCGACGCCCACCCCGCAGCCTTCGCCGCGCTCATCGCCCGCAGCCAGCGCGACCACGGCCCGATCATCGCCCCGCACACCGACGACCTGCTCGGGGTCACCCGGGGTTACTCCGGCGGCGAGCGTCCGGAGGACTACCTCGACGGCTTCGGCGCCTTCCTGCGCGACAACCTCAACCGCATCCCCGCGCTCGCGGTCGTCGTCCAGCGCCCGCGCGAGCTGACCCGCGCCCAACTGCGCGAGGTGCTCCACGCCCTCGACGCCGCCGGCTACAGCGAGACCAGCCTGCGCGTCGCCCACCGCGACCTCAGCAACGTCGACGTCGCCGCCAAGATCGTCGGCTTCATCCGTCGCCAGGCGCTCGGCTCCCCGCTCGAGCCCTACGCGTCACGCGTCGATCGTGCGCTGCGCACGATCGTCGCGCGCCAGCCCTGGACCACCCCGCAGCGCGAGTGGCTGGCCCGCATCGGCAAGCAGCTCAAGCTCGAGACCGTCGTCGACCACGGCGCCCTCGATCAAGGCGCCTTCAAGTCCGCCGGCGGCTTCACGCGCATCGATAAGGTGTTCGACGGCAAGCTCGCCACCGTGCTCGGCGACCTGCAAGACGCCCTGTGGAGCGAGGCCGGCTAACAGCCTTCAGCGGCGCCATGGCTGCTTTGGCATCGCCAGCTTCCAGGCCCTGCGCTCGGCCGCAGGTACATGGTGATCGAGCACGTCGAGCGAGAGCTGCGTGAACGGCTGGTCCTCCCGGTAATATCGACGCGTCAGTGCATTCCACTCCTCCCGAACTCTGGGCCTGTCGCCGCGAAGTATCGCCGCTCGCAGCGGCTCGAGGTCACGCTCGATGATACAGGCCCAGGACGTATAGAGGTCGATGAGCTCGTCGCGGTCGAGCCCCAGGATCTTGATCGTCTGGTCGCCGCGTAGGCTGCCAGCGCGAGCAAACGGCCGCCATTGACGCTTCCGCCGCAACATGACCGGCAAAAACTGAAGTGACGCCGCGGCATTCTCCTGGGCCGGGTCGATCAATATAGCCCGCTCACGTCCGGGCGGGCGATGCCCAGCACGCAGCGGATGCCCGAAGTGGGGGCCAACGGCGTCGCCCTCGAGGGGAAACTTATCGAGCTTGTTATTGTTACAGTTCCAGCAACAGAACAGGAGATTTTGCCAGGACCACGTCAGCCACCAGTAGCCTGGTCCGCGGGTACGATTAGAACGCATGGCGCGCAGCTTCGGCCGGAAGTGCTCCACGGGCTCGTGCTTCGCCTCAAGCTTGCGCTCGCAATAGCAGCACTTGTCGCGCTGGGCCCTGCGAAGTTCGCGGCGAACCTCCCTGTACCTGATGCCGAGCAACTGGTCCGTGAGCTGCTCACCTGCGAGGAGAGCGCTCTGCACCCGGGCCAGCTCGCCCGTGGCGGTCGCGGCCCACGTCCGCGGCGCCGGGCCTCTGCGGACCGGGATCATCCCCGTGCTTTCCTCGGCGTCACCGGCCACTCAGGCGTGATGCCGGCGTCCTTGAGCAGTTGCAGCAACGCTCGCCTGCGCCGCTCGTCCGCGAGCGAACGCCGCGGATCGCCTGCCAGGAGCGCGTACTCCTGAAGCAGCGCCTCGTAGTGCGTGCGCTCCACCCCGAAATACGTGTTGTAGAGCTCGCTCCCGGTCATCAGCAGCGGCGTGTTCTCGCCGGTGTCCATGACGACTACGTCGCCGTTCTCGTCCTGCGTGACGCGGATGATCTCGTCGTCCTCGAGGCCGGAGAGCAGCAGCGGCGAGTGCGTCGTGGCGACGAACTGAAGCCGCGGAAAGGTGTGCTTGAGCCCGGCGATCAGGCCTTGCTGCCATACGGGGTGCAGGTGCAGGTCGAGCTCGTCGATGAGCACGAGGCCCTCCATATCGGCGGGCGCGATCGGTCCCTCGGCCTCCCACATGATCTGGCCGACGAGGTCCGCCAGCCAGGCGATCGTCGATTGATAACCCTGCGATAGCCAGATCGCCGGCAGCGCGATCGGCTTGCCGCCGATGTCGAAGCGAAACTTGTGACGCTCGACGATCGCCGTCGCCGTCGCCTTGCCCTTCATGCCGCGCAGCTCGAGCCCCGAGATCCGCGGCAGCAGCTCCGCGTGCGCCAGCAGCGTCGCCTTGAGCGCTTTGATGTACGCGGTCGCCTTCTTGGGCTCATTGGCGAACACGTCCGCGAAGCCGGTGCCGATCGGCGTCGTGCCGCTGTCGAACAGCGTCTCGAGCCGGCTGCGGATCATGTCGCCGCCGCGCTTCGTCGCCATCGGCGCCGGCAAGTTGCGATTGACGCCATAACCCGCGACAAACCAGTGCGCCAGGCTCCGACCGCGGGCCTCCGCGAGCGGGTCGGGGTTACTGTCCTTCCCGAGGTTTGCTTCCCTCGAGTCCGGCTTCGCCTGATAACTGGACCCGCCTCGAAACACCCGCCAACCGATCCCCAGGTTTAGCCAGGAGTGGATCCCCGAGGGCATCTTGAGATTACGGCGGCGCACGACCCCGGGATACGAACGTGCGTGCGCATACTCTTCACTAAACCCGAAGTCCGCCTCGATGCTCACTTCGGGACGGCGCTGGCGGCGGTCCGGCAGCGGAGTCGTGTCTTCGGTTAGCTGGTTGGCCCCGTCGACCCCCGCCGCCGCCAGGGCGATCGCCCGCAGGATCGACGTCTTGCACAGCCCGTTCTCGCCGACGATCACCGTCCACAGCCGCGGCGCGCCGTCCCGCGTGAAGCTCAGCCGCAGGTCGCGGAGCAGCTTCAGGTTCTGGATGTGGAGCTCGCGCAGGTACATGGCCGGGCCCGGTCAGTGTGCCGCGGCACGCAGGTCCGGGGAAGCCCTTTGTGCCGGACCTCGCCGACGTGAGGAGCCTCCCCCGTCGCTCACCCTACGCCTGCCCACCTGCGGTAAAACCCTGCGCCGCGGCCCATGAGCACCACCACACAGGACATCGTCCAGAAGCTCTGGAACCTCTGCAATGTACTGCGCGACGCCGGCATCACGTACCAGCAGTACGTCACCGAGCTGACCTTCTTGCTGTTCCTGAAGATGGCGCAGGAGACCGCGCAGGAGAAGCAGTTGCCCACGAAGTATCGCTGGGCCGACCTCAAGGACCACGACGGCGCCGACCAGCTCGCCTTCTATCGCGGCCTGCTGCTGCACCTCGGCGGCCACGGTTCGGCGCAGGTCCAGGCGATCTTCCGCAACGCCGGCACCGCCCTCAAGTTGCCGCGCCACCTGCGGACCCTGGTCGAGGCGATCGACCGGCTCGACTGGTTCGAGGCGCGCACGCAGGGCCTCGGCGACCTCTACGAGGGCCTGCTCGAGAAGAACGCCAGCGAGCTCAAGTCGGGCGCCGGCCAGTACTTCACGCCGCGGCCGCTCATCGACTGCATCGTCGCGCGCGTGCAGCCGCGGCCCGGCGAGGTCGTGCAGGACCCGGCCGCCGGCACCGGCGGCTTCCTGGTCGCCGCCCACAACTGGACCCGCGAGCACCACGACATCTACGAGCTGACGACCGCCCAGCAGGAGTTTCAGATCAAAGACGCCGTGGTCGCCATGGAGCTGGTCGAGGACGTCCAGCGCCTGCTCCGCATGAACCTCCTGCTGCACGACATCGAGGGCCAGGTCGCCGTCGGCGACACCCTGTCGAGCGAGGGCGCCCGCCTGCCGCCCGCCGACATCATCCTCACCAACCCGCCCTTCGGCACCAAGAAGGGCGGCGGCGGCCCGACCCGCGACGACTTCAAATACCCGACCTCCAACAAGCAGCTCGCGTTCTTGCAGCACATCTACCGCGGCCTCAAGCCCGGCGGACGCGCCGCGGTCGTCCTGCCCGACAACGTCCTCTTCGAGGACAACATCGGCCGACAGATCCGCCAGGACCTGATGGATAAGTGCGACCTCCACACCGTCCTGCGCCTGCCCACCGGCATCTTCTATGCCCAGGGCGTCAAGACCAATGTCCTGTTCTTTACCAAAGGTAAGACCGACAAGGGCAACACCCGCGAGGTCTGGGTCTACGACATGCGCAGCAATATGCCGAGTTTTGGTAAGCGCACCCCCTTCACCCGCGACCATTTCAAGGAATTCGAGGCGCTCTACGGGGAGAACCCCCACGGTAAGAGCAAACGCGTGGACCAGGGCGAGACCGGCCGCTGGCGCCGCTTCACCCGCGAAGCGCTCGCCAAACGCAGCGACAACCTCGACCTCACGTGGCTCAGAGACGAGTCCACCAGCAACCACGACGAGCTCGCCGAACCCGACGAGATCGCCGCCCAGATCCTCGCGCTGCTGCGCACCGCGACCGAGGAGATGGAAGCGCTGCAGATCGAGCTGGCGGGTGTGGGTCCCGCGCCAGAGCAGGATGTGCTGCCATGACACTGCCGCACTCCTGGGCGAAGAGCCCGTTACGAGATCTTTGCGGCTTTAATCCGAAGCACTCGAGCGCGATTGATGGCAGTACGCTCATATCCTTCGTGCCCATGCAGGCTGTCGACGACACCACCGGCACGATCACGAGTGGGACGCCGAGGCCGCTCAGCGAGGTCCGAACCGGATATACCCATTTTGCCGATGGCGACATCCTGTTCGCTAAAATTACGCCGTGCATGCAGAATGGTAAGCAAGCCGTCGCATCGGCTCTGCTCAATGGACTGGGCTGCGGGTCGACCGAATTTTTCGTTCTCCGACCGAATGCCGGGGTAGCTCGGTCGTACATCCATCGATACTTGCGACAGCGCACTTTCCTCGACGCTGCCGCGGCATCGATGACGGGAGTCGTGGGCCAAGCGAGAGTGCCACGCGACTTCTTGGAGAGCGCTATCCTACCTGTTCCACCCGCGAAGGAACAAGCACGCATCGCATCGAAGATCGAGGCGCTGCTGAGCGGCAATCAGCGCGCGGCCGATGCTCTGAACGCCGTCCCCCCGCTGCTCGATCGCCTGCGCCAGTCGATCCTCGCCGCAGCCTTCCGCGGCGACCTCACCGCGGACTGGCGCGCGCGTAACCCCGACGTCGAGCCCGCCGACAAGCTCCTGGAGAAGATCCGCGCCGAGCGCCGCCGCCGCTGGGAAGCGGCCGAGTTGGCCCGCCTGACAGCCAAGGGCAAGCCCCCGGTCGACGACCAATGGAAAGAGCGCTATCCGGCTGCTGCTTCCAGGATTGAAGACTCATCCCAACCGCCACTGCCTTCAGGATGGGTTTGGGTGAATCTGAATGAATTGTCCTGGGACGCAGGATACGGCACGTCCGCAAAGTGTCATTACGATGTCGCGGGTTTTGCAGTCCTGCGAATTCCAAACGTCGCAGCCGGCCAGTTGAATCTCACAGACCTCAAATACGCAACGGGTGACGATACTGTAGGCGCTTCCGACTTGGTTCGGGAGGGTGACTTCTTGATCGTACGCACGAATGGCAGCAAAGACCTCATTGGCCGAGCCGCCGCGATCTCCGATCCCCTCTCCATCGCGGCATACTTTGCATCGTATCTGATTCGCTTCAGGCTCGCCGTCCCGCCGGTCGTGATCCGGTGGTTAGGCACGATCTGGGCCTCGCCCAACATCCGGCGCGCGCTGGAAGGTTTGGCGGCGACATCTGCCGGCCAGTATAACGTCAGCCTCGACAAGCTAAATCGCGTTTCGATCCCGCTTCCACCCGAAGAAGAGCTAAAGGCGATGATGCCTCTTTTGCTGACCTCCTTGAGGTCGGTGGAAGTGTTGGAAGGTTTACGCCAAAGCACGGGCGATCTGATGGGTCAGCTCGAGCAGGCGATCCTCGCCAAGGCGTTTCGCGGCGAGCTTGTCCCGCAGGACCCGAACGACGAGCCGGCCTCTGTGCTGCTCGAGCGACTGCGGGCTGAGACGGCCGCGGCGCCGGCCAAGCCGGGCCGGCGCACACGAACGCCGGTCACCACCGACGCCACCGCTGCTTCCCCGGCCCGGCCTGTGCGTGCGCCGAGGCCGTCCACGCCCGCGGCCGCTGCTCCGACCGCGCCAGCCCCCCGGCCGCCGCTGCGCTTCGCCGGGCCGCCGGTCGACTTCCTGTCGCTCCCGCCCGAGGCGCAGGTCGGTGAGGTCCACGCTGTATTGCTCGGCGAGGGCCCGCTCGAGCGCGACGAGGCGGTCCGTCGCGCCGCCGAGCTGCTGCGCACCGCCGACCGCGTCGACTTCAAGCGGCTGCGCAGCGACGGCCCGCTGTGTACCTGCATCGACGCCGCGCTCGCGTCGGGCCTGCGCTCGAGTCGCTTCGACCGTCCCTCGCCTGGCAACGTCCGCGCGATCGCCCGCGAGGCCAGGGATGTCCCGGCCCCGCAGTGGCGCCGCGCTGTGCTCGCGGCCTGCGCCGCGCAGCGTCCACCCGCCGACGCCGACGCCGCCGTACGCGCCGCCGCGAAGTGGACGCAAGACCAGCTCGGCCTCGAGTTCCAGCGCCTGCGCAGCGGCAGCGCCATCGACACCGCCCTGCGCGCCGCGCTCACCGAGCTGCTCGCCGCCGGCCAGGTCCGCGAACACAGCGGCAAGCTGCGCATAACGTCGCTTTAGCCCGCCCCTGGTCGCCGCCCGGCCTGACCCGGCGAGCGTGGTCCCGGGGCCCGTGGGATGAAGCTCCCCATGACCGACCCACAAGACCCCAACGACCAGCGCTCCGACACCAAGAACCCGAATAATCCCCAGCACGACAAGGACCAGGACAACCGGGGCAACCAGAAGAACCCCAACAACCCGGCGCACCCGGACGGCGGCAGCGACGGCAACAAGGGCAGCGGCGCCCCGCGCTGACGCCAACTCCCCACGCGTTGGACAGCTTGCTTCGTTTCAACGGGCCGAAGCTCGTCCCGTCGCTGACGGAGCTGGCCGAGAGTGGCCAAGCGAGGGCCGACTCACGATGGCTCGAGAAGCAGTTGCAACACCGAGGAGTTCGCCAGAACATCCTCGACAACCTCGAGATCTCGCGTCTGCACTTTCGTCGCGGAATGCTGATCCTCGACCACATCCTTCACACGCACGACCTGACCGACCTCCCCGAGAGCGTGCAGATGCGTGTCCGGGATTGCCTCCACGCACAGTGGGAGCATCTCTTCGGCCTGACCTTCCTCTCTTTCATCGCTACAGGGCTCATCGCGGAGGATGCCCCTGGAGTCGACCTGATGCTGCCGTGGATGAGGCGCAATTCGCGCCAAGTCCACGCCCACGGTGCTGAGGAAGAGCTTCGGACCGCAGCCTGATCGCATGCAGTACATCGAGGACGGCACCCGTGGATCATAATCTCCACACCCACCTTTCACAGCGCGACCAAGCTAGTTCTCGCTGTGGCGTGTACCTCCGTTGATGGAGAGCATCCAAAGATCTTCTTACGAAAATTCGAGGTGAGGTCATGGGGGCGATTGGAGGGTAAAAATGCGCAGCATACGTACACCGCTTCACCTGACAGCAGGTAGAAACCCTACTGTCTGATCCACCGGCATTATCGGCGGACCTCGCGCACTTCGGCGTGAAACGGTGCTCGAAGTAAGGCCGGGCCGGAGCCCCGGCGAAGATCGTATGTGGCGAGTTTGCCGGGATCGGCCACGTTAGCGGCCGGACCCGGGCGCTGTCTCCGGGCCGACCAACCCTGACCCGGAGAATACCCCATGAGAGCGCTCTGCTGGCACGGCCACGGCGACGTACGCGTCGATACTGTCCCCGACCCCAAGATCGAAGACCCACGCGACGCGATCATCAAGATCACCTCGACGGCCATCTGCGGCTCCGACCTCCACCTGCTCGACGGTTATATGCCGACGATGGAGTCTGGCGACATCCTCGGCCACGAGCCCATGGGCGTCGTCGTCGAGGTCGGCAGCGCGGTGTCGCGGCTCAAGGTCGGCGACCGCGTCGTCGTCCCCTTCGTCATCGCCTGCGGCTCGTGCTTCTTCTGCGACCGCACCGAGTTCTCGCTGTGCGACACCAGCAACCCGAACGCGGAGGTCGCCCGCAAGGCGATGGGCCACTCGCCCGCCGGCCTGCTCGGCTTCTCGCACATGCTCGGCGGGTTCTCCGGCGGCCAGGCCGAGTACCTGCGGGTGCCCTACGCCGACGTCGGCCCGATCAAGATCGAGTCGGCGCTGGCCGACGAGCAGGTCCTGTTCCTCTCCGACATCTTCCCGACCGGCTACATGGCGGCCGAGAACTGCGCGATCGAGGCCGGTGACACCGTCGCCGTGTGGGGCTGCGGGCCGATCGGCCAGTTCGCCATTCGCAGCGCCTGGCTGCTCGGCGCGGCCCGTGTGATCGCGATCGACCGCGTGCCCGAGCGCCTGCGCATGGCCGAGGCCGGCAAGGCCGAGACGATCAACTTCGCCGAGACCGACGTCTACGACCGCCTGCAAGAGCTGACCCGCGGCCGCGGCCCCGACCGCTGCATCGACGCCGTCGGCTGCGAGGCCCACGGCGTCGGCAGCTTCGACGCGACGATGGACAAGGTGAAGGCCGCGCTGATGCTGACGACCGACCGCGCCCACGCGCTCCGCGAGGCGATCATGTGCTGCCGCAAGGGCGGCACCGTGTCGGTCCCCGGCGTGTACGTCGGCCTCATCGACAAGCTGCCCTTCGGCGCCGCGATGAACAAGGGCCTGACCTTCAAGATGGGTCAGACGCACATGCAGCGCTACCTGCAGCCGCTGCTCGCGCTGATCGAGCGCGGCGCGATCGACCCGTCCTTCGTCGTCACCCACCGCGTCCCGCTCGAGGAGGCCCCCGCGGCCTACAAGAACTTCCGCGACAAGAAAGACGGCTGCATCAAGGTCGTCCTCAGGCCCTGAGATGCCAGTGACCGCCGCGCATACAAAGCCCCCGGCGTCACCATCGACGCCGACCTGCGTTCCGCGGTAAGACGCGCGGTGCCCACGGGCGATGTCCTCCCGGTCCTGCTCACGCTGTTCACGCTGGTCGCCGTGGGCCGGCTGCTGCGCGTGCTCCGGGCCTTGCCCCCGGGCGCGCCGGAGGTGCTGGCCCGCGTCATCCTCACGGTCACGATGCCTGCGCTCATCGTGACGATCCTCGCCGACGCCCGCTTCGAGGCCGCCCTGCTCCCGGCCCTCGTTGCGACCACCACGGCGCTGCTGGTCGCGCTGGGCCTCGGTGCGCTGCTGCTGCGTGTGCTCGGCGGCTCGCGCCCGGCCCAGGGTGCCGCGGGGATCGTCGCCAGCTTTTCAAATACCGCCTTCCTGGGGATCCCCTTCATCGTCGCGGTGCTCCCCGGCTCGCGTTCGGCGGCGACCGCGGCGGTCCTCATCGACGTCGTCGACACGACGATCCTGCTGCTGACCCTGGGCGTCGGCTTCGCCGGCTTCATGGCCCGCCCGGGGCGCCCGGCGAGCAGACCCCTGGCTCCCCGGATC
>Ga0335394_10008640_pt1 | contig 11495 bp, 10 predicted proteins | sample MAT03_FD_205741 | JGI IMG/M metagenome (GOLD analysis project Ga0335394, IMG submission 205741) | Freshwater microbial communities from Lake Fryxell liftoff mats and glacier meltwater in Antarctica - MAT-03 (spades assembly) (version 2) ... | reverse complement strand
AGAAGACAATGGGAAGTGCGAAGAAGGAGCGCATGTGGTTCATTTCGTCCAGTTCCCCGCAGCAGTGGGGGAGAACCGGATGTCATGGGGACGCGAATTTCGAGAAAGAACCCGTGCAAGCCCTGCCAAAGCGCAAGAAGAACGAGGATCGGCAGGCATGCCCTGCCGGAACGATCGGCTACAAGTGTGTAGTATCCTCTTGTCTTTCGTGAGATTGCCGACTGCCACCAGCCAACTAGTTCTCCGTCCCGCTGAAAACGTACCGCACCAAATTGGCGCCCATTTGCAGGGCCTTCGTGCGGATGGCCTCGTTGTCGCCGTGTACGTCGGGATCCTCCCAGCCATCGCCGAGGTCGCACTCGAAGTCGTAGAAGCAGACCAGGCGTCCTTCCCAGAAGAGGCCGTAGCCGCGCGGTGGTTTGCCATCGTGCTCATGCACCTTCGGTAGGCCTTGTGGGAAGTCGAATTTCTGGTGGTAAACGCCGTGCGCGAAAGGCAGCTCGATGAACTCCAACTCGGGGAACACGCGCCTCATCATCGGCCGGATGAAGGGGTCCATGCCGTAGTTGTCGCTGATGTGTAGAAAGCCGCCGCCTGTGAGGTAGGTGCGCAGGTTCTCGGCTTCCTGCGCATTGAACACGACGTTGCCGTGCCCGGTGGCGTCCAGCCAGGGATAGGTGAAGATGTCCGGGCTGCCCACTTCCACCACGGGTACTTCCGTGCTGATGCTCATGCCCAGTTGCTGGTTGCAGAACTTCACAAGGTTGGGCACTGCGCTGGGGTTCGCGTACCAATCACCACCACCGTTGTACTTAAGCACGGCGAGTTGGTAGCTGCCTTGCGCCCATGTGCTCAGCTGTCCATGTGCCCATGTGCTCAAGATCAAAAGGAACGCAACGCGGAAAAGCATGGGGGCGAAGTTACCGTTGCTGTGCAAGGCTCATCCACATGCACGCGGTGAGCGCGGCGGTCTCGGTGCGCAGGCGGGCGTGGCCAAGGGATACCGCAGAGAAGCGGTATTCGTTCAAGAGCAGCGCTTCCGCAGGCGTGAAGTCGCCCTCGGGGCCGATAATCATCAGGGCATCGGAAGCAGGGGAGTACAGTTCCATCAACGCGGGCGGCGTTCCCTCGCACCAGCCGAAGTAGCGTTGCGCAGCGGAAGGCTCCGCGATCACCGCCTGCAGTGAAGTGAGTTGATCGATACGCGGCAGCCAGGTGCGCTGGCTCTGTTTCATGGCAGCGATGGCCACACGCTCCAACCGGTCGATGCGCAATTTGCCGCGCTCGGTGCGCTCGGTGATCAGCGGCGTTATGCGGTCCACACCTATCTCAACGGCCTTCTCCACGAACCACTCGTAGCGGTCCATCTGCTTGGTGGGCGCCACCGCGAGGTGGATCCGCGCCGCGCGCTCGGGTGGATGTGAAGTGCGGGAGAGGATGCGCGCGATGCATGCGCGTTTTGTCACCTCGATCAGTTCGGCTTCCGCGCGCGTGCCCTTGCCGTCCAGCAGGCCGATGTGTTGTCCGGTGGTGAGCCGCAGCACCGCTATAGCGTGATGCGCCTCCTCCCGGGGAAGCTCGATCAGGTCAGGAGCGAGATCGGTGCAATGGAAAAGGTGCATCAGGCGGTGGCTGGTGCTTCTGTGCGATCCAACTTCATAAGCCAGCGCATCGCGAAAACGAAGGCGAGCACGAACAAGGCGCTCGAGAGAGCTGGAGAGAACCCGAACCGGATCGGCAATTGCATTTCCGAGAACGTATGCCGCTCCACATTGGCCCACACCATGCTGATCAGCGGATGCCGGAGTTCGCTGGCGATCGAGAACCAGCAGGTGCTCTTCGCCGCGATCGCGCACAAGAGTCCGAAGCCCGCCGTGGCGATGAACGGCCAACGGACCCAACGTGCCGCAGCGAGCGCTGGCCACGAGCGCCAGATCAAGATCACCGCAAGCGCGGTGAGGTGCCGGGGTCCGTAGGTCCAGCCGCCCCACCACATCGCGTGGCCTGCGATCAGGAGGAATTCGATCGTCGAGGCGACGATGATCGGGTCGCGCCACAACCGCTTTTCCTCCGGTGAGATCACCATGGCGATCATCGCGACCAGGAGCACGGGCAGGTAAACGAACAAGCCGCGATAATCGGTGATCGTGAGGTGGAAGATCGCTTCCGGTCGTGGCACGCCCAAGCCGTATCCCTCCGACGCGAAGTTCACCAGGTGATCGTAACCGATGGAGAACATGCTGCCGGTGAGGGTGGCGTTGTACCCCATGATCGCGATCACGAACGGCAGCGCGCCAACGCACAGGATCACGGCGTTCCGCCACTGGCGCAGCAGCAGGCTACGCACCAGCCATACCAAAGGGAACACGAACAGCGGGTACTCGCAAAGGACCGCGGCGGCGGCGAGCGCTCCGGCTGGGAGCGGGCGGCCCCGTTCCAACGCGATCCACGATCCCAGCAGGAACACAGCGCCCAGCAGATGGCCGAAGAACGCTCCGCTGAACACGAAAAGGAAGGAACCGTACACGGGCAGTGCGGCGAGCAGCACGGGCGGGATCATGCCTGGCTTTTCCCTGGCCCGAAGCCATAGCAGGGTGATGATCAGCGCGAGCGGAACGCTTCCGCAGAAGAACCCCGAAAGGCGTAGGAGGCCATCCGGCATCACACCATCGGCCACCGGATCCATAATGCCTGCTTTAGTGAAGACCCACCACACGGGGACCATCAAAAGGGCAGGGAGCGGTGCCTTGTCGGAATAATAGTGGCCGTTCACCAACGACTTGTCGCCGGTGAACTCATGCCACGGATCAATGCTGAGCGTGCCGTGCTGCACCACCCCGGCCACCATCGCTGCCCGGCTCACGCAGTTGTCGTTCGCGCCGTCGTGTAAATGCCAGCCGCACAGGAACAGGTTTACGCTGAAGAAGATGGCGGTACGCGCGCGCGAGGTCATCGCGTCAAAGATGGTGGAAGCGCACGAACGCTCTAGGTGACCCGGTCACTGCCCGCGAGGCATCCTCTGCGGAACGCCCGCGTCATAGGAGGGTACCCCGCAGCCACCGATCGGCCTGTACCAACCGTCAGTGTGATATGGAAGCAATGGAGACCCGGTTCCCCCAGATCCGGAAGCACATTCCGCCTAAAGTGCAACGGGGTCTTGTTATTTCCCTTTCTGTCGCCTTAACTTGCTGACCTCCATGGATTTGAAACGGGTTGTTCTCATCGCGCTGCTGGTCACAGGACCGGTCGTACCGGCATGGTCGCAGAGCCAGGCGGCGCTGGAAAAGGTGCTGGCCCGCTACACGACGGAACAAGTGGAGGAGATGCGCCAACGCGCGAACTACAAGTACGAAGGCTTGCTGCTGTTCTACGAGTCGTCTTTCCTGGTGATGGAGGATGGCACCTACCGCACGGCCACCGAAGAGGAGATCGCCGCTGTGGACCTGGACCAGTACAATGCCGCACGCGCGCAATTGGAGGATGTGGTCGTCCATGACAGCAGTATCGATCGGGATCTGCTGTTGCGAAGTCACATGCATTTCGAGGAACTGGTTTTGGGGCACCTGAACGCGAGCGACCGCGCCGCTTATGAAGCCTACAAGTCCTCTGCGAACGGGGTCGAGAACAAAGGCCAACGCTGATCACCATGGAACGGACACGCGAATTGGTACGGCACGGCGGCTTGGTTCTGGTCGCGACCTGTTCCGCCACCTTATGCGTTGGCCAGACCTACCTGCAACCCACGGTCGGCGTGCAGAGCACCTATACCGGGGCGTGCCTTGTGACTACCTGCTCCGGGATCTCTTATGATAACGGTGGGGCCGCTGGGAATTACGCGCCGAACGTCAACGCGATCTTCCGCACGTTCTGCCCGAACACAGCTGGCATGTGCTTGCGCGCCACGTTCACGAGCTTTTCGATGAACGACACTTTTTTCGGCTGCTTCGGTCCGAACAGTTGCTGCGACTATCTGGGTGTCCTCAACGGCCCGGCGCAGAACAGCCCGGCATTGTACAACAACTGCACGGTCTCCCCCGGGACCATTACGGCGAGCAATCCCAGCGGCTGTCTCACCTTCCGGTTCACCTCCGATGGCAGCGTACAACTTCCTGGATGGGCGGCAACGCTCAGTTGCGTACCCTGCGCCGGTGGCCCCACGGGAACGACGAATTCCGACTGCGGCTTCGCCACTCCCGTGTGCGCCGACACGCCGTTCGCCGATGCTTCCAACGGCCCTGGTATAAGCGCAGAGGGTTGTTCCGGCTGCAACACCTCCGAGTACTTCACCAACTGGTACCGCATCACGATCCAGACCAGCGGCACCCTGGCGTTCACGATCAATCCGAACAACAACGCCGACGATTTCGACCCCGTGGTCTATGGACCTAACGTAGGTTGCGGTGCCTTGGGCACCCCTGTGCGGTGTTCCTACGCGATCGGTGCAGGCACAGGGAACACGGGACTGGGCAACGGCGCGTTGGATGCTTCCGAAAATGTGTTCGGTGATCAGTGGGTCTCCCCGATGAACGTGATCGCCGGGCAGACCTACTACGTCCTCATCAATGGCTGGTCGGCCACCTCGGGCTCCAATGGTTTCCTGCTGGATTGGACCGGCACGGCGAGCCTCAACTGTGTCTTCCTTCCGGTGGAGTTGCTCTACCTGCGTGCCGCGTGTGAAGGTGGCAGGTCCATGGTGGAATGGGCCACTGGCAGTGAGGTCAACAGCAGCCACTTCGTGGTGGAACACAGTACGGAGGGCAGCGATTGGAAGGACATCGGCATGGTACAAAGCGTACACCACAGCACCAGCGAGAGCAACTACCTCTTTGTGGATGAGCGCGCAGGTGATGCCGCCGCCGGGTACTACCGCTTGCGCCAGGTGGATCTCGATGGCCGCGTTACCCTGAGCGAAGCAGTGCCCATGAGGAAGTGCGCGGGGACCGATACCTGGCTGCATGTTGTACCCAACCCGACGAACAGCGGGATCCAGGTGCGCATTGATGCGAAGAGCGGTTTCGGCGGTTCCGCGTTGCTGGATCTGTTGGATGCCACAGGCCGCCCGGTCCTCAGTCAACAGGCAATTGTGGCCGAAGGACAGAACACCGTGGACATGGACTTGTCCCGCCTGGCCCCAGGGACCTATTTGCTCTGCCTCAGGCAGGCTGATGGAACCGTGGCGCAGCGCACCCGCGTGGTGAAGCAGTAGCCCCCGCGCTGTGTTGCCTGCTGCCGCCTACTTCTTCTTGAAGTCGAGCTTGTAGAAGTGGAAATCCGGACTGTAGAGATCCACCTTGAAGCCGGTGATGCGATGGTCCGCATCGAACAGGAAGGTGATGTAGCCCGGTTCCAGGAACGGATCAGCGTGGTTCCATTGGAAGGTGTCGTAATGCCAGTGCTCAAGCGCACCGGTGAAGAGTTCGGGCGCGGGTGCAAAGGACACCATCAGTGTTCCGCCCTTCTCGCTCACCAACGCATCGCCGTAGATCTTGTCGGTGTAGGTACCCGCGTAGCCGGTCAGCGTCAGTGAAGGAGAGGTGCCTTTTGCGCGAGCGGCGACGCGATCGGCCACGCGTTTCGCATTGCGCTCATCGCGGCGCTGGATGCCTGGCAACATGTCGGCGACCGGGTCGGCGGTGCCGCTGCCGAGGTAGAGGTTGAGGATCTTGTCAGTGATCGCGAACACACTGTAGGTCTCGCCATTGCCCAGGCAGATCACCGCGAAGTCCTTCTCCGGCACCACTGCATGGTTCAGGATGAAGCCCGGCATGCCGCCGCTGTGTGTGATGATCTTGTACCCGTCGCGATCCTCGGTGAACCAGCCCAGTGCGGTGCCGTCGTAGTGTTTGCCAGCGGCGTTGTCCTCAGGGCCCACCTCATTGCTCAGCTGGTTGGTGGTGATGGTGGTCCATGTGCCTTTCTTCAAGAACACGGTGCCATCGGCCAGTTGCCCTTCGTTCATCCACATCGCGTCCCACTTCGCCAGATCCGTCACGCAGCTCAGGATGCCACAGGCACCATCGGCACCGGGTAGGGCCTGGTATGCCATGCTCTTCAAGGGGGCTTTGGGATCCTGGCCTTTGTGAACATGCGGCATGGCAACATCGGTCATCGTCGCGAGGTCGGCGTTCTCCACGCGGGTGCGGTCCATGCCGAGCGGTTCAATGATCCGCTTGGTGATGAACTGGTCCCAGGTCAGCTCACTTTTCTTTTCGATCAGCACGGCGGCAGCGATGAGCATCAGGTTGCTGTAGCCCATGCGGGTGCGGAAACCGAAGGTGAGCGGTTCGCGCGCGTGACGTTCGAGGATCTCCCGCGAGGTGTAGTTGGTACCGTACCACAGCAAGTCGCCGTCGAAGGTGATGAAGCCCGCACGGTGGCAGAGCAGATCGCGAACGGTCATGTTCGCGGTCACGTACGGGTCGCTCACCTTGAACCAAGGGAGGTGGTCCACCACTTTGTCGTCCCATTTCAACTTGCCTTCATCCACGAGGATCCCCATCGCGCAAGCGGTGAAGGCCTTGCTCAGGCTCGCGCAGTAGAACACCGAGTTGGCGGTCACCGGGTCGGCCATCGCCACGTCCAGCTTGCCGTAGCCTTTGCTCCATACCAACTTCCCGCTCTGCACAATACCCACCGCGAGACCCGGCTGGCCGAAGTCCGTCACCGCTTTGGCGATGTACGCATCGAGCGCCTTGAGGTCGGGTTGTTGCTGGGCTTCGCACGCGTTGGGGGCGGTGAGGAAGGCGAGAACGGCAATGGCGGCGCCAATGGCGGGGCGGAGGAAGTGTAGCATGCGACAAGTGTAACCATCACAAAGCGCCGGGCGAAATGGGCCGAGCCGCTCCTCCATGGCCTTCACCGTTCGTGTAAGCGTCTTGGGACCAGCAGGACGCCCCGGTACTTTCGTTCCCGCTCCGCGCGCAGGGGCGAGCACGAACGAGATGATCGATCTGAAGGGCATTCGCAAGGCGTACCGCACTGGGGCCAACATCCTCCAGGTGCTCAAGGGCATCGACCTGCACATCGGCAAGGGCGAACTGGTGAGCATCATGGGTTCGTCCGGGTCCGGCAAAAGCACACTGCTCAATATCGTCGGCATCCTGGACGAGTACGACAGCGGCGAGTATCGGCTGGACAATATGACGATCAAAGGGCAGACCGAAACCGAGAACGCCGCGTTGCGCAGCAAGTACATCGGCTTCATCTTCCAGAGCTTCAACCTGATCAGTTTCAAGAACGCCATGGAGAACGTGGCGCTACCCCTCTACTACCAAGGCGTATCCCGGCGGAAGCGCAATGAACAGGCGCTGGAGATGCTCGATAACATGGGCATCAAGGAATGGGCGCACCACATGCCCAATGAACTCAGCGGTGGACAGAAGCAGCGCGTGGCCATCGCCCGTGCGCTGGTCAGCAGCCCCAAGATCATCCTGGCCGATGAACCCACCGGCGCGCTGGACAGCAGGACCAGCGAAGAGGTGATGGCGCTGCTCACCCGCGTGAACAAGGAACTCGGCCTCACGGTCGTGATCGTCACGCACGAACGTGCCGTGGCCGCCGCCACACAGCGGGTCATCGTTCTGCGCGATGGCCTGATCGACAACGCGCACCTGGATCCGGCCACGCTCGCCGAGGCGGCCACAACACCCGTCGCCGATGTTCGATAGGGAGAAATGGGGGGAGGTGTTCGAGAGCATCGGCAAGAACAAGCTGAGGGCGGTGCTCACGGGCTTCGCGGTGTTCTGGGGCATCTTCATGCTCATCATACTGCTCGGTGCGGGAGCGGGTTTGCGCAATGGCTTCTCGTACAACTTCCGCAACACGGCCACCAACAGCATCGAACTCTACGGCGGCGAAACGAGCAAGCCGTGGAAAGGTCTTCCGGCGAACCGGAACATCCAGCTCACCGAGGATGACATCGATGCGCTGCGCAGCTCGATCCCCGGCATCCAGCACATCAGCGGCAAGTACCGCGTGTGGCGCGGTGCGAGCCAGTTGCAGCACGGCATGAACTACGGCAGCTTCAGCATCCGCGGCGTGGAACCAGAGAGCCAGCACCTGGAGAGCCAGAAGATCACCATGGGCCGCTTCATCAATGAGGTGGACGAGGAGCAGGAGCGGAAGGTGATCGTGATCGCCGAGGATTGCCGCAAGGAACTCTTCAAGGAAGAGGAAGCGCTGAACAAGTGGGTGAACGTGAACGGCGTCCCCTTCCTGGTGGTGGGCATGTACGAGTTCGAGAGCGGCGGCCACAACACCATGGAGCGCAGTCCGGTGTTCATCCCGCTGAACGCCGCGCAAAAGGTCTTCAATGCCAAGCGCGATGTGGACGAGATCAGTTTCAGCTTCGCGGACGCGAGCATCGCCGGGGCGAAACAGGCCCAGATGCGCGCGGTGCATACGGTCGCACGCCGCCACGATTTCGATCCCACCGACGAGCGCGCGTTGTGGGTGAACAACAACCTGGAGAACGTGAATACCGTGGGTGGCATCTTCAGCGGCATCACGGCCTTCCTCTGGTTCGTGGGCATCGGGAGTTTGATCGCGGGCATCGTGGGGATCAGCAACATCATGCTCATCGTGGTGAAGGAACGCACGCGCGAGATCGGCATCCGCAAGGCGCTGGGTGCCACACCGGCGAACGTGGTGGGGCAGGTGATGCTCGAAGCGGTGTTCGTTACCGCGATGGCCGGTTGGGCGGGCCTGGTGCTCGGTGTCTTCCTCATGGAAGGCATCGCGAGCGTGGTGCCCGGCAGCGAGTTCTTCCGTGATCCCTCCATCCAGGTCGATGTCGCCCTCTGGGCACTTTTCGCGTTGATCGCCGCCGGTGCGCTGGCGGGCTTGATCCCCGCGCGCCGTGCCGCCGCCATCCGTCCCATTGAAGCCCTACGCGACGAATGAGAATGCTTCACCACAGAGGCACAGAGGCCACAGAGAACGCACTTGCTGCAAGTGATTTCTTGCCACGCACTTCCCTTGCATCTTCTCTGTGTTCTCCGAGCCTCTGTGGTAAAATCCATCCCACCCATGTTCGACGCTGACCGCTGGGGAGAGATCTGGATGACGCTGAGCCGCAACAAGCTCCGCAGCTTCCTCACCATGTTCGGTGTGGGCTGGGGCATCTTCATGCTGGTGGTGATGCTAGGCATGGGCAACGGCCTGAGCAACGCCGTGCTCGGCGGCTTCGAAGGCTTCGCCACGAACAGTTGCTTCATCTGGACCATGCCCACGACCAAGCCTTACGCGGGTTTCCAGCGCGGGCGCGACTTCAACTTCGACAACGAGGATATCGACCTGATCCGCAGCAATGTGTCGGGCATCGACATCTGCTCACCGCAGTTGCAACTCGGTGGCTGGCAGGGTGGGAACAACGTGAGCTACAAGAGCAACACAGCGGCGTTCTCCATCTACGGCTCCGAACCCGAGGTGATCATGGTGGAATCCATGCGCATTCCAGAGGGCCGCTTCCTGAACAAGCAGGATCTTTTGGAGGAGCGCAAAGTGTGCGTGATCGGCGAGAAGGTGGTGGAACGCCTCTTCGAGTTCGAGGACCCGATGGGCAAGTACATCAAGATCAACGGCGTTTACTTCCAGGTGGTGGGCCGCAGCAAGAAGAAGGGCAGCGCCGAAATGGGTGACAACCCCGACGCCAAGATCTACGTGCCCTTCACCACATTCCAGAAGGCTTTCAACAGCCTGAACCAGGTGCATTGGTTCACCATCGTCGCCAAGCCCGATGAGGATGTAGCGCGCATCGAGAAGGACATCAAGCGGCTGATGGCACGCAAGCACCGCGTAGACCCCACGGACGAGAACGCCTTCGGCAGTTGGAACATGCAGGAGATGTATGGCAAGATGAACGGCCTTTTCATTGGCATCGCCGGACTCAGTTGGTTCGTGGGCATCTGCACCCTGCTTGCCGGGGTCATCGGCATCGGCAACATCATGCTCGTGATCATCAAGGAGCGTACAAAGGAGATCGGTATCCGGCGCAGCATAGGCGCATCGCCGCGCAGCATCACCGGCCAGATCGTGATGGAGGCGCTCACCCTCACCTTCATCGCAGGCTACTTCGGTTTGTTGGCCGGCGTGGGCGTGCTCGAAGCGGTGCGTGGCATGGGTGCCGAAGGTGATTTCTTCAAGAACCCCGGCGTGGACATCACCGTCGCTGTCGTCGCGTTCGCCGTACTCATCGTCAGCGGGCTCCTCGCCGGGCTGATCCCCGCGCGCAGGGCACTCGCCATACGGGCGGTGGACGCACTAAGAGCCGAATAGAAAAACTGTACGGGCCGGTGATCATCGGCCCCAACCACAAACCAATGAAACGCATCCTCAAATACCTCCTCTTCTTCGGCCTCATCGTGCTCTTCATCTGGACCATGGTCTTCCTCTACCAGAAGAGCGCAAGCGCACCGGATGAGTTCGCCGTGGAGAAGGCGAAGAAGAACAACGTGATCAAGAAGACCGTGGCCAACGGCAGCATCGTGCCGCGCAAGGAGATCCTGATCAAACCGGTCGTCAGCGGCATCATCCTTGAACTCTATGTGGAGGCCGGTGACCAGGTGAAGAAGGGCGATCCGCTCGCCAAGATCCAGATCGTGCCGGACATGCTGTCGCTCAGCAGTGCGGAGCAACGCGTACGTGGCGCCGAGATCGGCGTACAGAACGCGCAGTTGAACTTCGACCGTAACAAACCCCTGCTGGACAAGGGCGTGATCGCCGCAGCGGAGATGCAGACCTACGATGTGGCGTTGCGCAACGCGAAGCAGGAACAGGAGGCGGCGCAGGAGGCGTTACAAGTGGTGCGCGATGGCATCAGCCGAACCAGCGCTGGCAATACCGTGGTGCGTAGCACGATCAACGGCATGGTGCTGGACGTGCCCGTGAAGGAGGGCAACAGCGTAACCGAACGCAATAATTTCAACGAGGGCAGCACCATCGCCGCCATCGCGGATATGGCCGACCTGATCTTCCAGGGGAAGGTGGATGAGAGCGAAGTGGGCAAGGTGAAGCTCGGCATGCCGGTGGTGCTCACCGTGGGCGCCATTGAGGATGCCAGGTGGGACGCCTCACTCGAGTACATAGCACCGAAAGGTGTGGAGGAGAACGGTGCGATCCAATTCGAGATCCGCGCAGCGGTGGCGGTGAAGGAAGGTCAGAACCTGCGCAGCGGCTACAGCGCCAATGCCGACATCGTGCTGGAGCGCAAGGACAGCGTGCTCACCGTGCCCGAGAGCATCGTCACCTTCAATTCCAAAGGCGATTCCGCGTTCGTGGAAGTGAAGAACGGCGAAGGCTGGAAGAAGACCTGGATCAAGACCGGCCTGAGCGATGGCATCAACCTGGAGATCGTCTCAGGTGTCGATGCCACGACCGAACTGAAGGGTGCGAAAAAGCAAGCGGAAGGCGAGGGGATGGAGGTGCGTGTGGATTAGGATCACTGCGCGGATTCGGACTTGATGTGATCGAGCACACGGCCGTGTATACGATGCACC
>Ga0335394_10008638_pt1 | contig 11496 bp, 8 predicted proteins | sample MAT03_FD_205741 | JGI IMG/M metagenome (GOLD analysis project Ga0335394, IMG submission 205741) | Freshwater microbial communities from Lake Fryxell liftoff mats and glacier meltwater in Antarctica - MAT-03 (spades assembly) (version 2) ... | reverse complement strand
CTAGCGCCTCTCATAGATTTTTTAAGAAATTGGTATCCTGAAAACTCATAAAAGAAAACATTAAGAAAAATTATGGACAATAGCTTTAATCAATTTATCAATCTATCATTGAATGACCAACAAAGAGAAGCGGTCGAACCCAAAAATGGCATTTTACAAGTAATTGCAGGTGCCGGCTCAGGAAAGACTCGTGTTATAACATCACGAATAACAAATTTAATCGTTAATCATAACGTTCATCCCAGTGCTATTGTTGCTCTAACATTCACCAATAAAGCAGCCAAAGAAATGAAAGAGCGTATTAGTCTCTTCTTAAAAGATTCGGCAAATATGCCATTTGTCGGGACCTTTCATTCTTTTTGTTTAAGATTGCTTAAAAGTCATCCTTCTCTTTTTCCTAATTTTTCTATGATGGATGAAGATGATCAAGTTAAATTAATTAAGAGGCTTATCGAGAAGCATAATTTAGATAAGAAAATTACCCCAAAACAGGTTATTTCTTATATATCAAAGATAAAAAACAATTTATGTGATGAAACTGATACTTTCGGATTTGATATCTTCCAAGAACTATATAATATGTACGAGCAAGAAAAAGAGATTGCTCACTGTTTAGATTTTGATGATCTAATCTTAAAGACATTAAATCTCTTTGATAAAAATGAAGATTTTAAGCAAAACTTTCAAAATCGCGTTAAACATATATTAGTTGATGAGTACCAAGATACTAATAAAACACAACATCAATTGATAAAATATATGACCCTAGATAATGAGAAAAAATTTGCCGCAGATTCGCTTTGCATTGTGGGTGATGAAGATCAGTCAATTTACTCATGGCGCGGTGCTCATGTACAAAACATGCTTGATTTTAAAAAGGATTTTGAGGCAAGTAACCTTATAACCATTGATCAAAACTACCGTTCAGTACAGCCAATTTTATCAATCGCAAATAAAGTAATTAAAAACAATTCTTTACGGAACATAAAAAACTTGTGGTCCCAAAAGAATGGTAATGATGCTGCCCGCTTGATATTTTGCAGCACAAATTATCAAGAAGCTGAAGCAATTGCCTTGTTTATAAAACAGTCTAAAACCAAGCTGGGATCGCATGCTATTTTATATCGTTCACATGCACAATCACGGTCAATAGAAGAAGCATTATTACGTCATACCTTACCCTATAAAATTATAGGCGGCATCCAATTCTATGAGCGGCTTGAAATAAAAGATCTTTTAGCCTATCTAAGACTTATAGTTAATCCTCATGATAGATTAGCATTTTCAAGAATACTAAATGTTCCGGCAAGAACGTTTGGACCAAAGTTCGAAGAACAACTTTTCAATTTTTGGGATCAAAATACCGATCTCGATTATAGTCAGATTATTCGGTCAGCAATGAGCTCTGATAGAATAAATCAAACTAAAGTTGAAAAATTATCTCAATTTCTCAATATCCTTGAAGATCTTACACCACAAACATTAATCAGTGATGCTATCCAACAAATACTAAGACGAACTGGCTACTTTAGCCATCTTGATCAAGCTTATGAAAAAGATGAAGCTGATACAAAAAAAGAAAACGTTAAAGAGTTGCTAAATGCAGCAAAATATTTTGAGGAAAATGATAAGCCAACTGTTCAACATTTCTTAGAAGAAGTAGCACTCATTAAAGAAATTAATGAAAAAAATGAAAACAAAGAATCTGTTTATTTAATGACTCTTCATGCAGCTAAAGGCCTAGAATTTGATATAACTGTTCTCGCAGGCTTTGAAGATGGTATTCTGCCAAGTAGCCGCTCTTTACCTCAAAATGATATGATAGAAGAGGAACGAAGGCTTCTTTACGTGGGTATTACTCGAGCAAAAGAAAAGTTATTGATAACCTCTTCAAAATTTAGAAATAATTATGGAAAAACCCAAGAACAAACTATCTCAAGATTTTTTAATGAATTAGATCATGAATATATAACTTCTTGCGATTTAAGCAGATCAAACCTCTACGATATTGAAGGATATTTCCAAAGTTGGTTGGGCAACTCACAGCGACCACTCCATTTTAACTTTGAAGAAAAAATAGCAATTAAGCAACCTACTCTAAAGACAGAAGAAGAAGATAGCTCTTCCCCTTGGAGAAATTATCAAACCGTTACTCATACTTCTTTCGGAATTGGGGTAATACAAAAAGTTGAAAAGAGAAATGATACAGTTTTTTTAACTATTAAGTTTAAGACTGGACTCAAAAAATTAGATGCTTCGTTTATCAAAGCAGCGTAAGACAACATAATGAGCCTATAAGTTAAAATAGGCTCATTATACTAAAATTTAATCTGGCATAACATCCTTAGCAACCTCTTCCATGGATATAGTCTTATTTCCTGGTTGCCAGTTTGCTGGTGTTGCAACATTTTCTTTTCTGGAAATTTGTAAAGCATATAAAAGCCTTTTAATCTCTTCAAAATTACGTCCATTTGAGCTTGGATAATGAAACATTGCCCTTATTTTATAATCTGGATCAATAAAATAAGTGGAACGAACCGTTTGAACCTTGCTTTCTTTAGGATGAATCATTCCATATAATTTAGCTATTTTACCCTCTGGGTCACTTATAATAGGAAAATCCACTTTTCTAGAACTATCCGCATTCAGTTTATTTTGCCATACTTTGTGCGTATATGTTGAATCAACTGAAATACCTACTAGTTGGCAATTGGCCTTTTTTAAGTCACTATTTATAGCAGCCAGTTTTTTAAACTCAGTAGTACATACCGGAGTAAAATCAGCTGGATGACTCAACAATATTATCCATTTACCTGAAAAATCTTTTGGAAAGTTAATTAACCCGTCAGTACTATCAGCCCTAAAACTTGGAGCACTATCTCCAATTTGAGGTGCACAAATTTGAAAGCGAGGCATAATATCTTGACTATTTTCAATTGAACAACTTGAAGTAATAAGGTTAATATCTGGTTCTATAGAATTTGCGGCAAAGAAATAACCAGATATTATGACCAAGAACATTAACTTTGTTTTTTTATACAACATAACCTCATCCATTTTTTATAGTATATTCTTATTTTTTTGTACTAGATTTTTTAGGTACAGATGGCACCTTTGCGCCTTCTTTGCGTGCTTCTGAAAGACCAATAGCGATAGCCTGCTTTTTACTTGTTATCTTACGACCATGAGCTGCGGCCCCTTGCACACCCTCTTTATACTCATGCATCTTTTCAGCCACAAGTTCTTGTGCTTTTTTTCCGTAACGAGCCATATAACCCCCTATTTTAAACTCCATCTACTTAAATAATACAGGATAGGCACCAAAAATTTCAATAAACTTACTTCTGTATTTTTCTCTTACATGTTTTAATATTTTAATGAAGATTCATTTAATAATTATCAAAGTAATTAATCTTCATTGCTTTCCTGATCATTTTCATTCTCTCTCTAGCCAAATCTTCCGTATGCCTAGTACCTTCCTCTAAAATTTTATAGACATAATCTTTATTAGAATAAAATTCTTTGCGTCTATCCCGAATAGGTTTTAATATAGTGTCTAACACATCAGTTAATCGACGTTTTAAAACAACATCACCTAAGCCACCTCTTTGATAATGCTCTTTAAGTCTTTCTACTTCAGCTTTGTCTGGATCAAAAACATCAAGATAAGAAAAAACTGTATTTCCTTCAATCTTGCCTGGATCTGAAATTTTTAGATGATCTGGATCTGTATACATGCTCCGTACTTTTTTCACAATTTCATCTGCTGTATCGGACAAGAAGATTGCATTGCCCAAAGATTTACCCATTTTATTTTTTCCATCAGTACCAGGCAAACGTGGCACTGGAGAAATAATAGCTTCAGCTTCAATTAATACATCCGTCTGATAAGTTCTATTGAATGCTCGTACTATTTCATTGGTTTGCTCTATCATTGGAAGTTGATCTTCACCTACAGGAACCAAATTAGCACGTAAAAAAGTTATATCTGCAACCTGGCTAATCGGATAAATTAAAAATCCCATAGTTAAGTTATCACCATATCCTTTTTGGAGTATTTCACTTTTTAAGGTCGGATTTCTTTTTAACCTATTTTCCGTAACAAGATTAAGATAGAAGATAGTAAGCTCGGCAATTTGAGGAATATATGATTGAATAAAAATAGTAGTTTTTGACGGGTCTATACCAACAGCTAGATAATCGCAAGTAACCTCGAAAATATTTTGACGAATCTTTTCTGGGTTATCAAAATTATCAGTCAGTGCTTGTACATCAGCAAGCATTACGAATTGTTGATATTTCTCTTGCAAATGAAGCCTATTCAGTAACGACCCGACATAATGACCTAAATGTAAAGGCCCCGTTGGACGATCTCCCGTTAAAACTATATTTTTTTTCATTTTTAAATCCTATACTAATCATTCTCTTTATTGGTAAAGAGCATTGGTTTATCTATGTAACCAATAAACATTGTAAACATAATATATCAAATAACAATATCATGGAGTATCTATAACGCCAGAATCGCAACCACTTGTCTCAAAAATAAATATTAATGATTTAATAATTTACAAAACCTCTATATTGTGTATACTTTTAAGTACATCTAATTCAATCAAAAAAATAATTTGAAGAAAGTTTAATAAACAATACAAAAAACATCAATTCAGATTACTTTCTAAATGCTAATAATTTAAAATATATAAGGGGTTATAAAGATAAATCGATGAAAATTATTCATCAATATTTTACATTTCACTAGCTAAATACTAATGAATATAAATTTATTTTTAACAGGGAAAAATAATGAAAAGATTAATTTTATTTTTAACAATTTTATTCGGATTAAACTTGAATGGTATGGAAGAGCAGAATTCATTTTCAGATTCAGAAACCTCCGTTATCATTAATAGTTATACACATAGTGATGATGAATCTTTTGTAACTGATAGTGATGATGAATCTGCCGAAAACTCTGAAAATGAGGAAAATATTGGTATTGATTCTTTATATGTACTATTTGATAGAGCTTTAATTCAAGGCAAATCAGAAATCGCATGTAATGTTTTAAGGTATATGGTTGAAACTTATTCTAATACCTTAAATGATTCCCAAATAAATTATATCGATTTTGTAATAACATTCCTAACTGCTATTACTTTAGATAACGACATAATTGCCTCAGCAAATTCTACAATGTCCGAAAAATCATTTCAAGTCTTATCTAATACATTTAATCAAACAATTGCAGAACTACAAGACAGCATAAATCAGAACAAAATTGAACTTGATGAAGTTAATGCATCAACATGCTATGGATTTAATACATGCCTTATGAAATTAGTGCTTGACTTAGCAGATAGCATAATGATGCTAAAATTCTTGCTGGATCATGGTCTCAATATAAATATAGCTGATGAGATGGGAAATACACCTCTGCATCTATTGGCTAATTTGCCTGGAAACAAGGAAAATGAAAATATGATTAGATGTTTACTAGAACATAATGCAGATCTTGAAGCAGTTAATCATATTGGTCAAACTCCACTGCACTGTGTCATAAATGAGAATTGTATTAATGTAATGGCATTAATGTATCTTACAAGAAACAATGCCAATATTAATGCTAAAGACAATCAAGGAAATACGCTTCTGAATTTATTATGCAAATTAGATGAGACAAAAATAAGTATAGCCATGGTTAGATTTCTTATGCACAATAAAGCTGATTCGAAAATTAAAAACGATCAAGGCTTAAATGCTCATATTATTGCGGAATTAAATAATAATACTACGATTGTAAAAATACTTAATATAGAATCTAAAAGAGCACCAGAAGTAAAATTTTCAACAAGTAAAACTAAATACCAAATCGATAGTCCAGATCTATTGAGAAGATATGCCATAGCAAATAATCAACAAAATTTGGCTTTCTAATAACTAAATAAAACATTTTAAGAAAGGCTCTATATATTTTTTATATAGAGCCTTTCTTAATTAATTTGACTATAAAATTTATAATCAAAATTTCTTAAAAATAAATTTTAAATACCAGAGTTCTAAATTACTATCTCTCACACCATTCTTTACGCCATAATCAAGATTCAACAAAAATTCATGTGCTTGAGATAAAAATGATAGCGAGTAAGATTGCCAATCTTTTTTAATAAATGAAAAAGGGAGTCTTTTTACAAGCTCCTGAGCCTTTTTTAGATCGCCTTTCTTGCCATATAGTACAAAAGAAAAAGCCTGAAATATTTGATCAGACCAAAATGCTATCCAAAATTCTATAGGATATTCTTGTTTCAAATCATTCCACTGCTCAAAGAATAATTTATCTTTAGCAAACAAAAATTGGCTCAACTTAAAAAGTGATTTGTCTTGCTCAACAATTTTATTAAACCAAAAATTAAAAAAATATTCTGTGTTTTGCCCGAGAACAGGCTCATAATTCATTAAAACACAAGCCGTGTTAATCGAATAATTTTTATTTAATGCAAACAGCTTGTTCGTAAAAAGCTTATTATGAGTAAGGTCAGGATAAAAATAGTTAAATAGCTGGTTATAGTTATCGGAACTGACTTTATCTTCAATTTTAATAGAGTCTTCATTGTCCATTTTTACATCAAAAACAAACAAATAATTGGGGCCTTCATATTTAGAAAGAAAACTCCTCATATTCTTTTTTTGCTCTAGATTTAAACTATAAAAATTTTTAATAAAATAAATGATGGGACCAGATAGAAACAGCATAGTAATATCCCGTTTCGCTTGATCTATGCTAATAGAAGATAGATCTAAAAACAAAACAGGATAACTTCGCTCTTGCTGCAATTTCTTTACGAAATTGTATATAAAAGAAGATGGAACTTCTGAACAACTAAAAAATATAGTTTGTGATGTACAAGGATATTTTTCAGCCTTTATATAATTCAAAAATTCCATAATTTACAAATATTATTCTACAAGCTTCAATCTTATACGACCACTGCTTTCATCATAATCAAGCACCTCGACAGCAACGATATCATCAGTTTTGAATGCTGTATGAAACGAAGACTGTACATTTTTTGGTATGTTTGAAATATGAACAAGACCATCAAGACCTGGGGCTATTTCTACAAATAAACCGAATTCAGCAATTTTTTTTACTTTTCCGGTATAAATTGTACCTTTTTCAATCTGGCCAGCCAATGTTTTAACCCATAAAACTGCTTGATCTAATCCAGGGCCAGTTGGTCCGAAAATTTTAACAGTTCCATCATCATCAATATCAACTGAACAACCAGTCTTCTCAATAATTTCTTTAATAAATTTACCACCAGCACCAATAACAGCACCAATTTTTGATTTATCAATTTTTACTGCTATTATTTGAGGAACAAGAGTTGAAAGACTTATATTTGGGGCTGTCATGACCTTTTTCATTTCACCCAAAATATGTAATCTACCAACTTTAGCTTGCTCTAAAGCACTTTGGAATATATTTCTTCCCAAGCCACCCTTATACTTGATGTCCATTTGGATAGCTGTTATACCACGATCGGTACCTGCAACCTTAAAGTCCATCAAACCAAAAGCATCTTCAATTCCAGCTATATCACTTAAAATTTTAAAGTCACCTTTTTCATTAGACAATAATCCCATTGCTATTCCACCAACCATTTTGGATATCGGTACACCAGCATCCATGAGTGCCATAGTAGAACCACAAACGGTTGCCATTGAGCTTGATCCATCAGATGATAAAATATCAGTAACGATTCTAATGACATAAGGGAATTTATCTTGAAGAGGTAATATATACTTAAAAGCAGAGGCTGCTAAGCTACCATGTCCAATTTCTCTACGACCAGGACCTCGGGAAGGACGAACTTCGCCAACTGAAAATGAAGGGAAGTTATAATGCAAGATAAAAGATTTTTCAACAGTTTCCTGCATTAGATCTTCAGTTCTTTGCTCATCTTGTCCACTACCTAAAGTTACACTTGTTAGCGCTTGAGTACCACCTCTAACAAAAAGACTTGAACCATGATTAAATGGTAATAAACCTACTTCAGTAGTAATATTTCTGATTTGATCAAACTGTCTCTTATCTATTCTTGTTTGAGATTTAAAAATCTCATCAGTAACTTGCTTCTTCAAAACATCATCAAACATATAATCAAGAAATTTCTGAGAGATTTCTGAAGCTTCCGCTTCTTTTGTATATTCCTCAAAAAATTTATCTTTAAGATCTGAAAATGCTTTGCCACGAGCTACTTTTTCATCAATAAATAAAGCTTTGATTTTTGCTTCGGTTAAAAAAGATTTAGCCTTGGATTGCCATAAATCCCAATCCAACTTACTTTTTGCCGGCTCTTTTGGCACATTAAATTCTTTGATAACTTCATGTTGCCAAGCAATTTGCTTTTTAATAACATCATGAGCTAAAAATAACGCATTAAGAAATTCCTCTTCTGAAATTTCATTAGTACGTCCTTCTACCATTGTAATACCTTCTTCGGTACCAGCAACAGTAATTCTAACATCCGACTTTACCGCATCTTCATATAACGGATCAACAACCCATTTTCCATCTACACGGCCAACTTCTACAGCCCCAATAGGACCTAAGAATGGTATCTTAGATGTACTTAATGCAAGTGAAGTAGCTATAACAGCCATGGTGTAAGGCAAATGTTGCTTATCAAAAGAATAAACGGTAGATAAAACTTGTAATTGATTAAAATAATTTTCCGGAAATAACGGACGAATGGTCCGATCTATTAAACGACCAATTAAAATTTCTTTATCACTAAATCTGCCTTCTCTTTTAAGGTATCCACCCGGTATTTTACCTGCTGATGCATAGAGTTCTCTATAATCAGTACTTAAAGGCAAGAATCCTGGGAATTCAGCAGACTCAGCAGAAATCACGGTAGACAGAACAATAGTTCCGCCCATCTTAAGCCATGCGGCACCATCAGCCTGTTGAGCAAATTTTCCTAATGTAACTTCATAGCCAAATTCAGATGACTTAAACTTTTTTTCCATTAAACATAATCCTATTAACCTATTTACGTAAACCTACACGTTGAATGAACTGACTATACTCTTGCAATCCACTACGCTTCAAGTATTTTAACAAACGGCCTCTACGGCCAACTAATATTTTCAAGCCTCTGCTCGTTGAAAAATCCTTAGAGTTGGCTTTCATATGTTCGTTTAATTCATTAATTCTTGCAGTTAACATAGCGATCTGGACTTCAGTTGATCCAGTATCATTTACATGCTTAGAGTAATCTTTTATGATAACGTCTTTTTTTACTTTTTCTAACATAACGAAACCTCGTATGATCTCTAAATTGTTTTTTTTTGGTAGGCGCAAGCGGATTTGAACCGCTGACCCCTGCTACGTCAAAGCAGTGCTCTACCGCTGAGCTATACGCCTATTTTTTATCGTGTTAAATTATTTTGATCTAAATATTTTTTACGGAAAGATTTTACCCCAGTACCTGCAGGTATCAACTTACCAATAATAACATTTTCTTTAAGTCCGTAAAGATGATCAACTTGTCCCGATATTGCCGCTTCAGCTAAAATTCTAGTTGTTTCCTGGAAGGATGCAGCTGAAATGAAGCTTTCGGTATCTAAGGATGCTAAAGTAATACCCATTAAAATTGGTTTACCAGTAGCAGCTCTTTTACCTTCAGAAACCAGTGATTCGTTTACCGTCTTAAAGTGAATCTTGTCAACTCTGTCACCAATCAAAAATTCAGATTCGCCCGGATCAATAACCCGAACTTTTCTTAACATTTGTCTAACAATCAACTCAATATGTCTATCGTTTATATCAACACCAGTTAATCGATAAATTTCCTGTATTTGGTTAACCAAAAATGTTTGTAAAGCTCCTGTTCCAGATACCCTTAGAATATCATGTAGAACTGGAGTACCAACCGTTAACTTATCACCAGCATTAACTTTATCACCATTAGCTAAATTAAGTTGCTTATTTCTTGGAACAAAATAATCAAAAGATTGAGCTTCATTAACAATACTAATCTTTCTTAATCCTCTATGCAAACCACCAAATACTATTTCTCCATCCATATCAGCTAAAATCGCTGGGTCTCTAGGAGTTCTAGCTTCAAACAGTTCAGCAATTCGAGGCAAACCACCTGTTGTAATATCGGCAGTTTTTGATGCTTCTCGAGGCATTTTAACTATAACATCACCAATACTTATTTTTTGGTTTTCTTCAACCATTAAATAAGCGTTATTTGGTAAATAATAAACAGCTAATTCTTCGCCTTCTTCGCTTTCAATTTTTACTGCAGGTTGATGTTTATCTTGCTTATGCTCTAATATCACTCTCATTGAACGATTTGTAGCTTCATCAAAACGTTCTTGAATGGTTAAATTTTCAATAAGATCTATAAATCTTATTATACCAGGTTTTTCAGTTAAAATAACCTTGTTATTAACATCCCATTCTGCAAGTTTTGTACCAGGAGTTACTCGCTGACCTTCTACAGTAAGAAGTACAGCACCGTATTCAAGATCATAACTTTGCAGTTCACGACCATCATCCGAAACAATGAACAATTTACCTTTTCTACTTAATATGATCGATTGCCCATCTCTATTTTGTAAAAGTCTAATATTACGTAGACTTATTATACCATCATATTTAGCAGTGTAAAAAGATTGCTCAGACAAACTAGCAGTACCACCAACGTGGAATGTTCTCATAGTAAGCTGTGTACCAGGTTCACCAATAGATTGAGCAGCAATAATTCCAACAGGCATTCCAACTTCGACTAAATTAGCCTTTGAAAGATCATACCCATAACACATAGCGCATACACCTCGTTTTGCTTGACATGAAAGTGTCGAGCGAACAGGTATTTTCGATACGGCTGAATTATAAAGCATATCTAAATGCTCTCTGCCAATTATTGTATCCTTGGTAAGCAACAATTCCTTTGTGATCGGATCCTTAATATCATCAGCAAGTATTCTGCCATAAGATCTATGAGAAAGTGAATATAAAATATCCCCTGATTCCCTTAGTTCTCGTATTTCTACATAGCCTAACGTTTTACAATCTCTTGTAGTTATAACAACATCCTGAGCAACATCTATAAGTTTTCTGGTTAAATGCCCTGCACTAGCTGTTCTTAACGCGGTATCTGCCAAACCTTTACGAGCACCATGACTCGAGAAGAAGTACTCAAAAACGGATAAACCATGTTTAAAGTTACTCTTCACTGGAGTTTCCATAATCTCACCAGTAGGCTTGGACATCAGACCTCTCATACCAGCAAGCTGCTTAACCTGATCTTTAGTACCTTTAGCTCCAGATTCAAGCATTAGGAAAATAGAGTTAAATGGCCTGAAAGATTTGTCAGCATTTAAGTATGCTTCTTTATCCTGTTGAACCATTTCTGAAGTAATTTTGGATGCTATATCTACGTTTGCTTGGTTCCAAAGACTTATGATTTTGTTATA
>Ga0335394_10008634_pt1 | contig 11498 bp, 10 predicted proteins | sample MAT03_FD_205741 | JGI IMG/M metagenome (GOLD analysis project Ga0335394, IMG submission 205741) | Freshwater microbial communities from Lake Fryxell liftoff mats and glacier meltwater in Antarctica - MAT-03 (spades assembly) (version 2) ... | reverse complement strand
AGCATCTTAAAAATAAAACCGCAACCCTTTACAAAACGAAAGTCTGTAGTACACAAACTGGAACTCAAAAAAAATATTTCTCAGCAAATAAAGGATGATTGACCCGTAATGCTGCAAACTGGGTTAAGGTAATTTCAAAAGATTTTTTAGCATCTATCTCAGTACTACCATATCCTGTAACATCTAGCGAAGGAGAATACACGTAATGCATTTTATTTTCTTCCCATAAGTAGAGATGTAACTCTAAAGTAATAGAATGTTTTCCGTCTTCATAAGTTGATTGAAATTATAACTTTGACATGAAACGTAGATTTTCTGGTTTTAAATCAAATGTAGTACAAAAGTTGTGCAAAAGCGCATTAAAAAAGGAGATTTATCGTATTTTGTTGTTTGTACTTGTAAACCTTGAATTGAATTCGATACTTTTAAACCACACTGAAAAACTCATTTATATTTTGAATTGGCAATTTCTCACAGGTTAAAACCTAATCTCGCAACCTGGCAAAAGCAGTTTTAGCTTCTCAATTTCATCTGGATCGAAAGGATTTCCTCTTAAATCAAGTAAGCTTAAATTTTCCAGTTGCGAAATGCTATCGGGGAGTTTTGTAAGATTATTCCCACGCAACGAAATCACCCTGAGTTTATAGGCTTTATAGATCTCAAAAGGAATCTGGCTCAGGTGGTTATTTTCAATCACCAGGACTTCCAGGTTTTGCAAGCGCTCAAAATGTTTGCTTAGGTACCAGGTGTTTGTGTTGGAAAGGTTTAAATAATAAAGCTTAGACACTTTAAAAAGTAGTTTTGGAAAACTGTCCATCACACAATTTTCAATGCTAATGTCCTTGAGATTTTTCAGAAATCTTAGAGTCACTGGTAGTTTTAAAGTATCGTCGGTGTTTCCAAACTTAAAACTCTGCAGTTTACCAAGATATGCGATTTGCGAAGGAATGCTATCAATAAGGGTGTGTTGTAGATCGAGGTATTGTAAATTGTAGAGCCCTTTCAAGGGAGGAAAGGAGGTCATTTTATTGTTGTAAGAAGCAAAATAGAGCAGGTTAAAGAGCGTTTCAAAGTTCTTAGGGTAGGTGGTGACTTCATTTCCACTAAGCTTTAATGCTTGGAGATCGCTGAGTGACGCGAGTTTGTCATAAAGTTTCGGATCGAGTTTCTGATAACTGAGGTCAACCTTGTAAACCTTTTTTTCAATACGAAGAGCTTCTTTCAGATCGGTATAAACCTGGCTGCCATAAGGACCATACTTGTCGAATTCTTTTTGAGCCTGCAATAAAGCAGTAGCTGTCAGAAGTAAAAATAGGAGCGAGCGCTTCAACATTTTACTAAAGTATGTTTTTAATTGGAAATTTTGAAAATCAGTTAGTGGGAAGATTTACACATAATTGTTTATTAGAGTGCAGTTCGCTTTATAATGCCTGAATTTCACGAGTTATTTCATAAGTGATTTACGATAAAATCTTAACATATCATAATAGTACTCTATCGTTGGCTTATTTTTCGATATATAATTTTTTTAAATTAAACCTGTAAAAAAACTTTCAGAATTCGAATTTCGATTCACAAGATGACCGCCACTTACCTGCTCGCCTGTTTGAATAAAAGAATGGAATAATTTATCTTGAGGAAGGTAAGTTATTAAGGCATCGACACAAAAAGTTCCTTCGGGATGCGCAAAGCTAAACTTGTCTATAATTTGCGAATTACGGTCTCTTGTAATAATGGTATCGATCAGGTTATTACCAAAAATAACTTCGTATCGTATAACGCCATGTAAATCAACTAATACATCATAATAATTCATCAGATAATTTCTATCTGATGTGACCAAATACTGTCCTTTGTTGTTTGTTGTCGGTTTTGAACAGTTAATTCTAATTAAGGTGTCACTTTGTGTTACAAAAACCTCTTTTAAAATAGGCGATGTGCTTTCTAAATATACTGTTCTTTCAATTTTTTCATTGCCAGCCTGATCATAAATTACCTGCTCCATGTCTTGTTCCCTTGCATTGAATATGGAACCCTTTTTTTGAAAATTGTAATTTATTATATTGTAACTGTATGCGGTAGATGTATCAACCATCAAAACGAATTCAATTCTGTCCCAAAAAGGAATTGTATAAAAGCCATCTAGATAATCACCATAACGATGATCCTTCGCGGAAATATCATTAAATTCTGAACCTAATAACGAATCCTCTTTTTGCTGCGTAGCTACATTTATCCGATATATACTTGTTGGTTTATAATTATAGCTACTTGAATCAACTGCGAGTATTCTGTCATTAACAATTTTTGATATTCTGTAGTATTTTGTTTTCTGAAATTGTTGCTTTTCTATGTCGAAAATTTTGTAATGATAGTCATCAGTATATGCATAATGGACGATTAGATATTTTTTGCTTCTATTAACAATCCGACCACTGTCAAAAGTCATAATATCCTTTCCCTCCATATTAATTACGATGTAGGTAGAAATAGCGTATCCATCCGTGAAATCAGTTATAAACTCGTTTTCATATTTAGCACGGCGTATAGGTAATATATTTTTCCCAGAGGCGTTTATTAATCCGTAGCTACTACTATCTGCAAGATATACTTTAATATATGGGTTAGTGTTAAAATAATCTAGATCTATTTTATCATAAACTGTAGATTCAATTTGTTCGCCTGACAAAGAAATTAGCACCTCTTTAATTTTTCCATCAGTATTTTTTATTTCCTTTTTGCTCACTCCTTTCACAATTTTAGACACACTGAGGGCTCGGTAAGAATAGTAATGTATTTCTTTTCCTTCTTGATCATACTCTATTTGTTCTATTTTCGCCCAAAATGGTGAAGAAGGAATCTGTTTCCCACTCGTGTCAATTAAAAAATATTTGTTTTTATCTTTCCTCACCAATGCTGCACCTCCCCAAAAATCGCTACCGCTCTTACAGATCTGAGGAATAACTTCTTTACCTCCCAAATCTATATATCCATATGCGTCTTCGGTCGTCGATATGTGGGCTCTTTTTTCAACAAAAGATGAGGCGTATTTATAAATGCATGGAGTAACTGCATTGCCCAATGTGTCGATAAACCCATAATGCCCTCTGTCAAAGTCGCTAACAGTGGCTCGTCCGTTTTTAAAAAATTCAGCAGATTTATATTCTTTTGCATTAAGAATTGGTTTTCCCTCCCTGTTGCAATAGATGTAAGTTCCATCGGCAGTCCGAAATGGGATAAGAACGTTTTGTGAAAAAAATTTGGTAGCTTGTGCTTATTAGAACGCGAAAAAGAAAATGACTTTATTCATGAATTATTTATTAGAGTTGTATCGAGGCCAAGGAACAGTGAAAAAATAAGAACAGTCAAACGCATTTTTTAAATCAGATTAGTGATAGTTGGTAAATACTTTCCAGCTCATATCATAAGCTTTGTTGAGTTCGTCTTTGTTAAGCCCGAGATCAATTTTATGGATGGTGGAGTAATTTTCAAAGTCCTCAGTTGCGATGTTACCGGTAAGATTATCGGCAGCCATGGGACAACCCCCAAAGCCATGAATGGCCACATCAAATTTTCTACAACCTGCTTCGTAAGCCGCTTTTATTTTCTCTAAGGATTTGTCTTTTGTGGAATGAAGATGTGCACCTAATTCTACATTTTTAAGTTCGGGTAACAGAGCACTGAATAATTCGGTGATACTCTCAGGGGTTGAAGACCCAGTTGTATCGGCCAAGGCTAAATTCGTGATCCCAAGTTTATTCAATTTTCTGCACCATTCAATCGCTGTATCCGCATGCCAGGCATCTCCGTAAGGATTGCCAAAGGCCATAGAAATGTAGACCAGAACTTTTTTCTTGTGTTTGCGCGCAATCTTTTGAATTTCCTCCACACGCATTAAAGATTCTGCAGCGGAAGAATTGGTGTTCCGTTGCTGAAAAGTTTCTGAAATAGAAAAAGGAAAACCCAGGTAATCGATCTCTGCAAAGTTGCAGGCGTCCTGCGCACCGCGCGCATTGGCAATGATGGCGAGTAATTTACTATTGCCGGCAGAAAGATCGAGTTGCTCAAGCACATCTGCCGTATCCTGCATTTGCGGAATTGCTTTTGGAGAAACAAAACTTCCAAAATCAATCGTATCAAAACCTACTTTTAAAAGCTGGTTCAGGTATTCTACTTTTACAGCAGTTGGAATTTGTTGTTTGATACCTTGCATGGCATCGCGGGGACATTCGGTAATTTTCATTTTAGGCTCATTTGATTAGTTTAGTATTTATGTCGTTGATCAGTTTGGGACCATGATAAACAAACCCTGTGTAAAGTTGGATGAGATCGGCACCGGCATCGAGTTTTTCCAGTGCGTCGTCTGCACTGTGAATTCCCCCAACACCAATCACAGGGAAAGCATTATTTGATTTTTGTTTCAGGTAACGGATCACTTCGGTGCTTCTCTTTGTAAGCGGTTTTCCACTCAAACCACCCATACCAATTTTTTCGATCTCGGCCTTCTCATAATTTAAGCCATCTCTGCTGATGGTTGTATTGGTGGCAATGATTCCGGCAATTTTTGTTTGTTTTACAATGTCAATGATATCGTCGAGTTGAGTGTCTGTGAGATCAGGAGCGATTTTGAGAAGGATGGGTTTAGGGTTCGCTTTTTTGTTATTCAAATCCTGAAGGGTATTCAACAATTTGGTCAGCGGTTCTTTTTCCTGCAAATCTCGTAAGTTGGGAGTATTTGGCGAGGAGACATTCACCACAAAGTAATCAACCACATCAAACAATTCGTTGAATCCGATAATATAGTCGTCTACAGCATTTTCGTTGAGTGTGACTTTATTTTTACCAATATTTCCGCCAATAATCAGACTCTTGTCCGTTCTGTGCTTTAACCTTTTAGCGGCATCTATCACGCCATGATTGTTAAAACCCATACGGTTGATCAGTGCTTCGTTTTTGGTCAGCCGAAACAACCGTGGTTTATCATTTCCAGGTTGGGCTTTTGGGGTAACCGTTCCAATTTCAATAAATCCGAAACCAAGTTCTCCTAATTGGTTAAAAGCGATGGCATCTTTATCAAGCCCGGCTGCGAGTCCAACCGGATTTTTAAACTCCAGACCAAATACAGTCCTTTTAAGCGAAGGATGTTCTTTTTTGAACATTAATCCAGCAATTTTGCTGAAAGTCGGGAATTTAAGGAGTGAAAATGTTAAATGATGGGCCTTTTCGGGGTCAAGACGAAAGAGAAAAACCTTTAATAACGAATACATATAACATCAAAATTACCCTTAATTCCCATATATTAGATAATTAACAATTGAAATGTTAAAAAAAAAGTAAGGAAATTTATGTTTTTTTACATTTTGAGTTAAAAAAAATGTATTTTTGGTCCCAAATTATAAAAAATAAATTTAACTGAAATGAAAAAAGTATTATCAATTATTGCTGTTGCTGCTATGACAACTGCATTTGTAGCTTGCGGTCCATCTAAAGAAGAAATGGAAAAAACAGAACAGCTAAAACAAGATTCAATTGCTTCTGTTGAGAAAGCAAAACAAGATTCTATGGCTGCTGCTGTTGCTGAGCAAGAGAAAATGGCTGTTGAAGCTGCTGAAAAAATGAAGCAAGATTCAATCCACATGGCTGATTCAATGGCTATGGCATCTAAAAAAGGTGGCAAAAAGCACTAATCAATAACTAAGATTTTAAAAACCTTTAACCAAAAGTTAAGGGTTTTTTTATGCCCGTTAATTTCTTTTATCCTGACAGGGGCATCGTCCAAAGGAGGTAAATTACCCCTGACAGGGTTATAGCTCAAAGGAGGTAAATTACCCCTGGCAGGGGTATCGTCAAAAGGAGGTAAACTACCCCTGTCAGGGTTATAGCTCAAGGGAGGTAAATTACCCCTGTCAGGGTTATAGCTCAAAGGAGGTAAACTACCCCTGTCAGGGTTATAGCTCAAAGGAGGTAAATTACCCCTGACAGGGTTATAGCTCAAAGGAGGTAAATTACCCCTGTCAGGGTTATAGCTCAAAGGAGGTAAATTACCCCTGACAGGGGTATCGTCCAAAGGAGGTAAACTACCCCTGTCAGGGTTATAGCTCAAGGGAGGTAAACTACCCCCGAACAAGGTTGAAAGCTGAAGCCGCTAAACTAATTTTCTCATGAATTCCGCCAGCTTAAAAGTAGCCACAGTGTCTGTATTGCAGTACTCTATCAATTCGCTTTTAAAAACTTCTTTTTCAATTTCGTTGTCTGCCAAACGGTATTGTTCGAAATAATTCATCGCCTCAAGACCCGATGTAATCTTGCTATAAGAAACATCCTGCAACAAGATAGCAGAAACCACTTTTAAGGAAAAATTACTTTTAAAGCTTGGATTATAATAAGCCAGCTCTAGAAAGATCTCGAACACATCTACCAGCTTGCTTTTGAGAGCATTTAGTGCCTCACTCAAATCAGGGTATTTATGCACGAGACTATTGATGGTCATTACCTCCATGGTTTTATCGTAGACAAGAATGGTGTTGTAAGCTGATGACAATTTTATCAAATGTTCGGCAAATGCCCGTCGATCGTCGGCAGTATGTCCAGTAAAAAAATGGCTGGTTTCAGTTCCGTTGTAAAAACTGACTAAAAATGGGACCTGTTCGAAGGGTTTCGTTCCTGTCAACTGAGGAATAGCCGCACTCCAGATCTCCATATCCATTGCTATTACGGTTCCCTGAATCTTCATAAGAAATTCGATAATCTTTTCTTTATCAACAATAGGTTCATTGTTGACGAAGGATTTTTTTATTTTAAGCGCAGCCGGTTTTTCAATAAGTTCATCGGTGACATCAGCGATGGTTTTAATGCCGTTGTTATACCACTCGAATAATTTATTTTTATCTATATAAGGTAAATTAAAAATGCTGTCCTCCGTTACCGTGTCTTTCCAGCAGCTCCCAAAATAGTCGCACTGATACGGACGGAAACATTGTTTTCCAATGGCAATATTAGGAATTACGTTCTGTTCGAGGATTGAATGCGCAGAATTAAGTTGATGCTCGAAGTACGCAAAGTTTTCTTCCGCCTTAATTTTTACGCTACGTTTACGAAAGAGCTTTTTAGAATCTATTTCTTCATCGCGGATATAATCGGGATTGATTGTCACCAGGAAAAGATCATCGAAATTTTCAAGGGAATTTTTCAGAACGTAATATTGTAAATAAGCGTCTTTCAGATAAGTCTCGGAGATCTTCATGGAACTCTTGACTTCATAAGCCGTGTATTTTCCTTCGCTGAGCGTTAGGATATCTGCCATGATTAAAACACCATTGTAAATAAAAGTTGCTTCGTAAATCACTTCCGTTTTATTTTCAATCAGTGCCTTTGTTAGTTCGGCTCCAGCAGCAGAACCTTTAACCTCTTTAGAAACATCAATGCCACCCGAAAAAAGTTGTTGTGCGAAATAACCAACATCGTGTCCGCGTTTAAAAGTCAACTGCTTATCTATGCTGAATTTATCTCTTAAATAAGGATGGTTCTTATATAGGAAAAACGCCTTTTGGCACTGTTCAAATTTCAAAAAAGAAGTTTTACTGATCGAATAACCGGGAATGCTCATAAATGTTTCAGGATTAAAGATACGGAATTTATTCGTTCTGGATGTTCCTCCGTTGTTCCTATAGCTGTCGGGAACGCGGATTACGGGGATATCATGTAACATGGAAAAGGTAAAATGCACTATGAGGTGGGCGGAAAGCAAATCAAAATGGTTTACAGCCTTTACATCCACGCCCCCCTTTTTCCCATCTTCGTTCCGTGGTTTTTAATATGCGATCTCATGTTTGTTATACCACCAATCTTTATGTTTTCTCCCAAACGTATCGTATTTACCATACCCGAGTTCCTCGCCTTCCTTATCATCATAGAGCCAGCGACCATTCAATTTTCTTCTCCGACTCAAGGCTTTCAGTGTTGAGCCTTTGGGATAACTCGGGTATTTGTATCTGGTAAAATCAATATTCGGGTCTATAATTTTCTTAGGAGAAAATGAAATCAAAGTGAAAAACGGGAATTTTGTTGCAAGTTTAAATACTTTATAAACAAATAGTACGCTTGTGTTGTTGTTTGCGTAGCGGATATGGGAATTGACAGAAGATTTATTGAATGCGTTTCGTAGCCTTAATCTATGAAACTGCCGTAATCTCCGTCAAAAATGTAGCGCTTTTTAATTGGTATCTATTCAAATTCGCTTTAAATTTGCACTTAATAAAATGAATTCAATTTCTCAGTCCGGCATAAGCACAAATCCTAACAAACCGATTATTTACTGGCTATTAACAGGTTGCTTTATCATTTACGTAATGATAGTAGTTGGCTGCTTAACCCGGCTAACGCATTCAGGCCTCTCCATTACCGAGTGGAGTTTTATGGGAAGTATCCCCCCGGTAAACGATCAAATGTGGCAGGAGCGCTTTGCAAAATACCAGCTGAGCCCCGAGTTTCAGAAGGTTAATTTTAGCATGACGCTCGAAGAATTTAAACCTATTTTTTTGTGGGAGTACGTTCACCGCATGATAGGCCGCATTATGATGTACGTTTTTGCGATCGGATTTATTTATTTTCTCATTAAAAAGAAAATAAAAAAAGAAATGTGGTACTCTTTTTTATTGTTGTTTTTGATGGGAGCCATGCAAGCCGTTATTGGCTGGTGGATGGTATACAGCGGCCTTCAGAAACAGCCAGCAGTGAGTCATTACCGACTGGCAACCCATCTTTTAAGTGCGTTTACTTTATTTGCTTTTACGTTTTGGTTTGCGCTTCAATTAATTTATCCTAAGGGAACCGTACAAGAGACGGATGCCAAAAAATTGAGATTGCTGACCTTGACTTTTTTTGTGGTTCTTCTTATCCAAATTATGTATGGTGCATTCACCGCGGGTTACGCTGAAGGTGATAATACGAAAATAAGACCGGGGCACATTTTTAATACTTGGCCAAAAATGGGCGACAGCTGGGTAGCAGAGCAGGTGTACATGAAAGATAGTTTTTTTGCGAACATTCTTGAGAATCCAAGCGGCATTCAATTTATGCACCGGACAATCGCATTCATCGTTGTTGCTCTGATCTGTTTGATCTGGTACCGTTCTGACAAATTAAAACTTAGCAGACAGCAAACACTTGGCGTTAATCTTTTGATCTTTGGAGTAACAGTGCAATTTATATTGGGAGTACTTACTTTAGTTTACAATGTTCCTGTGATTATGGGAGCGTTACATCAGTCAGGCGCTTTTTTCCTTTTTCTGAGCAGCATCTACTTGATCTTTCATTTATACAATAAAAAACAAACAGCCGGTGAACAACGAGTCCTTTAATACCGAACAAGATAAACCCGAACAGCCTTCTTCCGGAGGTTTTCCTCCAAAACCACTGCTGGCAGAGAAAAGCCAGAATGCCTTAATGCGTTCGCTGGTCAGCCTGTTTATTTATGCTTTTGTGTTCTATTTTCTTTTTGACCGGAACATTGTTTACATAGCAGCGATTCTCATTGTGATCATTATTCATGAATCAGGGCATTTTTTGTTTATGAAATTGTTTAATTATAGTAATGTTAAGATCTTCATTGTTCCGCTATTAGGAGCATTTACTACCGGCAAAAAACAACAGGTATCGCAATGGCAACTGAGTCTGATTATCCTAGCAGGACCAATTCCGGGTATTATTATTGGTTGCATTTTATACTGGCTAAACCTAGATCTTCACAACGAAAATCTTAAAACTCTTTGCTATTCTTTCCTGGCAATCAATCTTCTAAACTGTTTACCTTTCTATCCTTTAGATGGCGGTCGTTTGGTTGAAACCTTGTTCTTTAAAGAGAATTACATCATTAGACTTGTGTTTGGCATTATCTCCATTATTGCGTTGATTTTTATTTTTGCGTATTTCGGTAATTTTATCTTATTGATCATTCCTGGGATTATTGCGCTAGAACTTTACAATGAAAACAAACACCAGAAGATTCGGGATTACCTGAGACAGGAAAAGATCAATTACCATACGGATTATGCGAATTTGCCAGACAAAGATTACTGGCTCATCCGCGATTGCCTGATCTTCTCTTTTCCAAAAAAGTACAACTCTATACCTGCGGGCAGCCATGAGTATAGTGCTGTGGAGCCGGTCATCGTTCAACAGATCATTGCTGTATTACAGGTGAATCTGAAGCTTGACTTAAACGTTTTTGCGCGTCTGCTGGTTCTCGTTTTTTACATTGCAGCCTTTGTAGGACCCATCGCAATGATTCTCCTCAATAGATAAGTGCGGCAATAGGAGAGTTCCTTCGTTGATTAATTTCTACAGTTTATTTCTGCAAACCCTTTATTTGCGCTAGCTGAATTCTGGCATGGATTTATTTAGTCTCTTGTGAACTAATAAATCAAAACTCCCCATGAAAAAACTCCTTTTTATTTTAATGCTCGTTTTCGCACTTCACACTATCCATGCACAATCTTTCGGTATTGCCAAGGGAGAAACGGCAAGTTCTGAAACGCCTGAAGCAGTTACAAAACAATTTAAAAAAGACTATCCGACTTTAAATGTTATGTGGTCGAAGGAGAACTACAATTGGCGCGCCGATTATACCGACCCGGTAACAAACCTCGCAGGTCTTGTAGTTTATGATAAGAGTGGAAGAGTTATCAGGTCTGAAAACGAATTGCAGGCAAACAGTTATCCTGGGAGCATCAACGATTATCACAACAACACACTTCCAAAGCCTACCAAATACAGAGTTTATGCAAGTAAAGATACCACGGGCGCACAAAGCTTTTACAGTACAACCGGCGGTGAAACTTATTACTTTGATAAAGACGGCAACTATGTCAAAGACGCTCCCGAAAAACCAATGCCTACTAAGAAAGCGAAAAAGTAAGGATTAAGGATTCAGATCGGGAACGATTACAGACGGAGATCATAAACAATTACGTTATTTGATTTTGAATCGCAACCCTGCGTAAAGCATCCGTCCGTAAACAGGACCCCAAACCATACTTGCATCAAAATATTTACTGTAGGGTAAATCGCTGGCTACAATCGGATTGCTCTGTTTATAGTTCAATAGATTTTCGACTCCGAGATATACATTAAAGTCCGCCTTTTTTATTTTCGTCACGTAAGTAATTTGTCCTAGTAAATTAAAAAAATCGGGCGAGAATTTTGCGCGGCGGTATTCATCCGGATTTGTTTGTGTAGAAGGCAAACGTTTCGCACCATTATATTGCGTGGTAAAATCAAAGAGCCAATGACTATTTTTTGTTTCGTAGGAAAAATTTATAAACGCCCGGTGCTCTGACACCATTGCTTTTTGAAGCAAGCCTTGTTTATACTGAACTTTTGTATCCACATAACGGTAAGCCGTCTTCATAAAAAAACGTTTCCTCGGTTCCATGTTAAATTCAAACTGAAAGGTGTTGGAGTAGGAGGGGCCTTTTAAATTATAAATGTGAACTTCCTGT
>Ga0335394_10008630_pt1 | contig 11501 bp, 11 predicted proteins | sample MAT03_FD_205741 | JGI IMG/M metagenome (GOLD analysis project Ga0335394, IMG submission 205741) | Freshwater microbial communities from Lake Fryxell liftoff mats and glacier meltwater in Antarctica - MAT-03 (spades assembly) (version 2) ... | reverse complement strand
AGGGAATCCACCAGAAACCCCGGCGTCATAACGGAACCCGCGCCATTCACAGCGTCCAATGCCACCCGGAAGTGCCGGCGACGGATACGGTCGCCATCCACCTTCGCCAGCACCCGGTCAATATGCACCGCTTTCGCCGTGCCTTCGTCATGCGTGACGTGGCCGATTTCGGCATTCGTCGCCTGCGCGAAGTCGCTCTGATGATAGAGATCGATCAGCTCGTTGCGCTCGTAGTGATTGAAGAACTGGCCCTCTTTGTTGAAGAGCTTCAGGGCGTTGTATTCGGCCGGATTATGCGACGCCGTCAGCCCGATGCCGCCGCGCGCGCGGATGTGTTCGACGTAAATTTGAATCGTCGGCGTGGGAAGAATGCCGACATCGACGACGTCGCAACCGGCGGCCAGCAGCCCGCAATTCACGGCATGCTGCAACATCGGCCCGCTGGTCCGCGTGTCGCGCCCCACCACCACGCGTCCGCGTCCCACATAAGTCCCGAAGGCCTGGGCGAAGTGCAGTGCGAGAGCGGGCGTCAGGAACTCGCCCACTACGCCGCGAACGCCGGAGACGCTGATCTTCAGCAGGTGCTCGCGTGGCATTAGCTATAGCTCCTTGCTTTGTCCATCAGCGTTTCGAAGAGTTCTTGCGGCGGATCGCCGCGCTGTTCGCAGATCACGCGGATAATCGGCTCGGTGTGGCTGACGCGGACGTGGAACCAACGGTCCGGCCAGACGACGCGAAGGCCGTCGGTGCGGTCGATGCGGCCGTCCGGATAGGAGGCGAGCAGGTCGATCAACAGTGCCGGCACGCGCGGCGATTCCAACCGGACTTCGCCCTTAAGTATCGAAAACCGTGGGTATTCGGCGAGCAGTTCGCCCAAAGTACGGCCGCGTTCGCGCATCATCGTTAACACCGCCAGCATTGACGCAATGCCGTCGTAAATAAACCGGAACTGCGGCATCATCACCGCTCCCGTGCCTTCACCGGCCACCGCGATCTGCTCCGGCCGGTAAGCGGCCAGCGCATCCATCGCCGCCTGCCTGCCGACGGGGACACGCAACACGCGCCCGCCACGGCGAGCCGCTACTTCTTCCAGCAGCGCCGAACTCGAGAGATTTGTAATGACGATCTTGCCCGGCCCGCGCGAAAGCTGATGGTCGGCCAGCAAGGGCAGCATCATCTCCTCGGACACGCCGCGGCCTTGTTCATCGGCCATCGCCACCCGATCGGAATCGACGTCGAAAAGAAACCCGGCATGCGCGTTCAGCGGCTTCATCAGCGGCCCGAGTTGCAGTTCCACCATGCGGGCGGAAGTGGTCGGCTCATGGGCGAATTGCACGCCTTCCACACGCTCGTTGATCAAAACCAGATCGAGCCCGAAGCGCTCGATCACCCGCCGCAGAATCAGCGCCGAAGTACCGTTGCAGCAATCGACCACGACGCGATACCCGCGCAGACTGGACATGTCGAAAACGGCAGCGAGATCGTCGATATAGCGATCCAGCGCGCCCGCGTCAAAATGCAAACCGCCCAGTTGATTCCACTCCAGAAATCGAAACTTTCGCAAATGGTAGATGTCGAGCAGTTCGCCCGCTTCAGCCGTCGACAAATACGTCCCGCGCGGCCCCAGGAAGCGCAACGCATTCCATTCCGCCGCGTTATGGCTGGCGCTGATGGCGATACCCCCCGCCGCGTCCAGGCGCTGCAGGGCGTGCTGGACAACGGGTGTCGAAACCACGCCCAAATCGATCACTTCATGCCCGCAGGCCATCAGAGCCGAAACCACGCCCTCCCACGCCATACGTCCGCTGGCGCGCGGATCGCGGCCGACGACCACCGGCCTCCCCGGCTCAATGAACGTTCCAAACGCCGCCGCGAAATCCAGGATATGACCAGCCGTCAATCCCCGCCCCACGATGCCGCGCAGGCCGACGTGGGAGATTCGCAGGCCGCTGTCTCCCCTCATTTTCCTGCCAGTCGCAGGCGTCCGAAGGACTCGGGAACATGGTAATTCCGCGCGCCCGTCGGTTGCCACGCCATCATTTTGTATCCGTTTGGTTTCTTTCCTTGCATGCGATAGAAATTGATCCGCATCTCGCTGCCGGCTTTGGCCACGGCGCCGTTGATGCTTTCAATCGGAATCTGAAATTCGCCGTACCAGATCTTCTTTTCCTTATCGATCCGCGCCTTCACCTTGTACCCGGAATTCCACAGCATTCCGCCCTGCGGCAGCGGCGCTTTGCGGTCGATATCCAGATCGATCCACTCTCCTTGCGGCGAAACCTGATACTCGCGATAGTGCCAGATTTTGTCCATCTCCGCCCCCACGAACACTTCGGCAACGTCCCATTCCCATAGCCTCCACGTATCCTTCGTCAGATCCGGATCGGCCTTCAGGTTCAGTTCCTCGTACGGACAAGTGAATAACAAATATAAATTCTTGTCCGTCCAGAGCGAGCGAATCTCGGTGCGATGGCCTGGGACCGGCTCGCCGGTGGGGCCGTTCTCAGTGATCGCCGGAACCGCGTCTTTCCAGTGCCGCGCCTTCGGATCGGCCGTCAACGGTACGTCCCGCTTGGCGTAGAGGCTTTCGATAACACCCTTGCCATCGGCCCACAGCGGAGCCATGCACAGGAAAATCCACGCAATGTTCTTCATTTCTCTCACGCTATCAGGTTAAATGACGTTATGCCTACTCTGCGTTCACTCGCGATATTGCTCCTGTTCGCGCTATCCCTCACCGCTCAACCCGCGGCCGCCCCTGTGCGCTTACCCGCCGGCGCAACGGTACAGGAAAACATACCCTACGACACCCATCCGCAAACCGTCATGGACATCTACCGGCCTGCTGGGAAAGGTCCCCACCCGGCGATGATCGTGATCCACGGTGGCGGTTGGACCAACGGCGTTAAGTCCGGAATGGTGGCCACTTGGGTGGTGCGATATTTGGAGAAGGGTTTCATCGTGGCGAACGTGGAATATCGGCTGGCCGCTGTCGCTACGGCGCCGGCGGCTGTTGAGGATGCGTTGAACGCCGCGAATTTTGTATTCGACAATGCCCGGAAATACGACATCGATCCCAAGCGCGTCGCCGTCACCGGAGGCAGCGCCGGCGGTCATCTGGCGCTGATGGTCGGCATGACGCCGAAAAGCGCGAGGCTCGGAAAGCCGGTCAAAGTGCGCGCGGTGATTAATTTCTTCGGCATTACCGATGTCGACGATCAACTGCACGGCGCCAACATGCGCAAATACGCCGTTACCTGGGTGCCTGAGGGTCCGGACCGGACGGCGCTTGCCCGCCGCGTTTCGCCCATGACCTATGTGCGGAAGGACGTGCCGCCCGTGCTGACGGTTCACGGCGATGCCGACCCCACGGTGCCCTATCAGCACGGCGTAAACATTACCAAGGCACTCACCACCGCCGGCGCCAAAACCGAGATGATTTCCGTCCCCAAAGGAGGGCATGGATTTCCGAAGGAAACGCAGGACCAGCTCTACCCGCGAGTTTTCGACTTCCTGAAAAAACATGGGGTAATGGAATGAGACTACTCCTCCTGACGGCGCTCGTCCTCCAGGGGCAGCAGCCCAAGATCAGTGAGGAGAAAGTGTATGGCCGCGAGGCGTGGATCCTGTCCAACGGCCTCATCCGGGTTGCGCTCCTCAAAGGCGGAGGCCACATCGCCGAGGTCCGCCAGACCACCGGCGATCCAAAACGCGACGTCAACCCGATGCGCGTCCCGCACTACCCGACAATTGACCCGCAACTCTACAACAGCGCCAAGCATGGCGCCCTATACGGAATTGACCCGCACGCCCGTTTATCTTCCGGCTACCTGGGCCACCTTCTGTGCTTTCCGTTCTACGGCCCGGTATCGTCCGGCGACGAAGCCAGGCGCGGTCTGGGAAACCACGGCGAAGCGCCCGTCGTGGAATGGAAAAAGCTTAAGGCCGAAGTCACTCCGGAAGCCGCGGTCTTCGAGTACGGGGCCGACCTGGTCCAGACGCAATACCGCGTATGGCGCCGCGTGACACTGCCGCAAGGTAAGCGTCACGTCAATGTCGAAGAATGGGTGGAGAACCTCACCGATCAGGACCGGCCCATGCAGTGGATGCAGCATGCGACTTTCGGCCCGCCATTCGTCGAGCCCGGCCGTTCCCGCCTGAAAATCTCCGCCAAGGACCCCGCACTGCGCGATCGCTTAATGCCGGAAGGACGCGGCACGGGCAGCTATACGGCCATCCGCCTGGATCCCTCCCGGCCGCAACAGTTCTTTGTCTTGTCTCACCCTGATTTCCGCGTGCAAATTGGCTATATTTTCCCCTCGGCGCAGAATCCTTGGGTGGGAGACTGGATGGAGAATCAACGCAACAAGCAATTGCCGTGGAGCGGCCAGGTCATCGCGCGCGGCATCGAATTCGGCAACAGCCCTTATGCCGAAGGGCTGCGCAAAGCGATAGACCGCGGAGCGATTGACGGCACGCCCGCATTTGGCTGGATTAACGCGCGGCAGACGCTTAAGAACGAATTCCGAATCTTTCTCGCCGAGCCCGGCGCGGCGGAGCCTGAGAGGTAACAGTTGGACATCGAAAAGCTGCAAGGAATCTGGCGCAATGGCGCCGCTACCATTACGATCGGCGGTGATCGCTTTACCACCGGACAGATGGGCGCCGAGTACAGCGGGCGGGTTGAACGCAAAGAAGCGGCAGTGCCCAAGACCTTGAGCCTGCACTTCGAAACCGGACCCGAGGCGGGCAACACGAATCACGGCATCTATGAGTTTGTCGAGGAGGGTTGGCGGTTCTGCCTGGACATGACGGGCCGTCCGGCGCCAAAAGAGTTCGCGCCGTCGCCCTTGCGAGGAATCGCGCTGGAGACGATGGTCCGAAGAGAAGCGCCTGCCCCTCCGGTCGCTGGTGAGCCCGTGGCCTTCGGCACTCGCGAGAAATTACCCGCGTATGCTCACGGAGAGTGACCCACCGGCCCAACGGGGCCGGGGATGATAATGCCTTGCCCATCTGCGGCTTACGGGCCAAGGTGCGGTGCCGGGGGTGGGCAACTCTATCGGAGCACAAGTGGTCAAGTTTTGGTGAGCGCCGAGGCCCGTGGCGGAGTTGCAGGGCGAATGGGCGATGGTGTCCTGCATCCGGTCCGGAGAGAAGCTTCCGGGGTCGTTTGCCAAGCAAGGGAAGCGCATCATTAGAGGGAGCACAATCCAAGCTGTATTTTGGCCCCCGGATGTAAATGCAGGGGACGTTGAGCAGTGACGGACCCGGCAAAATTCGCCTTGAATTTTCCAGCGGCGAAGCGCCCCAGCTGGGTATTTTCGAACTGGACGGGAACTCGCTGAAAACCTGTATGGGCGGCTTCGGAAAGGAACGGCCCGGCGCCTACGAGTCGACGCCCGAGGGCGGCGAAACGTGCGCCGTTTGGAAGCGCGTTTAGCCGAGCAAATTGAGCATCGCCGTCACCGGCCCAGCCAGTGTCAACGCCAATTGCCGGTTCTCCGTCTCGCTCATGTCGGAGACGATGAAAACTAGAAAAGAACCGGATTCGAATCCGGCGATTCGGTATTGCGGCACCTCTTCCGTGAATACCGGCAGCGCGCCCATAACGCGCTTTAACGAACTCGTCGCGAAGGACTCTCCCGCTTCCTTGCGAGCCATCACCAGTGACACTGTTTTCTCGTCCGCGCCGCGCATGGCGAGATGGATGAAGCTGCGCCCCTGGGCCTCGCACTCATGCGCAACCAGCACCCGGTAGCCCGGCGGCACATGGCTCAATACCGGCCGGTACGCAGCGGGCAGGTCTTCCGGCACAGGCGGCTTTCGGAACTTGCGGAATGCCGCGCAATGGAGATGATCGGAGAGTCCTACGCGCATGATCCGGCTAACGCGGTCCGGCAGGGAACGGAAGTAAGCGCTCTCCGCCATTCTGTTTTCGGCAATTGGCGCCAGCCAATACGAACCCGCGGCGAGCAGCACCACCGCGGCTGCCGCGTAAGCCTGCCATAGGCGGCGCACAGGCCGCGGCGTGAGCGAGGTTCTTACACGCTCCTCTATGGTGGAGTCTACCGGCGCCGCTTTGACAGCCCTTCGCAAACTCAATCGAACCCGCTCTCGCGTCGCCGCCTCGGACCGGCAAGCCTCGCAATCGGCCAAATGCGCCTGATCCGCGGGCGCCAGTTCCCCGTCGAGATGCAACAAAACCCGCTGGCAATCCGCGTTCATCGGCCGGCCTCCTTTGCACTCAATAACTCTCTCATTAACTTGCGGCCCCGGCTCAGCCGGCTCATCACCGTTCCAATCGGCACACTAAGAATTTCCGCCGCTTCCTTGTAGGCAAACTCCTCGACATCCACCAATAGAATCGCTGCCCGGAAATCGCTGGGAATTTTGGCCAGCGCAGCCAGCAAAGTTTCATCCGTCAGCGTTTCCGGAATGGATGGCGCATACGCGGCAGTGGCTTCCGTGTAGTCGTCCATCGGCCGCATAATCGACAATCGGAACCACTTTCGGCGGTAGTGGTGGACGCAGTAGAACAAAATCTTGTACAACCAGGCGCGGCAGTTCGTGCCGGATTCGAAGCGGTCGAACGATCTCCAGGCTTGCACGTAAACATCCTGGACGACGTCCTCGGCTTGTCCGCGATCGCCCATCATCCGCGTCGCGGTACCGAGAAGTTCGCGCAAATGCGGCATCGCCTCGCGCTCAAAGCGCTGCTCGGGGGTGCTCGCCGCGATGGGTTCTTCGGCCCGGTTCATCCAAAATCCTATTGCGTTCGCTACGACCATTGCATCATGGATATCCGAATGGGCGCGTGAATTATTCCGCCTCCCGCTACTTTTCAGAAAGACTGGGCAGGGGATGTTCCCCACCGCCGTATCAACACAAACACCACGGATTCTCCCAATGCGCCCAGCGGACTGGGCATAATTACAACGAGTATATTCCCCACGGCGAGTGGCATACTGAATGCAGGAGAAACAACATGGCACAAGAAAGTGGCGACAAAGTAGTTTGGTTCCTGGCCGGCGCGGCAATCGGCGCAGCCATTGCTCTGCTTTACGCACCCGCGAGCGGGGAAGAGACAAGGGCGAAATTGATCGATAGGGCCAACGAAGGCCGCGACCTGCTCGGCGACCGGGGCCGCGATCTCATGGATCGCGGACGCGAACTATACAGCAAGGGCAAAGGCATGGCCGATGAAGCCGCCGACTTGCTGGAGCGCGGCCGCAAAATCGTCGAAGGGTAGGCCGATGAACGCGCCGCCGCTCCCGGCCTACAGCATTGAGCCGTATGCCGATTTCAACCTGCCCGCTAACCGGCTACATCAGGAAGAAGCCATCGCCGCCGTTCGCGGCGAGCTTGGGCGCAATTACGATAACTGGATCGCGGGGCGGGCCGTTTCAACCGGGCAATGGCTCGCCTCCGTCAACCCCGCGCAGCCGTCCGAAATCATCGGCCGGCATGCCAAGGCCGACGCCGAACAGGCTCGCCTCGCTGTCGACGATGCCTACGCTTACTTCAGCGAATGGGCGTTTACCCCCGTCGAACAGCGCGTCGCAATCCTCGTCAAAACGGCCGCCATTCTGCGAGCCCGTAAGGCCGAATTCAACGCTTGGCTGATTCTCGAATCCGGCAAGTCGTATGCCGAGGCCGAAGCCGATACCGCCGAGGCTATCGACTTCTGCGAGTACTACGCCCGCCAGATGCTGCGCTACGCCGCGCCGGATCCGGTTGTACAGATGCCCGGCGAAAAGAATGAAATGGTGTATCTGCCGCTCGGCGTCGGCGTTGTAATTCCGCCGTGGAATTTCCCGCTGGCCATACTCGCCGGAACCACCGTAGCCGCACTGGTTTGCGGGAATACCGTTGTCTTGAAGCCATCGAGCGAAACGCCTATCATCGCCGCGAAATTCGTGGAAGTGCTGCACGAAGCCGGCCTTCCTCCACGCGCGCTAAACCTCTGTGCAGGCAGCGGCGCGGAAGTTGGCGACACGCTCGTCACCCACCCCAAGACCCGCTTTATTTCCTTCACCGGCTCCCGCGAAGTTGGGTTGCGCATCAACGAACTGGCCGCGCGCCCCGTTCCCGGTTGCATTTGGATCAAACGCGTCGTAGCCGAGATGGGTGGCAAGGACGCGATTCTCGTCGATGACGATACCGACGTTGAAGCCGCCGCCACCGGCGTCGTTCAATCGGCTTTTGGCTTTCAGGGCCAGAAGTGTTCCGCCTGCTCCCGCGCCATCGTGCACGAGGCGGTTTACGATCAGTTCCTGGATCTCGTCAAAGCCAAAACCGAGGCGTTCCCTCGCGGGCCCGTAATTTCCGCCAAGGCCAAGCAGACGATCACTGCTTATATCGAGACCGGCAAAGCGGAAGGACGATTGATTACGGGAGGAAGCGAACAGAACGGCGAAGGCTACTTCGTTGAGCCAACCGTGATCGCCGACATTGATCGCAAAGCCCGTATTTTCCAGGAAGAGATCTTCGGCCCGGTCCTTGCGGTCACCAAAGCACGCGACTTCGACCACGGCCTCGAACTTGTCAACGACAGCGACTATGGCCTCACCGGCGCAGCCTACACTCGCGACCCCGCCAAGCTTGAAAAGGCACGCCGCCATTTCCACGTCGGGAATCTCTATCTGAATCGCAAATGCACGGGCGCCATGGTCGGCGCCCACCCATTCGGCGGCTTCAATATGTCAGGGACCGATTCCAAGGCTGGCGGGCCCGACTATCTCCTCCAATTCCTGCAGGCTAAGTCCATCGCCGAGAAAATCGGTTAGACTGGAGATACCCCGTTGAGAAGGGGACTGCATAATTCTGAACACAAGGTCAAAAACGACCGACGTGCCGAAAGGGCGCTCCCCAGTGGAGCGCCCTTTCTCTATGTGGTAGCACTGCTGTCCGGTTAGAAGTCCCATAGATTCAACTGGTTGCCGGAGTCGAGTAGATTGTTTTGGGAGTCAGGCATCTGCAAGGCCTGTAAAATGGGCGTTTTTTCAAAAAGCGTGACGCTCAAAATCTGTAGAATTTGGTAGAGACTGGCTTCCAGCCCCAGGCGCTTACGGACAATTGCGACCAGGACGTAGCCCGAGACGGCGATCCAAATCTGGGTCTTTACCGCGTTCTCGCTGGTGCCGTAGAACGCCTTAATCCGAAGATGCTGCTTGATCCATTTGAAGAAGAGTTCTATCTGCCAGCGGCACTTGTAGATCTGAGCGATTGTAAGTGCGGGCAGCAAGAAGTTATTGTTCAAGATTTTGAGTCGTTTGTTTGTCTCGGGGTCAACGTAACTGACGAGGCGTAATGCATCCGGGTATGCGCGGGCGGACCCATCGGTCCCCAGAATCACCGTCTGATCGGAGCGCACGCCGGTGCTCTTGTCGACAGCGTGAGAGTAGCGGCGCCGCAACACGACGTTTTTTTTAGTGCGCGTCACGAAGAATGCGGCGGAACGCGTCAATCGGTGCAGACGCGCAAAATCGAGGTAGCCCCGATCAAACACGTAGAAGGCGCCGGCCTCGAAGGCGATGTCGTCGAGAACCTTCACGTCGGCCAGTTTTCCGTCCGAAATGCGCATAAAAGTGGGAATGTTGCCGTGTAGGTCCAGCATGGTGTGCATTTTAACTGCCGCCTTGTGCTTCCGGAATTTAGCCCATGGAAAGAGATTTAGACACAGATCGATGGTGGTCGAATCCAAAGCGTATAGGCTGTGATCGAGGTCCACGCCAAGAGGGTCGTCCGCATACAGTGGGCGTGCGATACCAATCAAGACCTGGGCGAAGTCGGCAAAAATGCGCCAGTGGCGCGTTTCGTTGGCGTCGGCTAAAGTGCTGCGCGCCATGTTGCCGCGAAACCCCAAGTGAAAGAGTTTTCCGGTCACCGAATCTAAGCAGGCTTCAACGTCTCGCAAACTCTCGCGATAAGTCAGTTGCGCGAAAGTCATTGCCAAATACTGATCCCAATAAGAGAACTTTCTCGGCTTAGTGCCATGATGATAACGGGTCACGCACTTATGGAACTCCTTGTGGGGAAGATGTGCGACTAATTCGGCGAAAACGAACCGGCCAGCATGCATCCCTCATTGTCAACGCGGGAGTGGGAGCGGGCATCCGATGCCGCTTCGGCGATTTGGCGTTGAAATCGTTCCCGGTCGAAAATCACGCCATCCTATTGAAGGGACGTTATTTACAGCTTTTCGTAAAGTACTTTACCGGACACTAGTGATGCAGTTTAAACGACCAGCGGGAGCGTCCCCGAATTGACAAAAGACGTGACCCTATCCGACGTTGAGCCAGAGGAGGTCCAGGAGTGGAAAATCTCTACTGGCCGAATAGTGAGTGTTGAAGACCAGCGCCGAATTCTAATCATGTGGCGTGGGAGGCCAAACGTGCGGCAAGAGGGGTATCTTCGAAAAGCGCGCGTGCTTTTTGAATCAGTTCGCTGACTGTTGATTCGTTTGGCGGATGGAGCTTCAAACGGATCCCGCCGGTGGAAAGCGAAACATGTTTGCAAAGTGAAGATCAAGGTTGAGCAGCACTCGATCTTTCGCGATCGCACCCTCTCGAATTTTCTCGCCTGGCTGGCCTGAAAGTCCCACTGCCACGACGGCGATAGCATCGTCTCCTTGTTCTCGTAAAATCGCCGCTTGTTGTGGCGAAAGATTTTCATCGAGAAGTAGTCTCAAGAGGCGAGGAAGAATTCGTTGCTGGCAAGACCCGCGGCGTATTGAAGGGCGGCGTTGATGTGGTGATTCGTCAGTTGAGGGTGCGCTGCCAAGATTGATTCGAAAGGCAATGGACTACATCGAAGTGAATAGAGAGCGGATGCGATACGCGTCTTTCCGAACCCAAGGATTGTTTGCCGGTTCCGGCGTTATGGAAGCGGGTTGCAAAACCATAGCCGGCCAGCGGCTCAAACCTTCTGGTCTGGCATGCGCTGGACCGTCAGCGACGCGGATAAAATCATCGCGCTCCGCTGCTGCCAACTCCGTGGCCGGTGGGAGGAGTTCCGGGAAGAGAGCTCTGCGGGGTAGGCACTACCCACAAATTTGACGCACACCCTGCCGCCGGCATTACCCGCCTGAAACAACCCAGCCTAACGGTCTTTCGTAGCCTTCATCAACGCATCCACCTTGCCCGCGATCATCTCCTCCAGCTCTTCGGCATACGGAGCGGGCAACCCATATTCATCCATATCGTCCACTCCTTCATATCCCCCTTCCCGCAGCACCCGCAGCGAAGGAATATAGGAAAGCAGCTCGTTGTTGTAACCCGCTACCCAGGTGTTGTCATTGCCATATTCCTTCTTAAAACGCAGACAGTAATCGACCACCGATTCACCCGTCAAAGCAATGAAATTTAGGCTCGCTCCGAAGCGCCACACCTGGATCGGATACGGGTGCGATTCAGGCAGTCTGCCGTCGCGATTCAACTTATCCAGCAGATACTGCACTTGCCGCTTCTTGCCGCCTTTCGCCTGGCTCACCCTCGCCTCCA
>Ga0335394_10008627_pt1 | contig 11502 bp, 9 predicted proteins | sample MAT03_FD_205741 | JGI IMG/M metagenome (GOLD analysis project Ga0335394, IMG submission 205741) | Freshwater microbial communities from Lake Fryxell liftoff mats and glacier meltwater in Antarctica - MAT-03 (spades assembly) (version 2) ... | reverse complement strand
CGTCGCGTACGTCGGTGAGATCCGCCCGAAGACGAAGACCGGCAGCGCCATGGGACTGCTGGGAACCACGTCGGCCATCGGGACCGCGCTCGGTCCTTCGCTCGGCGGCGTGCTCATCGCCGAGGTCGGTTGGCGGGCCATCTTCCTGGTCAACATCCCGCTCGCGCTCGTCGCGCTCGTTCTCGCGCATCGCACACTGCCCGCGGATCGCGCGGCGTCGAAGACGGACCGTGTTGGGATCGACGTCACGGGCACGGTGTTGCTGGCACTGACACTCGCCGCCTACGCGCTCGCGCTGACGATTGGGCGCGGGCAGCTCGGCGCGCTCAACATCGCGCTGATGAGCGCTGCGGCGCTCGGCGCCACGCTCTTCGTCCTTGCCGAGAAGCGCGCCGAGAAGGGAGCCGCTGTTCCGCTCATCCGACTCACGATGTTCCGCAATCCACTCTTGAGTGCGAGCTTGGCAACGAGCCTGCTCGTCTCGACCGTGCTGATGGCGACGCTGGTCGTCGGGCCGTTCTATCTCTCACTCGCGCTCGGACTGAACGCAGGCCTGGTCGGGCTGGTGATGTCGGTCGGACCCATCGCCGCCGCGCTCACCGGTGTCCCCGCGGGCCGCATCGTGGATCGCTTCGGAACGCAGCGAACGACCGAGGCCGGGCTCCTCGGCATCGCGAGTGGCTGTGTCGTCCTATCCGCGGCGCCCGCGACTCTGGGAATCCCGGGATACGTCGTGCCAATCGTCGTCATCACTGCGGGCTACGCCCTGTTCCAAACGGCCAACAACACCGCTGTCATGAAGGACGCCACTGCAGACCAGCGGGGCGTCTTCGCTGGAACGCTGAGCCTCTCGCGCAATCTCGGGCTCATCACCGGAGCCTCCGTCATGGGCGCTGTGTTTGCGCTGGCCTCGGGTGCGAGCGACATCAGCGCGGCTCCGCCAGCGGCGGTCGCCGCCGGCATGCGCGTCACCTTCGCCGTGGCAGCGGCTCTCGTCGTGGTCGCGATTGCCGTGGTGATCGGAGGGCGTGCGCTCTCTCGCATGCGAGCGTTGGCGTGGATCCTCGCGCTCGCCCTCGTCCCCGCGGCCGTCTCGGCACAAGACCGCGACGCGAAGCCCGACCGCGGCTTCGTGCTGCGCAGCGCCGACGGAGCGAACAGCCTCCGACTCGCGGGGCTCGTGCAGCTCCAGTACGCCCACGACTGGCACGCAGGCGCTCCCGAGACGGATTCACTCTTCGTCAACAGAGCGCGCGTCGGCTTGCTCGGGAGCGTATTCAGCCGCGACCTGCGCTACCTGCTGGTCGCGGAGCTCGGCGGCGAAGCGAGGCTGTTGTTCCTGACGGTCGACTACACCCTCGTGCAGAACTGGCTCGCGGTGCGTGTTGGGCAGTTCAAGCGCCCGTTCTCCCGATCGTTCATCACGATGGCGAGCGAGCTGTCGATGATTGACCGGCCACTGACCGTGGGCTCCAACGTCTTCGGCGACTCGGTGGACGTTGGCGCGATGCTGCACAACGGCTCGTCCGGGCCCTTTGAATACGCCGTCGGTGTGTTCCGCGGGAGCGCAGCCGGTGATCTGCCGGACCGCGTCGATCCGCTGCTGGCAGTCCGCGTCGGCTACCACACACGCGACCTCGACGGCTATCGCGAGAGCGACCTCGACGGCGGACCGCCGCGCTTCGCCATCGCCGCGGCGGGCCTCATCGACTTCGATGCAGACCGCGACCACGAGTCCTTCAGCAGCGGAGTCGTCGATGTCCTGCTCGAGGCCTACGGATTCTCCATCACCTCGGCGTTCTATATCGGCGCGCGCCAGGGCGGGCCGAGCTGGTCGCAGCAGCACCTCGGCGCTATCGGACACCACACCCAGCTTGGCTACGTCATCGCCGGCCGGGTCGAGCCCGTCATTCGCTACGCGTTCTTGATGCCCACGGGCGCAGACGACGACCAGCACGACGTCGCCGCCGGCCTCAACGTCTACTTCCAGGGTCACGCGCTCAAAGCGCAGGTGTCCGTGAGCGCTCGATTCCTCGAAGGGCGAGACACACCCGACATTCACCTTCAGTCGCAGCTCAGCCTCGCGCTCTGAACGAAACGACTTGCGCAACGCGGGCCTCTCGCCGGAGCTTTTGCAGCAGGCCACGCGGCCGGCGCTGCGACGAGGCCTCGTCGTTCGCGACGAGCTTGGCGACGCGGACCGCTCGCGCCGCCCGGAGGAGTTCCTTGAGCAACGAGCGAGGCTCGACTAGCCTCTCGCCCATGGAAAGACCCGCTCCAATTCAAGGCCTCCTCTTTGGCGTCGTTGTCTCGCTCCTCCCAGGTTGCGCGACGGTCGTTGGTACGGTGCGAGCCCGACACGCAGCGGAGTATGGTTGTTCCGAGGCGGAGGTGGTCGTCGACGAGATGCCGGGCGAGTCCGTCCTGGCCCGTGGATGCGGCTGGGACGTGAGCTATGTGTGTAGAGGGAGGGGCTCGGCCACGATCACGTGTGCCACGGACGTCGTACACAGGAGCAGCGATCGACTGGCCCAAAACACGTTTACGCCTGCGGTAACCGCGCCGCCGGCAACCGGCCCCGCCGAAGCCGGCGACCAACGGCGCGAAGAGATCGCTGCGGCCCCCCAGCCGCCCGCCGTTCCCAATCTGGCCTCCGAACGCGTGCGCGCCTGGATCGACGCACAGCGCGAAGCGATCCTGGCGTGCACGGAGCGCACGAGCGCGGTCGTGATCGCGCGCTGGGATGCGAGCGGCGTCGTGACTCTCACGCTCAGCGGCGACCTTGCAGGCAGTACGCAGGAGGGCTGCATGCGCGCTGCGACGGGCGCCCAGCAAGACACGACGGGCACATCGGGCGAGCTTCGGCATCTCGTACGTTGAACCTTGTCGGCCATGTGGAGGCGGCCGGTGGAGGCAGCGCACTCCCTCGCCTGAGGAACAACGCCGCGACCGCGAGGTCTAGTCAGCCCATGAGAGCCCTCCTCTTGTTCGTCGCCTCGTGCGTTGGGTGCGCGTCAGCGCCCAGCACGGCTCCGCGGTGCGCTACAGCATCCGCGCCGAGGGTGAGCTGATGATGCCAGTCACAGCGTGCGTGGACCGCGTCTTCCGCCGCTTCGAACCGTGCCAGGACGGCGACGCTCACGGCTCCGTGCCGCTGGTGGAGGTGTCGACTCGCGCGTTGTGAGGAAAGCGCTTGGACGACCTCTCCGGGGCCTCCCCGGGACCAAGAAGCCTTGCGCGCGCAGTCACGAGCCCCTCTTGCTCACTAGCATGCGATCGTAGTATGGATCTACCTATCACCCCCTGCGCTCCAGGTTTTCACGGGTCGACTACCGGGCTCAGCTGACCCGAAAAGGCGCGCGATGAAACGGTATGTCATGTTTGGCAACGATGTAGCCCGGCGACGTCAGGCGACCACAATCGTCTTCGGTGTAAGTGCGCTGTTTCTTTCTGTGTTTGCGTCTCGTGCAGTCGCTCAACAGCCCACCGCGGCTGCGCTCACGCCTGACGCGTTCGCTCAGGGAACGGCAACCTTTCTCGTCGGGCGCGCCGAGGAGGAGGTGTCCATCTTCGGCATGCAGTTCTTCCTAGATCGGCTATGCGTGAGCAGCGAGCACCCCTGGTCGGTGTCGCCTCGGGCTCTATTTCCAATGGCATGCAGCCTCGTCTCACGTCCCGGCGAAGACCACGGAGAGGACGATATTCAAAGTCCTACGCTTTCGCGGTTGCCCGTTGCGCTAGGCGCATTCCGTCGAGCTCTCCAGGACGATCTGGCAGCTCTGCCCACGAACATTGTGCAGACGGCCGCATCTACTGTTATGGGGTTAGCGTGGCTCTGCGACGAACACCGTTCGTGCGGACGCGCATTGGATCGCGCGATATGTGAGCAACGATGTACCCGCGAGCGCATAAAGGACTTGTACAACGTGACCTGCCAAGGGGACGCGCCACAGAGGATGAAGCTTCTGCTCGTTGCAGCCGTCGCAGTCGACCTCGCACAGGCGATGGTCCGATCGGCGCGTGAACGGGGGAAGGCCGCCGACGCTTTCGATTGGGAGCGCATCGGCGCCAAGCTGATCACGCGTGGACGCGTCGGTACGGTTATCCTGCCTCCTCGCACCGTTGCCGTTCCTGAACGCCGTCTTCGGGTGCCACCTTCGTCTCTGGTCACGGAACTTTGGCGCAACATCGAACAAATTCTATCGCACAACAACAGGGGTGCTGTTGCGGCGTTGGCCGATGCGCGCGACGCCGTTGCCCGCGCCATGGCGAACGTCGCCCACGCGCAAAGCGGTACGCAAATTGCAATCGAGCAGAGGCTCAAAACGGCGCTCGACAACGCTGAACGAGCAACCGCAGGGCTTCGCGCTGCTGAGGCAGCAGACACCATCCGTGAGGCTCTGGCGCGCTTCGAAGCTCGGCCGCCCGATGAACCGCCGACCATCGCCGATATTCTCGCTGCGGGCCGAGTCGTCGGTCCGCTAGTATGCACAACAGCGTCATTTGGCGTGGACCCAAACCAGCAGCTCATAACAACGATGTCCGTTCTCGAAATAGCTGACTACGAGCGATGCACCGGCGCGGTCGAGGGCGCGTTCGAAGCGACGTCGCTGGCAGCGAGGGGAGACTACGCCGGAGCTGTGGTGCGCTTTCTTGGAGTTCCGGGACTCTCCGGCCTAATGGAGACGGCAATCGTGCCGCAGCGCCTTGCGCGGGAGGCCCGTGCGGGAGACCGGGGCGAGCAGATCCACTGGCTCGACCGTGCGAGAGCCTCCCTTGCCGTGGTTGCAGACCTCGGGACAGCTCAAGATTCGGAAAGCTTCGAAGCGGCACTCGATCGGTTTGCGGCGCCGGTCGGCACGTGGCGTCGAAAGCACGAAGCGGAATTCGGCATTTCATTGCAGGGCTACGCCGGAATGCTCGGAGCGTATGAGTTCGAGCCCCGTCGGCGTCCGGAGCTCGCACCAGGTTGGGCCGTGTCGCCGACGCTGTCGGTCGGGGTGCAGCTCCACTTTCGATTCTTCGGGTGCAGTGAGGTCAGGTCGTTCTTGTACTTTCCTATCATCGATGTCGGCAATGTAGCGTCGGTGCGTCTCGCGAACCAAAGTTCTGATAGGTTGCTCGAAGTCGACGCCACACCCGACGTCGCCTGGGCTCAACTCTTCGCGCCTGGCGTCTACTGGGGCATCAGCATCGGGAGGAGTCCGTTCGACGTCGCCATTGGTCTCAACTACATCCCCGCGCTGCGCAATCCACAAGGCACTGCGCAAGGCGATGCACCGGTACTCCGTTTCGGGTTGTCATTGGCGGTCGACGTGACGATTCTCCCGCTTTTGTGATGTGGCAGCACGGCACCCGTGCAGAAGGTCATCACATGAAACACAAAACGATCACGGCGCTACTCCCTCAGCGCAACAGACTGTCGAGTGCCGTGCGCGCGGTGCCGCTGCTTCTCTTCGTCGGGTGCTCGCTCACGAGCCCATCACTGGCCCGAGCGTGGATTTTCCCAGAGCACAGCCACATCACTGCGGAAGGAATCTCCCGACAAACTACTGCTCTTCACAAGCTCGCGTGGCTGTGGAGTGTGGTCGTCGACCACTACGGATATCTGCTGCCTCTTTGCCGAGATTTCGCGCACTCATCAGCGACGGCGATATACGATGAAAGTAACGTAGGGGTTGAGTGCATCGCCTTCGCTGACTTGCCAGCGTTGGCCGGCGATCACTCTTGCTCACCTGCCGACCTCAACGACATCCTGGTCGCGGCAGCAACAGAGCGTCATCTTGGCTCGACCTCGGCACCGCCTCATTGGTTGTTCCGAATTGTCGTCGATGCACGGGCTTCACGAACAATCCTCAATGAGAAGGGAGGCTTTCCCCGAACGGACGACGTCCACGGTGAAGACCGCGACGACGATCGAGACGATCTCAACTTCGATCTTGCGATTCATGATGCCGACTACGTTGATCGCGCGGCAGCAAATTATGCACACTTCCAGATGCCACGCGACTCTGCGACCGAGCCCTTCGAGGTATGGATGTCGCGGATGGTGGCCGACGGGGTGCCATTGGCCAACGCCGCGACGTATGCCGCATATCATCTCACGGCACTTCGTTTGGCGGACGAGTACCGATCGATCTCAGCTGATGCTGCTAGCGCAAACCTTGCTGCTAGCGCAAACCTTGCTGCTAGCGCAAACCTTGCGTGGCAGATCTTCCTCAATGAGGCATTCGCGCTGCATTTTCTCGAAGACGCGTTCGCAGCGGGTCATTTCGTAGACCTGCATTTCGAATCTAACTTTCGGAACGGAACCCACGACTACTACTCCAGTCATGGGTATGAGGCGACGACGTGGGACGAGCGTTCGTATGCGGCGTTTGGTGACGCCCACATGGCGGATGTCGACGTCTCCAACGCTTCCGCCGCCGTGAGGTTATCTCTAGAAAAGGTTCAGTCGCAGCTCTCGAGTATCCCGCCGGTGCTGCCGATCACGGATAGCAGTGCCCGTCGCCCGCGTCTCGACGTTTGCACGGCGCGGCATCCACCGCGGTGGCTCGCGAGTGTTGCCAATCTCTCCACACAGGTGGCCGCCATGAAAATGGCGCCTAGGCCGACAGTTCGCAGGGAGCGTTCGTCGACACAGCGAGAGTACCGGAACGATCGCGGTGTGAGCATCCAGCTGGGGGCTCGTAGCCAATGGCACACGTACTCCCGTGACTTGCGCTACCCTGACCGCGTCCCAACGGGGCGTGCACTCCTCGAGCTGGGCGTCGCGTTCAATCTCGACAGCATCATCTCCGGCTACCGCGATGGGAGCGTCATTCAGGTCAGCGCGCTGTTCGGCCATGAGATCGGAAACGAAATTTCGTTCTCGGTGGGGTTCAGAGTTCGCTTCCCCTTGGTTTCGCTCATCTGGGCGGCTGTGAAAGTGCCTCTCGACCGCTCCATAAGAACAGGCGTTATGCCCTACATGGTGATGGCGGATACCAAGGGCCTCTGGGGACTTGCGATGCGGATAGGTCCTTCAACGTCGATGTTCGCGATCAACGTCAACGAAGTGAGTGTCCTCTGGGGCCCGCGGGGAACAACGATTCAGATACCTTTTCTGTATTACCTTCTTCGCGGCCCCCGACCAAGTTATACTCGGCACGACGTTTCGCTTCGCATGGAACTCGGATGCTCGATCGAGTTCGCACATGGACGCGCGACCTACTACGGGTTGTTCTTCGGCATCAGTCAGATGTACAGATACCTAGTTGTGAACCTCGGTCCGCGGTAGTGCCGCTCTGACGGCGATGGAGGTGCGTATTCCGCCCATCGTGATCATCGAGATTGTGGCATGGTGATCACCGAGATCGGCGATGGTGATTAGAGCCGGAGCGAAGCGACGTGGAGACCCTTGTTTTATCCCCATAAGTCGGAGGGCTTTGCGCAAGCGAAGAGACCAAGGCTCTGCGCGCGAGCTCGGCGATGGGCAGCTCTGGCGCTTGCTCGAGCACGGGCCACACGTCGGCGCGGAACGATGGGCCCATCAGCACGCGGTTTCGGTATCCGGCGTGATGTCGAATCACCCCCTCCGGCGAGAGCACGTCGGCGGCGCGATCGAGGAGGGTGCCATTGGACGTGCGCAGTGCAGATAGAGCGAAGCGCTCGTCCGCTCCGCGTCGCTGGATCTGAAACGCGGTGCCGGTCGGCAGGAGGTCGACGGGCGGACCGGCGTAGGCCGCGACGAGGCGCGCGAGGCGCCGATCTTTGTCGAGCCACGTGGCCACCGCGGACCAGTACGCGAGGAGGCGCGCGGAAGGATGCGCGTGGACGAGGCGCGCGAGGCGGTCGGCGTTGACGTGGCTGTGATGCACGCCAAGCCAGGTGGTGAGCACGGCGAGCACGTGCGCATCTCGCCATCGTCCATGCAGAGGGCGGAGGCCTACATGAGCGTGCTCTCGATGTCCGCGTCGACTTGCGCCTCAGCGGCGGCGTCGTCGTGGGTCGTCGAGGCGCCGGAGTGCGTCTTGGCGCGCTTCCGCGATCCCGGCGGTCGTCTGTGGCACCATGGCGTTCCCCATGATCTGCTTTCTGAGAGATACCCGGGTCCGGGTTCGCGGTCTTGCTCACCGACGATGCACCAGCCCCGACGCAGCGAAGGACGAAGCAGCGTGGCTGAGATCCTCGACCTAGACGCGCTCCGTCGCCTCGTGGTCTCGGAGGAGGGGCAGTACTTCGACCGCAAGTCGCTGTTCGACGGACCGCCTGGCGCGAAGCGCGCGCGGGAGAAGCGGAAGGTGCGCGATCAGGTCGTCGAGTATGTCGGGGCGTTCGCCAACGCCGATGGTGGAACTCTGGTTCTCGGGGTCGAGGATGACGGCGCGCTGACGGGATGTCCTTTTGCGGAGGACGAGGTCGAGAAGATCCTGCGCGCTCCGGAGGCGCGGCTCGTGCCACCGCAGCGCGGTGGTCGCGTCGTCGAGATCGATGGCGTGAGGCTGATCTTGTTCGAGGTCGCACCGGCTCCGCGTGCCGTGATGGTGCAGGGGGATGGCTTCCCACGGCGTGACGGCGACTCGGTGTTCCAGTCGTCTGAGGAGCTCATCAACCGCGTGAAGGATGCTGGGCTGATCGCGAGCCCCGAGGCCCGTGTCGCGCGCGCGGAGCTTGCGGACCTCGACGAGACGCTCGTCCGTCGCGCGATGGAGGCGGGCGGCTTCACCGGCAAGCTTGACGACTATCTCGTCGAGCGCCGGCTCGCGGATCGGCGAGGGGACGCGCTCGTGCTGCGACAGGGCGCGGTGTGGCTCTTCGCGCGCAGCGCTGGAGCGATCGAACATCCGAACCTCGGCGCGCGCGTGTTTCGCGTGAACGGCACCGAGCAGCGGACAGGCGCGAGCCGCAACGTCCAAGACTTCCCGTGGATCGAAGGCAACCTCGTCACGGTGCTCGAGGGCGCTCGCGAACGAATCAGCTCCTTGGTCCGCGCATCCACCAAGCTGCACGACCTGTTCTTTCGCGAGACGCCTGAATACCCGCCGCTCGCCTGGCAGGAGGCACTCGTCAACGCGCTCGCGCACCGCGACTACACGATCGAGAGCCGGTGCGTCGAGATCTGGCTCTATGACGACCGACTCGAAGTGAAGAGCCCCGGCGCGCTCTTGCCCGATGTTCTGGTCGAGGATCTGCTCGCGCGCCGCAGCGTCCATGCGAGCCGCAACCCGCGCATCGCACGCGTGCTCACCGAGCTCGGGATCATGCGACAGCAGGGCGAGGGCATCCCTCGCATGATCGAGGAGATGGAGATCTCGTGGCTCCCCGCGCCGGAGCTCACGTCCTCGGCGAGAGAGTTCGAGGTCACGCTGCGGAACGAGCCTCTATTCGTTGGCGCGGACGAGCGGTGGACGTCCTATGTGCGCGGGCTGCCGCTCGACGTGCGGCAGAAGCGCGCGCTCGTCGTGCTGCTCGAGCGGCAGTTCAAGAGTAGCGAGTACCAGACCCTCAATCGTGTCGACCGCGACACGGCCTACCGTGAGCTCACCGACCTCGTGGCGCAGGGTCTTCTTCGTCCAGTCGGTGCGGGGGCCGCGACGCGCTACAGGGTCGTGAGGCCAGTGGCGGTGACGTCCACGCTGGCGTCGCCGAAGACGAAGCTCGTCGCTCGGATGAAGGTCGCGGGCAAGCTCACGAACACGGACTATCGAGAGGCATTCGGTGTCGAGCGGGAGGCCGCGAAGCTGCGGCTCGTCGAGCTCGTACGGCAGGGCGTCCTCGAGCGCCGCGGCGAGCGCCGGGGCTCACACTACGTGCCCGGGTCCGAGTGGACCGCGTTCTTGGGCGGCGGATAGCGGAATGGGTATCGATATGGTTGCTTTGGTGGTAAGCGAGCGGAGACCCTTGCTTTACTGGGCTCGTCGCTTGCGCAAAGCACTCCGACTTATGGGGACGCGAGCGCTGTCACCCCTCTCCCGCCGCCTGCAACCGAAAATCCCGCGCCGCCTGCCACGCAGTCGCGAACGAGCACGAGGCTCTGCGCGCGAGCTCGGCGATGGGCAGCTCTGGCGCTTGCTCGAGCACGGTCCACACGTCGGCGCGGAACGATGGGCCCATCAGCACGCGGTTTCGGTAGCCGGCGTGATGTCGAATCAGCGCCTCTGGCGAGAGCACGTCGGCGGCGCGATCGCGGAGGGTGCCATTCGGCGTGCGCAGCGCGGATAGAGCGAAGCGCTCGTCCTCTCCGCGTCGCTCGATCTGGAACGCGGTGCCGGTCGGCAACAGGTCGACGGGCGGACCGGCGTAGGCCGCGACGAGGCGCGCGAGGCGCCGATCGTTGCCGAGCCAGGTGGTGAGCACGGCGAGCACGCCCAGATCGCCATCGTCCATGCCGAGGGCGGAGGCCTACATGAGCGTGCTCTCGATGTCCGCGTCGACTTGCGCGTCCGCGGCGAAGTTCATCCCAATGCCGACCATGCGCGCGGTGAGCGCGTCGGCAGCGGGCCTCGCTTTGGGGGAGGTCGGGCGGCTAAAGGGCATGAGGGACGCTCCGCGCCTGATGGGCGACAGTCGCGCGCACATGGGGCGAGGCAGCATGGCGTGTCCGGTATCGGTTAATCCAACCGTTCTGCTTCCGGCCTAAGCGTTCCGGCAAGCGGGGAGTGCTGCTCGGCGCGAGAGCACGCGGCCGTCGCTGTGCGACAACCGCGCGTTCTGTGACGGTCAGGGGGCGCGCATTCTTCGCGTGTAGAATGCGCGCCATGAAGAACCCAAAGCTGGTCGGGTGGATATTCGGGGCGACGTTCGCGCTCTGTGGCCTCGGTGCGATCGGCGTGGGGCAGCAGATGTTCGCAGACGATCGCGTCGTCGAGGGCTGGCCGACGGCAGACGGCGTGATCACGAGCATGGACACCGAGTCACGCCCGCACACGTTCCGCGACAATCGCGGCTTCTCTCACCGCGGGAATCTGGCGATGCAGGTGGTGAAATACACCTTCGAGGTGGGCGCGCGTAAGCTGCATGGCGAGCAGATTGAGAGCCTCACCGAGGGCACCGACAACACGCCCGTGCCGAGCCAGTACCATGTCGGCCAACACGTCGCGATTCACTACGATCCGAGCGCACCCGGCACGGCCTTCCTCGATCTGCCGCTCCGAGGCAAAGGCGCTCTCGTCATCTCGATCGTCGGCGGTGTGCTCATTCTGTTCGCGTTCCTCATCCCGCCACTCTGGAACTTCCTCTGGCGACCGAAGCGACCGGCCACCTGAGCGCGTATCCGCAGCGCACCAGCGCGCGCGTCCCGCCTACGGGTTCGACGCGGCGACGAGCGCCTCTGCGTACCGCACGACGCATTGCAACTCGAGGTCGAAGACAGTGAGGATGCGTTCCTGCTCGATCCCGGCATGGGGCCAATGACCTACCTCACGAGCGATGGCCGTGTGCTCTGGGACCATCGGAGCTGGGACGGTATCGAGATCATCTGCGCGCTCTGCTGCGGACGTGGCTGGGCGACTGCCGACATCC
>Ga0335394_10008619_pt1 | contig 11505 bp, 11 predicted proteins | sample MAT03_FD_205741 | JGI IMG/M metagenome (GOLD analysis project Ga0335394, IMG submission 205741) | Freshwater microbial communities from Lake Fryxell liftoff mats and glacier meltwater in Antarctica - MAT-03 (spades assembly) (version 2) ... | reverse complement strand
CGTTGCTCTCCTCAGTGGAATCGGCACCCCGAGCCTAACGGCTCGAGGCGGGCAACGCCGCCCACTTCAGAATTTCAACAGAGACCGGGACATTCCCCGCGCGGCGGGGTGCTGCCAACGTATCCGCCGCAACTTTGAACTGCTTGCGCTTGGCGCGGGTCTGAACCGTGACATGGTCGTCATAGTCGTAGCTGGCAATCGTGCCGTCCGTGCCGACGATGACGATTTCGGCTGAGGCTGCAGCGTCCACGGATCGGTGAAGGTGCCCCAGCGAGTCTCGAACTTGGAGAGCCCCCGTTTGTAGCGGCAGACCGTCACCGAATGCTCGTCGACTTCAAGCCCCTGCGGCTCGTCCATCACGCAGGTTACCTCGACCGGCGTCTCGCCGTTCATGAACCAGCTTCCGAGCGTCACGCCATATCCGACATAGTCGAGCAGGCTGCCGCCGCCGGCTTCCTTCTTGTAGAACCAGGAGTGAGGCTTGCCCTCGCGGACCTCTTCGTCCGTGACCTCGACCTTGTCTGCCAGATGATAGAGCGGTCCGCGATTGCCGTCATAAAAATGCACCTCGACCACCTCGCCGATCACGCCCTCGTCGATCAGCCGCTTGGTGGTATTGTGCGAGCGGTACCAGGCGAGCGGCCAGTTGATGGCGAGCAGCTTGCCGGTCTTCTGCACGGCCGCGATCATGCGGTCGGCATCAGCGATCGAGGCCGCGAACGGCTTTTCCATGAGGATGTTGACGCCGGCCGGCGCGACGCGCTCGACCCACGCCGCATGCTCGGCGGTGGCCGGGCACAGGATGACGAGGTCGGGCTTGGTCTCGGCGAGGCATTTTTCCGGATCGGTGTAGACCCTGTCTGCCGCTATGCCGAAATTGTCGATCGCGCCCTGCATGCGTTTGGGATCGGCGTCGCAGATGCCGACGATTTCGGCGTCGGGATGGTTGAACGCTTCCCTGAGCAGATCACCCATGTGGAAGTGATCGAAATTGATCCCGGCAACTCTCCATTTCGCCATGCGTCTTCCTCCCCGAAGCTCTTCCTCCGAGCGATAGCCGAAACAAGATCGATGCGCCACGGCAATGGCGCATTCGATAAAGTGATCGCGCGAAATTGTGCGGCGGCGGGTTAGCCGGCGGTGGCCATATAGTTTCGCCAGCCGCCATGGGCGGAGATTTCGGCGGCGCCTGCAAGTCCCTCAGGCTCGACGAGGAAGCCCTTGGGCGCCGTACCGTCGGCAAGTTCGACCGTGCCTATGGAGAGCGGTGGCGGGATGGCCGCAACGAACCGGCCAAAGCCGTAGGGCGAGACGCGCCAGACCTCGACCTCTATTCGCGAACCGCCGCCGTTTTCCACGCGCAGGAGCCCGGGCTTCGGCACGTTCTGACCCGCCAGTGCATAGAGCCTGTAGTGCGGCGCGGTTCTTGCAGCGCGCACGAATTGCGCCCCGAGTTCCTTGAGCTGCCAGTTCAGCGGCATACCCGAAAGATGGGCGCCGACCACGACAAGTTCGATCGCGTCTTCCGAGCCTGAAGTCTCCGCGAGCGCGGCGGCACGTTGCGGCCAACCCGTCGCGCCGAGCGGCAACCCGCTGGCGGCATGCAGGTCGCGCCCGAGTGCCGCGGCGCGCGCGTCCTCGCCGGCTGGCGCTAGCAGCGTAACGCTCATCGGCAATCCATCCTGGCGCTTGCCTGTCGGAACAGCTATGCCGCAGAGGTCGAGCAGGTTGACGAAATTCGTGTAGGTGCCGAGCCGGCTGTTGGTGACTATGGGGTCGGACAGCACTTCGTCCATCGTGTAGTGCGTCGGGGCAGTCGGCACGCAGATCAGGTCGACCGAGGCAACAACAGGGGCCAGCCTGGCCTTGTAGGCCTGCAATGCGTAGAGCCCTCGAAACGCGTCAGCCGCCGACAGTTTCCTGGCGCCGCCGATAATCCTGGCGGTTACCGGGTGCATCAGTGCTTCGTGCTCGTCCATGAAGCCCGAGATAGCCGCATAGCGCTCGGCCACCCACGCGCCCTCGTAGAGCAGATCGGCGGTTGCGTAGAAATCCGCGAACGGCAGTTCAACGAGCCTGCATCCTAGCGCCGCCAACCGTTCGAGAGCGTCCTCGAAGCCGGCTTGCATCGCGTCGTCGCCGAAAAATCTGCGATCCGCCACGGCCGGCACGCCGACGGTCAGGACGGGCACGCGCGACCGCAGGACCGGCACCGCAATGTTTCTGGAATAGGGATCGGCGACATCGGGCTTCACCGCCACGGATAGCACGCGATGCGCATCCTCGACCGTCAGCGCGAAGATCGAGACGCAGTCAAGTGTGCGGCAGGCCGGCACGACGCCGGCGGTGGAAAGCGCCCCGACGGTCGGCTTCAGCCCGACGATGCTGTTGAGCCCCGCGGGAATGCGGCCAGAGCCTGCCGTGTCCGTGCCGAGCGCAAAGGATACGATGCCCTGCGCCACGGCGACGGCGGAGCCCGAAGAGGAGCCGCCGGGTACGAGCGTAGCGTCGATCGCGTTCTTCGGGATCGGATGGGGCGTGCGGACGCCGACCAGGCCGGTGGCGAACTGGTCGAGATTGGTTTTGCCGACGACCAGCGCGCCGGCCGCCTTGAGCAGCGCGACGACAGTCGCGTCCTTCTCGGGAACGTAAGCAAAGCCTGGACAGGCAGCGGTGGTCGGCAGGCCTGCTACGTCAATATTGTCCTTGACCGCGAATGGCACGCCCCACAGCGGCCTTGCCGGGTCGAAGGGCCCCAGAGCCTCGGCCTCCGCCAGAAGGTCGGCCTCTGGCCGCAGGCTGATGAAGATGCCGGGATCGGCGACAGCCTTTATGCGGGCAAATATCTCTGCGACGACAGCGGCGGGCGGCCGCCCCTCCGCGTAGGCGTCATGCAGGCTCGTGATGTCGAGGCGTGTCATAGTCCTTCCTCGAGAATGACGACGGGCAGGTCCCACTGGATCAGCACGACGCACCCCTCCTCCGTCCACACCGAATGTTTCGTTCCCACCGCATTGAGGACAACGGATCCGGCGGAATAGTCGCCATTCTCGTCGCTCTGCGTGCCCTCCAGAACCATGATCGTCTCCAGGCCGGCATGGCGATGCAACGGCACCCTCGCGCCGGGGCCATAACGTAGGATGGCGACCGACGGTTCGCCCTCGCCTCCGCGCGCCAGCCAGTGCGCCTCGATGCCACCGCGGAAAGCCTCGAACGCCAGATCATGCCAGCCTCCGTCGAGGAGGCCGGCATAGGAGATGTTAGGCATTCCTCAGACCCTCGAGCACCTGGTCGGTCGTCGCGGTCCAGCCGACGATCGCGCCCTGGGCGCGGATCATGGCAAGGGCGGCCGCCTTGAACTCGGGAAAGTAGCTCTCCGTCGCGTCTTCCGCGAGCAGGCATTCGTAACCGCGATCATTTGCCTCGCGCATCGTGGTCTGCACGCAGACCTCGGTGGTGACGCCGGCGAACACGAGTTGCCGAGTACCTAGCTTCTTCAACTCGTCGCCGAAGGGCGTTGCGTAGAACGCGCCCTTACCGGGTTTCTCGATGACGATCTCGCCTTCCAGGGGCGCCAGTTCGTCGAGGATCGCCGTGCCCGGTTCGCCCACGATCAGCACCCGGCCCATCGGCCCCTCGTCGCCGATGCGGATCGACGGATTGCCACGATTGCGCTTTGCCGGCGGAAGATCGGAGAGGTCCGCCCGGTGGCATTCCATCGTGTGGATCACCGGCAGGCCGGCGGCGCGAAAGCCCTCGATCAGCTTCTTCACCGTCGGCACGATGGCCTGTACGCGGCTGACGTCATTGCCGAGACTCGCGCCGAAGCCGCCGGGCTCGGCGAAGTCGCGCTGCATGTCGATGACGACCAGCGCCATCGTGTCGGGCCGGAAAGCGAAATCGAACGGCTGTGCTGCGATTTCAGCCATCAGTGGTGACCCGCCATGTGTTCTCCGATGGTCTGCACGCTCGCGGTGGCGATCGGCGTCTCGTAGACCAGCGCCCCGTCGGACATGACCAGTATCCGGTCGGAAAGCTCCAGCAGTTCGTCGAGATCTTCCGACATCAGCAGAACCGCCGCGCCGCTGTTGCGCGCCTTCATGATGCGGCCACGAATTTCGGCGACGGCCGAGAAGTCGAGGCCGAAACAGGGGTTCGATACGATCAGCAGATCGACTTCGCCGGTCAGTTCGCGCGCCAGCACGGCGCGCTGCACATTGCCGCCCGAAAGCGCCGCGATCGGCGACGCCAGCGACGCCGTCTTGACCTTGAACTGTTCGACCAGCCTGGCCGCGAAGGACTTGATCGCACCGGAACTGATCCATGCGACCGGCTTGCCTTTCGCATTGAGGTCGAAGGTGCGGAAGGCCATGTTCTCGGCGACCGTCATCCTGGGCGCGCAGGCGTTGCGCAGCGGCTCCTCCGGGATGAAGCGCACGTTGAGCGTGCGCGCCTCCGCACGGGTCGACTTGTAGGGCAGGTCCTTGACCATGACCTCCCCCCGATCGCGCTGACGCTGGCCGGCCAGCACCTCGAGAAACTCCTTCTGGCCGTTGCCCGAGATGCCGGCTATGCCGACGATTTCGCCCGACTTCACCGCCAGACCGTCGATGTCGATCGACTTGAGCCCGGTTCGGTCCGGCGCCTTTAGCGACTTCACCACCAGGATCGGCCTTGCGTCGGACTGCACCGGCGAGCGGCTGTCGAGCGTCGCGATCGGCTGGTCGCCGATCATCATCGCGGCCATCGCCTTGCGGTCATTCTGCGAAACCTTGCCGGCGCCGGTCTGCTTGCCCTTGCGCAGCACCGTGAAATCGTCGGCGAAGGCCGTCACCTCGTGGAACTTGTGGCTGATCATCAGGACGGTGAGGTGGCCGCTTTTCGTCATGTCGCGCACCAGGCCCAGAACCTCCTGCGCCTCGCCGGGAGTGAGCACAGACGTCGGTTCGTCGAGTACGAGGAAATGCCGGCCGAGGTAGAGCTGCTTGATGATCTCCAACTTCTGCTTCTCGCCGGCGGCCATGGTCGCCACCGGCGCGTCGAGCGGCAGCTTGAAGGGCATGCGCTCCATGAAGGTCGCAAGCGCCTTCTTCTCCGCGCTCCAGTCAATGATGCCTGGCACGTGCTGCCGCGAAATGACGAGGTTCTCAGCACCCGTCAGCGACGGCACCAGCGTAAAGTGCTGATAGACCATCCCCAATCCCAGCGCCGAAGCGTCCTTCGGGCTGGCGATGCTGACTTCCCTGCCGCCGACCATGATCTGGCCGGACGTCGGGTGGTAGAAACCCATCATGCATTTCACCAGAGTCGACTTGCCGGCGCCGTTCTCGCCCAGAAGCGCGTGGAACGAGCCGGCCGGAACCTTGATCGACACATCGTCGAGTGCGGTGAACGCGCCGAATCGCATGGTCATGCCGTAGGTCTCGACGCCGACAGCCTTGTCGGTCGGCGGAGGGGGTGGAGGAATGATCATGGCAACTGCTCCACGAAAGCCTTCGAATTCGAGACGGCGCCGAACACCCCGCCCTGCATCTTCACCATCTTGATCGCCGCGAGATGGTTGCCGTAGTCGGTCGCGCCGCAGCAATCCTCAAGCATCACGCATTCGAAGCCGCGATCATTGGCCTCGCGCATCGTAGTCGAGACGCAGACGTCGGTGGTGATGCCGGTGAGAACGATGTTTTCGATACGTTTCTGGTTGAGGATCAGTTCCAGGTCGGTGGCGCAGAACGAGCCCTTGCCGGGCTTGTCGATGATGACTTCGCCCTCGATCGGATAGAGCTCCGGAATGATGTCCCAGCCCGGTTCGCCGCGTGTCAGGATGCGACCGCACGGGCCCGCGTCGCCGATGCCCGCGCCGATGCGCTGCGAGCGCCAGCGCTTGTTGGCCGGCAGGTCGGCCAGGTCGGGCCGGTGACCCTCGCGCGTGTGGATGATGTGATAGCCCTTGGCACGCATGGCGGCCAGAACGCTCTTGATCGGCCCGATCGGCGCCTGCACGAGCGACAGGTCGTAGCCCATGGAGTCGACGTAGCCGCCCTTGCCGCAGAAATCGGTCTGCATGTCGATGATGATCAGCGCCGTGTTGTCCGGCATCAGATCGCCGTTGTATGGCCAAGGGTACGGGTCGGCGTCGATGTAGCGCTGCGCGATGTCGGGGCGGGCGTTCATGAAGCGGCTCCGGCTATTTGGTGATCGACAGTTCGCCCGGTGCGCCGGCGAGCGACCGGCCCGGGGAGGATGTCATGATCATGATGACGAGGGTGAGAATGTAGGGCGCCGCGTAGAAAAGGTAGTAGCCCTGCGTGACGCCGACCGACTGCAGCGCCGGCCCGAGCGCGCCCGCACCGCCGAACAGAAGCGCCGCGGCGAAACAGCCTATGGGGTTCCAGCGCGCGAAAATCACCAGCGCCACCGCCATCAGGCCCTGGCCCGACGACACGCCCTCGCTCCAGCTGCCCGGATAGTAGAGCGACAGATAGGCGCCACCGATGGCGGCCAGCGCGCCGCCAACGCCGGTCGACAGAAGGCGCACAGTATCCGGGTTCAATCCCATGGCGCGCGCTGCGTCGGAACTGTCGCCGACCACCCGCACGATGAGCCCGGCCCGCGTGTTCTTGAACGCCCACCAGAGAAAGACCGCAAGTGCCGCACCGACGATGAAGAGCACGTTGATGTTGAGCGCGGCCTGCACCTGCGGAACATCAGACCACCAACCGAGCGGGATCGCCGGCAGGTCGGGCGCGGAGGGCTGGATGAACGGCTTGCCGAAGAAGAAGGCGAGCCCCGATCCGAACAGCATGAGCGCGATGCCGATGGCGATGTCGTTGACCTTCGGGAACTTGCATATCCAGCCATGGAAGAGGCCGAAGCACGCGCCGGTGGCGGATGCCGCCAGCACGCCGAGCCACGGCGACCCGGTCATCACCGCGACCGCATAGGCGGTCATCGCGCCGAAAACCAGGATGCCCTCGAGGCCAAGATTGATGCGGCCGGAGCGCTCCGTGATGGTCTCGCCGAGGCTGACGAAGATGAACGGCGTGGAGACGCGGATCGCTCCGCCGAGGATGGCGAGCGGCACGCCCCAGAGGCCGATGTCGGTACTTTCCATCAGGCGCTCCTCTTCCAGAGGTCGGGATTGAAGATCTTGAAGCGGCCGTAGAAGGTCTCGCTGAACAGGATGACGATGAAGAGGACGCCCTGCAGCACAAGGACGGTGGCGTCGGGCATGTCCATACGCCTCTGGATCAGCCCGCCCGACGCGTCGATGCCGCCGAGCAGGACCGCGACCGGAATGATCGCCAGCGGATTCTGTCGAGCCAGGAAGGCGACAAGGATGCCGGCATAGCCGTATCCCGCGACAAGCGAACCGTTGGCGTTACCCTGCACGGCCGCTACCTCGATCATGCCGGCGAGCCCGGCGAAGGCGCCGGCGAGTGCGCAGAAACCGACGATCAGCGGCCCGACGGCAAGCCCCTGCACCTGGGCGGCGCGAACGTTGCCGCCGGCGATGCGCGCCGCGAAGCCCCAGCGGGTCTTCTCGATGAGTATCCAGGAGAGAATGCAGGCGACCACGCCGACCACCAGCCCCCAATGCACGTCCATGCCGGGTATGTTTTCGATGCGGTACGCTTCGCCCAGCGGGTGTGTCGAGGGCTTGTTCAGCGAGGCCGGGTCGCGCAGCGGACCCTCGACGAGCTGGTTCATCAGCGCGATCGCGATATAGGCCATCAGCAGGCTGGAGATCGTCTCGTTGACGGCCCGGTAATGGCGCAGCGCGCCGACCGCGCCTATCCAGATGCCACCCGCGACCATGCCCGCGATCGCCATCAGCAGGATGACAAGCAACGACGGCGCGCCGTCGAGCCATACGCCGGCTGCCGCAGCAGCAACGCCACCCAGCACAATCGCGCCCTCGCCACCGATCACCACGAGACCGAGACGCGCGGGCAACGCTACACAGAGTGCCGCAAGCAACAACGGAGCGGCGCGCGACAGCGTGTTCTGGAGCGAGAACCAGGACCCGAAGCCACCGCGCCACATCAGATCGAAGAGTTGCGCCGGCGATTTGCCGAGCAGGGCGATGAAGACGCTGAAGATCGCCATGCCGACAATGATGGCCACCACCGGGATGACGAAACCTTCCGCCCGGCGCGCGATCCATTCGAGCGCCGGGGGAAATCTCGCCGAAGAGGCGGAGGGAGTGACTGCGACGTCGGTCATCAGGCGAGCCTGAGCACTGCTACGACGTCGAGCCGACCACCCCCTCGACAAGATAGTCCATGCTTTCGAGCTCGACGGCCGTTTCCGGGAATGCCTGGCCATCGGTAGCTACGACATCGCCCTTGTTGTTCTTCAGCGGTCCCTTGAAGACCGAAAAGCCACCCTTCATGATTTCGGCCAGCGTCGCGTCGAACTGCGCGCGCGCCGCGTCCGACACGCCTGGCCCGAGCGGGCTCATCTTGACGAATCCGTCGGCAAGGCCGCCGCGCGTAAAGTTCGGCAGCGGCTCTCCGGCCACCAGTTTTTCGACATACATCTTGTAGACGTTGGCCCAGTTCCATTCGGCACCGGTGAGATACTTCTCGGGCGCCAGCGGCGATTGGTTGGCATGGTAGCCGCAGATGAAGGCGCCGCGGCCGGCGCCGGTTTCGACCACGACCTTCGGGCTATCGACATGGCAGGTGATGACGTCGACGCTTTGGTCAACCAGAGCATTGGTGGCCTCGGCCTCCTTGACCGCGAGCGACCACTCGCCGGTGAAGATGACCTGGCAGGTGATCGTGGGATCGACCGAACGTGCGCCCAGCAGGAAGGAATTGATGTTGATCAGAACCTGCGGGATCGGCTTGGCGGCGACGAAGCCGATCTTCTTGGTCTTGGTCGCATGACCGGCAGTGATGCCGTTGAGAAACTGGCCCTGGCCGATATAGCCGAAATAGGAGCCGGTGTTCATCGGGTGCTTGCCTTCGGTCCACATGCCGCCGCAATGGCGGAACTGGACAGCGGGGAATTTCGCGGCCATCGCCAGCATGTGGGGGTCGAAATAGCCAAAGGACGTCGGGAATACGAGCGTCGCGCCATCAAGGTTGATCATCGATTCCATCGTCTTCTGGACATCGACGGTCTCGGGCACGTTCTCTTCCTCGACGACCGTGATACCGTCCATCGCCTTCAGGACTGCGGCGCCTTCGGCATGGGCCTGATTATAGCCGTAGTCATCCTTCGGGCCGACATAAATGAAGCCTACCGTGGCCGACGCCGCGCGGGCAGAACCGAACGGAAGCAGCGCCGATACGGCGCCTGCGGCTGAGGTCTTGAGAAGCTGGCGGCGGGAGAGCAAGAAACGGTCAGTCATGGGACGCTCCTGATGCGGTTGGCTCGAAAAGGTGGCTCTAAGAAAGTGTATGCAATCACCATGCCAGCCCAAAAAAGGGAAATAATTCAATGATTACTGTCAAATTGCGGTTGTGCGATGCACAAACTTGCCGCAAATGCCCAACCGATATGACTATATGATGGTCAATTTGACAGTGCGACCAATTTGTAGGCATAGGAGTCGGAACGCCTGGCGTGGAACGCTGGTTCGGGAGGCGATTTGACCACCAAGAGGCCGTTGATCAGGACTGGGACGACGGTCGATCAGGTGGCCCGCGCCATCGCCGACAGGATCGTCACCGGCGCGATTCGACCGGGCGACAAGCTGGACGAGGTCTCGCTCGCGGCCGACTTCGACGTCTCGCGCACGCCTGTCCGCGAGGCCCTGGGGCAATTGAGCGCAATGGGCCTTGTCGAGCGGCGGCCCAACCGTGGCGCCATTGTCGCGACCGTCACGCTGGAGCACCTCGCCTCGATGTTCGAAAGCATGGCGGAGCTTGAGGGCATCTGCGCGCGGTTCTCTGCCGAGCGCATGTCTCCGGAGGAGCGCGGCACGCTCGAGCGCGAACACCAGGATTCAGCGAGCTATGTCCGCACGGGTGCGGAAGAGGACTACGAGGCCTACAACACGGAGTTCCATTCGCGGCTCTATGTCGGAGCCCACAATAGCCACATCTTCGAAATGGTGTCGCTGACTCGCAGCCGCCTAGCGCCCTTTCGCCGCGCGCAGTTCAGGCTGGCCGGCCGTCTTTCGAAATCCTGGCAGGAGCACGATGTGATCGTGACCGCTATCATGCGCGGCGATGCGGCCGCCGCAGGCGCCGCGGCAAGGGCACATGTTTCGATCGTCAGCGAGGCGAGCGCTGTCTTCGCGACGAAGGAATAGTCACGCCTTCTCCAGGGCCATGGCGATACCTTGACCGACGCCGATGCACATGGTGGCGAGGGCAAGTTTCGCGCCGCGTTCGTGCAGTTCCAGTGCCGCCGTTCCGGTGATGCGTGCGCCCGACATGCCCAGCGGGTGGCCGAGCGCAATTGCGCCGCCGTTCGGATTGACGTGATCGGCATCCTCGGCGATGCCAAGCTGGCGCAGCACCGCGATGCCCTGCGAGGCAAAGGCCTCGTTGAGCTCGACGACGCCAAAATCCTGGGGCGTCAGACCCAGCCTGGCGCAGAGCTTCAGCGTCGCGGGAGCCGGTCCGATGCCCATGATGCGCGGCGCGACGCCAGCAGTGGCACCGCCAAGAATGCGCGCAATCGGGGTAAGCCCGTATTTCTTCGCTGCAGCCTCGGACGCGATAATCAGCGCGGCCGCGCCGTCATTGACGCCCGACGCGTTGCCGGCCGTCACCATGCCGCCCTGGCGAAACGGCGTCGGCAGCTTTGCCAGTGCCTCGATGCTGGTGACGCGAGGATGTTCGTCCCTGCTGACGACGACGGGATCGCCCTTGCGCTGCGGTATCCCCACCGGCGTTATTTCCCGGGCGAGCCTGCCGTTGTCCTGCGCGGCGGCGGCCTTGGCCTGGCTGCGCACCGCAAAAGCGTCCTGGTCCGCGCGCGAGACGGAAAACTCTTCCGCCACGTTCTCGCCGGTCTCCGGCATCGAATCGACGCCGTACTGCTTTTTCATCAGCGGGTTGACGAAGCGCCAGCCGATCGTGGTGTCGTAGATCTCGGCGTTGCGCGAGAAGGCGCTGTCGGCCTTCGGCAGCACGAAAGGCGCACGGCTCATGGACTCGACGCCGCCGGCGATCATCAGCTCGCCCTCGCCGGCCTTGATGGCGCGGGCAGCGATGGCGACGGCGTCCATGCCCGAACCGCACAACCGGTTGACGGTCGAGCCCGGCACCTCCATGGGCAGACCGGCGAGCAGAAGCGCCATACGGGCGACATTGCGGTTGTCCTCGCCCGCCTGATTTGCGCAGCCGAAGACGACATCGTCCACGGCGGCCCAGTCGACGCCGGCATTGCGCACCATCAGCGCTTTCAGCGGAACAGCACCGAGGTCATCGGGCCTGACAGACGACAGGGCGCCCGCGAACCGGCCGATCGGAGTGCGTATGTAGTCGCAGATGAACGCTTCGGGCATGGTGTCGCTTTCGGTCTATGCGTCAGGATGTCTACGCG
>Ga0335394_10008617_pt1 | contig 11506 bp, 6 predicted proteins | sample MAT03_FD_205741 | JGI IMG/M metagenome (GOLD analysis project Ga0335394, IMG submission 205741) | Freshwater microbial communities from Lake Fryxell liftoff mats and glacier meltwater in Antarctica - MAT-03 (spades assembly) (version 2) ... | reverse complement strand
CGGGCTTGTCGTCGGTCAGCGGAGGCAGCGGTACGATGCCGATGAACGCCAGTGCGGCAGTAAGATTTGCTGCGGTCGGTAAACCGCCGGACCGTCCACTGACCGCGCCCTGCGCGTTGATGGCTACGATCATCACCTGTTCGACGGTGCCGCCGAATTGTTTGCGTGCCACGCCCTGCCAGTCCATCACGAACACCACGCTGGTGCCGTCGAGCGCCTTCTTCACCCGCTCCAACAGGCGAGGACGGTCCTCCTCGGTAATCGCTCCGGCATCCATCACCCGAACCAGTTGGCGATCAGCGGGCAGGTGTGCGGTCAGCCGTTCATCCCAGGCCTTGCCGTCGACGCGTGATTCGATGGCGAACAATATCACCAAGCGCCCAACGGTTTCTTTCTCCAGGTCATGCGCTTGGCCGAGGTGGTCGGTCAGCGTGACGCCATGAAACGGTGCGTCACCGGCATGCAGCGGAACGCTGGCAAGCAGCATCAGCATCAGCATCAACGGTACGATCCACGTCTTCATGACCGTCTCCGGAATCCAGCCAGCAGCGCCGGCGCGAGGGTAAGGTTCACCACCAACCCGATGAGGAACACCGTGGCTAGCAGCGCGCCGAAGTGCCGGGTGTAGGCGAACTGACCGAACAGGCACGCAAGGAATGACGCCGACATCGCCAAGGTCGCGCCGAACAGCACTGGTCCCACGGCGATCGTTGCCGCACCACCCGCATCGCCCTCGCCGGTTTGCCGAGCGACGGCACAGGTCAGGTGGATCGAGTCATCCATGATGATGCCAAGCGCGATACAGGCGATCATCGCCACACCGATGTCGAGCGACCAGCCGATGAGCGGCAGACTCGCATAGGTGAACACCAACGGGAGGCCAGCCAACACCAGCGCGGTCAACCCCAGGCGCACCGAGCGCACGACGACGAACAACAACAGGGCGATCACCGGGAGGGCGAAGCCCAGCGTCCAGGCCACCGAGGGGATCAGGCGATCAGTGGTCTCCGCCAGCAGGTAGCTGGGGCTAGCGGCGATGACGGTGGCGCCTGGGAACAACCCGGCGACGGCCTCGCGCAAACGCGCAGAGGCCGCGGTGTTGAGCGACACGCGGGTGTCGTGCTGGCGGGCCATGATGCGAACGAGGTGGTCCTTGCCGCCGTCCAGACCATTGGCGACGAAACGCTGCCACGCCAGCTTTGCACCCAGGCGCAGGTCGGCGAGCAGCGCATCACCTGCCGGCTGCTTGGCGGCGGCCAGACGTGTGCTCAGCAGGTCGGCCACGCCAGCGATGGAACTGGCGTAGGCCACCGTCGCATCGCTCTGCACCAACGCGGTGGCCTGACGTAGCGCCGGTAGGTCGGCGTCGCTCACCGGGCGCCCCAGATCGATCAGCAGGTCGAGGGTCAGAATGCCGGTCAGGTCGCGGTCGATGTGTTCATGGGCGACGCGCACCGGATCGCCGTCCGGCAGCGCCGCAAGGAAGTCCGCATCGCTACGCACCCGCGTCAGGAGCCACAACGACGCACCGACCAAGCAGCCATACGTCAGCAGCACCAGCACGCGACGACGCAGGCACCACGCGGCGATGCGCCCCATCACCTGGCCAATGGGAACGCCGGTGAAACCGTGGTGCAGTTGCAGGCAGGCGGCGGTGCTGATGAACGGCCGCAGCGCCCACAACCACAGGAAAGGGGCGAGTGCGCCGAGCACCACGCCGGCGGCGGCAAACGGAGCGAAGCGCCGCACGCCCTCCACCGGTCCCCACCATAACCCGCCGACGCTGATGGCGGTGGTGAGCGTGGCGATGAGCAGCGGTACGGTGACCTGCTTCAACGTCGCCGCGAACGGTCGCGCTGTGCCGGCGGCGACCTGCGCGGCGTAGCCATAAACCAGGTGCAGAGCGACGGCGACGGCAACACCCATCACCAGTGGTGGCAGCAGGCCCAGGATCGCATCGAGCGGTCGCCCGACCAGCGCGACAGTGGCATACGACCATGCCAGACTGCCGGCGAGCGCGAACAGTGGCACCGCCATCAGCACCGGACGTCGCAGCAGGATGAGCAGCAGCAGCGTGTGGATCGCCATGCTCAGCGGCACGGTGAGGTGTTGGTCGGCCAGCACCGCGTCATTGATCGCCTGTTTCTGCACCGGCAATCCACCGAGCAGCGCCTGCGTTCCGATCGGCGGCGGTTGGTCGCGCATCAACGTGCGCACCTGTTCGGCCAACGCGGCCAAGGCGTCCTGGTCCAGTTCAGACGCCACATCGACCAGGATGCCGCTCGCCCGACCGCTACTAGCCACCAGCAGTCCGCCGTAGAGCGGATGGATCAGTATCCGTGCACGTTCATCCGGTGACAAATCGGCATCGCTGCGCAGCAACGGCACCGGCGACGGCCCGAATTCGTCGACGCTGACATCTTGCGCGGTCAGGAGACTGGTGCGGCGGGTGATCCCTGGGAGCGCGGCGAGCGTGGTCTCGAACGATGCCTGCCACGCCAGCACCGGCGGACTGAGTACGTCCGCACCGAACACCCCGATGACGAAGCCGTCATCGCGGCCGAAGCGTTCTTCAACGCGGTGCAGATCAGCCCACGCAGGGCCTGCGGTATTGATCCACGCGTCGTTACCGGTGGCGGATTTCAGCCCGAGCACCAATGGAATCGGTGCCAGGCAGATGATCAGGGCGAGCAGGACAGGGAGGAAGCGCATGGTGCGATGATAACAATCGTCAGTGGCAGCGTTCGACTATCAGGGCATCGGCGGTCAACCCCGGACCAAACGCCACCATCGCGATGTCGCCACGCCAATCCGTGCGCAGTTCGCGTTCCAGGATGGTCATGATCGTCGCAGATGAACGGTTGCCGCCTTCGGCCAGCGCCGAGCGGCTGTTGGCCAGTGCTCCATCGGCGAGTCCAAGTTTGCGTTCCACCGATTCGATGATGCGTGGTCCACCGGGATGGACCGCCCAGCGCACCGAGTCCACCGCGCGGCCAGCGCCGAGCAATTTCTCGGCGAATGGTTTGATGTCGTGGCCGATCGAACCGTGAACTTTGGGCGAGATGGTCAGTGAAAATCCATCATGGCTCGCCTGCCACGTCATCTGGTCTTCGCTGTCGGGCAGCAGCGCGCTCCCGTCACTCGCGATGCGCAAGCCAAGGCCGACCGGCTTGGGTGCGGACTCGACCACCGCCACGCTCGCTCCATCGGCGAACAACAAGGCGGCAACCAACTTGTCGTCTTCGGGTCCGGCCTTAAGGTGCAGCGTGCTGAGTTCGCAACAGACCACCAACACGCGGGCGGTCGGTTCCGCCCGGCATGTATACCACGCCGTGCGCAGCGCTGGGATGGCGGCGTAACAGCCCATGAAGGTGATGCAGGTGCGGCGGACATCGCTGCGCAGGCCCAGGGCCTTGGCCAGTTGGATGTCGAGCCCTGGGGCCACTGCGCCAGTGCAGGTGGCGACCACGATGTGAGTGATGTCGCCTAAACCCTGCGGGCAGGCATTGGTCACCGCCGCGAGTGACAACGGCAGCGCCTTGGCATTAAACGCCCGGCTGCGCACGCCCATGTCCGCCGCCGGCGTATCACCGAGGGGGTAGAACGCCGCGCCTTCGGCCCCATGGATGTCGAGCACGCTGTGGCGGAAGGCGATCCCGGAACGTTCGGCGAAACGATGGAACCGTTCGTGATTGGCGCCTGGGCGTAGACGTGGTTCCATCCAGCGGACGGCCTCCTCCTGCGGCACCGGGCGTCCAGGGAAGGCATGGCCAAGATGGCTGATCCAGACTTCGCGCATGCGGGCTCCTGCGACAAAACGTAGGTTGGAAGCCGCCTTTCATAAGGGGACTTCCGTGCCCGGATGAACACCGGCATCGGGCCCATACGTACCCCGCATGCCACGGCTGTAGGCATGCGTATGTCGCAAAGATGAGCGGGGCGATAGTTTCACCACTCACACCTGCGAGACCGCCATGACTCCGCCCATCACTGCTCCGACGCCCCAAAAGCCCTTATCCACCGTGGTGGAGCAGGAACTGGCCAAGTACAAGTCGACCCTCGACGCGCTACATGCCGGCGCGATCGATCCCGACAAGGTCTTCAAGCCCTTCCGTCTGGTGCAGGGCGTCTACGGCCAGCGCCAAGGTGGCGAGAAACAGATGGTGCGCATCAAGTTGAAGTACGGCGTGGTCACGCCGGAACAGATGCGCGGTCTGGCTAACACGTCGGAAAAATACACCAACGGCATCAGCCACATCACCACGCGCCAGGCGATCCAGTTCCACTATATCCCGCTCGACAGCACCCCGGCCCTGCTGCGCGACCTCGAAGAGGTTGGCCTGACCTGCCGTGAAGCTTGCGGCAATGCGGTGCGCGCGGTGTGCGGCAGCCCCAACGCCGGCACGCTGCTCGACGAGCCGTTCGATGTCGATCCCTACAGCGACGCGGTGTTCTACCACTTCCTGCGTGGACCGCTCTCCGCCACCTTGCCGCGCAAGTTCAAGATCAGCTTCGGCTCGTCGGACAAGGATCCGCTGCAGCAGATCAACATCCAGGACATCGGCGTGATGGCCGTGACGGTCGACGGCAAGCAGGGCTTCCGTATCGTCGCCGCTGGTGGCCTCGGCTCCATGCCAGTCGCGCCGCTCAAGCTCTACGACTGCCTGCCCAAGGATCAGCTCATCCCGGTGTGCGAAGCCCTGGTGCGCGTGCACCACAAGTACGGCGACCGCACCAACCGCGCGAAGGCGCGCCTCAAGTTCGTGCTCAAGGCCAAGGGCCCGGAAGGTTTCCGCGCGCTGTTCGAAGAGCAACTCGCTGCGGCGATCGCGGATGGCATCAAAGGCCAGGCGTTCCCCGATACGCTCAAGCCTGCCAACCCCACGGCGATTTCCGTCGTGGCCGGTGAGGAAGGCGCCTGGCGCAAAGCCAACGTCCGTCCGCACCGCGAAGCCGGCCTCGCGGTGGTGTCGCTGCGAATCCCGCTCGGCGACGTCCCGGCGCGCGAGATGCGCGTGCTGGCCGACCTCAGCGAGTGGTTCAGCGAAGGCGACGCCCGCACCACCAACGACCAGAACATCATTTTCCGGCGCGTGAAACACGAGCACCTCGCGAAGCTCTATGCTGAGCTGAAGAAGCTTGGCTACCACGATCCGGCCCACGGCATCCTTGACGTGGTCAGCTGCCCAGGCGCCAGCACCTGCATGCTCGGCATCTGCTTGTCGAAGAACATGGCCACCGAACTGGAGAAGGCCCTCGCTCCGCTCGGCGCCAAGGTCAGCCTCAACGGTTCGCGCATCAACGTCAGCGGTTGCCCGAACTCCTGCGGTCAGCACCACATCGGCACCATCGGCCTGCACGGCGCGGCGTCGAAGATCGGTGACAAGCTGATCCCACACTACGTGCTCTTTGTCGGAGGCGGCGATGAGGGCGATGCGATCCACCACGGCACCATGGTCGCTCGCATCCCGGCGCGTAAGGCCGCCGAGACCATCACCACGTTGGCCGGCTGGTTCGAAACCGAACGCCAGGGCACCGAGACCTTCGCCCAATACCTGCGCCGCCTAGTCGGCGCGGGTGCGGACAAGGACACCGCAAAGGCGGCCAAGGCCGCGCTCAAGGAACGCCTGACTCCGATCTTCGCCCTCACCGAAGGCCAGATCACCGAGGCGCACCTGCACGACTACGGCAGCGACAAACTCTTCAGCCTCGACGAACTCGGCGCTGGCGAGTGCATGGCCTGAGCTGGCTGCGGTTCGCGGGGCTTTGCCCCGCTCCTGCCCACCAGGGCCTCGCCGGCCCTGGACCCGCAAACGGGTGACAACCACCTTGGGGATCTATTCCACGATCAGCACCCCACGCATGATCCGCCAATGCCCAGGGAAGGTGCAGAGGTAGGGATAGGTCCCTGGTTTCAATGGTTCACTGAGCGTCAGGGTGCCAGAGGCATTTGGATTCAGGAGGGGGATCGAGCCCAGCACCTTGGGTGACGCGGGAACAAACTGCTTGGCCATACCGTCGGGTTGGGTCGCCAACTGGTCAGCGAGCGCGCCGATATCGTCGCCACTGCCCGGTGCGCACAGCACCAAGTTGTGCGCCATCAGGTCAGGGTTCTCCAACGTGATGCGGATCGGTTGACCGGCTTTGATGCGCAGTTCCTTGGGCGCGAACTGCATCAGGTTGGGCACCGTGCGCACCAGCAGCGTGCCATCATTGGCGCCCAACGTCTGCTGTCGGCGTTTGCTCCAGGTGGCCAGTTCGGCGTCGTTCGCGGGAAAGTGGACGTCGCTCACCGCCTGGCCGAGCGCATCGTGCAGCGCCACCGCTGGCGGCGCTCCCTTCAAACGTCGATAGGCGATGGTGATGACGTTAAGTCCAGCCTTGAGCATGAGCGGCACCTGCTGATCAGAACTGTAGGGACTGTCGCTGCTGAGCACCGCCACGTCGTTGAGGCTGATGTCGAGGTAGCCGTGGCGCACCGATAGCAACACCTCACCGGCCTGCCTGGCTTCGACGATGGTCCCCCAGGTGTCGGTTTTGGGCGGTTTGGCGGCGGCGTTCTTTTTGTCTTCCGCCGTGACGTAGGCGCTCTGGTCCTGATCGCCAACACGGGTGAGCAGCTGCCATGTGTTGACCGTGGCCTCTACAGCCACGGTCAACACTGGCACGGAACGTCCGCGTTTGGCCGTAGTGCCGGATTGCAGATCGTCGAGCATGCCGCGCACGGCTGGTTCGCTGGCGGCCATGCCGTCGAGCGCGTGAAGACAATGCGGATCGCTCAGCCGCAGGTGCGAGATCACGTTGATCACCGCCATGCGCACACGCGGATGCGGATCCTTGGCCGCGGTCGCGAGCAGGTGGTGGGCCTCGTCGAGTTGGGCGGCCTGGAAACGGATGAGCATCACCGCAGCGGCACGGTCCTGGGCAGCGGGCGTGTGCAGCAGTTCTTGCAACAGTGTCGGTCGCACTTCGCCTGCAGCATGGAGCACGCGCAGAACCTCCAAAACGTGCTGCGGAAAATTCGCGCCCGTGCGCGGACGCGCCGCGATCCAGGCGTCGAGTGCCGGTACCACGGATGGACCCAGTACACGCAAACGCAAACGCACGTGATTGCGGATCTGGTCTTGGGGGTGTGCCAGCAGCTCCAGCAATCGTGGCAGGTCGGCGCCCACGATGTCCGGCCAAGTCGTTACCACCGGCTTGTCGGTGTGGACCACGCGCCAGATCCGACCGTGGTTATGGTCCCACTGCGGATCGCGCATGGCGTGCTGCGCATGGCCGATGATCAGGCTGCAGTAATCTGCGACGTAGAGCGCGCCATCGAAACCAAACTCGGCGTCGACCGGACGGAACGCGGCATTTTTGCTGCTCAGTAGATCAATCTTCTCCTGCGCGACCAATGGTCCGGCAGCGCAGGTGAGCGACGCCATGGTCACGTTGTAGCGACCAAGCAGACCGGCGGAGATCAGGCCCTGTTGGAAGGCGTCGGGAAAGTTCGCGCTCGACACCACGGTCGCGGCACAGCCCTTGTTGTCGCCCAGCACCGTGCCATCACCGTATGCATGCGGCACGCCAAGCGGCGTCCAACTCAGGCGCATGCCATCGAGGGTCTGACCACCGCCATAACGCTGCAGGTGCGTGCCGTGGCGATCGATGGCGATCTTCCACGGGTTCGGCGTCAGTGATTGCCATTCGGTCTCGACCCGCCCGGTGTTGGGATCCAGACGGTAGGTGGTCGAATCGATGCCGCGCACTACGCCGAAGGGCGTCTCGAATTGCGAGCGATGGAACACACCATCGCAGAACAGCACCTGACCAAGTGGATCGACCTGGACCATGCCGCCGTGGTGCGAATCGGTGACGTCGACGCCGCGCAGCAGTTCCTCTTGTTGATCGGCATGATCGTCGCCATTGGTGTCGCGCAGCAGCAGCAGGCGCGGCTGGGCTGAGACCACCACGCCACGTTCATGGAAGGCGATGCCGTCGAGCGCATCGAAACCATTGGCAAAAACCGTGCAGGAGTCGGCCTTCCCGTCGTGGTCGCGATCCTCAAGGATGAGGATCTTGTCTGCTGGACGCTGGCCTGGAATGGTGTGGGGGAACGACGGCATGGTCGTCACCCACAAGCGACCGCGTGCATCGAAGGCCATCTGCACGGGATTGCGCAGCTCGGGGAATTCGGCCTCCGAAGCGAAGCAGTTCACGTGGTAGCCTGGGGCGACGGTGAACTCCGCCTGCTGTTCTGCCGGAGTGCGGATCACGGCGCCACCAAAGCGGTCGGGTTTGGTAGCGCCGGGTGCCAGGGTCGGCTGGGTCGGACGTGGCTGGTCGGAAAAATGCGCGGTGGGCGCGCTGACTAGGCGTTGGATGACCTCGTCGGCTTCCGCGATCATGCGGTGGTAGCGCGGAATCTCAGCTTGGTTTTCCTCGGGCCGTTTGCGCACGCCGTAATAGACCACGCCGTTCTTCGGTCGCGTGAGATCGGCGTTGAAGCCGGCCTTCTGGCCCGCAGCGCGGGCCACCTCCGCAACACGTTCGACGGGCAGCTGGCGCACGCCGGGTCCGACCAGGGCCTCCGCGATGGCGCGGGCGATCACGGACAAGCCTGCGGTGGTCGGTTGCTGCGTGTTGGTGAAAGGACCACCGCCGGCGCCATACGCCGTACGCGTGGCGCTGAAGAGATCGACCCACGTCGCGTGGTGCGCGGCGGCCAATTCGCCGATCGCCGTGCTATAAGCCGCCAGATCACGATTGCGCGTCGCGTGCTCGTCACGGTCCTCCAACGCGATCGGCGACAGCAGCACCAGCTGCGCGTCCGGATGCAGGCGCTGCAGTTCGCGCAGGTAGACTTGGTACTGGTCGCGGAATGACGGCAGACCGGCAGTGCCGGCAAAGGATTCGTTCATGCCGTAACCAACCAGCACCACCTGCGCCGGCCACGCCGCCAGCAGGCTGCGCAGGTGTTCGACATACCCTTCCGGCCGTAGGCGATAACCGACCTCGTCACCGGTCCACGCCAAGCTGCGCACGTGTATGCCGCCCGGCACGGTGAGTTGGATCAGCGCCTCACATTCCCCGTGTTCCAGCACGCGTTCGATCAGCGAATTGCCATAGCACAGCAGCGTATCGCCCGATTTCAGCGCCACCGCTGCCGACAACGAGGCGGCGAACAGACTGACAGCAAGAGCGCGTAGGAGCTTCATCGCGGCACATCCTGCGGACGGATGCCGCGTTTCCAGGGATTCGCTTGGCGTATCGGCGTGACGTCCAGGGATATCGGCAGGCGCTCCTCCAGATGGAGCGTCCAGCAGCAGGCATTGATGACCAGGCGGCGCAGTCCGGCGTTGGCGAAGTCGCTGCCGCCAGCCATGTCGCCGCCCATGGTGCAGGTGAACACGCGTCCTTTATCTCCCACCGGGCGTTCCCAGGTCCATGCCACCGGCATCATCGGCACGTTTTTGTCCACCAGACGCTTCCACTTCGGATTGAGTTCAGGTTGATCCACCGGCGCATCGTTCGGCGTCATGCCCTTCAGCACCTGACCGAGCATCAGCGGCTGACAACCTTCCGGTAGCGGCAGCGTCGCTTCGTAGACATCGGTTGGCCCCCAGATTTCACCGTCGGTGATGCCGCGCAGGATCGGATGTGTTTCAGCATGGGGCGCGAACACACCTCGCGTGCTCTGCTTGCCGTGCGCGCCCCAGTGGTTGACCCAATCCTGGCCCAACACTTGGCGGCCGAAGCCGCCGAGGAACAGCGGATCAGGATTACGGAAGGTGTACTTGGCAAACGTGCTGGTTGATTCCGACGCATATTTGAACGCGTGCGTCGCCGTGCGCAGCCCGATCACTGGTTTTCCGCTCGCAAGGTAAGCGACGATATGCCGCATCTGTTCATCAGGAAGTTCGCGGAAGCGCGTGAACACCACCATCAGGTCGGCGCGGTCGAGTTGCTCTAGTCCAGGAATGTTGTCCCGTTGGTTGGTATCGATCACCCCGCTGACGCGATTGATGGCGAACAGCACCGTGCAGGTGAATCCCAGCCGCTGGGCCAGGATCTCCGCCAGCATCGGCATGGTCTCTTCGGATTTGTACTCGTCGTCGCCGGTGACGAAGACGATGTGTCGACCGGCACCGATACCGTCGTGACCGACGAACGTGACCCAGGGCACGTCGTCAGCGATCGCCGCCGTCAACAGCAGGCTGAGCAGGATGAGCGACACGTTACGCATGCGGGAAACGGAGATCATGGCGTGTTCGAAGTTCCCAGCCGGACGATCTCCGCGCCGGCCAGCAGGTAGCTACCGAACTCATGTAGATCGCCCTGCAAACGTGGACGTTTGAGGTAGAAATTCAGATCACCGGTATCGGTCGAGCCGCACACATCGATGAGGTCACCGTCGGGCAGGACCTTGCTCTGCAACGCCGTCCACCCTTTTTTCGCGTCGACAGCAAACGAACGGTCGAGCCAGCCTTCGTTCACGCCGCGCGCGATGCCATAGGTGATCATGCCGGTGGCCGAGGTCTCGATCCACGAAGTTGGTACTGTCAGCACTTGATGCCAGCCGCCAGCGGGATCCTGACAGCGGCGCATACCTTCCATGTGGCGCACGAAGGCGGACAGCACCGCGCCGCGTTGTGGATGGTCCTTGGGCAGTTCAGCCAGCAGGTCGACATGCGCCATCACGGTCCAGCCATTGCCGCGTCCCCAGAAGTGTCCGCCTGGGGCGCTGGTCTTGAGGTCCCACAGATGCCGCAGTAGGCCGACCTCGGTGTCGAACACGCGGGCATGGGTGCCCAGGATCTGGGCGATGGCGGCATCGAGGTGTTTCGCCTCGCCACTGAAGCGCCATTCGCGCAGCAGGAATGGCACCGTCATGTAGGGGTCATCGGTCATCAGCCCCTTACCCTTGCGGTAGAACGCGCCGTCGTCGAAGCATGGACTGTCTTCCAGGAAACGCCGCATGCGCGTGAGGAACGGTTCGTAGCGCGCATCCTTGGAGGCGGCGTACTGCTCCAGCACCAGCGGCGCGAGTCCGGTCTGCCACAACGAATTGATCTGAAAGTGGAAGCCGATAGGCGAGAGTTTGCCGTCGCCCACGGGTGCGGCGGTCATCTTCGCATCACGCTGACGCTTAAAGTAATCGAGGTGCTGGTAGATGAATGCGAGGTTTTGCTCGCCGTACTGCTCGTAGCGTGGTTCCTTGAGCGCCGCTGCGGTGCGGCGCATGCCGTCAGCCAGCAGCCAAGTCTGATAAAACCACGCGTTGAACTTGCTCTCGATGCTCAGTTCCGCTTTCGGCGCCAAACCAGTGCTGTCGGTGTAGGTCGTGCTGGTACCGTGATCGACCAGGCGCCGCGTGGTGTGTTGAAGCACATGGTCGGCCACCAGGTGCAACATCGCGTGGTCATTGTCGGTGGTTACCCCCGGTAGATGTACACTTGCGAGCAGGCACAAGAGCAGTCGGAGTATGGTGGTCATGGGCGATCCTGGTCGTCAGAGAAAA
>Ga0335394_10008616_pt1 | contig 11506 bp, 8 predicted proteins | sample MAT03_FD_205741 | JGI IMG/M metagenome (GOLD analysis project Ga0335394, IMG submission 205741) | Freshwater microbial communities from Lake Fryxell liftoff mats and glacier meltwater in Antarctica - MAT-03 (spades assembly) (version 2) ... | reverse complement strand
CGAGCGCCTCCTGAGCTCGGGCGAGCACATTCAGGTGGGCCGCCTGGTCCAGGCGCACACGGGCTGCGCCGGGCATATCGCCGGCCGCCTCGTGCTCCGCAGCAAGGGCGCGCCACCTGTCTTGCAGGCTAGCATCTGCGCCGCGCAGGTGATCGAGCGTAAGCAGCGCGCGGTGGCAGCGCAGCAGCCCGCCGCTGTGCTCAATCGCGCGGAACAGCGCGACGGCCTCATCCAGGTAGCCGCGCACCGCGTCGAGGCGCTCCCATGCGGTATAAGCTACACCGCATGTGTACGCGGCCCAGGCCCGCTCTGCTAACTCGCCGTCGCTCGCCTGCTGGTGGCAGCGGCGGCTATAGACAACGCCACGGCGTGGATCACGCTCGGCAATCAGCAAGATCCGACGGCAGTGCTCTGGCAGGTCGGCGTGTGCATACATAGGTGGCGATGTTTCGCAATGGGAGCTCTACCGAAGCATTGACTCGCGCCTGCTGCCATGTTAGCATACGCGCACGATGCCCCTTTGAGCGAGCACAGCATATGGCAGTGGCGAGCGATGAAGAGCTGCTGGCGGCCTGGCAGCGGTTGGCGCAGCGCAACCGCTGGACCCTGGTCGATAACATAGATGCCTTGCTCGCCGAGGCCCGCGCCGAGTGCGCAGCGCTCACCGAAAGTACCTCGACAGCGGCCCAGGCAGAGGTGGCGGTCGAGCGGGCGTATGGGAAGCGGCTGTACCAGGGGCTATCCGAGCGCGACGACCGCGCCGCCGAAGAGCTGCGGGTGCGCTGCTATCGCATGGCCCGCAAACGCGGCTGGACGCACGAGGATGCAGAGGATATTGCCGGTGAAGCAGTGCTGCGCGCCCTCAATAACCTGCAGCAGGTGCGCGCACCAGCAAACATGCTCGGCTGGACACTCATGGTCTTCAAGTCGGCCCAGCAGCAGTTGATCAAGCAGGGCCGCAACCAGGTGCCCTTCCCGACCGACGCCGAGGGCGAGCCGCGCGCTATGCCGGACCCACAGCCGATGGCCGAGGCGATCGATGACCGCATAACCGACGCCGACCTACGTGCGCGCCTGGTCGCCGCGCTCCCCAACGAGCGCAGACGGACCATTCTGTTACGCTGGGTTGTCCTTCAAGAGCCGCCCCGCGTGATCGCGCAAGCGCTCAACGTGAAGGAAGTCTATATCATTCGCAACGAGAAGCGCCGCGCGCTGCTCGACCTGCTCAAGAATGAGCCATTTATGCAGCTCGCCGACGAGCTCGCGGCACTGTCCGGGATTGAGCCCACCCAGGGGAAGGAGCAAGCCCATGAGCCCTGAGCCAGTGAGCACCGCGCAGGCCGCCACACGCCTGCTCCAGGCACTACAGCGCTCCGACAACCTGAGCCACGCGCAGGTCCAGGCGCTGCTCCCCGACTTCGTTGAGGCCGAGCGGGCCGGCGTGCATGTCGATGCGTCGCCCCGCTTCGCCGAGGCTGCCCGCCATCTCGACCACTGTGAGGCGTGCTCGGCGCTCTACACCGAGCTCGCAGAAGAGCTGGAACAGCTCGTCGGCGAGGACGAGCTGTCGCCCGTCCCAGCGCCGACCCGACCCCTGAGCACAACCACACGCCAGACCGACACGCTCATCTTACGTGTCTTCGCCGGGCTGCGCCGCAGTTTCGAGGCGGTTGTACGCGTCCCCCAGCTCGCGCCGCAGTTCGTCGCGCTGAGCGGGAGCAAACGCCTGCCGCTACTCAGCGATACGTTGCCCGAGCTACGGGGTGAGCCCCTCGTCTCGATCTCTGTGGCCGAGACGAGCGGCAGACTCGATCTGCTCATCGTGATCAGCGAGGGCGTTGGCACGAGCAGGTGGACTATCCAGGTGCAAAGCGGTGAGCACAGCTACGCTGCGACAACCGATGAGCGTGGTGTGGCACACATCACCGGCATCGAGGCTACAGGGGCAGAGCTCTCTATGCTTGTCGTGGAGGCCGACAGCTAACTTCGCAGCACGAATGTCAGAAGCACGACTGCCATCACGGCTCCAACGGCCGCCGGCTGAAGCAGCACAGGTGGGGCGAGTAACAGCAGGGCTGGCCCGGCGAACATAGCGAGCGTGGCAACAAGGCTAAGCACAAGCATACTGCGACCGTAGAGATGCGGGGCGACTGTTGCCCCTGCCACAGCCGCCAAGGCCTGCGAGCGTGCAGCTGCGTAGCTAACAAACAGGCTGCCGAGGATCGCCAAGTAGACCAGCGTCGGTACTAGGGCGACCGGCAAAAATACAAGCGGCCCGATCACCCAGAGCGCCACCAGCAGGCCGAAGCAGGTGATGCCGCCCACAGCATAGCCCAGATAAGCGCCGACAAACTGTGCAATGCGGGCCGCGCTACGGACGGTTGCAGGAAGGTCGTCGCGGTCGCGTACACTCTGCGCTGTAGCCGCAATTGCTGCTGGCCCCACCATCCCAAGTGCCGCCCAGCTTGCCACTGGCAGGATAAGGCTTTCAAGATCTGGCTCTAGCGAGGCGGTAAGTATCCAGCGCAGCATGCTCGCCGCCAGCAGTGCGAGGGCCAGCGCGACGACGACAGCACGTAGTGCCCGCCGCGAGCCCGGTTCGCTGAGTGCCTGCATAAAACGATCTGCCAGCTGCGTGTGCCACGCTGGCTGCTCCGGCCAGCCGCTCCCCTGGAAGATCACAAGCTGGCTCCAGTCCACCACCCCGCCGGCCGTCCACACCGCGATGCGCCCCGCCCCTACCGCCTGCTCGACGCTCGCGCCATCGGCCAGTGCGCTATAGCAGGCACGCACAAAGGCTCCGGCGGCGTCGCGCCGCACTTCGCCTTGCATCGCGATAACCATGCGGACGCCAGCACGCACCAGCGCGAGGGCAATGCTCTCGGAAGCCCGGCGCGCCCGCTCAATCTGCGCCTGGTCTACGCCCTGGACAACCGGAGTCAAGCCCAAATGGCAAGCTTCGAGCACCACCAGCTGGAGATCGCTGGCGAGGGTCAAGATCGGCACCAGATCGGCGGCGCCGGCGCGGTGCGTATAGCCGTCGCGATGCGTGAGTAGCAGATCGCTGCGCACACCGCGGCCCGTGTCGTGCTGCTCGCCGTGGCAGAGCAGGTGCAGCACCTGCGGATTGAGCGCTCGCAGGCGGGCCTGAAGCGCATTGAGCGTGTCGGGTCCGTCGTACCAGGAGCGCGCCGCTACCGCTTCCGAAAGCAACGCGGCAATGGCCAGCCGCGTCGGCTCGACGTTGAAGTCCCGCACATCACACGGTTTGGCTGCAATCGTCAAGAGCTTGAGCGGGCGTGTCAGCGCCGGCCGTGTATTGTGGCCGATGCCGCGTACCTGCCGCACCAGCGAGACGTCAGCGTTCAGGAGCAAGAACCCCGCGTCGCTGGTTGCCGCCCATGATCCGCGCGTAAATGGCAGCACCATCAGCTCCCAGGGCACACCTAGCAGTTCGCGGCTGCGCTCATCAACTTGGAGCGTGATCTGAAGCCCCCGGCGCCGATCCTGCGCGTTCATCAAGGCGAGTACCAGACTCTCGCGGACACTCTCGGGCAAGATCGCGGCAATCTCGCGTCCGAGGCTATCAAGGGCGCTGAGATCGAGCTCAGGCACCGGCGCGCCGACCTCTGCTAGCACGAGCATGCGCTCCAGTAGCCCCACGTACTCCCGCTGAAGCTCGAAGACGGCAGCGGGTCGCAAGGCCTCGCGCTGGCGAAACGGCCCGCCGCGATAGGCTCGCGCGTGCCGGCGCAAGGCAACCTGGTAGTACCCGCCAGCGGAGTCTTCGACCCGTCTGATCACAATCGCCAGCGTGTCTGGAGCTTGAGCCATGGCGGCCTCGGCAAGCTACACGAGCAACGCGCCGCGCTGCTGCTCGATGCGAATCAGGTAGCGCATGTGCTCGGTGATTGCCGCAATCAGGGCGATCGGCCAGCCGTCGAGGTCGCCCAGGTCGGCCAGGAGTTCGTTGATGCGCTGCTGCTGCTCACAAGCAAATGACGCCTGCGGATCGGCGGCCCAGCTGTGTACGGTCTCCAGCGCATCCCAGATCGGATCGTCTGGCCCCTGGCTTGGTACGCGCAGCATTCGCAGCCGGCTCATGGCAGCAGGCCAGCGGTCGGCCCGTAGTACACTTGTTGCCGCGTCGATCAGGGCCAGGACAGCCCCGCCTCCCGGCAGCGAGGCCGTGGCTGCGATTGTGGCACGGTGCTGGCCGATCACCTCCAGCCACGCGCCCGGCTCTTCGACGGAGGCAAACGCCGCGTATGCTGTGAGCAGCGGATTGGCATACAGACGCTGCTGAATTGTAGCGCTCAGCAAGGCCGCGCCCGCATCGCTTGTGCTCAGCCAGAAGAGCACCGGGTGGCTATGACGCCCGCTCTGAAGGATAGTTCGCAGTGCAGCAGACGCCGTGGCCCGCCAGCCGGGATGCCTTGCCACCTCGAGTAGCCATCCCCCGCCCGCCTCAAGCTCGGTCGTGCAGGCATGGGCCAGCGTGGCGCGCAGTCCTGGCAGGGGTAGCAAGCCCAGCTCGTCGAATGTCACTGGGTGAAGCGTCCGGATCGCTGAGACGCGCACGCCTAGACGCCCGGCCACGGCCAGCCCAGCGCTTAGTGGCGCCTGCCAGAGCCAGCTCAGCGGGCGCACCATGCTCGCGCCAATGCCCGCAGCGAACAGCGCAAGTAACACGCGCTCCAGCGGCGCGGCCAGCCCCGGCCACCCGAGCTCGAACGTCAGCACCAGCGCGGCGCCGGCCACCAGCCAGCGCACGGCTGTGGACTCATTGGCGGGCGGCCTGCGCACCAAGGCCACGACAAGCATGCCCCCCACGAGCAGGCCGCCGACAACTGCGGCGAGCACGAGCAGGAGCACAGCAGCTTGTGAACCCAGAGTTCCCAAGCCAAGCCCAAGTACAAGCAGGACTGTCAACCCCGGTGCGACGGCGAGCTGGCTGCGCACCATCCAAAAGACAGCGTTTAACAGACCGCTCTCACCTCCGGCGAGCATATTGGCGATAGCGATCAGCAACAACGTTAGCACCTGCGCCAAGAGCATGCCTTGCACGGTGCGGCCTGAGTCGAGCGACAGCCACGGTCGTACAATTGCCCAGAGAAAGACAAGCAGGACGCTTACCCAGAGCAGAGCGGCGAGCAGCGCCCAGGCCTGGACGCGCCTACCTGTGCGTAGCAGGTCGGCAAAGTGCGCAGGGCGCAGGAGCGCGCTGAAGGCCAGTGAGAAAGGATCAGGAGGCGGCACGGCTTTGCTTCTCAGCAGGGAAATTGACTACGTCTTGGCGCGGTCATGTTGGCCGACGGCGTCTGGTGCAATCAGAGTTTTGAAGACCTGCTCGCCATCCGGGGTGACACGAAAGTCGAACTTGTTACGTTTGCAGAACTCCCGCACCCGCTCAGTATCGCCCTGCGGGCTGAAGACATCATACACCTCGTCGGATCCGAAGCGACGTGCCTGGAGCTCAATCTGCTGGAGCAGCGCGTCGCCAAGGCCCGCACCACGGAACGGCGGGTGAACCTCAAGCTCGTGGATACGGGTGCGGACGCGCTCGATAACCCCATCTTCGTCTCGCTCGGTATACAGTGTAGCACTGGCACGCCCCGTCTCATGTCCGGCGCGAGTTGTACACAACAGAAAGATGTCGCTCGTATAGGCGCGATTGTCGCGCTCCAGCGCCGCGTGTGGCGTACCGAGGTCGCTCATGATCAGGCGGTCTCCGTGCGTATTGAGCGACCATTCGCGCCCGCGAAGCGTGTGATAGCTCCCAGGCCAGCTGAATCGCCACAGCCGCTCGTACTCGCGCTCGGCCTGCTCCTTCATCTCCTTGATGGTTGAATACTCCTTCGGATCGTCGCTCATGGGAGCTCCTCCTCGTGTGGCTGTGCGTTAGCGCCGAACCGTGTGGCCTGCGCATCCCGGTCGAGCTCGGCCCTGAGCCGATCCCGGGCTGCCGGCATGAGCTCACCGGCGTGCGCCGCATCGGCCTCCATAGCCATGTGGATAAGCAGACAGGTCTGGAAGCCCTGCTGCGCCTCGGGCGGCGGTGCAGCGCCCCAGAGACGATCACTGTAGCGCGCGGCGAGCCGGGCAATCAGCGCCTCGGGAGCCTCGCCCGAAATGGTACGCAGCGCAATACGCACTGGCGCAACCAGCCGCACGGCAAGCAATCTGTACCGGCAGGGTTGTCTGCACTGCTCGGCACACAGCTGGTAGGGGCCAGACGCAGCTAGCCCCTGCACGAGCAACGGCTGGAGCTGCTGGAGCGCCCCAGGCAACAGCCGCTCCATTCCGAGCGCCACCAGCTCGACGCTGCGCTCGATCGGCCAGCGCGGATAGTGTCGCTCGAACTGCGCCAGGGCTGCTTCTACGCTGTGGAGCGTCGCACAGGTGCTCACAACCTCGGCATCATTCGGTGCGTCCTGCTGCGCGCTCGCGCGGATCGTGCGCGTGATGGCGCGATGCAGCACGTAGGGCTTGCCTTCAGTGGCGGCGATGAGCACACCAAGCATGTGGCGGGCATCGACCCGGCCAGCGATCCGCCTACCTATATCGCGCAGCTGCGTCGGGCAGCGCCGCTTAGTTTGCCAGGCTAGACAATGGGCGCTACAGCTTACCAGCGGGGGCGGCACCTCGCGTGGCGGCGAGAGGCCCCTGGCGACACCGACATATGGCTGCATATGCACGAGGAATGGCCGGTCGTCGGCGCCGCCGTGAACGACTGCATAGCCCTGCGGCAGCGTCGCCACATAGCTGGACTGGCGCTCTGAGAGGTTCGCCGCCCGCGCAAGCAGCTCGCGGTCGTCTGGCGCGACGAGCTTATGCACGATCTTGAGCTCGGTATTCTTGATCACACTCTGGTCGAGCCGTGATGGCACCTGGTCAACGATGAGGAAGCCCTGGCCGTACGCCCGCATCTCGGCCAACATGTTCGCGAAGATCTCCAGAGTCTGGCCACCAACATCGGCCCGGTCGCCACTGCCGCCCTGCCGCCGGTCGCTCGCGAGCAGACGATGGGCCTCCTCTATCAGGACGAGATGGCGCAGGGCCGGGTTCTGGCTTGCAACACCCTCCTGCTCACGCTGAACCGCCGCCTGAAGGGCGCGATATTCGTAGACCAGCGCCAGCAGGAGTCCCATCACAAACGATTTCTCTTCATCGCTCCCAATCGCCTCGAGCTCGAGCACAGTTGACTCCCCCAGCAGCCCGTCGATGGTTGGCGACGAGCGTGAGGTATCCAGCAGCAGTCCGCGCCCACCGATGCGCAGACTCTCGATCCGCGCCAGCAACCCGGCCCGAATATCCATCTCAAGCCGCTGCTCGTAGCCAAGCCTGCCCACCACCTCGTCGATCTTGGCATAGAGGTCGCTGAGAGTCGGGAAGAGCCGCTCCAAGTGAGCACCGCGACTATTCAGGCCGCTCGCCAGATCCCACCCGCGATCCAGATAGATCTCGTGCAGGCAGCGCTCCAGCACATAGGGCATGGGCGCAAAGAGCACAAAGCTCGCGTTGAACACCGCCTTCAGGGTGTCGATATGAGTCTGCACGGGGACGAAGCGGAGACTACCAGCCACAGTGACCGCAGGGAGCTCGAACGGGTTGAGCCTGATCGGCGCGCCCCGCTCGTCGCCTGGGGTGTAGGTGCGCAGGCCAAGGCTGCGATACTCGACCTTGGCCGGCTCGATAACCAAGATCGGCACTCCAAGCTCGCCAAGCTTGCCTGCCAGCAGCTTACAGGTGTTGCTTTTGCCGCTGCCGGTGATGCCAACCACCAGCCCGTGACGGGTCAGCGCCTCGCTGGCGATCATGTATGGGATGCGTGTGTCGCGCTCGCCGAGCACAACCTGGCCCAGCGTAATTGGCAACTGCGGTTGTGCGCCCGTATCCAGGTCGAACGGGGCATACGGCGCAACGCGGAAGCCTGGCCGCTCCGTCCGCGGGATAGTGACGAGGGCTGCAAGCTCGCGCGTGGTGTGCTCAGCGCCGATCAGCTGGCGCGGATCGCCGCCAGAGCCGCCAGGGTCGGGCTGGAATGTGCGTAGCGGCTGAACCGCCTCGGGCGCGGCGAAGGTGGTTGTCAGCTGGGTGGCAAGCAGGGCAACGCGCTCGTCCTCAGCGGTTAAGATGATGGAGCTGAGCCAGAAGCCGTGTGCCAGTCCCTCGGCGAGCCGTTCCAGTTGGCGCTCGACGACGGCCAGTGCGCGGGCGATCACCCCGCCGGATCGCCGCCCGCTCTCGCGACCGACCGTGACACTGCGCTCGAGCTCCTGGGAAAAAAGCTCCTGGTGCTCGAGCAGCTGGGCCTGCGCTGTGTGCCAGTAGTGGTAGGGCGCGGGGGCCAGAAAGACCCAGCATGACCAGTCGAAGTCGGCCCTGATCTCCAGCAGCTGCTCCAACTGCGGCACGTAGCGCTCGTCGGTGCTGCGGTTTGCGAGCACGCCCGAGATGAAGCGCTGGTGGCGGTGCCGCGCCGCGCGCTGGATCTGCTCGGCATCGGCGGCCTCGAAGCGCACAAGCGGAAGCAGCGGCGTGAGCTGCCGCGCTGGCGTGGGTGTTGGCAGGCCAAGATTCAGGTGCAGCTCCTCGCGCGCCGCCGCATAGCTGATCAGCCAGCAGTGCCAGCAGTTGGCCCCGCCATCCAGGCCGCGCAGTGTGCCCAGCAGCCGTTCGCCAAGCCGCAGCTCGGGCTGCTCCTCCCAGACGGCCTGGGCAGCGCGTAGGCGCGTAAACCCCAGGCCATCTTGCTGAGCGAGCCAGTCGAGCGCTGCTGGCGCAACGCGTGGGGCGGCCGGTGTCTGAATAGCCTCCAGGAGCCTGCGCGCGCGCCGTCGGAGCTCATTGTTGCGCGGATCCTCGTCGTCAAGCATCTCTGACTCCATCACAGCAGGACAAGCCACCGTAGCGCAAAGAGCAGACAGCCAAGGCCAAAGAGCGCCCCGCCGAGCCACATGGGCGGGAAGACACGGGCGACGAGCCCATCGCGACCGAGCACCGGCACGCCGCTCGCATCCTGCTCGCGCAGGATATGACTGGCCCGAAAGGCATTCTGCACACGCCGACCTCGGACGCGGACGACCGACTGCTCGCCAGGTGGTACGCCGTCTGGGTCGAAAATCGCCACCCCGTAGCTGCCCTGCTGCTCAAGGTCGTAGACCTCGTAGTACCAGACGCTCACCCGATCGCCGGGAAAGAGCAGGACCCAGAGCCAGCGGCGGGCTGCCACGACCGCGACCACCAGCAGGACGAACAGGCAGATCCCGCCGACTGCCCAAATGAGCAACCCCAGGCCCAGAAGCGCGGCGATCATCGCATTGTTGAGCGGGCGCCGCGCGCTACCCTGTGAGCGTGCAATCACCCGACAGCGCCGCCCGGCCACAGCTCTGTGCGCCGTCGCTGGCGCCGGTGCCAGTGGCTGGGCGAGCTGCCGTTCGTCTGCCTGCTGGCGCACAGGCGGGCCATGCGCCTCGGCCCAGGTGCTGTCCTGGCGCGGCTGGCGCTCCGGCTGGGCGGGCACGGTTGGCCCAGACCCGAATGGGCTGCGACCTTGAGGTGCCGCCGTTGGCGGCTCAGCGCCGGTCAGCGTCGAAGACGCTGACGCCTGTGGCAGCTCAGGCGGGAAGAAACGCACAAGCGGATCGCCGCTGGCGGGTCTGGCGCCAGCAGCACTGCCAGATGGCCCTGGACACTCACGGTGATACGAGCCGCGGTATTCACGACCGCAGTGGGAGCAGATAGCCATCGCCATAGTTCCTAACCGCTGCGCTGCTCCTCGCGGCGCTTGAGTTCGAGCTCGATGTTACGCCCCTCAGCATGCGCTCTGGCGACCTTTGCCTCGACCTTCGCTTGTGCGCCACGCGCGTCGAGCTGCGGCAGCGCTGGCACGTACGAAAGCTCTCCATGTCGATTGACCCGGGCGAGTTGACGCTGAAAGCTGGCGCCATCGCCCGCCTCGATTACAAGCGACCCGCCACTGCGCTGAATGGAGAGTTGCCCGGTCGTATAGGCGCCAAGCGCTTCGATTGCCTCCAGGGCCTGCATAGCGACCTCGATCTGCGGCTTGAGCTGCGGGTCGGCCATCTGGAACGCGACGCCACTCGCGCGCAGGCGAGCGCGCAGACGATAGATCGCTAGCAGGCAGCGCTCGTCGCCGAAGCCGTCGGCATCATAGCTTACGCGCCCGTCGGCGTGGACGCGCAGCACTAGCGCGCCAGGGCCGCTCGTCGCCCGCAGCAAGATCGAGCCATCGTCGGCAGTGCTCGGCGCCTCAACCGTGGTGAAGGTGACGCTTTCAGCGCGCATGCTGCGCTCGATCGCGGCGGCGACGCGCCGCTGATAGTAGCCGTCCAGCATCGCGAGGCCCGCTCCCTGAAGCTGTTCGAGGTCGCGTCGTAGCTCTGTGGCAGCGACCCTGAGCGCGCTCCGCTCGGCTGCGGTGTCAGCAGAAAGCACGTCGTAGCGCGCAGCCAGCGTCTTAAACGTGTCGATCAGGCCAGCCACATCACCGGTGAGGCGCTCCTCTGCCTGCGCGACACCTGCGAGCCTGTGCAGGTCGTCGAGCAGACCACCGACCGCCTGGAGCTGCCCCCAGGCGGTGCTGAGTTCATCAGCTCGCATCTGGCTGCTTGCCGCCTCATTACGCTCGCGTGCGCTAGCAAGCAGCGTGGCGCCGGTGTGAAGCCGGGCGCGAACCGCCGCGATGTCGCGTGAGGCGATCATCCCGTTGACCTCGTGGTGCCAGGCGCTCAGCTCCGCCCGCAGGGCGGGCTCGGCGGTGTGAGCGAGCAGGCTGGCGAGCTCCAGCTGATGCTCAAGCAGCGCCGCCTGTGCCTGTGCCAGCTCGTCGAGTTGGGTGCGGGCCACCGCCCCGCGTAGCTCGGCCAGAGCTTGTTCGAGCTGGTCGTCCGCAAGCGCGTCCGTTGCCATGTTAAGGAGCGTCCGCACCCTCCGAACCAGCTCCGGCTCCAGGTGCCCGTTATAAATCTCAAGCGAGGCCGCCAGTTGGGCGCGCTGCTCTGCGCGGCGCAGAGCGACATCGTACTGCGCCTGAAGGAGCAGCAGGCTCCGCTCGAGCGGCGCGGCGACCTTGGTGGCCTCCGCCTCGTCCTTCAGGTGCCTCACAAACGCCTGCTGGTCGATCCGAGGTTTGACCTGCTGCGGCGCTTTGGCGGCAGCTCGCAGGCGCAAGAAGCGCTCATGCTCGGCCGCACAGATGCTCGCTCGCTCTTGGAGCCGATCACGTACATAGGTTCCGGCTGAAAGCGTGAGTCGCCCCACGCCGACCAGCGCGACACCGCCCACGATCACCACCCCTGCTGCAGCCAGCGCCGCGCCGGCGACAACTACCCCGATGGCCCCCACCGGCAAGGCTACAATCGACAGCTCTGCACCAGTGCTCATGTCTGTCCTCCCTCGTGTCGTGCCGGTCCGAGCTGCCGGCGATAAAACTGAAGCTGGGTCTCGAGCGCAACGCCGTTGACCTGATGCTCGCGCCAGA
>Ga0335394_10008613_pt1 | contig 11509 bp, 11 predicted proteins | sample MAT03_FD_205741 | JGI IMG/M metagenome (GOLD analysis project Ga0335394, IMG submission 205741) | Freshwater microbial communities from Lake Fryxell liftoff mats and glacier meltwater in Antarctica - MAT-03 (spades assembly) (version 2) ... | reverse complement strand
GCCACAGCCGTATTGATTGGCACCTTAAAGAACAAACCCAGGATTACAGCCGCAGATATTGTGGTAATTTAATCGCTAACTTGAAAGGGATGGTAGAGTTCCAAAATGGCGGCATACCCTAGAGTACACCGCCATTTCGCTAATCACCCAATCCGCCTTGGATCATCGATCTCGTTCTCGTAGAGACGCGATTAATCGCGTCTCTACGGGTTTGCTTCTGCTCTGACCAGTTTGTCCCAACCCAAATCCTTCAGGTTGTTGTTGCGGCGCAAGGGGCGGGTTGCCAATTCCAAAACATCGAGGGCATTGGTGAAGCCGTGGATTTGAGCAAACGTGAACTCTACCGACCACTTGGTGTTAATGCCCCGTGCTTCTAGCGGGTTAGCATGAGCCATGCCCGTAATCACCAAGTCGGGCTTCAGATCATAAATCCGCTGCACCTGGTTGTAGTTGTCGGGCTTTTCGATGATACGAGGAAGCGGAACGCCCATCTCATGACAGGTTTTTTCGAGCAGAGCTAGTTCAGCTCCCTGATAGCGCTTATCCATGTAAGGAATGCCGATTTCGGGCACTGTCATCCCGCAGCGCACCAGGAAGCGCGCTAAAGAAATCTCCAGCAGGTTGTCACCCATAAAGAAAACAGACTTGCCGCGCAGCAGTTTCACATAGTCTTCTAACCCTTGCCAGATCTGGGCTTCCCGCTCATCCAATCCCTTCGGTTCAATGCCAAACACAGAGCAGATTTTCTCAATCCAGGCACGGGTACCATCAGGCCCAATCGGGAACGGTGCGCCAATCAGCTTGCACTTGCGACGGCGCATCAAGGTCGTTGCAGTACGCGACAAGAAGGGATTAATGCCACAGACGTAGTAGCCCTCTTCCAAGACGGGCAGTTCTGTAAACCGCTTAGCGGGGAGCCAGCCGGAAACCTTAATTCCCTGCCTTTTCAATTCCAGCGTTAGCTGCGTCACGACCGGGTCAGGTAGAGAGCCAAATAGCACCAGCGGTGGGTGATCCACGTACTCCGATTCGTCTGCTTTAACGTCCTCTTTTTTGCGCCCAAAGTTCATCAGCTTTTGCACGGCATTGCGTTCTGCCTTTTCGGTATCGCTGACGGGTGCTTTGTCGGGGCAACGATGCGCCATCGCGGCCAGCACGGTATCTTCACCCTGGGTAAAGGCATAGTCCAACCCGTTTGCACGAGCCACCACAATAGGAATGCCAATCTCAGACTCTAGCCGGGGTGCCAGCCCTTCTAGATCCATTTTGATGATTTCGGTGGTGCAGGTACCAATCCAAACGATCACGGAAGGGTTGCGATCGCGTTTAATCTGCACACACAGCCGCTTTAATTCCTCGTAGTCATTCAGTTGAGCCGAAATGTCGCCTTCTTCCAGTTCTGCCATGGCGTAACGCGGCTCGGCAAAAATCATGACACCCATGGCATTTTGCAAAAAGTAGCCACAGGTTTTGGTACCAATGACCAAGAAGAAGCTGTCTTCAATCTTTTGGTATAACCACGCCACACAGCTAATGGGGCAAAACGTATGGTAATTTCCTGTTTCGCACTCAAAATTGAGCGACTGAGGTTGGGTTTCTGCCAGGGTCATACAATCAGTTTCCTCTTGATATCTAAGGAGCAAGTTTCAGGGAGCAAGTATCGGGAAGTAACTGTACAAGCTGCTAAAGACCTGCTGAGTGAACGAGTGAAGACTAACCTCGACACTCACTCCCGCCCGCCGTCGGTATCGCCACCCCAAGCACCGTGGCATGATTCATCAATCAGAGACGGCAGTTGTTGCGGTTTTTCGGGAGGCAGCGATTCATTCAGCGCTGGCATACCGCCAGGAAGCAGTTTGATCGATTCTACAGGTTCATTGCCTTCGGTGGCTTCTAGCAGCTTCAGCTCGTCATCAGGGTTGAAGTTTAACCCTAGCGCCATCACAATGCGATCAGGATTGTGGCTCAGATCGACAATTAGCGGCAGCATGTTGATGAGCTGCGGTTCCAGAGTAGATAGCGTGGCCAAGATGAACCCCGATGACGGACGACGTTGACCTCCACAATCTACCCAAACCCCCAAACGGGTTAGCCAAGGACGGTTGTCGCGATAGTAGTTCAACCACTTCGCCTTAAGGGACTGGCGGAGATGCTGGGCATTCATGGGATCAGGAGTTAGGAGTTAGGGGTCAGGTTTCAGGTTACAGGGTTACAGGCCAGTCTCATCACCTGATTTTTCCTCTCTCCCTCTCAATCCTGGACATGGTTCAACTGGATTGTTTATCTTTTGAAAGATCTGCGTAGCCAACCGTTCAAAAATAAACGACACCCAGACTGAACCATATCCACCGCCAACTGCTAGAAGCCTACATAGCTGCCTGTTTGAATCATGCATCGTATCCCAGCAAAATCAAGGAACGATCACGCAAACGGTTTACTACACCATCATTAGATCCAGTTCTTCTCCTTCAACGCGGGTCGGTGGGGTTTTAGGATTGAGGTAGAAGTCTGATAGCAAGCTAAACAGATCACGATCAGGTGTATCGGTGGGTACCACGCCTTCAGGACATGCCAGAATCTGGTCAGCAATGTTGAGGTAATAGTCGCAAACGTAATTCAGCGAGGGATCTTTTTCTGCCATCTCAAACAGGGTTTTGCCTTTGACTCGAGAGACGCGGATGTCTTCAATTAACGGCAAAATCTCTAGGACAGGCATGGGCACAGCTTCGATGTATTTGTCGATTAGGTCGCGCTTAGAGGTGCGGTTGCCGATCAGGCCAGCTAGACGCAACGGGTGAGTCCGTGCTTTTTCGCGGACGGAGGCGGCAATGCGGTTGGCGGCGAACAGCGCGTCGAACCCGTTGTCGGTGACGATCATGCAGTAGTCAGCGTAGTTAAGGGGCGCTGCGAATCCACCACAGACTACGTCGCCCAGCACATCGAATAAAATTACGTCGTACTCGTCGAAGGCGTTGAGTTCTTTCAACAGCTTGACGGTCTCACCGACGACGTAGCCGCCGCACCCTGCACCCGCAGGAGGGCCACCCGCTTCGACACAGTCTACGCCGCCATAGCCTTTATAGATCACATCTTCAGGCCATACGTCTTCGTAGTGATAGTCCTTCTGTTGCAGGGTGTCAATGATAGTGGGAATGAGGAACCCAGTCAGGGTAAAGGTGCTGTCGTGTTTCGGGTCGCAGCCGATTTGCAATACTTTCTTACCGCGACGAGCGAGAGCGACGGAGATATTGCAGCTTGTTGTGGATTTTCCGATTCCACCTTTTCCGTATACGGCTAGTTTCACGCCAGTGTCTCCTAAAGGATGATCTCAAATGGGGGCTTAGGTGGATGTGGCAGCACGGAGAAAGTTGCTTGAGCGTGCTACAGCTTCCGAACCTACAAGCTATCCGAACCTACGAGCTACAGATAATTCCAAACGGCTTAAGTTGAGTTTGGATGACTGAGGCAACGTATTAGCGGCGATCGCCTGTCTCATTGACTGCATTATTGACGAACTAGAGAGGGAAAGGAAGGGGGTGGCACCAGAGATAAGGTTGCTATAAAGAGTAAATTGCTTAATCTAGTAGTAAGTTCTACACGGAAGCATCTCAAGGCTTCTAGAATCAAAATAAAGTTTTTTTAGGGACTTTACCTTCCGCTTTCAAATAAAGCGGTACAAAAGACAATAGATCAAAGCCGAGTTGGACAACCCTGCTGAGGCCACTCCCACAGTATCAGCAGGGGTAGAAAGGAAGGCTTGGCGATCACACGCTGCTGCAAACCCTAGCTAGTTAGAGACGATCGCCTCCTCTGCCCTTGCTCTCAAAACGTTTTGTCCCAGAGACTTAGAGGGTCTAAAAGCGCCAGGGACGCGATCGCCCCTGGCTCAAACGGGTAGAAGTTTTCTCGATGCTGCCAGGGTTCATCGCCATCCCAGGGCTAGAGTTGATTCGTGCTCTGCAACGCTTTAGATTCAGAAAGCCCTAGTTTTTCCTAATTTGCCCTACCTAATTTGCCCTAAATTATTAAATGTCGTGAATTTTTTGCCCGACTCTGCCTCCTACTCCGCGCTCTACCCCGCCCTAGTGTTAGCGATCGCAGCCTTAGATTTCGCTTCGACGTGGGCACCGTCTTTAACCGCGCTCTACCCCGCCCTAGTGTTAGCGATCGCAGCCCTACAGGATTTTCTGATTGGCGACCCATGGAACTGGCTCCATCCAGTCCAGGTCATGGGCTGGGCAATTAGCGGCTACAGTAATTTTGCGTTGAAACGGTTGGGAACTGAGGGGTTAGCGATCAAGCTTGCAGGGGTAGTGTTGGCGATCGCGCTCATTCTCGGCAGTGGATTACTGGGTTGGCTAAGCGTCCAAGCCGCTCGTTCATTTCACCCTCTGATCGGCTTGGCCGTCGAGAGCACGTTACTAGCCAGTTGCTTAGCCGGACGCAGTCTGCGCCGAGCCGCCGAAGAGGTGTTGCAGCCCCTAGCGGCTGGAAAACTAGAAACAGCTCGACTTTGCCTCAGTCGCTATGTGGGGCGCGATACCAAAACCTTGACCGAGGCAGAAATCTTACGCGCCGTATTAGAAACCGTCACCGAGAACGCCACGGACGGCGTAATGGCTCCTCTGTTTTGGGCGATCGCGGGAGCGTTGACTCCGTGGGGTAGCGTGTCTTTGGCGATCGCATACAAAGCATCTAGCACCCTGGACTCTATGGTGGGCTACAAAACCCCACCCTACAAAGATTTAGGCTGGTGTAGCGCTCGCTTGGACGATCTATTCACCTGGCTGCCGTGTCGTTTAACCGTGTTGACCCTAGCTCTCCTTTCTGGCAAGCCGCGCCATATCTGGCAACTCTGCCGCCGCGATGCCCCCCAAGACCCTAGTCCTAACGCTGGGTGGAGCGAGTGCGCCTACGCAGCCGTGTTGGGCGTACAGGTGGGCGGTGCAAACACCTATCGAGGGCAGATCACTCACAAACCTCTGCTGGGTAACGCGACGCAACCCATTACCCCAGAACGCATTCGGCAGGCTATGGGGCTAACGAGAACTAGTGTGCTCTGGTGGCTCAGTCTGGCGCTGGTAATTCAGGTCAAAATTCATATCGCGGGGTGAGTTTGGAGACATGGCACATTGAGGCGATCGCACAGCCAAGCCCCAAACTGCACATCTACCTGGCTCAAGTCTTGAATAGCGACAGAAATGGCAAACTCTACGTCATCCCTGGTAAAACTATAGCCATGCTCTGTCCCGATTTGTACCAATCGCTGTACTGAATTGGCCGTATTAGAAAATTGCATAAACTGGTCTTGCAGGGCTGAATCCTGCATCATTCGCTGGCAGAATCGATTTAGGTTTTCCTTAGACATAAAAACTTCTCCGTGGTAAGTGATGCGTAATGCTAACCCTGATGGAGTAGACAAATGTCTCACTCAGACCCAACCTACCGTTGATCTCTTGCGTGAAAGCCGGGAAACGATTTACGCAAGAGGTCTATTAGACTTGCTAGTATGACTATCTTTTTGAGGCGTGAATGATATCCTGGCTGGACTAGGACACAACGCCCACAAGCACTCTCAACTATTCGTTGAACTCATTTCTTCATCTCAACATCAACGCCATCCGGGTTTTCTTAACGTGTTACAAGCTATGCCCCCTGAAGTGGTTGCAATTCTCTCTGCCGATGAAGTGCGTCGAACTGTGACCCGGTTGGCCTCACAGATCATTGAGCGATCGGGAGATGTTTCTAATTTGGTGCTGCTGGGGATTTTCACGCGAGGTGTCCCGTTGGCAAAGCTGTTGGCACAGCAAATTCAGGCGCTGGAAGATATCACAGTGCCTGTGGGACAGTTAGACATTACCTTTTGGCGCGATGATTTGAATCGTAGCAATTTGCGAACGCCCGAAAAAACCGACATTCCTTTAGATCTATCTGGCAAAACGGTAGTGCTGGTAGACGATGTGATCTACAAGGGGCGAACCATTCGAGCCGCCTTAAACGCCGTTACAGAATATGGCAGACCCGCAAAAATCTGGCTGGTGGTTTTAGTCGATCGCGGCCACCGAGAGGTTCCAATCCATCCTGATTTCACGGGTAAAAAGTTGCCTACCGCTAAAGATGAGATTGTTAAAGTCTACCTGCAAGCGATCGATGGTCGCGATGGCGTGGAGCTAATTAAACCAATTTAGTTTTATTGATGAAACGTCTATCAGAAGACAGTGCGTGTCACACTGGCTTATGAAAATTGATCATGCATACAGCCCCGTGAAGTCATCACCCAACTCTTTGACTCCTTCGCTTGACAGCTCAGCCAGCGGCAATGCCGACAGATTGACGATTACTCATGTGACTGCGAAGCCCTCTCGCCTGAGTACTGAGTCGTCGATGCAGCCCGATATCGCAACTGATCAAGATGCAGGTGTGGTAGCAGGCGATCGCCCAACCGACTATCCAACCGATCGCCCAACCGACTATCCAGCCGCCGCCACTGCCACCCAGACTCGTAAAGCCGACCATTTGCGCGTTTGCCTAGAAGAAAACGTGCAGTTTCAAACGACTACGGGGCTAGAGCGTTATCGTTTTACCCATTGTTGTTTACCAGAAGTCGATCGCCGCAATATTGACCTAAGTACATCCTTTTTGGGCAAGCGATTGGGAGCACCACTGCTCATTTCATCGATGACTGGAGGCACTGAGCTGGCTGGGTTGATTAACCGCCGACTGGCAGAAACGGCACAGCACTATGGGCTAGCAATGGGTGTCGGTTCTCAGCGGGTGGCAATTGAGAATCCGGGTGTTATTTCTACATTTGCGGTGCGATCGCACGCGCCCGACATTTTGCTATTCGCCAACTTGGGAGCCGTGCAGTTGAACTACAGCTACAGTCTGGACGAGTGCCAGAAAGCGGTGGATTGGCTGGAGGCAGATGCACTGGTGCTGCACCTCAATCCAATGCAGGAGTGTGTCCAGACCAAGGGTGACACGAATTTTCACGGACTGCTGGCCAAAATTGCCAAGCTCTGTCAGCGGCTACCCATTCCTGTAATTGCCAAAGAAGTTGGCAACGGCATTTCTGCCCCGATGGCACAGCGGCTGTTAGACGCTGGCATTAGCGCCATTGACGTAGCGGGTGCAGGCGGCACCTCCTGGGCACGGGTCGAAAGTGAACGAGCCAAAGATGCTCTCCAGCGGCGATTGGGTAACACGTTTGCCAACTGGGGCATTCCAACTGCTGAGTGCATTACCGAAATTCGACAGGTGGCTCCCACGTTGCCCCTGATTGCGTCGGGTGGGCTACGAAATGGCCTGGATGTTGCCACGGCGATCGCCCTCGGAGCTGACCTAGGTGGACTGGCGTTGCCCTTCTTACAAGCCGCTGCCGACTCTGATGGTGCTCTTCATGCCCTCACCGATGCCCTGTTCGCCGAACTGACTACTGTACTGTTTTGCACAGGAACCAGCACGCTAGAAGGGTTGCGCCAGCCCGGCATACTCGTACCCCGTCATCTGACGTAAGTCTGCTTGAGTTTAGGACTACCTGTAAATCGTTCTATCGTACTTATCGGAGTTCCCAGCTATTAGCTCTCCTACCACTGCGTCTCAACCCATTCAGGCTGACTGGCTTAGTCGTTGCTCTACTGCTGTCGCCCCAGATCTACTCGGCTGCACATTGGTGCGATGGTTCCCCGATGGGCGATCGATCCGAGGGCAAATTGTAGAAACCGAAGCGTACACGGCGGACGATCCGGCGTGCCATGCTTATCGTCGCCGCAGTCCTCGCAATACAGTAATGTTCGGACCACCCGGATGGGCGTATGTGTATTTGATTTACGGTATTTATCACTGCCTGAATGTGGTGACCGATCTGGATGGAGTGCCTAGTGCTGTGCTGATTCGCGCCCTCCAGCTTGATGCCATTCCCCCCTGGTTAGAGATTGGAAACGACAAACCTCACCGTGTGGCAGCGGGGCCTGGGAAGCTCTGCCGATTTTTGCAAATTAACCTGAGTTTGACTGAAACACGCTTTGAGCCGGGGCAAGCCCTGTGGCTAGAGCACCGTTCGCCCGATGTTCAACAGCAATTTGAGCGATCTGGGCAGGAGTTATCTGGGCAGGAGTTATCTGAGCAGAAAGATAGTCGTGAAAACGCGAGCCGAAATACGCCCCACACCACAAGTAACCTCATTGTCCAAACCACTCGAATCGGCATCACTCAGGGGGCTGAGTTGCCCTGGCGTTGGTATATCAAAGGGTGTAAGGCTGTGTCGAAGCTTTAACCCACCCCGTTTACGTCAGAGGTCTACTGACGGGTAGACTTTAGTGGAGTAGACTTTAGTGGAAAAGGCGAAGCATAAAATTTTTCTAGTGCAAAAAACGTCCAGAACCAGCGGCAGCGTAGTAGCAGCACGACTAGGAGGCTTAGAACCAAAAGCGCTGTCGAAGCCTGCTGCAACTTGCTTTGCTGCAATGCTCCTAGGTAATGAGAACCAATGAAAATGGCGTGTCCGCCGCTCAACACCAGGGCGGGAACCGTCAGTAGATGAAGCGATCGCCAGGCCCCTCCCAGTCGTTTTTGAGCTTGGTTGAAACTGGTGAATGCCGCAGGGAGCAGTAACAAAAGTGCGATCGCTCCGGCCAAAATACTCCACTGGTGCTGGGGTAGCATAAACCAGATTGCTTCTAACCTCCAGCCCCAAGCATGTTCTACCATGTGCAGCGTATGCGCCGCAGCCAGAACAAAACTCCCTACCCCCAATATTCGTCGGTAGCGCAATGGCGCAGCCCAAACCTGGCTGAGGGGACGAGCGGAGAGCGCCAGCAACAGTCCAACTAAGGCGGCGTGTCCCGTGTAGTCAGTTGTCATATCGCCCGTACGCAACAGCGTCAGAACGCCGATCGCCAGCGTTACCCAGCCGCCCAGTTGGTAAAGTTGGCTCCGCTGATCGGTGCTTAACCACGCCGTGCCTACCCCAATTCCCAGCATAGTGGGCAATGTGCCCAAGCCAAAGGCCAGCATTGTAGCGGCACCATGCCATACACTGCCCGTCTCTGCTGCCTTGATTTGAGCGGTGTACAAGAAGCCACAGGGAACCAATCCCCACACCGAACCCAACAGAAACGGCGTTAACGCGTGCGATCGCCCCGATACCCTAATCATGAGTCGGCTCAGTCGCTCGTGCAGAGGCTGCTGAGCTAGGGGATGCAACAGCGGTAAACGGGGCAGTAAACCTGGGGCAACCTGCAACAGCCCTATCCAAATCAGCAGCAGCCCCATTAACAGGGCAACACCACGACGCAAACCGCTGCCAATGCCCGCCATTTGGCCACTGGCAATCAACACAGACCCCACCGCCCCCAGACTTGCCCCCACTAGGGCATAGCTTAGAACTCGTCCCAAATTGAGACAGCAGTGAAACATAAACTGCTGCCAATGAGATTTGGATTGCTCTTGCAACCCAGAGAGAGAAAACGCCGCCGTCAGTGGGCCACACATGCCGACACAGTGCCCAAAGCTCCCCAAAAATCCCAGGGTCATGACTAGCAGCAGATCAATCATGGGTGTTTAACGCAGGGCTTGATCTCATAAACAGGTATAAATGGCTCAACCTGAACGTTCGTTAAAATCCTCTCTCAGCATGGTTCATAGGGGAATCTCTTTTCTGCCCTAAGGAATTAACGCCGTGAAGCTGACTTTTAGGGCTGTATGCTCAGTCAATATATTGAGACTTACGCAGTTGAATGAATTTGCGGGCGCGGAGCACCCGCAAATTCATTCAACTTTCTTGGTTTTTAGTATCAGGTGCGTAAGTCCTAGTCTATTAGTTTGAGGGATTATCTCAGGTCTGTCAAAAGACAAGCCGTCGCACTTGAGTTATGCCCTAAACACGCCAGATTTTCAACTTAACACGTTGGTACAGTTGCAGCCCTTGGCAGATCGCAACGTGGTCTACGACTTTATGAACCCTTTGTGTTTACCCAGCAGGGGGCAGAGTGGTCGGTGGGTATATAGAAGCATTGCAGCAGGTGCCTTACCCCTCTACTCCCCAAAATATCGAATCGGTGCTGGTGCAACTGGCGGGTAATCCGGCGGCGATCGCCGAGCTAAAAGACTACGGGGCACAGCAGTGCAATCGAGAGAAAGTCGCCGCCGACTTTATCGTTCTGTAGATTAATTGGTAGTCCTAAATTGGTAAGGATTTTTTGATGGGCGGGCTTCGCCCATCAAAAAATCCTTACATCAATACCACTACCGATCAATTATTGAGGCACCAAGCAGGGGTCGGTTACAGCGGTGCAGAGTTCAGCCAGCTTTTGGCTGGCTTTTCCGCCATCGAGCAGTTCGGCTGCTAGGGCGATCGCTTCCTTGATCGTTGCCACAGCACCACAGCGCCACAGATAAAATCCAGCATTCCACAGAATAGACTGACGCAATTCTGAGGGTTGTCCCTGTAAGACCGTTAGCATGGCGGCGATCGCCTCTGCCGTGTCGTCTAGGGGCACATTTTTACCTGCAAAGCCATAGTCGTGGGGGTGCAGGTGTAACCGCTCTGGTTCCAGCGCCAGGGGTTGCCCCAGGCCGATAATAGCAGTGCGTTCGCGGGGGAGATCACAACTGCCTTCTAGCCCTTTAACGGTTGTGTAGAGATGGGTATTGCCGCGAATGGCGATCGCCTCCTGAAGTCGACTTTCTGTTGGAGGATGCACAAACCCAATCACTACATGGGCATTACCTGCATAGGGACACCAGACCAGTTCTGCGGTCGCAAACGGTGGGCGCTTGCCAATCTGTTCTCGATAGGGCACCAGACTTTGCGCTAGCGGAAAGTGGGTGGGCAGGTAGACAAATCCCAGTCCGGTCGTTTGCAATATGTGGTGTACCTGCGGCAGTGAGAGAGTTGTCCAATCAACGCCTAAGCCCTGCCAAATGCTGATCAGAGGCACTCCCTCTTTGGTGGGCATAATGCCTCCACCATGCTGAAGTATGGGATAGCCCGCTGCCGCCAGGATCAGCGCAGTGAGAATGCTGAGGGGAACCGTGCGATCGCGGCCATCGTAGGGCACCCCAAAGACAAGAACGGGTTGTGGGGAGGCGATCGCAGGCAGTTTAGGGCCCAATTCATCATACGCATCCAGAATACCTGCCACCTCAGCAGCGGTGGGACGCTTAATTCGATGGGCAATCATGAACGCCCCAATTTGAGCTGGGGTCGCGTCTTGCTGTAGCATCATGCGGGTAGCATCAGCGGACTCATCCCGACTCAAGTCTTTTCTGGTATGGGTGCCGCTGCCAACTTTACGCAGCAAGGTTCTAAATGCGTGGCTCATGCAACAGTTGCCTGATTAAATTAAGTGCTCACCTTACGGTGTGGTAGCGGTTGAATGCTTAGAGGATGTTTTAAAAGTCTGATTGTTAGTAGCAAAACGTTTTAGATCCCCCTAAATCCCCCTTAAAAAGGGGGACTTTGAGTCCAGTTCCCCCCTTTTTATAGACGCGAAGCGGCTTCCCGAAG
>Ga0335394_10008611_pt1 | contig 11511 bp, 10 predicted proteins | sample MAT03_FD_205741 | JGI IMG/M metagenome (GOLD analysis project Ga0335394, IMG submission 205741) | Freshwater microbial communities from Lake Fryxell liftoff mats and glacier meltwater in Antarctica - MAT-03 (spades assembly) (version 2) ... | reverse complement strand
TCCGACAACACCTTCGAGATCGCCGCCGTCAACGTCGTCTTCCCATGATCGATATGACCCATCGTGCCAACATTCGCATGGGGCTTCGTCCGCTCGAACTTCTCACGCGCCATCGTGGTTTCTCCTGATTGCCTCTCGGGGGTACTGCGGGTGGCCCGACCGGGGAGGCCGGACGGGGATGGTGTCGGCGGTCGGACTCGAACCGACGACCACTCGATTATGAGCCGAGTGCTCTAACCGTCTGAGCTACGCCGACAGAACCGGCGAGACCAGGCCTCACCGGAGAGCCCCCTGACAGAATCGAACTGTCGACCTTTTCCTTACCATGGAAACGCTCTGCCGACTGAGCTAAGGGGGCAGGCTCGACGCGCGAGGCGCCGGGCACAGGGCGACCACTATGCCACGGAGGGTGGAGCCGCCCCAACTCCACCCTCGGAGGGGCTCAAGGGCCGGGAAGGAGCGGTCGAGAACCAGCTGTGAGGCTTTCGCGGGTGGTACTCGAGTCCGACGGCAGGAGCTTCCAACTCGACCTCCACGAGCAGTTCACCGTGGTCGCCGGGCTGGAGCCGGCCGAGCGCCGGAGCCTGACGCAGGCCCTGGTCTCCGCCATGGGCCCGGGCCGGGCCGGCCTCCACCTCGAAGCGGTCACCGATACCGGGCGCCACTTGGCCGTGTTCCGCCCCCCTGGCCTCCCGGCCCGAGTGATCGACGTCGACGAGGCCAAAGACGTGTCGGCCGCCTTCGCCGGGAGCGACGGCCGACCTGACCTGGCCGGCGCCTGTGGCGTCACCAAGGGTGAGGAGGCGCAGACCTTCGTGCTGACCGCCGCCGACCTCGAGAGCCGGTCATCCGTGGAGCGACGGATCGTGGGGCTGGCCCGGGTCGATCAAGGGCGCGTCTGGGAGGTCGCCTCGAAGGTCGAGGAACGAGAAGCGGCACTGGCAGTGCTCGGCGGAGACCCCGACGACGTCGAACCGGAACTGCTCTCCGCCGTGGACGACCGCCATCGGGCGTTCGAGGCGGCCCAGGCCGAACACGAACGAGCCCAACGAGTGTGGCTCCTGTTCGGGGCCAATGCCGTGCTGCTCGCCCTGCCCGTGGCCATCTTGGTCGGCTGGTGGGCGGCCTTCCCGATCCTGGCGGCGGCGGTGGCGATGACGGCATGGTCGTTTCGCCAGTGGCGCACGGTGGAGCACGCGCGCGACGCCGAGCACGAAGCGCTCGAGAAGGCCGGAGCCCGTTCCTACATGGCGTTCCAGATCGCTCGCCTCGACCGGGTGCTCGACTCCGAGAACCACCATAGGGAGATGGGCGATGCTGCTGCTGCCCATCGGGCCGCGCTGGCCGAGTGGGAGCTGCTGGCTGGCGATGTCGAGCTGACCTGGGCCCTCGCCCACCGCGACGAGATCAAGGAAGCGGCACGGCGGCTGCGGGCCAATGCCACCCGGGAGAACCCGATGGCCCTCACGCTCTCGCCGGCGGAGGAAGGAACGGCCGAGCACCTCGCCCGCCTCCGGTCCCGGTTGGCCGTCACCCAACCGCAATCGCCGGAATCGCTCCCGCTGTTCTGCGACGATCCCCTGATCGAGCTGCGCCAAGAGGTGAAGCCCTCGATCCTCGAGGAGCTGGTGCGAGCCTCAGAGAACCGCCAGGTGGTGCTCCTGACCGGCGATCCCGACGTGGCCGCGTGGGCGCGGGTGGAAGCCCTCACCGGTGAGGTCGGACTGGTGGAGGCGGCGCCGGTACGGTGATCGCCGTGCTGCTGCGCCTCGCCCGCCCCGACGACGCCGACGCCATCCTGGAGATCTACAACGCCGAGGTGCTCGGATCCACGGTCACCTTCGACCTGCGCCCGCGGAGCCTCGCCGAGCAACAGGAGTGGTTGGCCGCCCGGGCCGGTGCCCTGGCCGTGGTGGTGGCCGAGGAGGACGGGGAGGTCGGCGGTTTCGCATCGCTGTCGCTCTACCGGGATCGGCCGGGCTACAGCACGACGGTCGAGGACTCGGTGTACGTGCACGCCGATCGGCGAGGCACAGGCCTGGGTCGCGCCCTGTTGAACGAGATCGTCGACGTGGCCACTCGTCAGGGTTTCCACACCGTGATGGCCCGGATCGTCGGTCACCACGAGGCATCGATCGAGCTGCACCGCTCGCTGGGCTTCGAGGTGGTGGGCGTGGAACGCGAGGTCGGCCGCAAGTTCGGCAAGTGGCTCGACGTCGTGCTGATGCAACGCATGCTGTGACCGGTGCTCCCGTTTTCGTGGGCGCCATGAGCCGTCGCTAGAGTGCTGCGGCTGGGTCGGTGCCCGAGTGGCCAAAGGGAACGGGCTGTAAACCCGTCGGTTCTGCCTTCGATGGTTCGAATCCATCCCGGCCCACCAGCCGCCGACGAGCGCCGAGGGCGCCCGGGAGCACCACACCGCACGACCGTCGCCGGCCGCCCCAACAGGGCGGCCGGGGCGCGTACGGCCCGATCGCGGTAGAAACACACCCATGCCCAGCTTCGACATCGTCTCCGAGGTGGACACCCAAGAGGTCCGCAACGCCGTCGACCAGGCCGCCCGCGAGCTGGCCACTCGGTTCGACTTCAAGAACACCGGCTCGTCGGTCGAGCTCGATGGCAGCGAGATCGAGATGCGCTCGGCCAGCGCCGACCGGCTCAACGCCGTGCGCCAGGTCCTCGAGGAGAAGCTGGTGAAGCGCAAGGTGTCGCTGAAGGGCGTGGAGCACGGCAAGGTGGAGGACGCCGCCGGAGCCACGGTGCGCCAGGTCTCGACCCTCTCGGCCGGCATCTCCTCGGACAAGGCTCGCGAGGTGAACAAGGCCATCAAGGTCCTCGGCCTGAAGGGTGTGCAGTCCCAGACCCAAGGCGATCAGGTACGGGTGACCGCCAAGAAGCGCGACGACCTCCAGTCCGTGATCGCCGCCCTCAAGGAAGCCGACCTCGGTATACCCCTGCAGTTCGAGAACTTTCGCGACTGACCGGTCGACCGACCGGACTCCACTGACAGAAAAGAGAAAGCTGATGCCTGCGATCCTCTTTGGCTCCATGAGCACGTTGGCCGATACCTCCGAACTTCAACGCCACGCGTTCAATCGATCCTTCGCCGACCACGGCCTGGACTGGGAGTGGAGCCGCGATGACTACCAGTCCATGCTCGACATGAACGGCGGCGCCGCCAGAATCGCCGACCACGCCGCATCGCTGGGCCAAGCCGTGGACGCGCGGGCGATTCACGAGACGAAGTCAGCGATCTTCCAAGACCTGCTTCGTGCCTCTCAAGTCTCGCCCCGCGCCGGGGTCGTCGACACGATTCGCGCCGCCAAAGGGGCCGGGATCAAGCTGGGATTCGTCACCACCACCTCGCCCGCCAACCTCTCGGCCCTTTTCGACGCCCTTGCGCCCGAGGTCGCGGCCGCTGTGTTCGATGTCATCGTCGACGCCACGAACGTCGAACAGCCGAAGCCGAACCCGGCCGCCTACCGGTTCGCCCTGCAGCGCCTCGGCGAAGAGGTGGGCGCTTGCGTGGCGATCGAAGACAACGTGGGAGGAGCACTCGCCGCGGCGGCAGCGGGCGTGACGTGCGTCGCCTTCCCGAACGTGAACACCGTCGGGAGCAGCTTCGACACGGCGGTGCAGCGGGTCGACCGACTGAACGCCGAGGAGCTGCAGCAACTGCTCGTGGTCGCCTGAGCCGATCGATTTTCACTCGCGGCCCTACCATCCCGCCGCAACCACTTTTCGAGAAGCGGAGAACACCCCGTCGTGACCACCGAACCGCTTGCCTCCTTCACTGCCTCCGAGACCTCCTTCCATGTCGAGGCCTACGAGAAGATCGAGTACTCGCTGCTCTACGTCGACGGTGCCTTCGCAGCCGCGAACACCGAGATCGCCGACAGCTACCGCCATTGGAAGCGGTGTCTCATGGTCGTCGACGAGACGGTCCACGGCCTGTACGGCGAGCAGATGCAGGCCTACTTCGACCACCACCGCATCGATCTCACTGTTTTCCCGGTCCAGATCCGCGAGACGGACAAGACCCTGCAGACGCTCGAACGCATCATCGATGCCTTCACCGACTTCGGTCTGGTGCGCAAAGAGCCCGTGCTGGTCGTCGGAGGCGGTCTGACGACCGACGTCGCCGGCCTGGCCTGCGCGATGTTCCGACGTTCCACCAACTACATCCGGGTACCCACCACCCTGATCGGCCTGATCGACGCCAGCGTGGCCATAAAGGTCGCGGTCAACCACGGCAAGGCCAAGAACCGCCTCGGCGCCTATCACGCCTCACAGAAGGTCATCCTCGACTTCTCGTTCCTCAAGACCTTGCCGCTCGACCAGGTGCGCAACGGCATGGCCGAGTTGATCAAGATCGCGGTCGTCGGCAACAACGCCATCTTCGAATTGCTCGAGAAGTACGGCGAGGACCTACTCCACACCCGCTTCGGCCACGTGGACGGGCCTCTAGGGCTGCGCGAGGTAGCGCACCGAGTCACCTACGACGCCATCGAGACCATGCTCCACCTCGAAGTTCCCAATCTCCAGGAACTCGACCTCGACCGCGTCATTGCCTTCGGGCACACATGGAGCCCGACCCTGGAACTCACCCCGGATGTGCCGTACTTCCACGGACACGCCATCAACATCGACATGGCCTACTCCACCACGATGGCCGAGCAGCGCGGCTACATCTCCGCTACCGAGCGCGACCGGATCTTCTGGCTCATGAGCCGGATCGGGCTGGCCCTGGATTCGCCGCACCTCACGCCGGAACTGCTGCAGGGAGCGACGCAAGCCATCGTTGCGACTCGCGACGGGCAGGTGCGCGCGGCACTACCGCGCCCCGTCGGGAGCTGCTTCTTCGCCAACGACGTCACCGCCGACGAGCTCGACCGCACCTTGGCGATGCATCGCGAGATCAGCCACGAGTATCCGCGTGGTGGCGACGGCATCGAGATGTTCACGAAGCCGTCGATCAACTCGCGCGACGCGAAGATCTGATGCAGGCACCTGAGGCGAACCACGCCTCCCAACCGCAGGGCCCGACGCCGACCCCGCCGCGCCCAGTGACACCGGCCGGCATCTTGGCCGCCTCGCTCGAGCGACTGGTCCGACGACTCGACGACGGTTTCGACCCCGGCTTCGCCGCCGAACTGCGGGCGGCGAGCGAGCTGGCCAGCGGACTTGACCCCTACCTCGTTCGTTGCACCACTCCGGAGTCCGCAGATCTGCGCAGTCTGGCCGAGCGCACGCACGCCGAGGACTGGCAGCGGTACGGCATCGACACCGGCCTCGTACTGGAACAGGAGATGCTGTCGGGACACGTCGAAGGCCAGCTGCTGCAGATGATCGTTCACGCGGTCCGGGCCCGGCGCGTGCTGGAGATCGGCATGTTCACCGGGTACTCCGCACTGGCCATGGCCGAAGCGCTTCCGGGCGACGGCTTGTTGGTGGCCTGTGAGATCGACGCCGACGTCGCCGCCTTCGCCACCCGATGCTTCGAGAAGTCGGCGAGCGGCAAGAAGATCGACGTGAGGGTCGGCCCGGCGATGGCGACTCTCGCTGACCTCGCGACCGCCGGTGAGCGGTTCGATCTGGTGTTCATCGATGCCGACAAGTCGGGCTACAACGACTACCTGTCGGCGGTGCTCGAGACTGACCTGCTCACACCGAACGGCCTCGTCTGCGTCGACAACACCCTCATGCAGGGCCAACCGTGGACGTCAACCGCACCCACCGCCAACGGGACCGCCATCGCGGCGTTCAACGACCGGGTGGCAGCCGACCCCCGGCTCGAACAGGTTCTCCTACCGCTGCGCGACGGCCTCACCCTCATACGCCGAGCACACGAAGCCTGACGTTCGCTCCGTGTCCTGGACCCCGTTGGTGTCGAGGGTCACCGGGTTGTCACGACGGGACCTCGATGCCGACGATGTCGACCACCTGCGAGCGCTGCTCGCGGAGCACGGTGTCGTCGTCCTTCCCGACCAGCACGTCGACGACGACACCTTCGTCGCCTTCCTGAGCCAGTTCGGCATCCTTGCCTTCACCGCCGGCGAGACACCGGTCGCAGGATTTCCCGACCTCAACGTCGTCAGCAACGTCGGACGCACGACGCCGCCCCGCAGCACCTTCCACGTCGACTCGAGCTACGTCGCCCGTCCGCCGGCGTACACGGCGTTGCGGGCGGTGAGTATTCCTGCCCGGGGTGGAGAGACCCTCTTCACCAACCAGTACCGCGCCTACGACACCCTCCCGACCGAGGTGGTCGCGACGCTGGCGGGTCGGATGGTCCGGCACGTGGTCACCGGTCTCGACCTCGGTCCTGACGACGAGACGGAGGCCGAGCACCCGGTCTTTCGTCCCCACCCACTGTCGGGCCGCACCTCGCTGTACCTGTCGTCGCCCCAGCGTTGCGTCGCAGTCAGCGGAATGCGCGACGACGAGGCCGCCGAGACGATCGCCTACCTCTACGCCCACTCGACCCGTCCCGACAACACCTGCCGCCACCGCTGGGCGCCCGGAGACATAGTCATGTGGGACAACGGCTGCGTGCTGCACAAGGCCGACCACGACGGTGTCGTCGGCGATCGCGTCATGCACCGCGGGATGGTGGCGGGGTACACGCCATGATCGGCGAACCGACCCTGCGTGGTCTGCGCACGGTCCCGAAGACCGTGGGGACCCTCGCCCTGTTGCTGGCGGCGCTGCCGTTCAATCTCGTGCTCACCGGCGCCGCGCTGCTCCGATCGGTTGTCATGACGTCGCGGGCGCCCACTGCAGCACCCGCGACGGTCCGGCCCAGGACGATCATGCTCAGCGGTGGAAAGATGACGAAGGCTCTGCTGCTGGCGCGATCGTTCCACGCCGACGGACACCGGGTGATCCTGATCGAGTCCGGCAAGTACTGGCTGACCGGGCACCGGTTCTCCCGGGCGGTCGATCGCTTCTACACCGTTCCCCCCCCACAGTCACCGCGCTACACCGACGCACTGGTCGACATCGTGCGTCGTGAAGGCGTGGATGTGTACGTACCGGTCTGCAGTCCCGCATCCAGCCACTTCGATGCCCTGGCCAAGGCAGTGCTGTCGCAGTACTGCGAGGTCCTCCACGGTGATGTGGGGGTCATCGACGAGGTGGACGACAAGTTCGCGTTCGCCGAGATCGCCTCGTCTCTGGGCTTGCCCATCCCCGACACCCACCGGATCACCAACCCCCGCCAGGTCGACGAGTTCCCCTTCGCTGATCGTCGGCCGGTCGCCCCGCATGGGGCCAGCTACGTCCTGAAAAGCATCCCGTACGACCCCGTACACCGGCTCGATCTCACCCTGCTGCCTCGCGAGACCAGCGAGGAGACTGCGACCTTCGCCCGATCCAAGCCGATCTCGGGGACGAATCCCTGGGTCCTGCAGGCCTTCGTGCGGGGTCAGGAGTACTGCACGCACGGCACGGCACGCGATGGCCACCTTCAGGTCTGGTGCTGTTGCGAATCCTCGGCATCGCAACTCAACTACGCCATGGTCGACAAGCCCCAGATCGAGTCGTGGGTCACCAAATTCGTCGGTGCCCTGCAACTCACCGGGCAGTTCTCGTTCGACTTCATCGAAACCGATGACGGACGCGTCTGGGCCATCGAATGCAACCCTCGTACCCACTCGGCCATCACGATGTTCTACGACCACCCCGACCTCGCCCGCGCCTACCTCGACACCGGTCGTCCGCTCATTCGACCAACGGCGTCCAGCAGACCGACCTACTGGCTCTACCACGAGGTGTGGCGGGCGCTGCGCCACCCGAGCACGGCCAAGAACCGACTGGCGGTGATCCGCCGCGGCAAGGACGCCATCTTCGACTGGTCCGATCCGTTGCCCTTCCTCATGGTCCACCACGCGCAGATCCCGTGGCTGCTCACGATGAACCTGCTCCACCTCGGGGAGTGGAACAAGATCGACTTCAACATCGGCAAACTCGTCGAGCCGGATGGAGACTGACCGTGCCTCTGCGTGTCCTGCACCTGGTCGGCTCCGCGCTCAGCGACTTCTACGCCGATCTCTCGCGCCTCTACGCCCAGGACTGCCTGGAATCCACCGCCGACCCCTCTCGGTACGAACTCCACATCGCCTTCGTCACCCCCGACCGGCAGTGGCGCTTCCCCGATTCCCTCACCCCCGACTCGATCGCGTCGGCCCCGCCGATGTCACTCGCCGACGCGATCCTGCGACTCGAGGCGCTCCGCGTCGACGTGGCGCTACCGCAGATGTTCTGCCTTCCCGGTATGACCACCTACCGCGCCCTGCTCGACCTACTGGAGATCCCGTACGTCGGCAATCCCCCCGCCGTCATGGCGCTGGGCGCCCACAAGGCCATGACCCGAGTGGTCGTCGCCGCGGCGGGGGTGAACGTACCCGTAGGGGAACTGCTCCGACCGGGGGACCGGCCGCGCATCCCCCCTCCGGCAGTGGTCAAGCCGGTCGACACCGACAACTCCCTCGGTGTCAGCTTGGTTCGCAGCGTCGCCGACTATGAGGTCGCCCTGAGGGCTGCTTTCGCCCAAGCGGACGAAGCCCTGGTGGAGGAGTATGTCGAACTCGGTCGGGAAGTCAGGTGTGGTGTCGTCGTCCAGAACGGGGAGCTGATCTGCCTCCCGCTCGAGGAGTACCGCATGGACAGCACGTCCAAGCCCATCCGGGATCACGAGGACAAGCTCGACCACGACACACACGGTGAGCTGTACCTCGTCGCCAAGGACAGCACCAGATCCTGGATCGTCGACCCAGCCGATCCCATCACTGCGAGGGTGTGGGAGGCCGCCCGGCTGAGCCATGTCGCGCTGGGCTGCCGGCACTACAGCCTGTTCGACTTCCGGATCGACCCGGATGGCGAGCCTTGGTTCTTGGAGGCCGGGCTCTACTGCTCGTTCGCGAAGCAGAGCGTCATCCCCACGATGGCCCGCGCCGCGGGAATGCCGCTCGACCAGCTCCTGCAGGCGGCCATCGCGGAGGCGCTCGTGCCCGCACCTCCGAGCTCACCGGGCCGATCCGAGCAACACACCAGCCCTCAGTCGTAGTAGCCCGAGTGGATGTAGACACAGGGCACGCCCTCGGCGTGGAACATGTCGACGTTGCGACGGTCGTCCTCGAAGGCGATGCGCAGGTCGAAGCCGAAGTCGCGCAGCTCGTGCACCGTGCGCTGCTTGTAACCCCGGCTCGACCCGTGGTCGTCCCAGTCGCGCATCACCAGCAGGTCCCAGCGCAGGTCGTAGCGCTTCAGCCAACCCACGGTCTGGGGCCGCACCCGGCCGGGCCGGGCGGTGAGCAGCACCACCCGCAGGTCGGGGTCGAGCACGTCGAGGAGGCGGGCGACCTCGGAGATGAGCTCGTCCTCCCCGCAGGCCTCGAAGAACGCCTCCCAGTCACGGAAGGGGCGGTCGAGGTAGTGCTGGCGGGTCGAGGCGTCGGAGAGCACGCCGTCCATGTCGAACACCACGGCGGACCCGGGCTCCACCCGGCCATCACGCCACTGCCAGTTTTCGGGGTCGCGGTCGCTCACCCGACCAGCATGCCGCGCGCTCACCCGGCTGCGGTGCGGATGGCCTCGACCACGCCGGCATCGGCCAGCGTGGTGGTGTCACCCAGGTCGCGGCCCTCGGCCACGTCGCGCAACAGCCGGCGCATGATCTTGCCGCTACGGGTCTTGGGCAGGTCGGGCACCACGATCACCCGCTTGGGGCGCGCCGTGGGGCCGATCTTCACCGCCACGTGCTGGCGGATGTCCTCCACCAGCACGACGCTCTCGTCGAACGACCCCCGCAGGATCACGTAGGCCACGATGGCCTGACCGCTGATGACGTCGCTGGCCCCCACCACTGCCGCTTCGGCCACAGCCGGATGGTCGACCAGGGCGCTCTCCACCTCGGTGGTCGACACCCGGTGCCCCGACACGTTCATGACGTCGTCGACCCGGCCGAGGAGCCAGTGGTAGCCGTCGTCGTCGACCTTGCAGCCGTCACCGGCGAAGTAGCGACCGGGGAAACGACTCCAGTACGTCTCGACGTACCGGTCGCGGGCCCCCCAGATGCCCCGCAGCATGCCCGGCCACGGACGGTCGATGGTGAGGTAGCCGCCACCCTTCTCCACGGGCTCCCCGTGGTCATCGACCACCGCCACGCTGATGCCGGGCAGCGGGAACGTGGCCGACCCCGGTTTGAGGGTGGTCACACCGGGCAGCGGGGCGATCATGTGACCACCGGTCTCGGTCTGCCACCACGTGTCGACGATCGGGCAACGGCCTCCGCCGATGTGCTCGTGATACCACATCCACGCCTCGGGGTTGATGGGCTCCCCCACGCTGCCGAGCACCCGCAGGGTCGACAGCGCGTGGCCCTGCACCTCCTGCTCGCCCCACTTCATGAACATGCGGATGGCGGTGGGGGCGGTGTAGAACTGGGTGACGCCGTAGCGCTCGACGATCGACCAGAGCCGGTCCCGGCCCGGTGTGTCCGGGGTGCCCTCGTAGATCACCGAGGTGGCGGCGTTGGCGAGAGGGCCGTACACGATGTAGCTGTGCCCGGTGACCCACCCGATGTCGGCCGCGCACCAGTAGACGTCGGTGTCGGGGCGCAGATCGAACACGTACCGATGAGTGAAGGTGGCCTGGGTGAGATAGCCACCAGTGGTGTGCATGATGCCCTTGGGCTTGGCCGTGGTGCCCGACGTGTAGAGCAGGTACAGCAGGTCCTCGCTGCCCATCGCCACCGGCTCACACACGGCATCGGCGGCCGGCACCACGTCGTGCCACCAGTGGTCGCGCCCCTCCGCCATCTCGACGTCGGCGCCGGTGCGGCGCACGACCACCACGTCGGTGACCGTGGGGCACTGCTCGAGAGCCAAGTCGACGTTGGGTTTCAGCGGCGAAGCCGCACCCTTGCGGTAGCCGCCGTCGGCGGTGACCACGACCTTGCACCCGCCGTCGTTGACCCGATCGATGATCGAGTCGGGCGAGAAGCCCCCGAAGATGACCGAGTGAGCAGCGCCTATGCGGGTGCAGGCCAGCATGGCGACCGGCAACTCGGGCACCATCGGCAGGTAGATGGCCACGCGGTCGCCCTTGGTGACACCGAGAGAACGCAGCACGTTGGCGAAGCGCTGCACCTCGTCGAGGAGGGCGGCGTAGGTGATCGTGCGGGTGTCGCCGGGCTCACCCTCCCAGTGGTAGGCCACCCGCTCCCCCAGCCCGGTGGAGACGTGTCGATCGAGGCAGTTGACCGACACGTTGAGCTCGCCGCCCACGAACCAGCGGGCGTCGGGCAGGTCCCACTCGAGCACCGTGGTGAAGTCGGTCGACCAGGTGAGCAGTTCTCGGGCCTGCCGGGCCCAGAACGCCTCTAAATCGGCTTCGGCCTCGCGGTACAGGGAATCGTCGGCGACCAGAGCGGCGCCCCGGAACGCCGGAGGCGGCGGGAACGTGCGCTCCTCGAGGTAGTAGTCCTCGATCGTCGGATCGTTCATCGTG
>Ga0335394_10008606_pt1 | contig 11517 bp, 8 predicted proteins | sample MAT03_FD_205741 | JGI IMG/M metagenome (GOLD analysis project Ga0335394, IMG submission 205741) | Freshwater microbial communities from Lake Fryxell liftoff mats and glacier meltwater in Antarctica - MAT-03 (spades assembly) (version 2) ... | reverse complement strand
CCGGCACTGGCGTGCCCGGCCAGCGCGTCGAGGTCTCGCTCATGGCGCCGCGCGGCGATCGCGCGCTGCTGGTCGGCGTCACCGTCAGCCGCGAAGGCGGCGATTTCCGCGGCAGCTTCGGCGTGCCGCCAAACGTGCCAGTGGGCGGCTATCGCCTCGTCGTCGTCACGCCCGGCGACGCGCGCCATCATTCTGCGATGGCAGAATAGCGGCGGCGGCGATGGCCGAATCGCACCGCGCGGCGTAGGTTCGGCCACACCATGCGCATCGCTCTGTGTCAGCTCGACGCGACGGTCGGTGACCTCCCGGGCAACGCTGCGCGCATCCTCGACGCGGCCCGCCGAGCGAGCGCCGCCGGCGCCGACTTTGCGGTGTTTCCGGAGCTCGCCATCACTGGCTATCCGCCGCGAGATCTGCTCGATCGGCCATCGTTCGTCGACGCCTCACGCGCCGCCCTCGAACGTGTCGTCGCGCAGCTGCCTGCCGGGCTCACTGCGGCGATCGGCTTCGTCGATCGTGCAGCGCCGACGGCCTCGCGACGCCTGCACAACGCGGTCGCCGTCGTGCGCGATGGTCAGGTGCTCGGCACCGTACACAAGCGGCTGCTGCCGAGCTACGACGTGTTCGACGAAGACCGCTGGTTCGAGCCGGGCGCGCATGCGACGCCGCTGATAGAGATCGCCGGGCAGCGCGTCGGCATCACCATCTGCGAGGACATCTGGAACGATGTGCTCGAGCCCATCGTCGAGCGACGCTATGCGGTGAACCCAGTCGCCGAGCTCGTCGCGGCGGGCGCGCAGCTGCTCGTCAACGTCGCCGCCTCGCCGTACACCCGTGAGAAGCGCGACGGCCGCGCGCACATGCTCGCGTCAGTCGCGCGCAAACACGCGCTGCCGCTCGTTTTCGTCAACCAGGTCGGCGGCCATGACGATCTGATCTTCGACGGCAGCTCCGCCGTGTTCGGCCCCGACGGCGCGCTCTGGGCCCGCGCCGGCGAGCACGCCGAAGATCTGCTCGTGACCGATATCGCGCCGGGTGGCCCTGTCGCTGCGCGCGCGGAGAGCGAGGAAGGCTCGGTGCTCGACGCGCTCGTGCTCGGCACGCGCGACTACGTTCACAAGTGCGGCTTTCAGCGCGTGGTGCTCGGCGTGTCGGGCGGCATCGACAGCGCGCTCGTCGCGGCGATCGCCGCAGAGGCGCTCGGCGCCGAGAACGTGCTCGGCCTCGCGCTGCCGACGCGCTTCTCTTCGCAGGACAGCTTCGACGACGCCCACGCGCTCGTCGACGCGCTCGGCATCACGTTTCGCGAGGTGCCAATCGAGCCGTACTTCGAGGCGTACACGAGCGGTCTCGCGCCCCACCTCGACGCGCTCGCACCGGCTGGCCCGGGCGACGTCACTTGGGAGAACGTGCAGTCGCGCATCCGCTGCGCCGTGCTGATGAGCGTGTCGAATCGCACTGGGCGGCTGCTGTTGACGACTGGCAACAAGAGCGAGATCGCCGTCGGCTATTGCACGCTCTACGGCGACATGGCCGGCGCGCTCGGCGTCATCGCCGATCTGCCAAAGACCTTCGTCTATCGCGTCGCGCGCGAGGTCAATCGCCGCGCCGGCCGCGCCGTCATCCCCGAGCGCACGCTGACCAAAGCGCCGAGCGCCGAGCTCCGCCCCGACCAGACCGACCAAGACTCCCTGCCGCCCTACGACCTGCTCGACGCGGTGCTCGCGCGCTACATCGACCAGCGCCTCGGCGCCGAAGAGATCATCGCCGCCGGCTTTGATCGCGCGCTGGTCGAGCGCGTCGTGCGGCTGGTGCACGCGAGCGAGCACAAGCGCCGGCAGATGGCGCCCGGGCTCATCGTCTCGCGCAAAGCGTTCGGGCCAGGGAGGCGGATGCCGATCGCGCAGGGGTGGCGGGGGTAGAGCAGCGCCCTGGGTGGTAGGCTTTCATCATGTCGGCGTATGCACCGCTCGGCGAGGAACTGACGGCCGATGAACGGCGCTTTCTCGCGCTCGTGTCGCCGCTTGGGCTCGATTGGCTCACCTCGCGCGCGGACTACGCGGCGCGCTTCGGGGTCACGCGTCCCTACGACTGGCAGGACGTCATCGAGCTACCGCCGCGCGCTGCGCTGTCGGACACGGCGCTGTCGTTCGCCATGTACGCCTCGCCGGCGGAACTGGTGCCCGAGTACCTGTTCGCGCGCTTCGACGGGCGCCACGACGCACGCGCGAATCACGCCGCGCTCGAGGCGCAGCTGAGCGCACGACTGGGCGCAGCGTCGGTGCTCGACGTGTCCAACTGTCTGGTGCGTCGCTGGTCGTTCGGCGCGTTCACGGTGGAGCAGCACACTTTCCCGCCGGAGCTGCAGGGCACGCTCAGGCTGCACAATCCGCTGCTGCTTGCGCATCCGGAGCTCGAGCGCAGCTCATCCGTCAGCCTCAAGAGCGACACTGCGTTTCCCTACCCAGACGGCAGCTTGCTGGGCGTCGCTTCGCTGCGGGGAACCAGCGCCGCGCTGGAGATCGTGCTCGACGCGCAGACGATCGCGACGCTCGACGGAAGGCGCACGCGGCGCAATCCCCGCGCGCTCGATGCGGTGCTCGCACCGGCGACGATGTTGGCCTGGCAGGACGCTGCGCGGTCCGGCGTCTCGGTGCGCGGTCGTACCGAGCTATTCGCGCGCGGGGCATCGGTGGAGCTCGCTCACATTCTGCCGGCGCGCGGGCCGGGCGGCACCTCGGTGGCAGTGGGTAGCACCACGATCTTGCGCAGCGTGGATCCCGCGTCGCTCGATCGTGCCGCGCGTCAACTGGCGACCTCGTGGGGCGCCGCGCTACGCGAGTGCGAGCTTCTCGACGATTGAGCGCCGTGCACTGGAGCGCGCCGCTCACAGCAGACAGTAGCGACGCCGCGCAGGTCCGCGTATCATCCGCCGTGATGGCTTCTCGCTCTTCTCGCTTCGCGACCCGACGGGTCGTCGTTAGTGCAGTATTCGTGTCGATCGTCGTCGGCGCGTTGGGCTGCACGGCCGACCCGGCGAACTGGTTGATCTCGTTCTCTGGCGGCGTGCCGGCGGGGACGGTGTCGGTGCACGCAGAGATTCGCACCGGCAGCTGCGAGGGCGCCGCGATCTTCTCCGACGACATCGCCATGGGCGAGGGCACCGGCATGACGCCGAGCGAGCTCGCGGACGGCACGTACTACTTCTACGCAGAGGCGCGCAGCGCGAACTGCGGCGCGCTCGCGACGGGCTGCACCGTCGTGACGGCGCCGATCACGACGGAGTCGATCAACGTCACGCTTCTCCCCGCCTCGGTGCCGCCGCGCTGCGAGGCGCCGATGTGCAACACCGGCGTCTGCGGGCGACCCGACGGCGGACAGATGGACCTCGGCGTCGACTTCGGCGTCGACCTCGGCCCGCCCCGTCCGTGCACGGGCGACGGAACGCCATGCGGTAGCGGCGCGACGGCGGGCCGGTGCCACAACGACAGCTGCTGCCCAGGCTGCTGGGATGGCACCGATTGCCGCGCGGGCACCGAGAACGTCCAGTGCGGCGACGAGGGCGCGATGTGCACGAACTGCGCGCCCACCGCGACGTGCGTCGCAGCGACGGGCATGTGCATGACGACGCCAACGACGGTCGTGCCGCAGCCGCTGGGGCTGTCGGTCCAGAACTCATTCGTTCTTCGGCCAGGCCGCCCATTCGCGTCCGCGGGATCGGATACCTCGCGTCAGCGTGGGAGCCCACGCGCGTCGAGCGCCGGCGGCTTGTCCTTTGAGGAGTACAGCGGCGGCGGCGCGCCCCTCGTCGCGATTGCGGCGACTCAGTTCAGCGCCTACGGGCTCACCTCGGGCGGCCAGCTGTACTCCTGGGGCACCAATAGTTCTGGGCTGCTCGGGACAGGCTCTTCGATGACGATCACCGTGCAGGCGACGCCTGCCGTCGTCGGAGCGACTCTCTGGCGGTCCATCGACGGCGGGGACACTCACGCCTGCGCCATCGCTCAGGACGGTCGGCTGGCGTGCTGGGGAAATCGCGCCGATGGACGGGTTGGCGTAGGCGCCACCGTCGGCACCGCGACGGCGCCCGTGTTCGTCGACGGCTCGACCAACTGGGCCACCGTGTCCGCGGGCCTCTCGCACACGTGCGCGACCAAGACGGACGGCTCGCTCTGGTGCTGGGGTTACAACGGCGGCAGCGAGCGGAGCGGACAGCTCGGTGTCGGGGATACCACCTCGCGCGACTTTCCGACGCGGGTCGGGACTGACACCGACTGGTCGAGCGTCGCTGCGGGAAACGCGCACACCTGTGCGATCAAGATGAGCGGCGCCCTCTACTGCTGGGGTGAGGCATCCAGTTGGGGGCGTCTCGGCCTTGGTATGCCCGGTGTGGGCCCAGGCGATGACGCGGATCTGCGCACGCCGGAGGCTGTCACCACGCCCGCCCTCACGTGGCGGAGCGTTGCCGCTGGGCAATTCCACACCTGCGCCGTCGCCGTCGGCGGCGACCTGTATTGCTGGGGTATCGGCGTTCGCGGCGCTCTCGGCCTGGGCACCGCACCTTCCGAAACCGTGACCTATGTACCCACGATGGTGGGTTCCGACTGGGCCGAGGTCGAGGTCGGCTGGACGCATACCTGCGCCCTGCACACGGACCGTTCGGCGTTCTGCTGGGGGCAAATCACGAACGGGCGCACCGGCACTGGCGTCAACCCGACGCCCGACATGGGGCCCGCGGAGCCCGACATCTTCGTGCCCACTGCGGCGATGATCGCGATGCCGTAGCGCGTATCCGATTGCGCGCGCTTCGTGAGTCCGCGTCGCTCGCGCACGTGGGCCCCACAGGCGGCGTGGTGGCTCCGCTTACACCTGCTGGTGAACAGGCCGCTCTCTTGGTATGCGCTCGGTCATCTGGCGCACGCCGGCGTGACGCACGCGCTGCTCGACGAGCGCCATCTCGCTCAATACGCTCGCTGACGACGAGCCGATCATCTGCCCCCTTTCTACGCGGACTGCGGCAGCGACATCGGTGCGACTGTCGCAGACCGACAACAGCAAGTACGTGCGCGTGCGGTCCGCCGCCCACCCACGGCGACTCAGCTCACGGGCAGCCGGTGTGGAGCGGATCGGCGGACTCGCCGGGCTCGCTTGGGCAGATGTCTTCGTCGTCCATCGTGCCGTCGCTGTCGCGATCGCGGAGCGGGCAGCCGCGGTGGGCCGGGTCGGGGTGCGCGCCCTCGGGCTCGCTGGTGCACTCGTCGACGCCGTCGTGCCAGCCGTCGTGATCGGCGTCGCGCTCGGGGCAGCCTTGGTTGGCCGCGCTCGGGTGCGAGCTAGTCATGTGCTCGCGCGGGCAGCGATCTTCGAAGTCGGCGACGCCGTCCTGATCTTGGTCGTCGACGGTGCGGCCGTTGCGCACCCCGGGGAGCAGGCCGATCGACGCGCCGAAGGTGATCAGCATCGGGTCGGCGCCGTTCGGATCGCTGCCGTAGGTGAGGCGCACGAACGGGCCGATGCTGACCTCGGGCACGATGTGAAAGCCAAAGCCGGTGCCGGCGTCGAAGCCGTGGCGCGCGATGCCGCCGGAGGTGGCGAACGCGTGGTGCATGTCGATCCAGCCGTCGACGTCTTGCCAGCCGAGCGCCGCCGTCCAGTGCAGGCGAATGCCCGCGCGTGAGCCGAGGTACGCCACCGTCGAGAGCTCGCTGCTCGCGCTCGCAGGCAGCGCGTGTGCGACGCCGCCGAGGTGAATGCCGACCAAGCGCGAGACGACGATCTCGACGTGCGCCGCGGCGCCGCCGCCCCAGTTGAGATCGCGCGAGCCGCCGCTATCGAGGTTGCGTGCGAAGTGCAGCTCGACGTCGGCGACGATCGGCTCTTGATCGCGGATCTCGTCGACCAGCGCGTTGTCCTGCAGGCTGCGCAGGAACGGGGACTCGGCCATGTGCTCGGCGACGTGCGTCTCTTCCTCGGCGTCCATGCGCAGCTGCTTCTTGAAGCGGCGCGTCGGCGGATCGACCTCGATGGAGACGCCGAACATCAGCACGATCGGGTTGAAGCCCACCGGATCACTCGCCCACAGCAGCCGCACGAACGGACCGGCCGCCATCAGATCGGCGACGCGGAAGTCGTAGCCGATGCCGATGTCGAAGCCGTGCCGCGTGCTCGCGCCAGAGCGACCGAACGCGTGGTGAACGTCGATCCAGCCGTCGTTGCCGCGCAGGCCGAGGAGCGTCGTCCAGTGGAGGCGCAGGCCGGAACGCAGTCCCCAGTAGAACGCGCTCTGCAGCGTATCGGTGCTCGGCAGCTGCAAGAACGTCATGCCCGCGTGGAGGCCGAGCCACTGGGTGAACATCAGCTCCATGTGCGCTGCGATGCCGAAGCCGAAGCCGAGCTCGTCGATCAGCGTCGGGTCGACGGCACGCGCCGCATAGAGCTCGAGATCGGGACCGCGAAACAGCTGCGCGCGCTCCGCGACCCAGTCGTACTCGTCGGGATCTTGCGAGCGATCCTCGAGCGCCGGCGCCATGCCTTGCTGCGGTACGTCCGGTGTCGCGCTCCGCGCTGGCATCGCGCCGGTCGGCGCGCTGCGCTCGAGCGCGGCCGGCGGCGGCTGATCGACGGGGACGGCGGATTCGAGCGCAGAAGCCTCGCTCGGCGCTGGCCCAGACGTCTCACTCGCGCCCGCATCGGGAACGTCCTGCGCGCGCGCGGTCTGCGTCGCTGCACAGGCCGCGACCGCGAGCAGCACGCCGCAGGAGATCGCGCCGAGCGCGCGCATGTGGCTCACGGCGTGGCGCCAGGGGCACCCGATGCGGTGCGGACGCGCGGGACGAGCGTCGTCAGCGCGCGCGCTTGGGCTTCGCTCATCGAGCGCGACAGCACCGGCACGGCGTTGGCGAAGTACGTGGCGTCGGCATAGACAGTGTCGATGTGCACGCCCCAGCGATCCTCGCCGCGCACGCGAATGGAGCTGTCCGGGAGCGCCTCGATGGAGATTCCTTCGGCGTCCCACGTCTGCACGGCGGCGACCTCCGGCGGCGCGTCGGGATCGACGGCGTTGCCACTTGGCGTGGCCGGCGGCGACGGCGCGGGGGTGTCGTTGGTGGGCGCTGGAGTCGGATTCTCGCGTGGTGCGTCTGCCGAGCGGCCGCTGCCGCAGCCGGCGCCGAGCGCGGTAACGAGACACGCGGCGGCGAAAATCTTCCGACAGCGGAGCGTTCGAGCCGCTGGGCTAGCGACGACGGAAGTCGCGCGAAGGGCGTGGGAATGAATCAGCATCCGGCCAAAGATAACATAAGAAAACGTCTCCCTTGGATCTCACGAAGGGGTGGACGCGGGAACCCGGCGCCAGCGACGCGCACGGTTCGCCGGCGCGCGCTGCGCCCGTGCGGCAACAGATGGATGGCGCCCGCGCACGCACCTAGACTACAATGCGACGGCATGTCGAGCGTGATCAGAGAAGGCGCGGCGGCCTCGCAGCCGTCGCTCGTCGTTGGACGTAGCCCCGCGCGGCCAAAACTCGCCGCGGAGCGCCCCATCGGCAAGCGGAGGCGCGCTGCGACGCGGATGACGCTCGCTGCGATGTGGGTGACCGCGCTCGTGTGGCTGGTGCCGACGGTAGCGCTCGCGCATCCATTGATCGACCTGGGTAAGCGCAAGTACGACGAGGCTGATTTTCAAGGCGCTCTCGACGCGTTCGCGCGCGCCGAGCAGGCGACCGACCTGAGCCGCGACGATCTCGTGCAGCTCTACATCCGCCGCGCGATGGTCCACCACGCGATGCAGCACCCCGAGGACCTCGAAGCGGATGTGTTTCGCCTCGCGACGCTCGATCGCGGTCTCACGCTACCGCGCTCAGCGCCGCCGCCAGTTCGCCGCGCTTACGAAGCGGCGGTCGCGCGCGTCACCGCGCCGATTCGCCTCGACGTCGAGGTCCAGCCGATGCCCGGCGGGATCAAGCTCATCGCGCGCGTCACCGACGACAACGCCGCGCTGGTGCAGTCGCTGCGCGTTCGCGCGCGCACGGAGGACGGCAGCTGGCGAACGTCGGACCGCGCCTCGATGGAGGTGCCGGCGGCCGCCGGCGCGACGGTCGAATACGTCGCAGAGGCGATCGGTCCGGGTGGCGCCGTCATCGCGACCGCGGGCACCGTGGCGGAGCCGCTCACCGCGACGGCTGGTGCGGCCATCGGGCCAGGGCCAGCGCCAGGGCCAGGCGAAGGTGCGGGGTCACTTTCCGGCCCACGGCCAGGTCCAGGTCGGGAACCTGGCGGCGGGGGCGGCGGTAGCGCGCTTCCGTGGGCCCTCGGCATCGGTGGTGGTGTCGTCGTCGTCGCGGTCGTGATCGTACTGATCGTCGTGCTGAGCCCGAGCGGAACCAATCAATCGACGGGAGCGATGGTCACCTTCTGATGAGCGCACCGCAAAAGCCTGGAGCAGAGCAGTCGGCGGCGACGACCGAGACCGGACGTCTCGGCCGCTACCAGCTGCTGCAGAAGCTCGCTTCGGGCGGCATGGCGAGCGTCTACCTCGCGCGCGCGGCGGGACCGGCTGGCTTTGAGAAGGTGATCGCGCTCAAGCGCATTCATCCGCATCTCGCCGAAGAGAAGAACTTCGTCGACATGTTCCTCGACGAGGCGCGCATCGCCTCGCGCATCGATCACGCGAACGTCTGCAGCGTGTTCGACTTCGGCGAGGCCGACGGCACGTACTACATCGCGATGGAGTTCCTCGCGGGCGAGCCGTTCGCGCAGGTCGCCAAGCAGATGGCGCGCTCGTCCGAGCACCTCAAAGATCCGCGTCGCGCGCACTTCGTCGCGCGCATGATCGCCGATGCGTGCGAGGGCCTGCACGCCGCGCACGAGCTGCGCAGCCGTGAGGGCGAGATGCTGAACGTCGTGCACCGCGACATCAGCCCGCAGAACCTGTTCATCACCTACGACGGCGTGGTGAAGGTCGTCGACTTCGGCATCGCCAGCGCCACCGATCGCCTGCACCACACGCAGGGCAGCGAGGTGAAGGGCAAGTTCAGCTACATGGCGCCCGAGCAGGCGCGTGGCACGAAAGGCGCCCGCCTCGATCGGCGCGCGGACGTGTTCGCGCTCGGCATCGTGTTGTGGGAGATGCTCGCGCTAAAGCGCCTGTTCCGCCGCGACACGCCGGCCGAAACACTGATGGCGCTGGTGCACGACCCCATTCCGACGCCTTCGTCGCAGCGGCCAGGGCTCACCGCCGAGTTCGACGCCATCGCGATGAAAGCGCTCGCTCGCAATCCGGACGAGCGCTATCCGACCGCGCGCGAGCTAGGCCGCGATCTCGGCAAGGCGATCGGCAAGGCCGGCGAGGTGATGGGCAACGTCGACCTCGCCGAGTGGATGGAGACGCTGGCGCCTCACGCGCGCGAGAAGAGCCGCCGCCAGATCGAGGGCGCGCTGCAGGGCGAGGCGCAGCGCAGCTCGCTCGCGCCGCCGACAGAGGTCAGCGGCTCGGACATCATCGTCATCGAGCAGTCGAACGTGCACGCGCGGATGCTCGCTGCGCGCGGCGCAGGAGCAACAGAAGCAGCAGCAGAAGAAGAAGAAGCTGCGACGCAGGCGCGGTCGTCGCCGGGCATGACACCGCCGCCCGGCCTCGCGCCATCGCTTCAGCAGCAGCGCGCTCCGGCGCCGCCGATGCTGCCGCCGCGGGTTCAGCGCATGTCGGTGCCGCCGCCGCCCCCCATGGATCCCACCAGCCGACACGAAGCCGTGCTGATGCCGGAGCCGCGCTCGTCGGTACCAAAGCTCGTCTACATCGGCGGCGCGCTGGCGCTGATGATCGGCTGCGTGGGCGCTGCGCTGGCGGTTGGTATGGGCCTTGGCCTCGGGCGGCGTGACGACCGCGATGCCGCAGCCACGATCGCCGCGAACGATCCGCCGCAGCTCGGCGTAGGCGTGGCTGGCGGGACGAGTCCGAACATTGTGGCCGTACCGCGCAACCCGCCGACGCCGCCGATTCCAGGCTTGGCCGGCCCTACGGCGAATCCGCCAAATCCCGCCGTGCCTGGGACCACCGCAAATCCGTCGAGGAACCCGATTGCGGCAGCAACCGTCATCCCCGAGCCGCCGACCCAGGCGACCGGCCGCAACCCACGTGGCGGCCGTGGACCGCGTGGCCCACGCGGCGGCGGCACCAGCGGCACCGGCGGTGCCAGCGGCACCGGCGGCACCGGCGGCGCGACACCCCCACCGCCGACGAGCGCTCTGGGCACGCTCATCGTGTCGACGCCCGGCGGCTGGGCGAACGTCTTCGACCGCGCGGGACGCCTGCTCGGCCAGACGCCGCTGCGCACGCAGCTGCCCGCGGGAACACACACGCTCTCGCTGCGCCCCTTTGGCCAGCCGCCAGCGATCAGCGTCAGCGTGACCGTGCCCGCAGGCGACACCGTCACCGTGAGGCGCCCCGTCGAAGAGTGAGTCACCGCTGCTCGCGGACTGCCACCAGCGCGCGATTACTCGCCGGTGAACACTGGCGCGCGCTTCATCATGAACGCCTGCACGGCCTCGGCGAGATCGTTCGACTGCAGGAACGCGGCGTTCCACGTCGCGACGTAGCGCAGCCCATCGGCGGTGCTCTTGTCCTCGCAGTAGTCGAGCACCTGTTTGATGCCGCTGCTGACCAGCGGCGACTGCGCGGCGATCTCCGCGGCGAGCGCGTCGGCGGCCGCGAACATCGCCTCGGGCGTATCGAACACGTCGTTCACCAGGCCGATGCGCTCGGCGCGCGCGGCGTCGATGTCCTTGCCGGTGTACGCCAACTCGCGCAGGTGCCCCGCGCCGATGATGCGCGGCAGGCGCTGCAGCGAGCCGACGTCGGCGACGATGGCGAGGCGCACCTCACGCAGCGAGAACTTCGCGTTGCGCGACGCGAGGCGAACGTCGCAGGCGGACGCGAGATCGAGCCCGCCGCCGATGCACCAGCCGTGAATCGCGGCGATTACCGGCCGCTTGCACCGCGCCACGCGATCACACGCCTGCTGCATGTCCTCGATGAGCCGCAGCAGCTTGGCGCGGCCAGCGGCGAGCGGCGAGCCCGTGATCAGCGGGCTGAGCTCCGACATCATGCCGACGAGGTCGAGGCCGTAGGAGAAGTGATCGCCGCTGCCGCGGATCACGATGACGCGCACCTGATCGTCGCGATCGAGCGCCGTGAAGAGCGCCGGCATCTCGCGCCAGAAATCGGGGCCCATCGCGTTGCCCTTGTTCGGGCCGGTGAGCGTGACGGTGACGATCCCGGGCTCGCTCTTGGCGACGCGGAGACTCTTCCAGCTCTGCTCCAGCCAGCTCATTTTTTTGCCTGATCTTTCTTGGCCTTCATCGTGGCGCGCAGCCGCGACGCATAGCCGAGCTTGTTCTCTTGCTTGGTGCGGCCGATGGCGAGCGCGTCGTCGGGCACGTCCTTCGTCACCGTCGTACCAGTCGCCACGTAGGCGCCTTTGCCGACGGTGACCGGGGCGACCAGCTGCGAGTCCGAGCC
>Ga0335394_10008597_pt1 | contig 11522 bp, 7 predicted proteins | sample MAT03_FD_205741 | JGI IMG/M metagenome (GOLD analysis project Ga0335394, IMG submission 205741) | Freshwater microbial communities from Lake Fryxell liftoff mats and glacier meltwater in Antarctica - MAT-03 (spades assembly) (version 2) ... | reverse complement strand
TGGCAACTTCCGAAATCCCAACCACCAATAATTTTTACGCCGATTTTTCGAAATTCCACCATAACAACCAAGGTTTTTCCTCTAAGGGGAAAACCCTTGGTTGGTGATTATGTTATTGGTTTATAATGAGTTAAAATCTGCTAAAAGTAGGTTGATAAATTAGGTGGAAGCGAAAATTAAGTATATTTTTAAGGAATTAAGGTTGAAGGGAAACTAAGATTTGCTAAGGTATTCAATTCCGAATGTATCGCTAAGCCGGCTGATGTAGGTTAGATAGGGGAAGGTTTGTGGCGGGTATAAGGGAGTTACCAGTAAGGCGTAAAGACAGTGCACAATGAAACAGACGACCAATTTTAACGGACACAGCGGTACAATGACACGAGTTGACCTGAAAGAGAAACGAAAATTTAGTTTTTTCCCCACCGCACTTTTAAAAAGGAAAAAAGACAAAAAAGAATTGCCATCGCTCAATTTTTTGTCACGGTTTTTGTCCTCCGCTTCGTTTAGCACATTTGCTGTTTATTTTTTATTATGCGTAGAGAAAATTACGCATAATAAAAAATTGGCGAAGCCACCAACAGCAAAAGAGCTAAACCCTGCCCGCAAAACAAAAACACCTGCCAAAAAATTCTGCCTGCCCACTCGTGCTTCGTTGACAGCTTTGTGCTTATCGACCGTTTTGTTTTCGATAGACTGTTTTTCTCAAACTAATCAGACAACAAAACCGCAATTTGAAAATTTTGAACCCGTAAAAACAGAACATTACTTTACGACCGTAGCCAATAACAATGGAACTACTTATCAGACACCACAGCAAAACATTCCAATGGGTGCAACCGCACAAGACATCATTAATCAATCAAACAGCAGAGTGCAGGGACCCGTTTATTCTCCTAACATGACACCGCAAGAAAGACAGCAAGCTAATATCCGATACATTCAGCAACAAATGGTAAATGACCCTGCATACCAACAACCAAATAAATCGAATAATTTTTCACAAAATCTCAATCGTACCCAACAACAGGAAGTTACAGACATTCTAAACGAAGTTCATTCTTCTGAAAACAGCAGACGATTTAATATGAATTATTACAAATCGCCTGAATTTACCGCTAAAGCAAAACCATATTCAGACGCTTTACAAAATCTAAAAGAGCAACTGGAAGGAAAAAGAAAATTATCGATTTCCGATGCTTACTTTGTAATGGAAAATGCTTACGGTAATTCTTACCTCTCAAAAAAAGAATACGACCAAATTATTAAACAATCCGTTGATTTCATTAAGCAGTGGTTATCTCAACTAGGTTACAGCTTAAAAGACAACGATGCATTGCATTTGGGCATTCAAAAGTTTTTGAGCGATACAATTTCAATCACAATTAATAACCCCGACAATCCAAACATTCCAAAGAAAACGAGCCATTTGCCTTTCTTTTATGACTATGAAGATTTTAAGGGCGAAAAAGATTTTAGAAATTATTTTTTAACCAAATGCCTTGCGACTGGAAGCGGACAATGTAACAGTATGCCTGCTGTTTATTCCTCGATTGCTGACGGATTAGGGGCAAAATCATATTTAACTTTTGCTCCGCATCATTCCTTTATAAAATATCCTGACAACAACGGCACTATTCACAGCTATGAACCCACATCAAACTGGAAAATTGGTGATAAATGGTATCAAGACAATATGTTCATTAGCCCAAAAGCAAAGGCAAACGGCATTTATCTTGACACTTTAAACAAAAAACAAATTGTTGCTAATTGTATGATTGACCTTGCTTTTGGTTATTTGCAAAAACACGGTGCTGCTGATGGAGAATTTGTAAAAGAGTGCATTGCTTCCGCAATGCAGCATTTTCCAAAGCAAAATAATATTCACGCCTATTTTGTTTACAGCAGTCTTTTGGCAAGGCAATTAGACCAAGTTTTATACGAGAATAAAATTACCGACCTCAAAGATATTTCTAAAGTTCCCGAAGCACAAGAACTTTATAATGCTTTATTGAAAAATGAAGCAACGATAACAAAATTGGGGTATCAAGACCAACCCGACCCTTTGTATGATGAGCTAATGAAACAGCATGAATTTAAAGGCAAAGCCCAACAAGAAAAAAACATTTCAGGAAAACAAAAACGTGACTTATTTATCCAATCATTTTAAACTCTTAAATTTACAACTATGAAAAAAAACCACCTTTTAACAGCCCTACTCATTGGACAGTTTTTATCTGTTCAAGTTCTTTTTGCAATAGACATTCCCGAAAATCCTAAATCCCACTTTTATTCTGCAAAGCAGGAATTGGTAAATATGCTTGAAGGGAAAACACCATTAGATTATGAAAGAGCTATTTTTATTATTGAAGATGCATATTGGGAAAACAAAAATGATTTCAACCTTTATCAATCTATTTTAGACTTTCACACAGAAAATATCCTTAGAATTATTGCTGCTAAGAATAATGAAACACAAAATTTTAATGCTACTCTCTTGGAAACTGAAGAACAGAAAAAAGAAAAATACGATAGGGCATTAACTAACTTGGCAATATTTTCTTACATCACAGATACGTCTTTATTTCTTGGTAATAATAAAACATTTTTACATTTCCCTTTTCGGTATTCTACAAATGACCCACTTGGAACATTAAACTGGAGAAACACTCAAGTATTTAATTTATTAGACGCAAAAAATAAAAGTGGAAATTGTTTTGCTTTAGTATCGCTTTTTAAAATTTTCTCTGAAAGATTAAATTCGAAAGCGATTATATGCACTGCGCCAGGGCATGTCTATATTCGCCATTCTGACAATAAGGGAATTTATCATAATGTTGAATTAGCGACTCGTTCATTTCCGGGAACTGGCTCAATGGAAACATTGACTTATACCACAGATGAAGCAACCAAGAACGGAATTTCATCGCGCGAATTGGATTTGAAACAGTCAATAGCACTTTGCCTTGTTTACCTTGCAAAGGGTTACGAATACAAGTTTAATACAAGAAATGATGATTTTATTTTGGAATGTGCTGAACTTGCTTTGAAATACGACAGTTTAAATTTAAATGCAATGCTTTTGAAAGCAGAAGTTTTAGAAGAAAGAATAATTGCTAAAAATAAACCAGTTGCTCAACTTCAAAAAGACAAAGATTTTGTTGATTATGAAAACTACATTAACAAACTGTTTTCACTGGGCTATCGTGAAATGCCAATGGAAATGAAAAATTTGGTTATTTCACGTTTACGAAACGAAGATGCTCCTTTTCCAATCAAAGACCACACACCAAAACCAAATGAACATTTAGGCGTAAAGAACGACCGCTATTTTACTTTGTCTGGTGGTTTATTTGATGAGATGATGCTTACCAAACCTTTTGAGCAATATCACAGAACTCATTTTGATACTAAGAACAGGAAAATTGCAAAGTTTGTTCCGCTTGATACCACTTATAATAAATATCCGATCGACCTTGTTGTTTTTGCCTGGAATATTGACCCATTAGCAGCATAGTATCCCTTTGTTTCTCCATATGCCTTTGTAAATAATAATCCAATTATGTATGTTGACCCAGACGGGAGAGAATGGGTTAATCCGTATTCTGAACAAGTTAAAACACTTGGCAAAGCTGCTTTAGATAACCCCAATGACAAAGGTATTGAGCGACAATTAGATAATGCAAAAGTTAATGAAGCGAGAATAGGAGAATATTTAAAAAATTTAAAAACTAATGACGAAGCATTATATAATTACGTTGATAAATTACAAGTAACTGACAGAAAAGGAAATCTAACAAACGTAAAAGTATATGTATATGCTGATGATAGAAATCAAGGCGATAAAGGGCAAAAAGCTCAAACAAATTATTCCAAATTGAACAGTAACGATAATATTGAACCAGCTCTTTATAATGGTAATGGTATAGCAGCGCCAATGAGAATAAATAGTGGAAAAACTGAAATTGGATTTGATGTTACAATTTATGGGAATACCAGTTTTGGCGATGAACGTCTTGCAAATGAAGCAGGCGATGTAATGTACTATATGGAGTATAACAATGATGCTTTCAATGAAAAAAGCAATTCAGAATATTTTGAAAACGGTGGCGGTGGTATGGATGCTTACCTTAATAGTGGATCAGGTCAATACTCTAATAGAGTAGAATCAAAATATAGAGAAAGAAAGAAAAGTGGAGAGGGTAAAAGTACAGACAACAATCCTTACCCTTTAAAAAAGAAATAATTCTATGAAACATATAAAAAAACTGATAGTCCTTTTAATTTGCATTCCTTTTTGGGGGCTATCTCAAGAAAAAAAAATAGCATTAATCATTGATACAATTAACTCTAACCAAGAAATGAAAAAATTTACCGTTCATTATTCATATGGTAGCCTATATGGGCTTCCATTAATGAAAGAGTCTACAATTAATGATGTAAATAAACTTTCTGAAAATGTTTTTAAATTTCATGGAAATTTTGAAGTCAACTCCGATACAACCAAATTACAAATCCCAATTGATAATAATAACGGGTATCTTGTAATAACAAATTTTTCTAGTTTCAAAAATGGAGACTCGTTAAGGATAAATAAAATAAATATGTTTGACACCGATATCAGAGATACAACTTATACCATTATTAAATATTTTAAATCATTTTCTGATTCAATTTCTTCCAAGGCATATAAAGTAAAAAAAACAAAGAAAATTGATAAGAAAAAAAAGGTAATCATTTCTCCTCCTAAATATCTTACTTTGAGAATAAACGAAAATGAATATACTGTATTAGTTGAAAAGACTAAGTTGACAAATAATCCTATTATGACATTCAATGGGCAGAAACCTGCAAATTCACAAACACCTCGTATTAAATTTTATGGAAAGTCAGAAAAAACTAATTGGAAATATGTCGTATTCTTAAGCTTAAAGAATTAATTGCCATATATAGCAAAATCATTTTTTTATCTTATAAAACATCATTTCTTAATCAAAGTTTTCAAATCATTTTTGTCATGCTTTTTGAGCTTACACACTTTTAGCACATTGCCGTCCTCGTTCCTGCGGGCGGCAAAGAGCTAAAGCCATCGCAAAACAAAAAGATATGCCAAAAGCCATCGCACCGTTAAGACAGAAAAAAAATCCCCTCTCAAAAAAAACTAAATTTTCGTGCGACCGCTCAGACCAAATCCGACAGATAATAATAACTCGTGCAACTTGACAGACGAGAACGCCCATACTGGTAACAGCACCTACCCAAAAGTGGCGGTTCAGTGGTTAAATCAAGCTTTGTGCTTCTATCACAGTTGGTGCTTGGTTGAAAGTGAAGTGCTTCGAAATCGCCACCTTCGGGTAGCTGCAAACCGTGTGTGGTAATGCCTTCTCGTCGGTACATTTCGATTTGAGCATTTTGTTCTGTATCTTCGTGACATGAAACATTATTCAGAAATAATAACCATTGATCCGCAAGTCCGTTTCGCTCCAACTTCCCAAATTTCTACTGCAATTGCAGGGTTATATACTGTTACGGTTACAGGTTCAAACGGTTGCTCGGCTACAGCCCAAACCACAGTGGTAATTAATCCTGTTCCAGGAGTTACAATTTCAGGAAGTACAGATTTATGTAATGGAACAACACTGGTATACAATGCATTTCCAACAGGAAACTATTCTTACAGCTGGTCTGTAACAGGGGGAACTGATATCGGACAAAGTAGTAATCAATTAGCCATAGACTGGACGAATCTGGGAGTTGGATTAGTAACAGGCGGAACGGTTTCAGTTACAGTAACTGATATCGGAACTGGTTGCTCTGCATTGCAAACAATTAACATTGCAGCATGTTGCGTGTTACCCGGGGCAACTAATTATCAACATCCAACGTTTACCAACACCAGCATGAGCGGAACATTCATCATTAATGGAGTTTGCACCATTAACGGGAATGTTGATTTTACCGGTGCAACAGTCTTTATGGGCCCTCTGGCAAGAATAGAACTTGCCAATAATAGTACATTAGTTATAAACAATACACACATTTTGGCTTGCAGTTATATGTGGAATGGAATTATAGCTGATCATTCAACAGAGACTATTAGAATTCGCAATGGTTCCCTAATAGAAGATGCAACAAAGGCGGTCATAGTTAAAAATAACGGCGTTTGCGATATTACGTTTTCAAGATTTAATAAAAACAGAATTCATATCTATTCTGAGTTTGCCGGATCAAATTGCATTGTACAGAATAACGATTTTGATTGCTTGAGCGGAAGCATAGTTAATTGTTTGATTCCACCATTTACAGGACAGCATACTTCCAAAGGAATTGAACTGATAACCTCTGAATTCACGATCGGTTTGGCGGGCAATGGGAATTCATTTTTAAATTGTGACATTGGAATTGAAAGTAATCAATCAAGGACTTTTATACTTGGAAACCGGTTTGACAGGCTCTTTAAGGTTGCCGTAAATGCGTTTTATGATGGAGAATTGCATGTTCGCGATCAAAACCAATTCATCCAATGTCCCGAGGGAGTTATAACCACTCAAAAAGTAGCGTTAGTTGAAATTCGAAATAATACCTTTGTAAATACAAAACGAGGCGTTTTCAATTATAAAAACCCATATGTCACAATCGACGTTATGGATAATCATTTCACAGATGCCGGCTATTGTGCAATTATGTCAACATGGAATCTGAAATCGCAACAGCAATTCATCAACAACACTATTGTATCATCGGTGCAAACGTCACCAAGCTTAGGCATTTATGTAGCTGAACCAGTTCTGGATCAAAATTCAACCTATCTGTTGGAGGATAATACAATTACAAATATTAGCAATGGAATTCATTGTTTGAATTTGTTCAAACCACATGTTCAGTTAAATAATTTAGTAGTTCTGCCTGTTAACAATAGCAGCATTTCTACTTTTGGAATCAAAGCCGATAACTGTCATAATCCAATTATCAACGACAATGTGGTGACCAGTGATCCGGTTAGTATACAATATTATTGGAGCAATGGCATTATGACAGACATGAGTCCTATGTCTTATGTGGTATGTAATAATGTTGGAAATATTGGAAGAGGTTTGTGGTTTGGCGGCGTGATGCCGGGAAGTACCGTGGGAGGTAATATCATGGGTGATTGCTTTGATCAACTTTTTCTTAACTTTAATCAGTTAGGATTAGGTAATGTCGGCTGTCCTGCCGGATTCTGTCCCCCCAATGGGTTCCCGTGGGATAATGAGTGGCAGGGAGTCCCTTATACAACCGGCAATGGCCATCAAACGCATTCATACGCATCCAATACTTCAGGAGGATTTACAACATTTCACACACGAGCTGGGTACCCTTTTGAACCAGCAGATCATCATTTCTCATTTGGAGGTGTTATTTGCAATACCAATGTACTATCAAACTATTCAGACCCAACTTTATTCTGTCAAACTCTTCGTATTGGAAGTGAAGAAGAACCCAGAGATCTGGAAATAGCGAATGAAAGCATTGATTATTCAAATACCTTGGAATCTTTCAAATGGCTTTCAAAGAACTATCTATACTTCAAATTAAAACAGGATAGCTTACTGTTGGCTTCCAGTTCGGTATTTGAAAATGAAAAGGACAGCCTTGAAGCGACCAACATCGGGGAATTTGAATCTCTTCGAGACAGTATTAATCAACTACCAGAAGACAGTCTGGAGTTCACTCAAGTTTTGGCACTGATGAATATGGCAAATAATGTCAGCCCACAAGAAGCTATTGAAATTTATTTAAAGCTAACCAACCAGATTTATTTAAACAGGCTTAGTGTTCCCGGAAATAGTTATTCCAATTCACAATGGAATTCGATTAATTATATTTCAGGATTATGTCCTTATGAATTCGGACCTGCCGTTTATTCGGCCCAAATCATGAAGGCAATGAAGGATACCGTAATTGGCTACTATGATGCTTGCATTGGTTTAAATCCGTCAAATTACAGAACCCAAACTACCATGCCGGATAGTCAAGAATGGTTAGCCATTTCCATGTTACCTAACCCAAATTATGGCCAGTGGAGTATTGATATGAAAGGAACTCCGGATGAATTTCAAATATCAATAGAAATTATAGATGCGATGGGCAGAGTGGTTGACAAAATAACTACTGATGCCACTTCTTCTATCACCTATAAAAATGGCAACTTGTATCCTGGTGTTTATGTTTGCAAAATCAGGAGCAACGGAAATGTTTTAGCTGAAGAGAGGATTGTTATTTTGAAATAAGTGTTAAAAAAAGGGAACTGGTTTAAACCGGTTCCCATTTAAATTTTAAAACATGTTAAGAACTTTCACTTTATTAATTGCATTTCTTATCAACCCGAATGACACATTTAGCCAAGGCAGGAATGCAACCTGGTGTTTTGGTGATTCTGCAGGAATTCAATTTAATTCAGGTGGAGTTGTTGGCATCACTTCGGTTTTGCAAGCGCAAGAAGCAAGTGCTTGTATTTCTGATTCAACGGGTAATCTAATTTTTTATGCAGGCAGCTTAGAAGGTAATAGTTCATATTACGCAAATATCTACAATTATATGAATCAGTTGTTATCCAACGGTGATTCAATAGTTTCACAAACCAGTATTACTCAAGGATTATTAATATTACCTGAAACAAACAACTCGCATAGATATTTATTATTATCATTAGGAAATATACCGAATGTTATCCCAAAAGTAAGCTTATTTTTAACCGAGATAGATATGAGTCAGAATGGAGGAGCAGGTGCTGTGATTTCAAAAAATCAAATAATCGACAGTACTCTGAATCACTCTGAAAAGATGATTGCTATAAAGCATGGTAATGGGCGGGATTGGTGGTTATTAAATCATCAACATAACTCTAATCTATTTATTACTCGTCTGATCAGCAATAATTCGATTGTCTTCACAATGTATCAACCAGTAGGTAATATCTATTCAGGCGTTGGATGGGGACAAATGATTGTGAATCAAACGGGCGATAAAATTGTGGTTGCCGACTATTCTGGAATACTTGAAAAGTACGATTTCAATCGGTGTACGGGTCAATTAATGAATTTTATTGACATGAGTGATATACCTATTCCAGGATTTGACAGGTACTATGGAGCTTCAATTTCTGAACTGAACCTTTTATATTACTCTACTGTGGACAGTATTTGGCAAATGGATTTGAATGTTATAAATCCAATTTTAACAAAACAACTAGTTTATGCAGATCAAAATAATAACGCTTGTATGGGTCAACACCTATTAGGACCCAATGGAAAAATATATATTGCTAACATGTTATTTTGTGGAGGCCCAACTAATATAAACGATTCCTTAAATACACATTTGACAGTTATTGAACAACCTGACGTTTCTGGTGTGGGTTGTAATGTTTTGCCTTATTTTCAACTCATTGGAGGAGGAAGAACCTATTTAGGCTTACCCAATATGCCAAATTACGATCTTGGTCCATTTATCGGAAGCCCTTGTGATACATTAACATCTATTGGTTCAATACCTGAAAACAAACAAGGGTTTGAAATAATACCAAATCCGGTTACTGTTGAGTTTTCAGTTTCAATTTCTGGAATTGCTGATGCAGATAATTATTTTGGATTGAGAATATTTAATTCAAGAGGTCAGAGTGTATATGAAGAAAGCAAGTATTGGATGGGTGAAAAAATTAATTGCAGCAAATTTTCAGCAGGACTATATGCAGTAACACTAACACGAAATGGACGAATGTGGTTTAGTAAATTCATTAAGCTTTGGCATTAGGATCCGCACAGCCTATAACAGCGCATGTTGCGCCAGTGACGGCATTTTTCAAATTTGATTATTTCATTAACATCAAATTTATTCTCTTATTGATATTCATTCAAATCATCCCCCACCGGCGCAAATGCGCATCTCGTTATACGCAACCCGTTTGCGGCAGTGCAACTTCAAACGGTGTTCAAGAAACGAACATTTTGCAAGGACGGCAAAGCCGTTTTGGCTATCCCTTCTGTAAAATAAAAAGAGAGGCAACCCCACCGCACAAAACCCTACGCAAGATTGCCTCACATTTTATTTTACCCTAACTCACCTTCCGCTTTATGAATAAACATAAGTTTCCTCCCAAAAATAATTTTAAATTTAATAGTGTCATAACGCTTTTTGATTTACTTTAGCATAGCAAAACAAAAATGGAAAGATTTTCAGATAATAAAACTAATACTATACGGTTTGCAAATTTGCAAACTGTCATTTTATTTTTGATTAGCAGATTTTTGTCGGGATGCACTGTTTATGGATAGAATCACATTCTATCCAAGTTTTTTTTATTTTTAAATGTCAAACGTCTTAATCAACATCCAAATGAAAAACCAATCTAAAAAAATCATAGTCATTCTTTTAAATTTATTTGCTTCAAATAATATTAAAGCACAGAACAATGCCAAGCAGTCTTGCATTTTGCAAGGCTGCTTTTAAATATTTCACTAAAATGAAAAATAAAACATTGTATCTCAATATGTATTACTTAACCCTTACAAGTATAATTTTACTTTTTTCTTCTTGCAAGGATGATATTGACTCACCGGGCGATGGACCAACCTATACTATTACTGGAAAACTTTATCAGGATTGCAGTATGCAATCGGTAGCAAATCAGGCAGTAGATTTATTTCAGGAATATTCAACAGGAGTTGGAGGCTTGAATGGTGGGATTCTCGCTCAAACTACTACTGATGTAAATGGGAAATTTACATTCAACTTTAAGGACATGGATGGATTCACCGAAAGTATTAGAATTCCGGCTGGACAAGGTTATACAAAATTGCTTGAAAATATTCCACAAAATCAAAGTATTTCTAATATTGATGTTTTTATTTCTTTAACTTCCAATATTCAGATTTCTCTCCAAGTTTCTAATACCTATACCTCATCCGATACTTTATTTATTACAGATTTTAGGAATTTATCTGAGAAATTAAAAGTTGCTGGACCATTTTTAAATGGCACTCTTTATACAGCAATAAATTTTCCAATTTTGAATAAAAAATATACTGGAAATGGTGAATCTCTTGGGTATAAAATTAATAACGGTAATTGGATAATACTACCCTTTACATTTAATAATTGCGATACAACAATTATAAATGTACCAATTAATTAAATTTATTTGAAGAAGTTACAAATCAAAAAGCCCTATGGAGTATTATACTGAAATAACTTGGATTCAAACGCCTCCGCAATTTGCTTTCACAATTAAAAGCCGCACCACCCTACCCACAAACCGTAGCTTTTAATAGAGAAAGCAAGCCACCACACACTACAGTGCGAGAACGGCTGTGTGCGAACTTCAAACAGTATTGCATTGAACGAGCAGTCGGGTATGCGTATAATTGAGTAGCCCGCCCCGCTGCGAAATTACTGCAGGGAGAGGCTCTCACATTTATCAACCGAAATGAAATGCAGGTTGACCACCGCACCCATTCGGCTTTGCTCAGGGCAGGCAAGCGGGTCAC
>Ga0335394_10008596_pt1 | contig 11523 bp, 10 predicted proteins | sample MAT03_FD_205741 | JGI IMG/M metagenome (GOLD analysis project Ga0335394, IMG submission 205741) | Freshwater microbial communities from Lake Fryxell liftoff mats and glacier meltwater in Antarctica - MAT-03 (spades assembly) (version 2) ... | reverse complement strand
CGACTTTGCCGCGCAGCACTTCGGCGTGCCTGCGGCCGAGGTGCGCTTCGGCGCGGGCCAGGTGCAGGCTGGCGGGCACCGTCTGAGCTTTGTCGAACTGGTCTCTGCGGCTTACCTGGCGCGGGTGCAGCTGTGGAGCGACGGCTTTTACGCCACGCCCGGCCTCAGCTGGGACCGGCAGACGATGCAGGGCCGGCCGTTCTACTACTTCGCTTACGGCGCCGCCGTGTGCGAAGTGCTGGTCGACACGCTCAGCGGCGAGTGGAAACTGCTGCGCGCCGACCTGCTGCACGACGCCGGCCGCTCGCTCAACCCTGCAGTGGACATCGGGCAGATCGAAGGCGCGTTCATCCAGGGCATGGGCTGGCTGACGATGGAAGAGCTGGTCTGGCATCCGCAGACCGGCAAGCTGACGACCCACGCGCCCAGCACCTACAAGATCCCCACCGCCAACGACTGCCCGGCGCAGTTGCACACGCATCTGTTCGAGCGCGACTGCATGAGCGACACCATCCACCGCAGCAAGGCGGTAGGCGAGCCGCCGCTGCTGCTGCCCTTTGCCGTGTTCTTTGCGCTGCGTGATGCGGTGTCTGCCGCAGGCGGCCACCGGGTCGACCCGCCGCTGCAGGCGCCGGCCACGCCCGAGGCCATCCTGCGCGCGCTGGACGCGGTGCGGGCCGCGGCGTGAACGGCGACGACGCAGCGCGCGCCGCCGCGCTGCACTGGCTGGCGGGCGGCCGCGCGGCGATGGTGGTGGAGGTGCTGGCCGCGCGCGGTTCGGTGCCGCGCGAGGCCGGTACGCGCATGCTGGTGGCGGCGGATGCGGTGGCCGGCACGATCGGCGGCGGGCATCTGGAGCTGAAGGCGATCGAGCACGCGCGCGCGCTGCTGGCCGGCCGCGCGCTGCCGCGCCAGCAGCACTTTCCGCTCGGCCCGGCCCTCGGGCAGTGTTGTGGCGGTGCGGTGACGCTGGCCCATGCGCCGCTGGACGCCGCCGCGCTGGCGCGCTGGCCGGCCGCAGCGCCGCGCTTTGCGCTGCAGCTGTACGGCGCCGGCCATGTCGGCCGCGCCATCGTCACGCTGCTGGCCAACCTGCCTTGCCGCGTGTGGTGGATCGACGAGCGCGAGGCCGAGTTTCCCGATGCGCCGCTGCCGCCGCACATCGAGCGCGTCTGCGTCGAGCCGGTGCAGGCCGAGGTGGCGCTGGCGCCGCCCGGCGCTTTCTATCTGGTGCTGACGCACAGCCACGATCTGGACCTGGCCATCAGCCTGGCCATCCTTCAGCGCGGCGACTTCGGCTTCTTCGGCCTCATCGGCTCGGCCACCAAGCGCGCGCGCTTCGAGCACCGATTCGAGGCGCGTGGCATTGATGCCGCGCTCGTCGCCCGCATGAGCTGCCCGATCGGGCTGCCGGGCATCACCGGCAAGGAGCCCGAGGTGGTGGCGCTGGCAGTGGTGGCGCAGTTGCTGGCGCAGTTGCTGGCGTATTCGCAAGCAGACCCGGCCGCAACGGACGTACCGGGCACGAGGCCCGCAGCCCTCACTGAATCAGCAGCGCCCTGAAGTCGTTGACGTTGGTGAAGGTGGGCCCGGTATGCACCAGGTCGCCCAGCGCGGAGAAGAAGCCGTAGCTGTCGTTGTGATGCAGGTGGTCAACGGGCTTCAGGCCCAGCGCCGCAGCGCGGGCCAGGGTGTCCGGCGTCAGCAGCGCACCGGCGTTGTCCTCGACGCCATCGATACCGTCGGTGTCGGCCGCGAGTGCATGCACGCCGGGCTGGCCCTGCAGCGCGATGGCGCAGCCGAGCACGAACTCGCCCGCCCGCCCGCCGCGCCCTCGCGCTCTGCCTTGCTCACGCGGGCGAACCGTCACCGTGGTCTCGCCGCCGGACAGGATCACGCAGGGCCGTGAAAACGGCTGGCCGTGCCGCGCCACCGCGCGCGCCAGTGCGCCGTGCACCTTGCCCACCTCGCGGCTTTCGCCTTCGATCTCGTCGCTCAGGATGTGCGCCGCCACGCCGGCCGACCACGCCAGCCTGGCGGCGGCCTGCAGGCTTTGCAGCGGGGTGGCGATGAGACGCACGGCATGGCCGCCGAACAGCGCATCACCGGGCTTCGGCGTCTCGAACGCGCCGCTGGCCAGGCCCGCGCGCGCGGCCTCGGGCAGGGCGATGCCGTAGCGGCGGCAGATCGCCAGCGCGTCGGCGCAGGTGCTGGCGTCGGGCACCGTCGGGCCGCTGGCGATGACCGCCGGGTCGTCACCCGGCACATCGCTGATCAGCAGCGTGATCACGGGCGCCGGCGCGCACAGCGCGGCCAGCCGCCCGCCCTTGATGGCCGACAGGTGCTTGCGCACGCAGTTCATCTCGTCGATGGCTGCGCCGCTGTCGAGCAGCGCGCGGTTGATCGCCTGCTTGTCGGCCAGCGTCAGGCCCGCGGCGGGCATCGTCAGCAGCGCCGAGCCGCCGCCCGAGATCAGCGCCAGCACCAGGTCGTCGGCGTTCAGGCCGCGCGCGAGTTCGGCGATGCGCTGCGCGGCGCGCTGGCCGGCATCGTCGGGCACCGGATGGCTGGCCTGCACCACCTCGATGCGCCCGGGCCGCGCCAGATAGGCAGGCGGCACATGGCCATAGCGCGTCACCACCAGGCCCGACAACGGGGCCGCGGCCGGCCACAGCGCATCCACCGCCGCGGCCATCGCGCCGCCGGCCTTGCCGGCCCCCAGCACCAGCGTGCGGCCCCCGGGCGGCGGCGGCAGGTGCGCGGCCATCACCTGCGCGGGCAGCGCGCGCTGCACGGCGGCGTCGTACAGCGCACGCAGGAAACCGCGGGGATCGTCGATGGGGCCGTTGATGGGATCGGGCAGGTTCACGATCTTCTGAGCATGGCGAGAATGCGAAGCATCGATCATCGCGCAGGAAGCTCATGGCCACGTCCACCGTCCCCGTCCAGGCGCTCGTCTTCGACATCTTCGGCACCGTGGTCGACTGGCGCGGCAGCATCGCGCGTGACCTCGGCGCCTGGGGCCCGACGCAGGGACTGCAGGCCGACTGGCTGCGGCTGGCCGACCTGTGGCGCGCGCGCTACCAGCCGCAGATGCAGCGTGTGCGCAGCGGCGAGATCGCCTTTCGCACGCTGGATGCGCTGCACGACGAATGCCTGGACGAGCTGCTGCCGATGTTCGGCCTGCAGGCCGTCACGCCAGCGCAGCGTGCGCACATCAACCGCGTCTGGCACCGGCTGGACCCCTGGCCCGACAGCGTGCCCGGGCTGCTGCGTTTGAAGGCGCGCCATGCGATCGCGCCGCTGTCCAACGGCAACATCAGCCTGCTGCTGAACATGGCGCGCCGCGCGGGCTTGCCCTGGGACCACATCTTCTCGGCCGAGACCTTCGGCCACTACAAGCCGCAGCCCGAGGCCTACCTGGGCGTGGCGCGGCAACTCGATCTGTTGCCGGACCAGGTGATGATGGTCGCCGCGCACAACGACGACCTGCGTGGCGCGCGGGCGTGTGGGCTGCGTACCGCGTTCATCCCGCGGCCCACCGAGTACGGGCCGCAGCAGCGAACCGATCTGAAAGCCGAAGCTGATTGGGACGTGGTCGCGGCCGACCTCGAAGACCTGGCTGCGCGACTGGGCGCGTAGCCTAGGTCGGCTGCCGATACCGATCGGCCAGCCCCTGGCTGCCTGAGCGCAGCAGACCCAGATCACTGCCGACGGCGACGAAGCTGATGCCCATCGCCAGATAGCGGCGGGCGTCGGCCTCCACCGGCGCCAGGATGCCCACCGGCTTGCCCGCCGCGCGGGCGGCCGCCAGCACCTGGGCCATCGCCTGCTGCACCTCGGGGTGCTGCGGCTGGCCCAGGTGGCCGTAGCCGGCCGCCAGATCGGACGGGCCGATGAACAGGCCGTCCACGCCGTCGACCGCGGCGATGTCGGCTGCCACGGCCACGCCGGCGCGGCTCTCGATCTGCACCATCAGCGCGATGTTGTCGTTCACCTGCGCGAAGTAGTCGGGCACGCTGCCGTAGCGGTTGCTGCGCTGCGACACCGACACGCCGCGCACGCCCTGCGGCGGATAGCGCGTGGCCGCCACCGCGTCGGCCGCTGCCTGCGCCGTCTCGACGAAGGGGATCAGGAAGTTGTGGAAGCCCGCGTCGAGCAGCCGCTTGATCGTCACCGTGTCGTTCCACGGCGGACGCACCACCGGCGCGCTCGGGCTGTCCTTGAGCGCCATCAGTTGCGGGATCAGCGACAGCACGTCGTTCGGCGCGTGCTCAGCGTCGAGCAGCAGCCAGTCGAAGCCGGCCAGGCCCACCACCTCGGTAGTCACCGGGCTGGCCAGCGAGAGCCAGCAGCCGAACAGCGTGCGGCCGGCCAGCAGGTCCTGGCGGAAGCGGTTGGGGAATGCCGTGTAGGGCGTGTTCATCGGTGTATTCATCGGTGTATTCATCGGCAAGTTCATCGGCACGTTCATCCGGGTGTGGACCTCAGCGTTGCAGGCAGGGCCGCTTGGGGTCGAAGCGCCAGCCGGGGATCAGGAACTGCATCGCCAGCGCATCGTCGCGCGCGCCCAGGCCATGCTGCAGATAGAGCTGGTGCGCCTGCTCCACCGCGTCCGCGTCGAGCTCGATGCCCAGCCCCGGCCGCGATGGCAGTGCGATGTGGCCGTGCTCGATCTGCAAGGGGGCCCGGGTCAGCCGCTGGCCGTCCTGCCAGATCCAGTGCGTGTCGATCGCCGTCACGCGCCCGGGCGCAGCGGCGGCCACCTGCGTGAACATCGCCAGCGAGACATCGAAGTGGTTGTTGCTGTGCGAGCCCCAGGTCAGCCCCCAGTCACGGCAGGTCTGGGCCACGCGCACGCTGCCGGCCAGCGTCCAGAAATGCGGGTCGGCCAGCGGGATGTCCACCGCCTGCAGCGCCAGCGCGTGGCTCAGCTGACGCCAGTCGGTGGCCACCATGTTGGTGGCAGTCGGCAACCCGGTGGCGCGGCGGAACTCGGCCATAATCTCGCGCCCGCTGAAGCCGTCCTCGGCGCCGCAGGGGTCCTCGGCATAGGCGAGCACGCCGCGCAGGTCACGCAGCAGCCGCACCGCGTCACGCAGGCGCCAGCCGCCATTCGGGTCGATCGTGATGCGCGCCAGCGGAAAGCGCTCATGCAGCGCAACGATCGTCTCGACCTCGGCCTCTGCCGCCAGCACGCCGCCCTTGAGCTTGAAGTCGCTGAAGCCATAACGGGCCTGCGCCGCCTCGGCCAGCTGCACCACGGCCTCGGGCGTCAGCGCGGGCTCGTGGCGCAGCCGCTGCCAGGCATCGGGCGCGTCGGGCTCGCTGAAGTACGGCAGCGGCGTCTGGCGGCGGTCGCCGACGTAGAACAGATAGCCCAGTACCTGCACGCTGTCGCGCTGGCGGCCCTCGCCCAGCAGGTCGGCCAGCGGTACGCCCAGGTGCTGGCCCAGCAGGTCGAGCAGCGCGCACTCGACGGCGGTGACGGCGTGGATGGTGGTGCGCAGATCGAAGGTCTGCGCGCCGCGGCCACCGGCGTCTCGCCCGGCGAAGCGCTCTCGCATCGTGCGCAGGACGGCCTGCACCCGGGCCACCGGCTGCCCGACGACCAGCGCCGCGGACTCCTGCAGCGTCTGGTGGATGGCCTCGCCGCCGGGCACCTCGCCCACGCCGGTGCGGCCGGCGCTGTCGGTGAGGATCAGCAGGTTGCGCGTGAAGAAGGGCGCGTGCGCGCCCGACAGGTTCAGCAGCATGCCGTCGCGCCCGGCCACGGGCACGGCGCGCAGGCTGACGACGCGCGGGGTGTCGGACAACGCCGCCTCAATCCGCCGTGATCTTGCCGGTCTCGATCACCTGCTTCCAGCGCGCGAACTCGCTCGCCTGAAAGCGCGCGAACTGCTCTGGCGTGTTGGCGACGATCTCGAAGCCGACCGCCACCAGCGCCGGACGCACGGCCGGATCGTTCAGCGCGGCCACCAGCGCCGCGTGCAGCCGCGCCTTGACATCCGCCGGCAGACCGCGCGGCGCGGCGACTGCCTGCCACGAGTACACATCGGCACCGCGCACGCCCGACTCGACGAGCGTCGGCACGTTGGGCAGCAAGGGCGAGCGCTTGTCGCCGGTGACGGCCAGCGCGCGCAGCTTGCCCGCCTGCACATGCTGCACCACCGAGTTGATGTTCTGGAACGAGGCGTCCACCTGCCCGCCCAGCAAGTCGGTGATGGCCGGCGCACCGCCGCGGTAGGGCACGTGCACGCCGCTGGTGCCGGTCTGCTGCCAGAACAGCGCCGCGGTCAGGTGGTCGGACGAGCCGTTGCCCGACGAGGCGAAGCTCATCTTGCCGCCGTCCTTGCGCAGCGCGGCAATCACCTCGGCCACGCTGTTCAGCGGCGAGCCGGGCGGCACTACCAGCACATTGGGTGCCTGCACGGCCACCGTCAGCAGGTCGAAATCCTTGCCGGCGTCATAAGGCACGTTCTTGATCAGGTGCGGCGCGATCACGAAAGGCCCGAGCGACGACACGAAAAGCGTGTAGCCGTCGGGCGGCGCACGCTTGACCAACCCGGCGCCGATGGTGCCGGTCGCGCCGGGCTTGTTGTCGATGACGAACGTGCCGCCCAGGCGCTCTTGCAGCTTGGGCGCCAGAGCGCGCGCGATCTGGTCGCTGCTGCCGCCGGGCGGGAAGGGCACCACCAGGGTGACCGGTTTCTCGGTTGGCCAGACGGGCTGGGCGGCGGCCGGCGCGGCGGCGGCAAAGGCCAGCGCAGCGCAGGCGAGGGTGAGCAGCAGACGGGTCATGGGGGTCTCCTTGGTTCTGGGCTTGTGGTGATCAGTCATCGTACAACCCGGCTGCCGGCCGCTCTGCCGTGAGTCAACCGGCTGCCGCACGGCGTCGGCGTTCGCGGCTGTTCGCCAGGTGGGTGCGCATGGCGGCCCGCGCGGCATCGGCATCGGCGGCGGCAATCGCGTCGAAGATGCTCTCGTGCTCGCCGTTGACGCGGCGCAGGTAGTCCAGCCGCTCGACGCCCTGCGGGGCGCCGGCGGCCAGCCGCGCGCGCGGGATGACGCCAGCGCCCAGCGTGGCCATCAGCCGCGCGAAGTGCTCGTTGTGCGTCGCCCGCGCCACTTCGCAGTGGAACTGGAAGTCGGCCGCCACTGCATCGCCGCCGGCATCGACGGCCTGTGCGAATGCATCCAGCGCGGCGCGCATCACCGCCAGGTTGTGCGCACTGCGCCGCTGGGCAGCCAGTCCCGCGGCTTCGGTCTCGATGCCGATGCGCAACTCGAGCAGCGCGATCACATCGCGCAGCGTCTCCAGTTGCGCCGACGCGACGCGGAAGGGCGCTGCGTCGGCGGCCGCGCTGACGAAGCTGCCCACGCCGTGGCGCGTGGCGACCAGGCCGGCGGCCGCCAGCCGGCCGATGGCTTCGCGCACGACGGTGCGGCTGACGCCGAACTCGCCCATGATCTGGGCCTCGGTCGGCAGCTTGGCGCCGCGCGCCAGGCGGCCTTCGTGGATGCCGTCGGCCAGCGCCTGCACCAGGCCCAGTGCCAGCGTGCGGGGTGCCCGCGGCGCGCGCGGCCAAACAGCGAGTCGCTGACCGTCGGACTTGACAAGGGCTGGTTCGTCCATGACGATAGTTGTACGACAACCGATGACCGCTGACAAGACCAATGCGGTGCACCCGGCCGCTGCCCCATGTCTCAGATTCTGATCGTGACCCCGCACCCCGGCAGGCGGCCCTGAGATGGCGCAGCCCGTGGTCATCCTGCAGGTGCATGCCGATGACAACGTGGCCATCGTCGCCAACGACGGCGGCCTGCCGGCGGGCACCGAGCTGCCCGGCGGCCTGCGCCTGCGTGACCGGGTGCCGCAAGCGCACAAGCTGGCGCTGGTGGACATCGCCGAGGGCGACGCCGTGCGCCGCTACGGCGTGGTCATCGGCCACGCGCTGCGCGCGCTGCCGGCAGGCAGCTGGGTGCACGAGCGGCTGCTGCGCATGCCTGAGCCGCCCTCACTCGATTCCCTGCCGCTGGCCGCCCGCGTGGCCGCGCCGCTTGCTTCGCTGGCGCCGCTGGAAGGCCTGAGCTTCGAGGGCTATCGCAACGCCGATGGCTCGGTGGGCACACGCAACCTGCTGGCCATCACCACCACCGTGCAATGTGTGGCGGGCGTGGTCGCGCACGCGGTCGAACGCATCCGCCGCGAACTGCTGCCGCGGTTCCCCCACGTCGACGATGTGGTGGGGCTCGAGCACAGCTACGGCTGCGGCGTGGCCATCGACGCGCCCGATGCCGACATCCCGATCCGCACCTTGCGCCACATCAGCCTGAACCCGAACTTCGGCGGCGAGGTGATGGTGGTCAGCCTGGGTTGCGAGAAGCTGCAGCCGGCGCGGCTGCTGCCCACGGGCACCGTGCCCATCGTCGCTGGGCAATCGCTGGACGTGGTCTGCCTTCAGGACGATGCGCATGTGGGTTTCGGCTCGATGATCGATGCGATCGTGGCGCGCGCGGCGGTGCACCTCGAGCGGCTGAACGCACGGCGGCGCCAGACCGTGCCCGCCAGCGAACTGGTGGTGGGTGTGCAGTGCGGCGGCAGCGATGCCTTCAGCGGCGTCACCGCCAACCCGGCCGTCGGCTTCGCCAGCGATCTGCTGGTGCGCGCCGGCGCCACCGTGATGTTCAGCGAGACCACCGAGGTGCGCGACGCCGTGGATCAACTCACCGCGCGCGCCGCCAGCCCCGACGTGGCGGCCGCCATACGGCGCGAGATGGCCTGGTACGACGCCTACCTGCAGCGCGGCGGCGTCGATCGAAGCGCCAACACCACGCCGGGCAACCGGGCTGGCGGGCTGTCGAACATCGTCGAGAAGGCGATGGGCTCGATCGTCAAGAGCGGCAGCGCGCCGATCAGCGGCGTGCTCGCCCCGGGCGCGCGGTTGAACGGCCTGCGCGGGCTGGTCTACGCCGCCACGCCGGCCAGCGACTTCATCTGCGGCACGCTGCAACTGGCCGCCGGCATGAACCTGCACGTCTTCACCACCGGCCGCGGCACGCCTTACGGGCTGGCCGCCTGCCCGGTGATCAAGGTCGCCACGCGCAGCGAACTCGCTCGCCGCTGGCACGACCTGATGGACCTCGACGCCGGCGTCATCGCCAGCGGCGATGCCACGGTGGAAGAGGTCGGCTGGGCCTTGCTGCGGCAGATGCTGGCCGTCGCCAGCGGCCAGCGCACCTGGGCCGAGCGGCACCGGCTGCACAACGCCCTGGTGCTGTTCAACCCGGCACCGGTGACCTGATCCCGGCGGTGTCCTGGGTGCGCCCCGGTGTGCTTTGACAACCGTGTGATGACTCGGAGTCGCCGACCCTTGACCGCCGAGTCGCGGGAAGGTCGCCGCGTCCACCGGCGGCTTCATGGCATGGTCGTGTGCTGGCACTGGCGGCCAAGAGCAGACCTCTGGTTGATTGCCAGAATGCTGACATTGGGCTTAGGGCGAACAGGGAGTGCATCGCCCATGCAAGACAATTTGTCGAATCGTTATCTGCGCCGGAAAGGGAGAGCACCCATGAGTACACGCCGATGGTTCCTCGCATTAGGGCTGGGCTTGTTGCCCGCGTTTCGCGCAGGCCATGCCAGCCGACGTTGCGGGCGGCAAGGACCATCCTCTGATCAGCCGCTTCGCCGGCTCCCAGATGGTGGGTTACGAGCAGCTCGCGTTCGAAATCGGTTGCTTCTTCACGCCAACTGCCGACAAGACCAAGGACTCCAAGAAGGAACTCGACCGCGACAAACTGGTCTCGGTGGAAGGTCAGGTGACACGCTTGCTCTACATCACGCCCCCGGGCAAGACAGCGCTGGAGGTGCACCGCAATTTCGAACAGGCAATCAAACAAGCGGGCGTGAAGCTGATCACCTCGGTCGATGGCCGCGGCGCCTGGTGGACAACCGGTGAGCACTGGAGTGCCAATTTCACGCGCCTGAAGTTCACCAACCCATGGGCTTCGTATATCAAACCCTTTGAGGGCGAGGGCCTGTACCTCTACGGCAGTTTCATGCGTGGTGGCAGCGAGGTCTCCGTGTCTGTACTCAGCGGCCCGGCTTCCTTGACTGCTCGTGATGTCTACAAGGTGGCTGAGGGCACTGCGTTGTCGGCCGTAGCCATCCAGATCGTGGAGGCCAAGGCCATGGCGACCGGACAGGTCACGGTGGATGCCAAGGCGATGGCGCAAGGCCTGCAGGCGGAAGGCAAGATGGCGCTCTACGGCATCTACTTCGACACCGGAAAGTCGGAGCTCGAACCCGAAAGCAAGGCGCAACTCGACGAGATAGCCAAGCTGCTGCAAGGCAACACGGCGCTGCGCGTGTTCATCGTTGGCCACACCGACAACCAGGGCGCGCTCGATACGAACCTCGCGTTGTCACGTGCGCGGGCGCAGGCCGTGGTCGACGCGCTCGTGAAGACCTACAAGGTCGATGGCAAGCGCCTCGGAGCTGCCGGGTTGGCCGATTACTCGCCCGCGGCCAGCAATGGCGCTGACCCAGGCCGTGCGAAGAATCGGCGCGTCGAGATGGTGTTGCAGTGAATTACCGGACTTTGGTCTCTGTTGCGTTGATAGCCACGCTGTTGGCCGCGGCCTCTTCCAGCCAAACACTTGCTCAGGACGGACGAACCGTCACGCTCGAACCAGGGCTTTGGCGGGGCACGTCGAATTTGTAGCTGGACGGCAAGGAAGTGCTTCGCGCCATCGACGCCGCCGGCGCCCTGGTGACCGCCGAGATCCTGCGGGACGCGCGTGCGCGCATGAGCCCTGCGGAGCAAGCAGATTTCGACCGCAACTACCAGCCGCCGGTGCGCAAGAGCGCTCAACTCGAGATGGAATGCATCACACCTGCAGAGGCGAGCATGTCGCCGCAAGCCGCGTTGCGCACGGCGCTCGATGCCATCCAGCAGCCCCCGTGGACCTGCAGCATCACCAACGCCCGCAGCAGCTCGATGGGACACTCGTTCGACTACCGTTGTCGCACGCCAGCCAATGCGTTTGCCGAAGGCAAGGCCCGCTTCGAGGTGATCGGCGGCCGCAGTTACCGCGCCGAGATCGGGGGCCGTAGCCACGTGGCGGACATGCAGACCGGCAGGCCGCAGGACTCACGCATCGTGCCTGCGCGTGAGCTGACGCTGGGGCTGTGGCAGGCCGAAAACTGCCAGCGCTGAGCATGCGGCTCTGGCTGTGCCTCGCCGGTCAACTTTCAAGGCAACGTCGGCCAGGAAGGCTGGGCAGATGGCGGCGATCGCCAAGCCGGATAGCGTTCATGACCGCTGGGATGGTGCGCGGTCGGCGATTTCAGAGAGGTCCTGACTCCAAGGCCAACGGGTGGGGGCCTGCATTGTTCTGTATCCGGTGTCTCCTCAGGGTGTGCGCCGTGAAAAGGCGGCGCTTTCCAGTGGGTGCAAGCCCCACCCGGCAACCGCTCCAGCCGGAAGTAACCGGAGCAGGCATGGAGGTGACGAAATGTCT
>Ga0335394_10008595_pt1 | contig 11523 bp, 11 predicted proteins | sample MAT03_FD_205741 | JGI IMG/M metagenome (GOLD analysis project Ga0335394, IMG submission 205741) | Freshwater microbial communities from Lake Fryxell liftoff mats and glacier meltwater in Antarctica - MAT-03 (spades assembly) (version 2) ... | reverse complement strand
ATCCATGGTGCGCTTGACCACCAGCCGCCAGCCGCGCAACGACACATCGCGCACATTCAGCAACGGCAGGCCGCCCAACTCGCCAATGCTCATCTGCCCCGCCATCAGTTGGAACATGTCTGGGAAGACTTTCACGCTGATCGTGCTGCGGTCGCACCGGCCAATAATATTGATCATCTCCTCGTCAGTGGCTTCAGGCATCGCCACGATCACCTCGTCAATCATCTCGGCTTCGAGGATGGCCGATATCTCATCGACCGAGCCCAACCAGCGCGCTGCAGGCACCTGATCGGCAATCTCACCTGCTGTGCTGCCGGCAATGCCGACAATGTCATAGCCCAGGCGAGGATTTTGTCCGGCGCGCTCCAACACTGTGTTAGCGGGTGCGCCCGATCCCACCACGAGCAGACGGGTGCGACCGTAGCCGCGAGATTGCAGGCCGCGCTGGATCTGGGCCTGAATGCTCCGCATCAGCAGCACCAGAATAATCGTGATGAGCCAGGCATACAGCACCATGACCCGCGGGTAGTCGAAGCTGCTTTTGAAGGTGAAGGCCGACACGGCTACGCTGGCCAGGGTGCCTATCGAGACGCCGCTGAAAATGGCCTGCATCTCGTCGGTGGTGTAACGCGTGCGGTTGCGGTGATACATCCGCGCAAAGAAGAAGGCAGTGACGATGGATACCACTTGCACGACGAGCAGCGGCAGGAAATCCAAAAAGCGGGCCACGCCCTGGGCCGGCTCGGGCAGAGGAATAATCTTGCGTAACCAGTAGGCCGCGTAGAGGCTGATGACGATGCTAAACACATCGGCTGCCAGCAACGAGAGGACGATGAGAGAGCGGTAGTGTCGATGTAGGAAGCTATGCATGGGCCTGACGGACCGGATACTGGCTTGGGTCGTTGGCGGCAAGCCTGGCTGAACAACGAAATCTTGCATCCCAACAAAAATTATAAGGCGGAGACCTGACACGGCCTTGACGTAACCTAATCAATAACCTGTTGCAGCCTGTTTCTGTGAGAAATCTGCGCGAGTTGGCACCAGCACCGCTCTCCTCAAGACAGGATAGCAGAACGATGTTTTGGTTTACGGCAAAGCGCATCCGTATAGGTGGGAGCCACTTCAAAGTTTGTGGTAAATGCAGAGCAGATTTTGGACAGAATGACAAAATGAACAAAATACACTGATTTTTAGTGCGTCTGATTCTGTAAATTCTGTCATTCTGTCCAAAATCTGTTCAGGTTCTGCCACCCATTTTTAACTACTGATTCTGTCCAAAATCCGAATCCGAGTCATCCCTAGTTCTCGGCCAACGCACGCGCAATGTCGCGGTCGGCATCGCGTTTGGCAATACTCTCGCGCTTGTCGTAGTGCTTCTTGCCCTTGGCCAGTGCGATCTCGACCTTGGCCCGGCCGCGCTTCAGGTAGGCGCGAGTGGCGATGCAGGTGAAACCTTTCTGGTCGATGCCACGATACAAATCATCGATCTCTTTTTTGCGCAACAGCAATTTGCGCTCGCGGCGCTCGCCGGTGCGGGCGGCGCTGCCAGCAAAGCCGGTTGCAAGCGCATAGGCGGGAATGTAGGCGTTCATCAACCAGGCCTCGCCGTTGCGAACCATGACGAAGGCATCGCGCAGATCCAGCTTGCCGGCGCGTATGCTCTTGATCTCGCCGCCATGCAGGGCAATGCCGGCCTCAAAATGTTCAGTGAGTAGGTAGTCGAACGAAGCCCGCCGGTGCGATGCGACGACTTTGATCTCGGTGTCTTCGTTTTTCGTGCGCGCAGGCGCCGATGTCTTGGCCATTGGACCGCGAAGTTTAAATCAATTAAGCGGTGCTGTGGCAGGTTCGGTATTTGCTGAGAATCAGTAGTTAAAAATCCTAGTCAAACACAGCGGCCCAGTCGTCGGAACGGATTTGGACAGAATAATAAAATGAACAAAAGACACTGATTTTTAGTGCGTCTGATTCTGTAAATTCTGTCATTCTGTCCAAAATCCGTTCCGATTCTGCTACCCATTTTTAACTACTGAGAATGGCTGAAATCGATTGGCATTTCGCTGACTCCGTCAAAAAGACTAAAATGTTTCCACTGTGTCTGGCAATCATTCATCAAGTTCCCGCCCGCAAGCCCGCATCATCCGCGCCAGCGAGATTGGCCAATATAAATACTGCGCCAAGGCGTGGTGGCTGGGCAGCGTGATGGGTGTGCCGTCGGCCAACACCCGCGAACTGGCCCAGGGAGACATGACCCATCGCCGCCATGGCCAGGGCGTGTGGCTGGCCGTGGCCCTGCGCTGGCTGGCCATGGGGCTAATTGTGCTTGCGGCAGGTGCGGCGATTGTGGCCCTGCTCACGCGCTGAGCGCTCAAGACCGTGCACGTCAAACGTGTCACGTGCACGTGCACGATCTTCCGCCGAATTCAGCCATAGTTTGTTTGCCTATTCAAAAGATTCGCCTATGCTCACGCTGTCCTGCCTCAGCCGGTAAAATGCCAGTCTCACAATGCGGTTAAAACACATCGTCCTTACCGGCTACAAAACCTTTGCCACCAAAACGCGCTTCGAGTTTGGCGAGGGCATCACCGCCGTCATCGGCCCCAACGGCAGTGGCAAGAGCAATGTGGCCGATGCCATTCGTTGGGCGTTGGGCGAGCAGGCTTTTAGCTTGTTGCGCAGCAAACGCACCGACGACATGATCTTTGCCGGCAGTCCCAAGCGCGCGCGAGCCAGCATGGCCGAGGTGTTGCTGTCGTTCGACAACAGCGATGGCTTCTTCCCGGTGGAATATAGCGAGATTGAGCTGGGACGCCGCGCTTACCGCGACGGCACCAACGAATATCTGCTCAACGGCAGCCGCGTGCGCCTGCGCGAGATTGCCGATTTGCTGGGCAACAGTGGCCTGGCCGAGCGCAACTACACCGTGATTGGGCAGGGTGCCGTTGACACGGCGCTGTCGCAAAAACCAGAGGAGCGCCGCGCATTATTTGAGGAAGCCGCTGGCATCATCTCGTATCGCGACCGGCGCGAAGATGCGTTGCGCAAGCTCGAAGAGACGCGGCACAACCTGGAGCGGGCCAAGGACATTCTCAACGAGATCACGCCACGGCTGGCCCAACTGGAACGCCAGGCCAGCCGCGCCAAACAGTATGAGACGCTGGCGGCTGATTTGCTGTCGCATCTCAAAATCTGGTTTGGGCATCACTACCAGGCTACGCGGATCGCGATCAACACAGCCACCCAGGCTCGCGAGGTGATTGCCAAAGCAGTGGAGGAGGCGCGCCAGAAAGCACAGCAACTGGTGCAAGCGGCCGATGCCGTTCGCGAAGAACAGATGGTGTTGCGCACCAGCCTGACCGTCGTGTTGCCCGAGCGCGAGGAAGCGCGCCGCAAAGGTGAAACGGCGGCACGCGAGCTGGCCGTCATGCGCGAGCGAGCGACGTCGTATCAGGCCCAATTGGCGGCACTGCAGCGTGAAACTGCCCAACGCCAGTCTGTTTTGGAAGAGCTGGCCGTGCGTGGTGCCCATGCTGCCGCGGCGCTATTTGCGGCGCAGGATGCCCAATCCCAACAGCAGCGCGTGCTGGATGCTGCCCAGGCCGCGGCCACCGAACGGCAGACCGAGCGAGCCGAGTTGGACGCCAAGCGCACCGATGCCCAACGTGTCCTCATGCAGATCAACGGCGAGATCACCGCCGCCCAAAATCAGATTAACAGCCTGCAGCAGCGCAAAGCCCAACTGCAAAAACGCATCGACAACGCGGCCCAACGCAACACACAACTCACTGACCAACGTGAGCGTGAGATGGCGCGGTTTGCAGAACTGGACCAGCGGATTGCCGAGGACGTGTCGCGGGCTGAGGGGTTGGAAGCCGGCCATCACGCGGCGACCCAGCATCTGGAGGCGGCTCGCACGGCGCACTCGCTGGCGCAGGCGGCATTGGCTGCGGCCGAGGCCGAAGAAAAGCTCACCAGCCGGATGAACCTGTTCGCCGAGATGCGCGCACAGAAGATCAGTGGCGACCTGGCCGAACTGGCTCTCAAAGCGAAATTACCCGGCGTGCGCGGCACACTCGGCGCGCTGTTGCAGGTGCGCGAGGAAGACCAGAAGGCGGTGGCGATGGCGTTGGGCGAGTACATGAACGCGTTGATCATCGACGCGCCGGATAGCGTGGTGCGCACGCGGGGTTGGCTGGCCACCCTGGCTTCGGGCAGCAGCGGCCGATTACGCATTGTGCCGCTGGATGGGCTGCGTGTCGTGGATGAAGCGCGCGCCAATCAAGATCGTGTGCTGGCTGATCAGGCACGGCAAAATGGTGCACGGCCGGTGTTGAATATCATCACCGCCCCAGACTGGCTGCGGCCGGTGCTACAGATGATTGCCGGCCGAACCTATATTTGCCGCGATCTGGATGTGGCGCGTGAATTGGCTTTGCAATTGCCAGAGGGCTGTTTGTGCGTGACGCGTGACGGCGAAGCCGCATTGTCCAGCGGCGCACTTCAACTGGTGTCGGGCATTCGCAGTCCGCGTGTGCTGGGCAGGATTGAGCCTGATCAACCTGCTGACGCACCGACTGAAGAACCAGAGGTGCCGGCGTTATTGACGGCGGAGGAAGTGGCTGCACGCCGGCAGAGCGCGACTCAGCAGCGAGATTCCGCTGCGCGCGAACTGGACCAGGCCCGGCGCGGTTTGGAAGATGCCACCCGACAGCGAGACACCTTCACCCGCGAGAGCACGCAGCGCCGCAATGGGCGCAATCAGGCCGAGCAAAACGTGGCGCGACTGGAAGAAAATCTGGCGGTGTTTGCCGGCGAGATCGAGCAGATTGAGCAGGAGATTGCGCAGTTGGATGAACAGGCGCAACAGCTTCACAGTGCCGGTGAGCAACAACAGACGCATCGAACCGTGGCTGCTCAACGGGTGCAAACGCTTGAGGATGCCTTGAAAACGTTGTTGGCTGGCGGCTGGCTAGGCGCGCTGAATGCGGCACATGCGACGCTAGCCAGCGCGGCCGAAGCGGTGCGCAATGCCGAGGCCAGCAAGCGCGAACGGCTGGCGGGCTATGCCAACGCGGTGAAGCGCCGGCAAAGCGACGAGGCGCAATTGGCGGAGTTGGCCGAGCAACGTGATGCGGCCGAGCGACAGCTTCATGTGCTGGAGACACTGGCAACCGAGTCTGCGGCATCGATTCAGGAAGTCGATGCGCGGTTGAAGCCGATTCAGGCCGAGATGGCAGCGATTGAGCAGCGGGTGACTGAGGCCGATGACCGGCAGCGCGCGACCGAGCGACAGGTGCTGGAACTGGAGTCGAAGGCCAACCATGCCGCGCTGGAACTGGAGCGGCACCAGAATGAGTTGGAGACGTTGCGCGAGCGGGCGATCGATGCGTTCATGGACGACAAGCCGCAGGAGATTGATAGCACGGAGATCGACCCCAATGCTGCGCTGGTCGGCGAGCAAATGACCTTCGATGCGCGCGATCGAGCATTGACATTGCTGGAATCGCTGGAGCCGATTGAGACGCTGCCAGAAGGCACCTCGGAGCGCATTCAACAGTTGCGCAATCAGATTAAACGCTTGGGCGCGATCAACTTTGAAGCACAGACGGAATACGACGCGCTGAACGAACGCGCGACCTTTATCACCGAGCAGGCCAATGATTTGGAGCAGGCGTCGCTGTCTTTGCAACAGGTGATTGCCGAGTTGAACGAGGTGATGAAGGCGACGTTTAAGCAGACGTTTGATGCGATTGCCACGCACTTCCAGACTACGTTTAGGGTGCTGTTCGGCGGCGGACAAGCCAAGCTGACGCTGACCAATGCCGATGATATTGATGCAACCGGCATCGAGATTCAGGCCCAACCGCCGGGCAAGCGGCCGCAAACATTGGCGCTGCTATCGGGCGGCGAGCGCAGCCTGACGGCCACGGCCTTGATGTTCGCGATTCTGCGGGTGAAGCCGACGCCGTTTTGTGTGCTGGACGAAGTGGATGCCGCGCTGGACGAGAGCAACGTCGGCCGCATGCGCCTGATGATCGAGAGCCTGGCCGATCAAACCCAGTTCATCATCATCACGCATAACCGTGGCACCGTGGAATCGGCCAATACCATCTATGGCATCACCATGGCCGCCGATGGGGCCAGCCAAGTGTTGAGCCTGCGACTGGATCAGGTGAGCGACGAAACGATCGGGGCCAGCACGGCTGCTGCTCCTGTTGCTGATGCACCCACCGTGCGCAGTGGTGCGGGTTGGACGCCGCCGCAATGAAGGTTAGCTGCTGGTGAGTGGCGGCTGGCTGCTAGCGGCCAGCCGCTATTCGCCAGCAGCCCATTACAGGAACGATATGACAGAAGACACGGATGGACGTTTCATTCTCGCGGGCGATTTGAAGTTTGAGGCGTTGGACTGGGGCCGCATCGTGTGGCTGAATCCGCCGGCGGCCACGGGTAGCAAAAGCGTGATGATGGCGTTGGTGGAATTGCAGCCGGGCAAGGGCCATGATTTTCACTATCACCCTGGCCAGGAGGAAGTGATTCACGTGCTGGAAGGCACCGTGGAGCAGTGGCTGGCCGAGGAGAAGCGCGTGCTCAAACCAGGTGACTCTATTTTTATTGCGGCCGATGTGGTGCATGCTTCGTTCAATGTGGCGGCGCAGGGTGCGGCGCAAGGTTTGGCGAAATTGCTGGTGGTGGTGGGGCCGTGCGTGGGCGAGGCCGGCTACGGCGCGGTGGATGTGAGTGGTGAAGCGCCGTGGAATACGTTGCGGTGAATGGGTAAAGACGATTCAGTGGAACGTCTCTACGCTGGGACGCGTGTTCTTCTTACCGGCTTGGTCTTGCCAATCTCTTCACGAACCACGCGCCGAACCACCTCTTCCAATGATTGGGTCTCTTGCTCGCGGATATATCGTTTCAACGCGACATTGATCATGGTTTGATAGTTTCCGCCACCTTGCGCATTCGCTTGTGCCCGAAACCAGTCGATGATCTCGTCATCCAAACGGATCGTGATTCGCGTTTTGCCTTTTGGCATGGCGACTACCGCGCCGCGTTTACCGGTGCTGAAATCGTATTCTGCTTTCATCACTTGCTCTCATAGGTGACACGTTCCTGCCCTGTGGATTTTCGTGCCGAGATAAAGCGAATGTCGTCATCTCGGTAGGTATAGACCACCACAAGCACGCGCCCAAATGCATCCATTCCCATCGTAATAAATCGTTCTTCCTCGGGATGTGTATCGGCCATTGTCAAGGCAGATTCATCCTCAAGCACGGCAACAGCATCGGCAAAGTCGATGCCGTGTTTACGCTTGTTGCTTTTTGCCTTATTTTCATCCCATTGAAAGGGCATGTGCACATTGTATGCACACTCAAGGCTTTTGCAAATCTAAAAGTTATTCTGCCAATGCCTGATCCAGATCGGCCACCAAATCATCGATGTGCTCCAACCCCACGGAGACGCGAATAAGGCTCTGCGGCGTCAATGTGTCCGGCCCCTCAATGCTGGCGCGGTGTTCGATGAGGCTTTCGACGCCGCCGAGGCTGGTGGCGCGGGTGAACAGGCGCACGCCGGCGGTGACGGCCAGCGCAGCTGCTTTGTCGGCCACCTCAAACGACAACATCGCGCCGAAGCCGCTCATTTGTGACTTGGCAATCTCGTGGCCGGGATGGCTGGTCAGGCCGGGGTAATACACGCGTTTCACTTTGGGATGCTGGGCCAGAAATTGGGCCAACTGGCCCGCGCTCGCACTTTGAGCGCGCACGCGATAGGGCAGGGTCGGCATACTGCGCAGGATCAACCAGCAATCGAACGGGCTGGGCACACCGCCAATTAGAGACTGAATTTTGCGAAGTTGTGCGGCCATATCACCGTTGGTTTTGAGCACGATTGCGCCACCCAGCACATCACTGTGGCCGCCGAAATATTTGGTGGTTGAGTGCCAGACGATATCGCAGCCCAGTTCTAATGGCCGCTGCAAAATCGGCGTGGCCCAGGTGTTGTCGCACGCGCACACGGCATTGTGGCTGTGGGCTAAATCGCTGATGCGGCGCAGGTCGGCAATTTTGAGGGCCGGGTTGCTGGGCGTCTCGCACCAGACCAGCCGCGTGTTGGGCTGGATGGCGCGCTCGACGGCGGTGATGTCGGTCATGTCCACGTGGCTGATTTGCAAGCCCCAGCGCGTAAAAATATCCCGCGTGACAAAGCGCACGTTGCTGTAGAGATCATCCGGCAAAATGACATGGTCGCCGGGGTTCATGGCCTGCAACAGGGCGCTGGCCGCGGCCATGCCCGAGGCAAATGCCAACCCTACCTGGCCGCCCTCCAGTGTGGCAATGGCGCGTTCAAGGCTGTTGCGATTGGGGTTTGAAGAGCGCGTGTAGATGAAGGCGTCGTCGGGCAGAGTGCCATCGGCGGGCCGCTCGAAGGTGGTGGCCAGGGTGATGGAGGGGGTGACTGCGCCGGTGGCGGGTTCGATCTCGCGGCCGAGGTGCACGGCGAGGGTTTCGATTTTCGTCATTGGGGTGCTATCTCAGCGGTCCGGTTTCAACACAAGCCGAATTTGGAATTGCTGGTCTTGCTCATAGACGTACAACCTCTTTCAAAATTCGTTTGCCGATATTGGGTTTCAACCCATCTTCCATCACCAAATCAATCTCAAGTCCAGTTAATTCGCTCAGTCGATCTTCAAGACGAATAAATTTAGTCAGTGACGGCAGCTCATTAAAGTTCACCAAAACATCGAGATCACTATCCGTATGTTGCTGACCGCGCACATAGGAGCCGAAAAGCCCCAATGACTTCACGCTGAACTGTTCTTGCAATTCAGGTAAATGACTTTGCAGAATTTCTGCGTAGTAGTTGAGACCTTGGTTCATGGCAAATAGAGTATATGAGCTTGCGAGCTGTGCTATGGATTGATGACTTTTTCTGTTGTCTGAATAAACTGCATTAATGCAGCTCATCACACCACATCGTGTAGGTCAGAATTTTTGCAGTTACAGTGCCTCCATAGCCCCGTTTACCGCTTGGAAACTTATTTTGCTCATATTTGCCGGTAAATGTGGCCTCATTAGGAGCATCAATGCAGCCACCCTCATAAACAGTTAAAGTAATATGGCTCTCCCAACTTTGGCGGGAAATCATGGTTTTTGTAGGGGCAAAGCAGCGGGCTCATCGCAGATCAAACCCATACATGAGCCCGCTGCTTTGCCCCTACACTGCGATTCCCGTTTAATTCGGGAGAGCCAGTAATATCTGCCCCCTGATTCACTACGAATGCTGTCGGATGATCACATCCTTCACTCAGTAATGAAATGCGTTCTTTAGGCAATGCAAATTTTGTAGAAATGTCCTCAACGGTCTGGGGAAAGTTAGCGAGTAGCCAATCACATCGAGAAAGAGGTTGGGAAGTTACAGAATTCTCTGGATTACTAGATGTATTGCCCGATGTAATTAATGGTGTTTTTTGAGAACTGGCAATTGAAGTTAGTTGTTGTTCAAGCTTATTTCTTTCTTCTTGTATAGCTTGTTGTGTGGCTTGTGCATTCAGCGCCTCAACATTGCTCCCTGCTATCACTGTCGCTTGTAGCTCTGATTGTTTATTCGCTAAAGCCACTTGTGTTTGTTGTATTGCAATTGTCCCTGAGTCATTAGGCTCAGATTTAGGGTTATTGGTGCCTGCAATGTAGGCTGCAATAATTACACCGATAGCCCCAATGATTGCTGCAAAGATGGTTCCGCTGTTTGTTTGTCCTTTATGCATTGAACTTGTTGCCTCCTGCTTTGTGTACTGTTGATGTTTCACCCAGACAAATTTAGTAACATGCTGACTTGTCGCCTCCCTGCATTATGCAGTTTTCCTGCGAGTGTCCAAATTAAGGTCATGTGCTGACATCCGCTAGCCAAAGTTTGAAGTGCATATGTTGCGAACAATGTACATTGAGATCGGCCAGCCGATCTTAGTATCAGTCGAGCCACGTCACAGGGATTCCTCGTTGCGTCGCAGACGCCGCACTCGGAATGACGCGCGGGGGTTTGAGCCGCATCATCATTACTGGAAAAACAAAACAGCCTCGGCGATCCACTAAATCGCCGAGGCTGTTTGCGCGCTAGCTTTGCAGCGTCGCGTTAACCGTGATGTTCGGCACCGCGGCCAATGCCTTGCTGATGGGGCATTGCTCTTTGGCCACTTTCACCAGCTCATCAAACTTGGCCTGGTCGATGTTCGGCACCACGGCCACCGTGGTCAGCTCGATGCCGGTGACGGTGGGGCCGTCGCCCAGGGTCACTTTGGCGTCGGTGCTGACACTGGTCGGCGGTGTGCCATTGGCCGTCAGTTTGGCCGACAGGAACATGCTGAAGCAGCCGGCATGAGCCGCGCCGATCAGTTCTTCGGGGTTCGTGCCCTTGCCATCAGCGAAGCGCGAGGCCCAGGTGAACGGGCCGCTGAGTGCGCCGCTGCCCACGCTCATGTTGCCGCTGCCTTCTTTCAGTGTGCCTTTCCATTCTGCTTTTGCAGTTGCAGTTGACATATGTGTTTGCTCCTTAAATCATTGGCTTGAATAAGATGCGCAAATTCTAACTGACGTGGCCGGCCATTCGATGCGTTCTGAGTTCACGGTTGCGGTCGCTGCTGCGGTTGCCGCTGCGAGTGTTATAAGAGCACATGCAAACATCGACTCCAGTTCCATCGACAAGCCGGCTCGTGCGATTTCTAAAAGCCGTCTTGCGTTTCCCCCTCACCCGCATCGTGCTGGCCTTTGTGATCATCGGCATCGTGTCGGGGGTAGTGAGCTGGGTGCTGGCAAGGGTGAATGTGGCCGATGCGTTGGCCCCGTTGCCGGTGGCCGTCGGCATCCTCGCCGCGCTGGCAGGTTATGCGTTGTTTGTGCGGTTGATCGAGCGCCGGCCCGTCTCCGAGCTGTCGCTGCGGCACAGCGGCGAATTGCTCACCGGCACGCTCTTTGGAACGGTGTTGTTCAGCCTGGTGGTGGCCGTGCTGTGGGCCGTGGGCTCGTATCAGGTGCTCGGCAGCAACCCGTGGCAGGTCATGCTCTCGGCACTGTGGATTGGGCTGGTGCCAGGCTTCATCGAGGAGATCATCTTTCGCGGCGTGCTGTATCGCATCCTCGAAGAGAGCCTCGGCACCTGGATTTCGCTCATCATCACCTCGCTGTTCTTTGGCTTTGCCCATGCAGCCAACCCCGGCGCAACACCATTCAGCTCGATTGCAATTGCGCTGGAGGCTGGCACGATGCTGGGCATGGCCTACACGGCGACACGTCGTCTATGGCTGCCCATCGGCATTCACTTCGCCTGGAACTTTGTTCAGGGCGGCGTGTTTGGCATCAAAGTGTCTGGCCTCGATGTCACTGGCTGGCTCATCTCGCGGCTGGTTGGGCCAGAGTTGATCTCGGGCGGCAACTTTGGGGCCGAGGCGTCGGTGGTCGCGCTGACGCTGTGCTTGCTGGCCTTTGCGTTGCTCACGGCTCTCGCGGTTCGGCGTGGACACATTGTGAAGCC
>Ga0335394_10008594_pt1 | contig 11525 bp, 9 predicted proteins | sample MAT03_FD_205741 | JGI IMG/M metagenome (GOLD analysis project Ga0335394, IMG submission 205741) | Freshwater microbial communities from Lake Fryxell liftoff mats and glacier meltwater in Antarctica - MAT-03 (spades assembly) (version 2) ... | reverse complement strand
GTCTGGCATGCGGTAGAGCATTTGAAGCAGGTGCTGGAAACCGCCGAGTGGCAAAAGCCTGAATTCAACCGTAAACACGCGGTGACCTGAAAACATGGCCCCCACGGTCGCCCACTTCGTGCGCTCCCTGCCCCCCGCGGGGGCCGCTGCGCCTGCGGCCCGGCAAAGCCGGTTCCGCGGCCCCTGCCTGGCTCAATCCCAGGGTCTTTCCTTTCCCGTTGGAGAACCGCCATGAACGCACAGCGACCAGCCGATATTGTCGCCGACGAAAAAGCCAAACTCGACTTCAGCCGCGACATGAGTTACAGCGACTACCTGCAGCTCGACGCCATCCTGGGGGCACAAAAACCGCTGTCACCCGCGCATGACGAGCTGCTGTTCATCGTCCAGCACCAGACCAGCGAACTCTGGATGAAGCTGATGCTCCATGAGCTGCGTGCAGCGATTGCGAATGTGGCGAGCGACGAACTCGGCGACGCCTTCAAAAAGCTGGCGCGTGTGAGCCGCATCATGGAGCAACTGGTACATGCCTGGGACGTGCTGGCCACGATGACGCCGCCCGAATACAGCGCCATACGGCCCTACCTGTCCAACTCCAGCGGCTTCCAGAGCGCGCAATACCGCTGCATCGAGTTCGCACTCGGCAACAAGAATGCCGCCATGCTCAAGCCCCACGCACACCGCCCCGATCTGCTGGCCCAGGTGCAGGCGGCGTACGAGGCACCCTCGCTGTACGACGAAGCCCTGCGCCTGCTGGCCCGCCGCAGCCTGGCCGTACCTGCCAGCCACACCCAACGCGACTGGACCCAGGGTTATGTCGAAAGCGATGCGGTCGAACAAGCGTGGCTGGTGGTCTACCGTGATCCCAAACAGTACTTTGACCTGTACCAGCTCGGCGAAGAACTCACCGATCTGGAAGACGCCTTCCGGCTCTGGCGCTTCCGCCACGTCACCACGGTAGAGCGCGTGATCGGTTTCAAGCGCGGCACGGGTGGCACCGGTGGTGTGAGTTATCTGCGCAAGATGCTGGATGTGGTGTTGTTTCCGGAGATCTGGAAGCTGCGGACGGATTTGTAACATAAACAGGCCTCTAGCCCGCTATCTATGGGCGTAAGCAGCTACTGAATTTATAGCGACTGTACGTGTCCCGCAGTAGGGTCGACCAACAGGTTTGACATCCCGCATCACGCTGCGCCTGAGGGTTGTTTTGGACAGTAGGATGAACTCCCCACTCCCACCCCTAGCCCCTGCCCTCGCCCCGCTGGGCGATGGAGGGGGACTTCATTTGGCCGCGTGTGCTGCCAGTGCGTGCAATCATGACGGCCTGGTGGACTTGCCTTGACGCGCTTCGCGCGTCAAGGCTCCCCGTATCCGTATCCCCCACCCGTCGGGCTGGGCCGAGGAGCGCAGGCAAAAGCGGATCAGGGCGAGCGATTGTCTGAGCGAAGCGAGTTCGAGCTCGACCCCGCTTTTACCGAGCACCGCAGGTTGCCCGTAGCGAAGCGGAGGGACCCAGACCATCGGGTCGCCTTTTTCTTTGCTTACTTTCTTTTTGGCGACGCAAAAAGAAAGTGAGTTGCTGCCGGGCAACCCCCGGCTTGCGGGCGCACCACAAAAGCCAAAACACGGCCAGTAGTCAGCACGCATGGATCCCGGATCAAGTCCGGGATGACAAGCCTGCTGAGTAGGCGGCCACATGCGCTATTAATTCAATAGCTGTTCACGCCCGTCGAATAAGGGCCAGCAGCACATTTCACCAATGAACTCGCGCGATCAAGCCGTCAGCCAACCAGAAACGTCCGGGAATTTACAAGAAAAGAGGCTGTAGCCCTTGTCCCACGGGCGCAAGCAGCTTTGAATTCGATAGCGCCTCAAGGGCCGCCGTAAAGCCAGGGCACATCCAGCAGCCGCTCCCCGAGCAGCTTGAGCGACGCATCGCGCCCCACGCGCATCAAACCGTCCGCATGAAAAATCTCCCCGTTACGGATGGCGCGCGCCTGCACCCGTGCATTGCGTTGCCAGCGGTTCAGCGCGTAGCGGTTGAGCATGGTCGGCACGTCCAGCGCGGGGTCCAGCGCCTGCGCCAGCACCCGGCCGAGTTCGGCGGCGTCTTCGATGGCCATGCCCGCGCCCTGAGCCAGATAGGGGCGCATCGGGTGCGCCGCGTCACCGAGCAGCGCCACGCGGCCCAGCGCGTGCTGGTACGCGCCCTGCATCGGCGGGCGGTCGCACAGCGCCCAGATCCGCCACGCAGGAACGGCCCGCACCAGGTCTTGCAGCGGCGCGCAGCTGCCGGCCAGCGCAGCGTGCAGGCCCGCACCGTCGGTGCCTTGGTCCCAGTTATCCAGATCGCCTTCCGTATTGCCTTCCACAATGCCGACCACATTGAGTGACTTGCCGCCGCAGACCGGGTACTGCACCACATGCAGCTTCGGTCCCAGCCAGGCCGTGACCTGGCTGGAGCGCAGGGTTTCGGGCAGGTCGGCCTGCGGCAGCAGCGCGCGGTGGGCTATATGACCGGTGGCGCGCGGCGGCCCATCGCCCAGCAGCCACTGGCGCACCGGGCTCCACAAGCCGTCGGCGCCCACCAGCACGTCCGCCTCCACCGGCGGGTCGTCTCCGCTTTGCACACCCACAGCATCTGCGTTCTGGCTGAAGCCGTCCAGGCCATGGTTGAGCTTGAAGATGACACCGGCCTGCCGGGCCGCGGCAAGCAGCAGGCCATGCAGGTCGGCGCGGTGCACCGTGGCATAGGGCGCGCCGTAACGCTGCGCCATGACATCCCCTAGCCGCAATACGCCCAGGGTTTTGCCAGTGACGGCGCTGCGCACTTCAAGCCGATCCGGAAAAGCAGCCACATCGGCCAGCGCATCGGCCAGGCCCCAGCCATGCAGCACCTTGACCACATTCGGGCCAAGCTGGATGCCGGCACCGACCTCGCTGAAGGCTGGCGCGCGCTCGTACAGGCGCACGTCCCAGCCCGCCCGCGCGCCGGCCAGCGCAGCCGCCAGCCCGCCAATACCGCCGCCGGCAATCAGGGCCTGCTGGGTCATGTCAGGCTTGAGCCGATGCTGTCACCCCGGACTTGATCCGGGGTCCATGGATGCCGGATCAATTTCGGCATGACAGCGATGGAGCGGTGCGCTTGCAGAGCTTTCTTCACGCTCAAGCCAACAACTGCCTGAGCACAAAAGGCAGAATGCCACCGTGTTGGTAGTAGTCGACCTCGATCGGGGTGTCGATGCGCAGGATGACTTCGATCTCCTCACGCGAGCCGTCTTCACGCGTGATCACCAGCCGGGCCCGGCTTTGCGGCCTGAGGGCGGGGTCCGGCAACACATCGACCACCTCCCTGCCGGTCAGCCTGAGGGACTGCCATGATTCGCCGGGCAGAAACTGCAGGGGCAACACGCCCATGCCGACCAGGTTGCTGCGGTGGATGCGCTCGAAGCTGCGCGCCACCACCGCCTTGATGCCCAGCAGCTGCGTGCCCTTGGCGGCCCAGTCGCGCGACGAGCCGGTGCCGTATTCCTCGCCGGCAAAAATCACCGTGGGCGTGCCCTGCTGCATGTACTGCATGGCGGCGTCGTAGATGGCCATCTTTTCAGCGCCGGGCTGGAACAGCGTGACGCCGCCCTCCTCGCGCGAGCCGTCGGGGTCGGCCGGGATCATCAGGTTCTTGATGCGTACATTGGCAAAGGTGCCGCGCATCATCACCTCGTGGTTGCCACGGCGTGCGCCGTAACTGTTGAAGTCGGCTTTTTGCACGCCGTGCGCCAGCAGCCACTGGCCCGCCGGCGAACTGGACTTGATGGAGCCGGCCGGTGAGATGTGATCGGTGGTGATGGAGTCGCCGAACAGCGCCATGATGCGTGCCCCTTTCACGGATACAGCATCATTTTGGCCTGCAGCCCCCGACTGACGGGCGTCAGCAGCTACTATTTCCATAGCAAAATCGCTGAAAAAAGGTGGCTCGGCAATGTAGGTGCTTTTGGGCCAGGTGTAAGTGTTGCCTTTCACGCCCTTGATGTTTTCCCAGAGTTTGCCAGGCTCGCTCTTGACCTTGGCGTAGTTCTCGCGGAAGGCCTTGCCGTTCATCGCGAACTTCATGAGTTGGTAGATCTCGTCACTGGTCGGCCAGATGTCACCGAGGTAAACGTCTCTCAACTTCCCATCTTTGCCCTTGCCTTTACCCACCGGCTCGCTCATCAGGTCGCGCAGCACGGTGCCGGCAATCGCATAAGCCACCACCAGCGGCGGACTGGCCAGAAAGTTGGCCTTCAAGTTGGGGTGGATGCGTGCCTCGAAGTTGCGGTTGCCCGACAGCACGGCGGCGCAGACCAGGTCGCTTTGATTGATGGCTTCGTTGATCTCGGGCGTCAGGTCACCGGAATTGCCGATGCAGGTGGTGCAGCCATAACCGGCCACCGCAAAACCGAGTTTTTCGAGGTAGGGCAGCAACCCCGTGTTGGTCAGGTATTCGGTGACGATGCGCGAGCCCGGCGCCAGCGAGGTCTTGATGTGCGGCTGCACTTTCAGCCCGGCTTCCACGGCTTTTTTGGCGAGCAGGCCAGCGGCCAGCAACACTCCGGGGTTCGAGGTGTTGGTGCAGCTGGTGATCGCCGCGATCAGCACATCGCCGTTGCCGATACTGACGCCTGCGGTTTTGGACACTGGCGTGGCATGTTCTGCATGGGCGCCCACAGCCGAGGCCAGGGTCGGGCGGCTGCCTTCCATCTCGGCCACCATGCGCGGCGCGCCCACCGGGGTGGGCACCGATGCGGGCAGCGCATCAGAGCCGCGGTCGTCGGTATGGCGCAGCAAATGCCGGGTGGCCAGCACGCTGGCTGGCTGGTTAAAACCGTTCTCGGCAATCGGTTTGCTGAACAGCGATGCGAACTGGCTGGCCACCTGGCCCAGTTCGATGCGGTCCTGCGGCCGCTTGGGGCCGGCCAGGCTGGGCGTGACATCACCCAGATCCAGCCTGACCACCTGTGAAAAATCGATCTGACCGGGCAGCGACACGCCGAACAGGCCCTGGGCGCGGAAATAGGCTTCAAAGGCTTCGATCTCGGCCCTGGTGCGGCCGGTGCCGGTGAAGTAATCGATGGTTTTCTCATCGACCGGGAAAAAGCCCAAGGTTGCACCGTATTCGGGCGCCATGTTGGCAATCGTCGCCCGGTCCGGCAGGGCCAGCGTGCGTGTGCCTTCACCAAAAAACTCAACGAACTTGCCGACCACTTTTTCCTTGCGTAAAACTTCTGTCACGCGCAGCACCAGATCGGTCGCGGTAACGCCCTCGCGCAGGCGGCCAGTCAGCTCAAAGCCGACCACGTCGGGGGTCAACATGTACACCGGCTGGCCCAGCATGGCGGCCTCGGCTTCAATGCCGCCCACTCCCCAGCCGACCACACCAATGCCGTTGATCATGGTGGTGTGGCTGTCGGTGCCGACCAGCGTGTCGGGGTAATACACGCCGTCGGCACGCCTGTGCACACCACGGGCCAAATACTCCAGGTTGACCTGGTGCACGATGCCAAAGCCGGGCGGCACCACGCCGAAGGTGTCAAAGGCCTGCATGCCCCACTTCATGAACTGGTAGCGCTCGTTGTTGCGCTGGAACTCCAGCTTCATGTTCAGGTCCAGCGAGTTTTTCTTGCCGTAATAGTCCACCATGATGGAGTGGTCGACCACCAGGTCCACCGGCACCAGCGGCTCGATGCGCTTGGGATCTTTGCCGAGCCTGACGGCCACGGCGCGCATCGCGGCCAGGTCAGCCAGCAGCGGCACGCCGGTGAAGTCCTGCAGCACCACGCGCGAGACGACAAACGGGATTTCCTCGGTGCGGTCGGCGTTGGGGAACCAGTTGGCCAGTTGCCGCACATGTTCAGCGCTGACTTTTTTGCCGTCGCAGTTGCGCAGCACCGATTCAAGCACGATGCGCATGGACACCGGCAGGCGCGAGACTTTGGGAAACTGTTTGGCCAGGGCCGGCAGGGAGTGGAACTTGCCGGTTTTGCCCGAGGCCGTGGTGAAGGTTTTGAGTGTGCTGGCGAACTCGTGGGCCATGGTTAGCTCCTGGTTGGTGGTTTGACACTATAGCCATCGTACTGCCGCTGCAAGTCGCCGGCATGAGGCCATGCCAACCGCCCTGCGCGCGCCTCAGGAACTTCGCAGCAGCGAAGGCGGGCGTCAGCCGCCGGGATCCGGCAGATACCGCACGCTCAGCACGCCATCAATCGCTCGCAGATGGTCCAGCACCGCATCATCCACCGGGCTTTCAACATCGACCAGGGTGTAGGCCATGTCGCCGCGTGATTTGTTGACCATGTTGTGGATGTTCAGGCCGGCCTGCGCCATCGCGGTGGAAATCTGGCCCAGCATGTTGGGCACATTGGCGTTGGCAATCGCCACGCGGTAGGCCGACTCGCGCGCCATGGTCACGGCGGGAAAGTTGACTGCGTTGACGACGTTGCCGTGCTCCAGGTAGTCGCGCAATTGCTCGGCCACCATGATGGCGCAATTTTCCTCGGCCTCGCGGGTGGAGGCGCCCAGGTGCGGCAGCGCAATCACGCCCGGATGGTGGTTCAGTGCCGGCGACGGGAAGTCGCAAACATAAGCGCGCAGCTGCTTGGCGTCCAGCGCCGCCAGCACGGCGCTTTCGCTCACCACGCCTTCGCGCGAAAAGTTGAGCAGCACCGCGCCCGGCCGCATCAGCGCGAGGTTGTCGGCATGGACCATGTCGCGCGTGGCGGCCACCAGCGGCACATGCAGGGTCACGAAATCGGCGTTTTTCAGCACCTCCGCCACGCTGGCCGCCTTTCTGACCTGGGCCGGCAGGCTCCAGGCGGCATCGACGGTGATGTCGGGGTCGTAGCCGAGCACGTTCATGCCCAGCTTGATGGCTGCATCGGCTACCAGACAGCCTACCTTGCCCAGGCCCACAATGCCCAGCGTATGACCCGCCAGTTCGAAACCGGCGAAGTTTTTCTTGCCTTCTTCGACCGCCTTGTCCATGTCGGCCATGGCAGGGTCCAGCCCGCCGACAAAACGCAGCGCCGGGGCGATGTTGCGTGCGGCCAGCAGCATGCCGGTGAGCACCAGCTCCTTGACGGCGTTGGCATTGGCGCCCGGCGCATTGAAGACCGGCACGCCGCGTGCGCTCATGGCCGCGACCGGAATGTTGTTGGTGCCGGCGCCGGCGCGCGCGATGGCCTGCACGCTGTCGGCCACCTTCAGGCCATGCATGTCGGCAGATCGAACCAGCACGGCGTCTGGCCGGGCGATGTTCTTGCCGGTGCTGTACTGCCCTGTCGGCAGGCGCTTGAGGCCATGGGCGGAAATCTGGTTGAGAAGCAGAATCTCGAAGCGCCGGGCCGGGACGCCCGGCTCAGCCATGGCTGGCCTCAAACTCTTTCATGTAAGCCGCCAGCGCCTGCACGCCTTCGAGGGACATAGCGTTGTAGATTGAGGCACGCATGCCGCCCACCGATCGGTGGCCCTTGAGCTGCAACATGCCGCGCGCCTGCGCACCCTTGAGGAAAGCCTCGTCCAACGACTCGTCCTTGAGCTTGAAAGGCACGTTCATCAGCGAGCGGTCTTCGCGCGCAATCGGGTTGCTGTAAAACGAAGTGGCATCAAGGTAGTCGTACAGCAGCGCCGCCTTGGCCCGGTTGTGCGCTTCCATGGCTTTCAGGCCCCCCAGCGCCTTGATGTGTTTGAACACCAGGCCGGCGATGTAGATTGCATAAGTCGGCGGCGTGTTGTACATCGAGTCGTTGTCGGCCTGTTGCTTGTAGTCAAAAACAAAGGGCGTGTGCTGGATCGCCTGGCCGATCAAATCATCGCGGACGATCACCACGGTCAGACCTGAGGGGCCGATGTTTTTCTGGGCACCGGCGTAAATCAGGCCGTAGCGGCTCACATCGACAGGGCGCGACAGGATGTTGGACGACATGTCGGCCACCAGCGGCACCGCGCCGGTGTCGGGCGTCCAGTGGTATTCGACGCCGCCTATGGTTTCGTTCGAGCAGATGTGTACATAGGCGGCGTCGGGGTCGAGCTTCCAGGTGTCGAACTTCGGCACGCTGGTGAAGCCGTTGGCCTCTGAGGTGGCGGCGACATTGACCTTGCAATAGTTTTTTGCCTCCTTGATGGTTTTTTTCATCCACTCGCCGGTGTTGACAAAGTCCGCACCGGCGTGGCCGCGCAGCAGATTCATAGGCACGACGGCGTTTTGCCCCAGCCCGCCACCCTGCAAAAACAGCACCTTGTAATTGGCCGGAATCGCCAGCAGCTCCCGCAGGTCGGCTTCGGCCTGGGCGTGGATGGCGATGAACTCCTTGCCGCGATGGCTCATTTCCATCACCGACATGCCGGAACCGTTCCAGTCAAGCATTTCGGCGGCTGCCTGACGGAGCACGGGTTCAGGAAGGGTGGCCGGTCCGGCACTGAAGTTCAAGGCGCGTGTCATGAAGAAGACTTTCCAGGAGAGATGATGAGAAACGGTCCGGCACCCAGCAAGGGGCCAGACCGCAAAGCATACAAGAAAGTCCCGTGGCGGGGCCCTGCCCCTGGCCGGACCCTCCCGGCCTTACCAGCCGGGTTGCGCCGTTGCCTTGCGCAGGCCCACCCACTGCATTTCGGCCAGCAGGCCCACAGCCACAGCCTGCACGGCAATAAACACCTGGCCCGCCAGGGTGGGCGTCACAAAATCGCCGAGCAGCAAGGCCAGGCAACCCGCCACCCAGAGCAGGTTGGCGCCTATCAGCACCCACACCAGGCTGGTAGGCACAAACTGCCGGGTAGCAACAAAGCTGATGCCCGCAACGTAGCCCAATATCGCCCAGCCAGAAGCCACCAGCAACGTTTCAGGCAGCCCGAGCAGGCTGGCCAGCAAACCGGTCAGCAGCAGTTGAAGCGCACCTGTGGCCGCACCGGTGGCGGCATCCAGCCAAAGAACGCGGCGCAGAAACTCGGGCGAAGACGTCAGGCAAGAGAAGGCAGCAACGGCAGACATGAAAAACTCCTTGGGTAAATAGGGGTTGAGAGATAGGGGACAGTGGCCTGGTTCGGTTGCCGCAGTCGACTGTCCATCGCTGCGGTCATGGCGCCATGATTCCCGCCGGGATGCCGCGCGTCGATTACCTCTCAGGTCATGGCGGCTGCGCCGACCTGCCTTACGATGGCGCCATGACTGCGAGCCTTCACCCCCCCACACGGCCCCACCGATCCACCCCGTTGCCCGTTGGCGAGCACCTGCGCCACTGGCGCCAGCACCGGCGTCTGAGCCAGCTGGATCTGGCCAGCGCAGCCGACGTTTCGACCCGGCATCTGAGCTTTGTGGAAACCGGTCGCGCCGTGCCGAGCCGCGAGATGGTGCTGCGCCTGTCCGAGCGTCTGGCCATCCCGCTGCGCGAGCGCAACACGCTGCTGGTCGCGGCCGGTTACGCACCCATGTACCGCGAGCGGACGCTCGACGACCCGGCGCTGGCTTCTGCCCGGCAGGCGGTGGAGCTGATTCTCAAAAGCCACGAGCCCTTCCCTGCGCTGGCCATTGACCGGCACTGGAGTCTGGTGGCGGCCAACCGCATGGTGCCGCACCTGCTGGCCGGCGCGGACCCCGAGTTGCTACAGGGGCCCATCAATGTGCTGCGCCTGAGCCTGCACCCACGCGGCCTGGCCAGCAAGATCGTCAACCTCGTGCAGTGGCGCAATCACCTGTTCGAACGGCTGCGCCAGCAAATCGCCGCTACTGCCGACCCGGTGCTGGCCGAGCTGCTGGCCGAGTTGCAGGCCTATCCCCTGCCAGAAGGCGCAGACGAGACGCACCTTGGGGGCGAACAGCTGGGCGTGGTCATGCCCTTCCAGTTCCGCACCGACCAAGGCGTGCTGAGTTTCATCAGCACCGTCACGATTTTTGGCACACCGGTGGACGTGACCCTGCAGGAGCTGGCCATGGAGACCTTTTTCCCGGCGGACGACTTCACCGCGCAGGCGCTGCGCGCGCTGAGCACACAGCGCTGAACCTGCAAGCGTGCCTGATTGCTATTAAATAAATAGCTGCTTACGCCCGTCGAATATGGGCTGATGGCATATTTCATGCTGAAGCTGCGGGTGAGCGGTCGAGCCAGGCAACCAGCGCTTGTCGGTACTGGCTGACAGGCAGCGGGGCCAACCTCTGATGAAGCGCGTCTGCGCGAACGCCTAGATTCAAGGGCTGACCATTCATCAACGGAGATCCCCTCATGACAAGCACCAGCCCCCGCCAAGACCACGAGACCCTTTGGGACCTGATCAAAGACATCAAATTCGGCATGCTGACGCACCGCCATGGCGACGGCAGCCTGCAGAGCCACCCGCTGACCACGCAAAACCAGTCCATCGACGAAAACTCGACGCTTTACTTTTTTATCTCGAAGAAAGGTGAAATGGCCTCAAGTCTGGGCCACGACGCCAACGTCAACGTCGCTTACGCTGACACCAGCGATGACAACTACGTCTCCATCGCCGGCAAGGCCACCCTGTCCGACGACCAGGCCACCAAGGAGCGCTTGTTCAACACGTTCGCTAAAGCCTGGTTTCCCGGCGGTGTCAACGACCCGGACCTGCAACTGGTGGAAGTGAAGATCACGCACGCCGAATACTGGAACGCCAAGGACAGCAAGGTCACGCAATTGTTCAAGATGGCCAAATCCGCCGTGACCGGCGAGCGCCCGAAAGAAATGAGCGAACACAAAGAAGTTCGCGTGTCCTGACCCGTAATCCGGTAAGAAAAGCCGGCATGCCGTTCATCTGGCTCAACAAGGCGACCGACCCGGCAGAGCCGGACGACCTGCGCATCGGCACACACGCCGTGCGCTACGTCGAAGCCTCCCGGCCCGACCTGGTTGGCCAGACCACCATCCACATGCTGGGCCAAGGTTCGGCGGTCAATGCCGTGACCGAATCCATCGGCACGGTGGTCAGCGAGCTGGGCGGCCTGGTGGCCGCCAAGCGCCACTACCTCGCGCCGCCGCCCGACGGCGGCGCCAGCACGGTCTACATCTCGTCGGCCAATGTCAGCTACCTCCGCCCCAACCTGCCGACGACACCCGAGTTCTGGTACGTCACCTTTGTCGACGGGTCGGAAATACGCATCGTCGATCCCTTGCCTGAAGGGTTGTAGCGCAGCTGATCGGGGGCCACACGGGGGCCTCGCGGTCAGACGTATGTGGCAGATAGATGTATGTGATAAACTGCATACCCCGCATACATCCATCTATAGAGATTGCAATGAATACCCCTTCCGACATGAAGCGGACCCAGATCTACCTTCACGCCACGCAACAAAGCGCTTTGGCCGAGATGGCGCGCTCATTGCGCAGTACCAGCAGCGCCCTGATCCGGCAATCTATTGATGAGTTCATGAAGGCGCACAAACCCGCCGACCAGCGCGCCCGGCGCATGCTGGCAGCAGGCAGCTGGTCAGATAACCCTGATGTGCTTGACTTGGCCGAGCTGCGGCGTGAGGAGCGCCAGTTTTG
>Ga0335394_10008593_pt1 | contig 11526 bp, 7 predicted proteins | sample MAT03_FD_205741 | JGI IMG/M metagenome (GOLD analysis project Ga0335394, IMG submission 205741) | Freshwater microbial communities from Lake Fryxell liftoff mats and glacier meltwater in Antarctica - MAT-03 (spades assembly) (version 2) ... | reverse complement strand
GATGATCGAGAAGTTGCGGATGCGGTCCATGCGAGTCCCTGAGTATGCCGAGCCGGAACCCTCTACGGCTTCCAGCGCTTTTCAGCGGCAGAGAGCGGGGTCCGGCTTGCCGTTGAGTTCGTAGACCACGGTCGGCTCCTCGCGCAGGACCTGCCGGACCGCGGGATCATCGGCGATCCAGTCCACCTCCCGGGGAAAGTCGCGTTTCGGACTGGGTCGGTCGAGGGTCACCACCAGGTACCTGTAGTCCCCGTCGGCGACCGCCTGTCGGAACTCTTCGCAGGTCTCCGGCTTGACGAACCCGGCGTGTGCCCGGTGGATACCGATGAACTGGACCCGGTTGTCGAGAAAACGGCCGAAAAGCGGGTACTGGCGGGTTGCGTTGCCGGCAATCGCTTCGTCCTCGACGCCTTGGGCCCAGGCGAAAGCCGCCCCAAGACCAGCGGTCGTGAAGTCGGGGCTGGCGTAACGGTTCTCGAAGTAGGACTTCTGAACCACCTGGCCGGCCAGCACGGCCAGGACCAGCACCGAAGCGCCGATCGCCACCTTGGGCACGAAGCCCGTCATGCCGTGACGGTAGAGCGCCCGGCCGGCCACCATCAGCAGGAAAGCGGCGCCGCCCACGAGCACGCCGCCGAGAACCTGCGCGAAGCTCCAGTCCCCACTGAACGAGATCGTAAACGGGGCGAGCAGGGCGATTGCCGCCATCGCCAGCCAGCGGAAATTGCCGCCGCGGGTGCCGACCGCACTTCCCAGCAGGGCCATCGAAACAGCCAGCGCCGGGGCCAGGTACCTGAGGCCGGAAACGAAACCGTTCGGTTCCCCGGCCGGTCCGGAAGCCGAAGTCGGTGCGACCAGCCAGGCGAGGACCAGCGCGATACCGACCGCGGCGCCGATTCGCCTTGCCGGACCGGAATCCCGGCCGAGGCAGAGCACGAACGCGGCCACCGACAGGGCCAGCAGGATCAGCCAGCCGTCCCCGAAACCGTCCGCCAGGCCCGGCAGGAACCAGTCTCCGATGACGCTGGTGTCGGTCAGGTATCCCCAGACCGACCCGGCATCACGGCCACCGACGTCCTGGTCGGGGCCAGGCAGGCCGAGCGGACCGACCTGGTTGATCCAGGGCAGCGGGTTGCCGCTATGAACCAGGTTCCTCAGGTACCAGTAGCCACCGCCGACCAGCAGGCCGCCGGCCACCACTGCGGAGGCCCTGCGCCTGAGCGGTGCTTCGCAGAGGACCAGCGCACCGATGCCGATCGCGAATGCCGCCGGGATGAAGTTGACCTTCGTCCCGGCCGCGAGCCCGGCGGCGACGGCGACCACGAGCGCCGGACCGATCGTGAGCCGGCGACCTCCGGCAGCCGCGTTGATGAGTACTGCCAATGCGGCAAGAACGAAGAAGGTGCCGACGATGTCGTTGCGGGCCTCGCCGGCCTGGTCCGCCATGGCCGCTGATGCGAGCACTATCGCTACACCCGCCATCGATACCGGGGCACCCCCGTAGGGTCGGCCTACGCACCAGGCGGCGAGAAGGCAGCCGCCGAACCAGAACGTATTGATCAGCGGCGAGAGCAGGTCATTGCCGTAGGCGAGCACACCGAACGAATGGACCAGCTCCGAGTTCTGCGGGTAGAACCAGCTGAGGAATTGAGGCGCGAGGTACTGGAGCGAAAAGGTGTCTGCGCTCTGGGCGAATCCGGCGGCGAAAGGCCCGTGGTACCAGGTGGAGTCGAAGCCGGTCATTCCGGTTCCGTACTTGATACGAATCCCGACCGAGAAGGCGCCGAAGGCCAGCGCGGCGATCGCGAACGCGGCCCAGGTCAGCAGCCGTCCGGCGGGAACGTGAACGAGCCCCCCCTCCCGCTCCGGCCCCTCGCCGGTCGTCGTATCCAGCTTGCCCCGCCAATGCCAGGAGGCCGCCGCGACCAGGGCGAGCAGCAGCAGGAAGGACCAGCCATGGAGCAACCCGAAGGTGCCGAGGGCCAGACCGGCGGTGATCGCGACCGCCACCGCGATGACCAGCAACGCGACCCAGAACGCTGGTCCTGACCAGCCCGGTAACAGGCGGCGACCGAAGAGGACGGCGGGTACCGCGATCAGCGCCACACCCAGCAGCAGGCCGGCGGTGCCGGCCAGGTAAGCGAGAAAGCTCACGATGAACGTCGCCTGACGAGGGCCATGATCTGGTCCAGTTCCGGAACCTTCAGCAACTGGCAGGTGGCCACGTACGAGATCCCGCCGAGGCCGAGGGCGACCGTGATCGAGATGATCTGGCCGAAGATCTCCCTGCCAACCAGGTGGTCGACGATGTCCCAGACCTCGTATGAAACCAGGGCCAGGACGGCTGACCCGATCAGGATTCGTACGGTCGACGCGATGAAAGCCGTGGCTTCAATGCCGCCGATTTTCGGTCTCAGGATCACAACCTGGGCGACCACCGAGATCGTGGTCGCAATGCCGGTCGCAGCGACGATCCCGGCCACGCCGAAAGGTTTGTAGAGGAAGAGCGACGCGACCGCCGTGACCGCGAGGTTGACCCCTGCGATTGCGGTCGGTATCCACGGCTGCTGCAGACCGAAGAAGGTGCGGCTAAGCAGCAGGAACATGCCGTTGGTCGGCAGCGAGAAAGCGAACCAGAAGAGCGCGGTGGCGACCACCTGGGTCTGGGCGGGGCCGAACTCGCCGCGTTCGAACACGATCCGGATCATCGGCTCCGAGAGCACCAGGATGGCGGCGGTTGCCGGCAGCAACACGAAGACGATCTGGCGCATGCCTTTGCCGAGCGTCTTTCTCAGGTTGTCGTAGTCGCCACGGGTGGCGAAACGGGCCAGGGTCGGGAACAGCACAGTGGCGATCGCCACCGAGAAGATGCCCTGTGGCAGCTGGTAGATACGGAAAGCCTTGTCGATCGCGGCCGGGGCTTCGTCGCTGACGAGGCTGCCGAAGAAGCTGTTGATCAGCAGGTTGAAGTTGATCAGGCCGAGGCTGAGGGTCACCGGGATCATCAACAACAGGACCCGGCGCACGTTGGGGTCCTTGAAATCGACCTTGAAAGTAAATTTGAACGGTGTGTTTCGCAGGTCCCAGGTCGGGATCAGGAGCTGGACCAGGGTACCGGCAACCACACCGATCGCGTAGGCGTAGATCTGTTTTTCTTCGGGGAAGAGCGGCACCGTGGCGATGACCACAGCGATGATCGTGATGTTCCAGAAGAGCGGGGATATCGCAAAGGCACCGAAACGGTCGTAGCTGTTGAGGATGCCGACTACGACACCAGTCACACCGAGCAGGATCAGGATCGGGAACATGATCTGCGAAAGCACGATCATCAGGCTCTCGGTCTCTCCCGTGAACCCGGGCGCAAAGACCGGCATGACCCAGCCGGCGAAGAGGATGAAGAAGGCGGTGATCGCGCCAAGGACCATGGTCACGAGCAAAAGCAGGGTCGAAGCCATGCGGAACGCCTCGCGGAACTTGCCTTTCTCGATCTGCTCGGTGAAGATCGGCACGAAAGCGGGCTGAAGGGCGGCGTCGGCGAAAAGGGCCCGGATCAGGTTCGGCACCTGGAAAGCGACGGTGAAAGCCGACATCGGACCGGAAATACCGAAGTAGCTGGCCGCAACGACCTCACGGGCGAGTCCGGCAACCCTGGAAGCGGCGGTCGCGATCGAGAAGAAGGCGGTCGAGCGGGCCAGCCGGCCAGGACCCTTTGCCGCCGGTTTCGCTTTCTCTGCCGCCTCAATGTCTGGCCCTGGCGTTCCTTCGAAATCCGGCGCCGTTTCGTGGATCGCCGCTTCCGTGATCGCGGTGCCGATCAGGGTTGAGCTGACTCCTCCTTCGGCGCCGATATCGCCTTTTGAGAGCCAGAACTCGGGGGCCGGTTCAGCCAAACCGAACTTCTCTTCGACCTGTTCGGCACGCTCGTGAACCTCGCTCACGGCCCGCTCCGCGGCAGCCGCAGCCCGCTCGAATGCATCGAGTCCCGGGTCCTGAGTCGGCTTCTTATGGGGGTCGCGTGGCGTTTCCAAGGTCGCTATCGGTATAGTCGGCGACCGCTTGTGAGGGGATCCTCCCCAACAGCGAGCAGACAAAAGATCATGGCCAACATAGCCTCACAGAAAAAACGAATCCTTCGCACCGAGCGTGAGCGCGTCGAAAACCGACGTCTCACCAGCGCGATCAAGACTTACTTCCATCGCCTTGAAACGGCGGTAGGGGAAGGCAATGCCGATTCCGTGGAAACCGAGCATCGTGCTCTGGTTTCCAAAATCGACAAAGCCGTCCAGCGTGGCGCCATCCACCGCCGCAACGGCGCCCGCAAGAAGTCCCGCGCAGCCCGCGTCGCCACTGGCGCCGTCGAACTCGACGCGTAGGACAACTTTCACCAGCCTTTGATGAAGCCGGCTCAGCCGGCTTCATCTGTTGCAGCGATCAGAGCCAGGTCCAGAGCGAGCTCATCCGGGTATTCCGCCCCGCCCCTCGTCCAGATCTCGAGGTCGGCCATGGCGATGGTGGCAGTCCGCAGGTCCTCAATCGAAGCACCGCGAAGATGACTGGGTAAGCCGCGGCCCGAGGCGATCGATTTCGTCGCCCGGCGAATGGTGAACGCGGTCGGCGGAACGGTGCCTCCAGCAGTTGCTCCCCTGCTCATCATTTTGTCCGCGATCCCGAAGGCTCGAACCCGGTCGCCTTGAATGAGTGCGTCCCCGAGCACGAACGGCCCCACGTCGCTCGTGTCCGCCACCATCTCCTCCAGATCCTCGATCTCGACTCGGCCGTTCTGCCCGGCCCAGAGCGCCAGCCGATCCAGTTCGTTGCCGAGTCGGGTCAGATTGGTTCCGAGGTGGCCGATCAGGAACCGGGCGGCCTCGGAGGTAAGTTCGAAGTTCTTTCTCGAGGCAAGGCCTACCAGGTGCGCGGGCAACTGGTGCGGCGACGGAGCTTCATATGTGAGCACCTCCCCGCCGGTCTTTCTCACTGCCGCCTCGATTCCTTCAGGAAGCTTTCCTCTGCAGACCAGAACGACCGTGGTGTCAGGGGGTGCATTGAGCACGGCTTCATTGACCCTTTCCGCCTGTCGTTTGCCCCATTTTTCGATCCGGTCGGCCAGCAGGTACCTTCGCGACGGGATCAGCGACATCGCCGAGATCGCTTCGACCAGTGCGTCGGCATCGGGGCTGCCCCGGTTCTCGGCCGGTTCGAAAACTTCGAGTGAAGCGGTACCACCTTCGTCTTCGGCCCGGCGCCGGAGCCGGGAGCGCGCTTCGTCGATCTTGGCCACGTCGGTGCCATGGATCAGGTAAGCCGGTTTCATCTGGTCAGCCACCCCACCATTCTCTCCTCTCGGGCGGCGGTGAGGGGCGTTGGCATTGGACGCAGGCCGCAACTACCCGCGATCGTGGCTCATGGCCCGGTTTCGAGCCACCAGCCATGGCCGTCGGTTACAACCGAGATCGTACCTCTGAGGTCGGTCCGCTCGACCGGGACCCCGGCTTCCGCCAGGGCCGCCGTGGTCTGCTGCGTCGGGTGGCCGTATTGGTTGCCGGCCCCGGACGAGTTGATCGCCAGGGTCGGCTCCGCGGCGTCGAGCAGCGCCGGCAGTCCGGCGTCGTCGCTGCCATGGTGGGCGACCTTGAGCACGTCGACCGGCTCGAAACCGGCCGGAACCGCTTCCGCCTCACCATCCCCGGTAAGCAGCATGCTGAAGCGGTCGACTTCGAGGCGGACGGTCACCGACCTCGTATTCGGGTCCTCCGGTGGCACCATGCCGGCGTATCTGGGTGGCGGCCAGAGAACTTCCAGGCGGGCCGATCCGATCCGCAGGAGGTCCCCTTCCGCCAGCCGGCCGGTTTCAGCACCCGATCCGGCAGCAAGGCTGAGCAGGTCACGCGGCACGCCGTCGAACAGGAAACGGCCCACCGGAAACGTTTCCAGAACCTCGTACAGTCCGCCGGAGTGATCGAGGTCCGCATGGGTGAGGATCACCGCCGAGAGCTGTTCGACCCCGGCCGAATCCAGGGCTCCCTGGATGTCGCCCCCGGGTGGGCCACCGTCGATCAGGACCGGGTCCTCACCGTCAGGGCGGATCAGGATCGCATCGCCCTGCCCGATGTCAAGCACCTCGATCCGGGTACCACCGGCCGGAGGAGATGCCAGTTCGCGGCGCTGCCCGTCGATGAGCGACGGCAGCAGAAGCATGAACAGGGACAGCAGGAGCAGGGAGGCCAGTGCGATTCGCCTCGAACGTCGGATCACTTCCGGTGGCCGGTCGTGGCCGATCGATTCCGGGGTCACCAGATGCAAGGCGGCGGTGCAGACCATGCCGATCACGACGTAAGCGGCGGCCACCTTCGCGGGACCACCCGCCGGCACCTCCAGCTCTGCCCAGGACGGCTGCCCGAGCCAGTTCGCCACCTGCGCGATGTAGGCCAGCAGAATGGAATTCAGCAGGTTGAAAGGCACCGCCAGAACCGGCGAAAGCTGGCCGAAACCTGCCGAAAGCATGCCGAGCCACATCGCCGGGGCCACGGCCGGCAGTGCCAACAGGTTCGCGGCCAGTGAGGTGAGTGATATGCGTTCGAAATGGAAGGCCATCAGAGGTGCAGTCGCCAGGGTCGCGGCCGCGGTCACTGCGACCCCGGCGACCAGGCCGGAACGCCAGCCACCAGAGCCGGTCAGGACCGTAAGCCGGGCCTGTAGGGGCGCCGCGAGCAGGAAGATGCCGATCACCGCCGCGAAGCTCAACTGCCAGCCGATGTCAGTCGTCGCACGCGGGTCGATGCCGAGGGTGACCACCACGGCGAGGGTGATCGCGTAAACCCTTGAAGATGGCCGGGATGCGGCCACCGCGGCCAGCCCGGCGAGGCCCATCACTGCCGCTCTCTGGATCGAGGGACCTGCACCGGCCAACGGCACGTAGAGCACGATCAGGGCGGCGATCACGAGTATCCGCCCCCGGGGACCGACTCCGGCAAGGGCAAGGAAGGGGATCGCCAGCAGGCCGAGCAGTACGACGTTCTGGCCGGACACTGCGAGCAGGTGGGCCAGCCCGGATGCCTGGAAATCTCTTTTGGTTGTGTCGTCGATGCCTTCGTCCTGTCCGAGCACGAAGCCTCGCGCCAGGGCTGCCTCCCGCTCGGGCATCTGCCGGCCGAGCGCGTCCTCTGCCCGCTGCCGGAGCGAGTCGACGAAACCGGTGACACCTCTCCGGCGCTGGCCGGTCTGCTGGATCCTGTCGGTAAGCAAGACGGTCCGGATGCCGTCGCGCTCGAGTTCGTCCCGGAACCAGTCGGGCGGTGGACGTGCTGTGCCGGACGCCCGGATGCCGCTACCGGCGGGCAGCGGGCCGGTCCGGGAACTGGTCTGAACGAGCAGTCGGCCCCGGGTCGTCTCGACCGGAACCCGAGTGACGCCACGGGAACTGCGAATGGGCGCTGTCGTGAAACCCTCGACGACGATCTCGCTGCCCATTGCAGCGGCCGTCGCCCCGGCGTCGATTGCCGCCAGCCGTTCACCGCCGGCGATCGAACCGGCGATCAGTGCCGAGATGAAGATCAGGGCCATCCCGGTGGTGCTGGCCCGGCCGCGTTCGAGAACGAGCAGAATTACCAGTAGGAGTGCCACCGCTGCCTGGAGCAGTCCGCCCGGAGGCGACCAGGTGGTCGCTGCAGCCAATCCGGTGCCGAGTCCGGCCAGCAAGGCCAGCCGCCATCCGCCTCTTCTCAGAGCACGAGCCACCCTGTCCCCGGGTCAGGGAGAGAGTCCTGAACGCAATGCCTCCATCGTCACCGGACCGATGCCGCTGACCTGGTCGAGTTCGTCGATCGACCCGAGGCCTCCCTGGGAATCGCGGAACTCGATGATCGCCGCTGCAGTCACGGGCCCGATGCCGTCGATCTGCTCGAGCTGCTCCATGGTCGCGGACCCCAGGCTTATCGGGGCATCAGCTATCGGCGCCGAAGCCGGCCCGGATCCTCCGGCTACCGCAATGGCCGATGCAGCCGGACCACCGGTCGCCAGCGGCACAACCACCTGCTGCCCGTCGGCCAGTTCGGCCGCCCGGTTGATCGCTCCCGGCAAGGCGCGAGGCAGGGCTCCGCCGGCCCGCCGGATCGCATCGATGACTCTCGTACCCTGAGCAAACTCATAGACGCCGGGGCGCCGAACTCCACCAGAGACATCGACCACGAGCTTCGACCGGTCACGGCTGACCGAAATCCCCGCGCCCGTTCCAGTTCCCGCCGAGGTTCCCGTTGCACCGCCACCAGTGAGGGCACCTCCGGCCGGTTCGTATCCTTTCGAACTGCCGGAACCACCACGCAGAGAATTGAAACCGACCAGGGCCAGTACCGCGGCGATGACCACGTAAACGATGATCTGGGTGCGTCCGGTTTCGAACATGACCGGAGCTTCGCCCGGCCGGGCTCAAAGGTGTTTCGTCAAGTGCAAATCAAGCGTCAAGCGGGCTTGACGACGATGTTCACGAGCTTGCCGGGGACCACGATTTCCTTGATGACCTCGGAACCCTCGAGGTGCCTGACCACGTTCTCGGCGGCCCGGGCCTGCTCAAGGATCTCTTCTTTGCCGGTACCTTCGGCGACTTCGATCCGGTCCCTCACTTTGCCGTTCACCTGAACCACGATCGTCACGGTGTCCGACTTCAGCATCTCGGGGTCGGCTTCGGGCCAGCTCGTCTCCCAGACCCGGTCGCCGGTCATCATTTCGTAGACCTCGGCCCCGAGGTGAGGCGCGAACGGCTGGATCAAAGAAGCCGCGGTCGCCGTGGCGAAGGCCAGGCAGGTCCGGCCGTCCTCGTCACCAATCAATGCGTCCTTGGTCCGGTAGATCTCGTTGACCAGTTCCATTACGGCGGCGACCACGGTGTTGAACTGGAAGCCGCGGCTGAAGTCCCGGGTGGCCTTGTCGATCGCCCAGTGGGATTTGGCGAGCAGGGCACGTCGGTCTCCGTCGCCTGCCTCCGGCTGCCCGGATCCGGCCGAACCGCCCGCCGCGGCGATCTCTTCTCCGGCTCGCCAGAGGCGCGAAAGGAAACGGTGGACTCCCTCCACCCCTTCATCGGTCCAGTCACCACCACGCTCGGGTGGTCCCATGAAACAGACGTAGGTGCGGGCAGCATCGGCACCGTGGCGAGCCACATATTCGGAGGGGCTGACCGTATTGCCCTTCGACTTCGACATCTTGGCACCGTCGCGGGTGATCATGCCCTGCGTGAACAGGTTGGCGAAAGGCTCGGCTACGCCGATGTGGCCCATGTCATGAAGTGCTTTGGCGAAGAAACGGGCGTAAAGCAGGTGGAGAATCGCGTGCTCGACCCCGCCGATGTACTGGTCGACCGCCATCCAGTGGTCTGCCACATCGCGTGAAAAAGGCTTTTCGCTGTTGTGCGGGTCGAGGTACCGGAGGAAGTACCAGGACGAATCGACGAAGGTGTCCATCGTGTCGGTTTCGCGCTTCGCGGCGGCACCGCAGGCGGGACAGCTGGTGTTGACCCAGTCCTCGGCGGCCGCCAGGGGGCTCTTGCCTTTGGGCGCGTACTCCTCGATCTCCGGCAGCTCGACCGGAAGCTGGTCCTCCGGGACCGGGACCATGCCGCAGTCGTCGCAGTAGACGATCGGGATCGGAGCACCCCAGTACCGCTGGCGGGAGAGCAGCCAGTCACGCAGGCGGTAGTTGATCGACCTGTCGCCGCGGCCCTCTTCCGCCAGCCAGGCGACGATCTGGTCATACGCATCACGGTTGCCGATCCCGTCGAAACGTCCCGAGTTGACCATCGGTCCGTCTCCCGTGTACGGCAGTTCGCCATCGTCCTCGGAGTCGGACGGGGACTCGATCACCCGTTTCACCGGCAGGTCGAAAGCTTGAGCGAAAGCGAAGTCCCGGGCGTCGTGGCCGGGCACCGCCATCACGGCACCGGTGCCGTAATCCATCAGCACGTAATCGGCGACGAACATCGGGATCTCTTCGCCATTCACCGGGTTGATCACTGTGCGGCCGAGTGGCACGCCGGTCTTCGGGCGGCCTTCATCGCCGCGCTCCTGCAGCGACTCGCGGGCGACTGAATTGACGTACTCACGAACCGGCTCCTCGGCGTCAGTTCCGGCGACCAGTCCTTCGAGTTCGGGGTGCTCCGGGGCGATCACGAAGAAGGTTGCGCCGAACAGGGTGTCGGGCCGGGTAGTGAAAACGGGGAAGTCGATGCCTGCGTCTTCGGACCGGAAGGTGACCTGCGCCCCTTCGGACCGACCGATCCAGTTCTTCTGCATGGTGATGACATGCTCGGGCCAGGATTCGAGCTTGTCGAAGTCATCGAGCAGCTGCTGGGCGTAGGCGGTGGTCCTGAAGAACCACTGCCGCAGGTTGCGGGTCTCGACCTCGGTGCCGCATCGTTCGCAGCGGCCGTCGATGACCTGCTCGTTGGCGAGCACGGTCGCATCCTTCGGGCACCACTGGACCGGTGCCTGAGTCCTGTATGCCAGACCCTCCTTGAACATCTGCAGAAAGATCCACTGGGTCCAGCGGTAGTACTCGGGTGTGTGGGTGGCCAGCGTCCTCGACCAGTCGATCGAGATACCCCATTCGATGAACTGCTGGTTGAAAGATGCGATCGACTTCTCGGTTGCGACCCGGGGTGCGACACCGGTCTTGATCGCGTTGTTCTCGGCCGGCAGGCCGAAAGAGTCGTAACCCATCGGGTGGATCACTTCAAACCCGTTGCGGCGGCGGAAGTGGGCGATCGCGTCGCCCACCGAGTAACACTTCAGGTGGCCTACATGGGGCTCCCCCGACGGATACGGCAGCATCTCCAGCACATAAGCCTTTGGCTTTTCCGGGTCGAATCCGTCCTCGCCCGGGTTCGGTACCTGCCAGGTGCCTTCATCGGCCCAGACGCGCTGCCATTTTTCCTCGACCGAGCGAGGTTCGTACCGTGCCATCGTCGCGGAGTCTATGAAGACGCGTGACTACTCTGCGGGACGCCACTGCCGGACGTCCGGCAGTGGGCTGAGGCCGGGCTCCACCCGATCGCGCACCGCCTCGAAGTCGGGCGGCAGGGAAAGTCGCTCGCCGAGGTGGTCGAGTTCTTCGTCGGTGGTGAAGCCGGGGCCGATCGTCGCCAGTTCGAAGAGCACGCCGCCGGGCTCGCGGAAATAGACGGCCCTGAAGTAGAAGCGGTCAATCACCGGTGTCGCATAAAGCCCTGACGATGCGGCCTTTTCCCGCCATTCTTCGTGCTGATCGACCGGCGATGCCCAGGCGATGTGATGGACGGTGCCGGCTCCGGGAATGCCACGGTCTTCCGGAGGTGTGTCCAGGTGGTATGTGCCCGAGCGTTTCTCACCCCCGCGTTTCCAGGTGCCGTCGCCTTCGTCGGTGAAACCGAGCGTGTCCTTCAGCACCTCTTCGCTGAAGGCCTGGTTGCCGGAGTACGCCCGGACCCCCTGGAACCCCTGAATCGCGAACTCGGCCGGGATCTCACGGTGCTCCGGTACCAGGGCCTCTTCGTCCCCG
>Ga0335394_10008592_pt1 | contig 11526 bp, 7 predicted proteins | sample MAT03_FD_205741 | JGI IMG/M metagenome (GOLD analysis project Ga0335394, IMG submission 205741) | Freshwater microbial communities from Lake Fryxell liftoff mats and glacier meltwater in Antarctica - MAT-03 (spades assembly) (version 2) ... | reverse complement strand
GCGCAGCGGGAACCGCCGCACCGACGGCCAGACGGACGAAGATGACCACGCCGGCCACGACCTGGATGCGCTCGACGCTCGCCCGCAAGCCGCAGAACTGGTCGCTGCACGCCAGCTCGGCCCCGCCGCAAGTGCTGTACACGCTCAGGATCGTGTCAACGTTTGGCCCGTCGCACGTGCTGATCCGCGCATTGCCGGTAAAGAGCGGTGTGTAGCGCATCCACACGTCCGCCCGCTGCGTGCCGGCACACGAGGCCGGCGATTGATTCACGTACGCTCCGCACATCTCAAACGAGAACGGGCCGGGGCCCGTGGTTTGGCGAGCGGTCTCGCACGTGTCAAACCCGGTCTGAGGCACGGCCGAGACAAACCGCGGCGAGGTCGCAATGCTGCCGCAGGCATTGCTGATCACCACCTCGTACACGCCTGCATCGGCAGGGTTCGCGTTGATCACGCGGAGCTGACTGGGCGCGCCCACGGCGTCGATGGTGTACATCGATGCGACGCCGTTGGCGTCGACATTGCCCGTCGGCCCGGGGACGATCGCAGCGCCGTTCTTGCGGAACCCATATGTAAACGGCTGCGTGCCCAGCGCCCGCGCGTTGATGATGATCGTTCGCGCGCACATCGAAACGCTCGTCGTGCTCGACACCGGAAGATCGATCGGCGGGGAGCACCCGAGGCCGCCGGGAGTGCTGCCAAAGCCCGCCATCACCTCGGCCGAAACACCCGCGAGTGCAACCCGAGGGCCCGTCGGCAACGCCCACGCCGACCAACCGGCGAGCGTAAACACAAACTGGAACGCGAGCCTCCTCAAGGACTACCTCCGAAATCATCTGCGCCCGGACCAGCTCCATGGTACAAAACAAAAAAGGTCGGGCCGTCATCTCGAACGGCCCGACCAGACGAAGACTTGAGCTTAGCTGGCTCAAAGAGCAAGCATCGCTCCACCACCACCCGATAACCCTCTGTCAAGGGCACCCACCGAAGAACGCGCCGATGTAGTCGGCCAAATCATCCGGATCGGTGATGCCATCGTTGCTGAAATCCGCACGCGGGCACGGCGGCTGCGCAAAGAAGCACGAGATGTAATCACTCAGATCGTCGGGATCGAGGTTGCCGTCGCCGTTGAAATCGGCCGGGCACGGACGCGTGAACCCGCGCACCAACACCACTTGACTGAAACCTCCGAACGTCGAGAACAGGAAGTCGCCAGTCACGGGGTCAATATTCGCGCCCTCGGCGCCGGTCAGCCCGCTGATGAACTCGCGCCGCGTTTCAACGAGCGGGTCGCCGTTGCCGTCAAGCTCATAGGCCACAACCTTGCCGGCGGCGTACTCAGAGAGAAGCATCGACGGTGCACCAAACTGCGGCGAGTTCACGGGCGGATACGTGAATCCTTCCGGACCGCCCTGCAGGCGAGGGATCGCCACCTGCGTCACGTTAGTGATGCTGTAGGTTCCAAGCCCGTCGGGCGCGATCGAGACATCGTTCCACTGACCACCGATGTAGGTGCAGAGCTTCATTCGACCCGCGCCCGGAAAGCCCACCGGCACGAAGTTGAGACTCGAATGCGAACTCTCTACGCCGAACGGTGCGAGGAGATCGACCCGGTCGGTCGCCACGCTCCCGGGACGAAGCTGGCCGAGTTCGTTCACCGGCCAGCGCGCCAGAAAAAGCACATTGCCCGGTCCATACGCGACCCCGCCATCGTTGTACTGCGCAGCAGCAAAGTACGTCGCCTCGCCGTTGAAGCCCGTGATATGACCTTCCGCATCACGCACCAAGCCAACGGTGTAGAGCGCCCCGTTCGCGCCGTTCGCCGCGCCGCCGATGATGAGCTTCGAAGGGTCGTCGATCTTGACCACCAGTCCGCCGTAGTTGAGTGGCAGCCCTGGCACCGAACCAAGATTCACGACCGAGTACGACGTGTCAAATGGGGCAACAAGCGTCTGAGCCTCGGCCGCCAGCGGCCAAGCCGAGAGCAACAAGATGGCCAGCGTGGACTTCATGGGTGCGCTCCGGGAATCACTTGAGTATGACCCGCCGAACCCGGTTCTGCAAGCAAAATACCCGCGATTGCCCTGAGTTAGCCGCGTTGCGCGCCACTTCATCCACCCACCATTGACCACCGCACCAGTGTCAAACGGAGAGTTCTTAGGAGAACGACGCTTACCCGCGCAGCGTTCGTTGACCGCCCGCGCCACCCGCTCACCACCTCAGCAGCCGCTGAAGAAAGCTCCGATAAAATCCGCCAGATCATCAGGATCAGTGTTCCCATCAGCGTTAAAGTCGCTCCCCGCTCCCGCGGGCGCCGCAAAATACGCCCCGATGTAGTCCGCCAGGTCATCCGGATCGAGCGTGCCATCACCGTTGAAGTCCGCCGGGCAGGTCGGGAGCGCCGTCCTACCCAGCCGCACGTTGTCGAAGTCAACCTCGATGCCCGGCGCGGGCGGTGGCGGCACGATGTTCAGATTGATTACCCTCACCGCCAGTTGCTGCCCCAACCGCGCGTGCGCGGTGCCCACATCAAGTGTCACGATACTCGTGCGGAACTCACCCTCAGCAATCACGGCCGCCAGCGTGTTGAAGTCCTCCGCGATCGCCACACCGCCCGCCAGCAACTGCACGGCGTATCCGGGGAACCCGTCGAGATTGAAGAAGAAGTTAAATGGCGGGGCGCCCACGCCCGAAGCGATGTTCCCCACCTCCACCCTCAACTCGTACCGCGAGTTCGCCAATAGCGCCGCCGCCAGCGGCTGCACGAGCCCGGCCGGCGTCGTGCCGCGGTCGCCTTCCAGATACACCAGCGCCACGTTCGATCCATCGGGCGCGCCAGCCGGGAAGTAAGTCCCACCCGTCGGGTTCAGCACGCCCAGGGCATCGCGGTTCTGATCGATGATGTTCCCCGGGTCGAATCGTTGCCACCCCGTCGGGATCAACACCGGAAACGAGTTGGGGGCCGCGAAGTTCGCTTCAAACGAGTGATTCACCACCGTGATCGGCTGGGCGCTCGCACACGCGCCGCCCAGCAACACGACCGACACAGGCACAAGACGCGCGATCATCATGGGGAAGTCCAAGGGGGTTGAGGTGGCGGAAGCGTCACTCGGCATAACAGCAAGTTCTCTCAAGAGCGAAATCGACCCGTCAAAGGCGCAGCGGCACGTTCAAATGCCGCTGCGCGTTGGTGTGAATCTCTACGGTCCCGTTCACGGCGCCGATAATCGGTTTACCGGCAACCCGCGAAGAACGCGCCGATGAAGTCGGCCAGATCATCCGGATTCGTTGTCGAGTCGTCGTTGAAGTCTGATCCCAGGCACGGCGGCACCTCAAAGAAGCACCCCAGATAGTCAGCCAGATCGTCGGGGTTCACTTCGCCATCGCCATTGAAGTCCGCGGCACAGTCCGGCACGCCCGGCCCGCCATCGGGCGGCGTCGTGGTGAAGTCAGACGGCGTGTCCGTCCAGTCGCCCCGGATCATCCGCGCGGCGCGAAGCTCAAACGCCCCACCAACCACCGTGCCCACCAGCGGACACTCACTGCTGGCAATCCACTGGCCAGTCGTGCTCCGCTTCAGTTCGCGAACCACACCGCCGGAGGTAAACACGATCGTTCCCCGCGCCGTTGCCTGCACGTTGCGCGGCGCAACGATGAGCGAGTGCACAATGGTCTGACCGAGCACCAGCGCGCCCGTCGCGTTTCGGTTGAGCACATGGATCGCGTCCGGCCCGGTCTGGTCGCCGGCGATGATGATCGAGCCATCCATCGGGTGCACGCACATTGAAGGGAATGTCGGCGGCGTGACGCCGGGCGGGAAGTCCTCAGACATATACCCATCGGGATCTTCCGTGTTGGCCGCGGGCGAGACGGTGCCCAGGCGATTGCCCACGATCATGAGCGTCCTACCGGTGCGATCATCGTGCGTCATCGCCGACGGCTGCGGCACGGTAGACATGGCCTGAATCACCACCGGCGGATATACGCCGGTATTGATCCGCTGGAATGACCGATCGGCATAAATATGCAGCTCGCCACGCCGATCGATCGTGCACGGCCCGGCGTTCGAGAGCGGCCGCAGCGTGTCCACCACGCCGCTGAGCAGATTCAGACGCATCAGCACATCGCCGCCGGTCTGTCCCATCACGACCAGCGCGTACGGACGCGCCGGCTGAAACAGCACCGACTGAACCACGCCGCCGCCCGGAATGTTGAACACCTGCTGGGGGGGCGCAGTGAGCGTATCAAAGTTGTAGGAGTTCGCGAACACCACCTGACCCTGCGTCGGGCCCGCGCTCAGCCCCTGCACTGGATGAATGACAACCAGGCCGTCATAAATGTTCCGCGGGTTGCTGTCGGGCGAGCGGAACCACCGCGTGCGCACCACCGGCTGCACGTCCAAAGACGAGGCCACCAGCAGCGTTGTCTCCTGCAGGTCCGTCCTCTGCGTTACAAACTGGGCCTGCGTCGTGTTGTTGCCGTCAAAGCCTGCCGGGTCGCGATACCAAAACTCCGGCGCCGCGCTGCACCCGTCGTACACCCGCGTGAGTGTCACGCAGTGGCCGCCAGCACGAACCCATCGCGGCTGAAAGACATTCGCTGGCAGTCCCGCCGGCGTAAACGTGTAGCGACCAAAGCACGTCATCGGCAGCGAGCCCAGCGACAGCAGCACATAGGCCTCGAGCGGCGAAGGCTCATAGGTGCTGCTCGCACCCCGCGCTTCCACCACGAACGCGCCCGGCGCAAACGAATCCAGCCAGATCTGGGCCCCGCGCCGCGCCCCGCCCAGCGTCGTGCCAAACTCGACGTTCGTGTTCATCAACGGCGGCTCCCCCAGCAACTCCAGCCGATCCGTGACGAGGTCATAGTTGCTCTGCGACTGCCACACCCGCGGCCCGTCCAGCACCGCCGGATAACCCTTGTTGGCGATGAACCCAAACCAGTTCATCGCCGAGGTTGGGAGACAGAACGTGTTACCGCCACCATCAAGACCAGCTCGCCGCTGGTCAAAGTCCGGCACGCCTGTGCGATACACATCACACTGCCCGAACGAACCCGCCGCGGCCGCCAGCACCACACACGCCGTGCAGCACATCGAACGACCTGACGCAAACGGTTGGGAACCAAACATGGGAAACTCCTTGACCGGCCGAAGGCAGTGGGACGCCCGCGATCCGGTTCAAGAAAGAAAGTGCTGCCCGCCCCCCGACTGTGACAGACACGCACAGATTTCATTTTGGCTCTGTTCGGCTGCTGTTCTCCAGCCGCCCCAGCAGTTCCGCCGCCGCCTTCACTCCCGGGCTGCCGCTCAGCTTGCGCTTCTCACCATCCGCCACCGCCTCGCGCAGGACCGCCGTCGCCTCGTTCGGCCGCCCCAACGCCACCAGCGCGTTCGCCGCCAGCAAATCCGCGCGATACCGCGCTGCCGCGCCCACGCTGGCCCGAAACCGATCCGGAATCGCCAGACGCGCCAGCCGCAGTCCTTCCTCCGCATTGCGGCGCTTCTGCAGCATGAACTCGCCATACACCGTGGTTGCGAAAATCGAACCCGGATGGTTCTCACCCAGCGCGAGGGCATCACCGGCAAACTCTCGAAGCATCACCTCTGCCTCATCCAGCTTCTCGCGCTCGATGAGTATTTTGGCGAAGTTGTTGCGCGTATTGAGTGTGCGAATGTCCTCTTTGCCCAGCACCCGCACCGCCGTCTGCACCACCGTGCGATGCTGATCAAGCCCCTCTTCCTCGCGCCCCTGCCGCATGATCACGTTGCCCAGGTTCCACGCCGCATCCTGCCAATCGATCGTCCCGATGTTGCCCCCCTTGCTCAGCCCTTCCGCCGAGCGCCGGAACAACCGCTCCGCCTCTTCCAAATCCCCCGCCCGCAGCGCACCCATCGCCACGATGATCCGCGCTGCGCACGAATCGGGATCATCGCCCCCCAGTCCCTTCTCCAGCAGCGGCAAAAGCGTGGCCATCTCCACCTCCGTCGCCGGTCGATCAATCGCCACCTTCGGCTCCGGCTTGCCCTGCTCGGCCTGCGCCGCCGCCGCCGCGTCCGCCGCGTCCGCCGCCGCCACCATCGTCATCCCCAGCAAGCGCCGACTCCGCAGCGTGTCGGCCGCTTCCGGACCCAGCTCGCGCGTGCGAATCTCAACTGCCTTCATCAAATGCTCGCGCGCCTTGATCGGGTCGCCCACCGCAAGCGCTGCCCCACCCAAAAAGTGCCGCGCACCCGCCTGCTGCAGCGGCTCCTTCGTCAGTGAATAGTTCGCCCGCCGATCCGCCAGCGCCAGCGTCTCCAGCAGCGTCACCGGCCGCTCCAGGTTCATCTTGAGTGCAGCGCCCGTCACCTCAGCCGTGAAGCGATTGAGCGTGAGCGCCACGTCCCGCTGCCGCGCCGCCTCCACCAGCGCCGCCTTCGCCTGCTCTTCCGCCAGCCTCGCTCGATCGCGCTCATCAGCAATCCGCGACACCGATCGCACCGTGCCCGCCATGATCACCACTAGCGCCACCACCCCCACCAGCACCGGCGAGGCATGCCGCCGCGCCCACATCCGCACCGCTCGCGCCGTCCCCGCCGGCCGCGCCAGCGTGGGCCGACGGCCCAGAAACGCCCGCAAGTCCGCAGCAAACTGATCCGCCGACGTATACCGCTCGCTCGGCAGGCTGGCCGTCGCCCGGTTCACTATCGCGCGCAGGTCCGGGTGAATTTTCCCCTTCGATTCATCAAGCGCCACCCGCTCGCCCAGCCGCGCCTGGGCCAGCACATCCAGGCGCGCATCTGAACTGTGTCTGCCCGATGGCTCGTACGTCGGCCGCCCGGTCAAAATAAACCGCAGTGTCGCCCCCAGTCCAAACACATCAGAGAGCGGCGTCGCCGCCTCGCCCCGCGCTTGCTCTGGCGCCATGTATCCCGGTGTCCCCACCAGCCGGCCCACGCGCCCAGGTGCATCGCCAACCCGCACGCCCACCGCCTCCTTGATCGCCCCGCCCATCGCCGCCAGCCCGAAGTCCGCCACCATCGGCTTGCCCGACGGTGTCACCAGCACGTTGCTCGGTTTCAAATCCCGGTGCAGCACACCCCGCGCGTGCGCTGCCGCCACCGCCCGCGCCACCGGTTCCATCAGCGCCGCGGCACGTCGATCACTCATCCGCTCGCCATGCCGCTTCACCTCGTCATGCAGCGACCAGCCCACCCGCACGGCGCGACCACCATCACCATTCAACCCCTCCGCCGTCGGCAGTGCATCCCCCACCAGCGCCGTGTCAATACACGCCCGCCCTTCGATCATCCCCGCATCATGCACCGTCACGGCGTGCTCGTGCGACACCGCCGCTGCGGCTCGAGCCTCCGCCAGCAGCGCCACCGCCGCGCCCGCGTCTTCCTCTGCAAACAGCACCTTGAGCGCAACCGACCGCCGCAACTCCGTATCGTCCGCCCGCCACACTTCACCAAAGCTCCCCGCTCCCAACCGCTCGCGCAGTTCGTACTTCCCCAGCCGCGCGCCGGCCTCCAGCGGCTCGTCCTTCCCCATGCTCTCGCCCGCGAACGACATAAACCCCATCACCGTCTCCACCTCCGGCCCAAGCTGCGGGAATCGCGCCCTCAGCTCACGCCCCAGCGCTTCCTGATCCTCATCACCCCGGCTCGCCGCTTCACACATCAAAATCGCACGGCAGATCGACGGGCTACGCAGCACTTGCGGCACCACCGCCGCGTAGTCCTCCAGCCGCGCCCGCTGCCCCCGCGCCAGCCGCTGCTCGGCATCATATATGAACGAGCGACGCGCACCCTCCGCCGGGCCCAGTGCTCCCAGCAGCGGCCCAACCATGGCCAGTTCCGGCACCACATCCCGCCCCGCACTCCAGCATGCCACTACCAGCGCATCCACGCCCACGGTCGAAGCCGAAGTTTCAAAGCCCGACGATCCCACAGATGATGCTCGCAAATGACTGAAACAGGATACCAGCCGCAACCGCCGGGCGAGAGCCAGCCATTCCGCACTCGGCGGCAATCCACTCTTAACAGTGCGCTCGCCACCCCATTGTGACGCACCACGCACAATCTCGCTAAACTATCTCGATCTCTCCGGACCCCTCCCGCGTCTTCAGGCAGCGCCCCCATGCCGCCCGAGAACAACCTCGCCACCCTCTTCCGTGCCGCCTGCAGCCAGAGCGACCCCGCTTCTCGCGAGGCCGCCTTCGCTGAGATTCTCGACCTCCTCCTCATCTACGTCCGCGCCGGCATGGGCCGCGCCCTGCGGAACCATCGCGAATCCGCCGACGTCTGCCAGTCCATCGCCCGCTCACTGGTCGAAGATGTTGACGCCGGTCGTCTCCACTTTGAAACTGAACCCGAACTCCGCGCTTATCTCCGCCAGGTCGTTCGCTCGCGCCTCGCTTTCCTCGCCCGGAGTGATTCCGCCCAAAAGCGCGGCGGCGGAGCCCGACCGACTTCTCTCGATCCCGGCGGTCCGGAAGACTCGCTCAAACGCGACCCGCCCGATCCCGGAGCCTCGCCCAGCGAAAACGTCGCCGCTGATGAAGCCCGCGAGAACGCCGAAGCGACCCTGAGCGAAACCGCACTCACCGTTGCCCAGCTCCGCAGCCGCGGCATGTCGTGGGACGAAATTGCCAAGCTCACCGGCCAGTCAGCCGAGGCCCTCCGTCAGGAGTGGAGCCGCCTGCAGCGACGAATGACCGACACGGCAAACGACAGCGAGAAGTGAGACTGAGTTTCAGTCAGACCGTCAGTCCGTCCGTCAGCAACCAGCAAAGAACGCCCCGATATAGTCCGCCAGATCATCAGGATCCGTCAAACCATCGCCGTTGTAGTCGCTTCCGCTCGAGGGCGGAACCGAAAAATACGCGCTGATGTAATCCGCCAGGTCGTCTGGGTCGAGCGTGCCGTCGCCGTTGAAGTCCGGCGCACACGTAGCTGTGCCCCCGACTGAAACAAACAAGGAAGGTGCCGTTGCGTTCGGAAATGACGGGCTCACGCCTTCCCGCGTGTAGAACGTCGGGTATGAGCCAAGTGCCTCCTGCTGCGCAAAGAACATGCTCGTCACCAGCAGCGCGACGCGGCCCGCGGCCAGTCCCTCCTGCACGTACTGGCGCACGCCCGGTTGTGAAAGGTCGAGCGTAAACGTCACCACCGCGCCGTCCACCGGGAAATCGCCCGCCACCGCACCGGCGATCGTCCCTATCGCCAGCGGGCTCACCTCAACCCGCTCCTTCACATGATTCGACGCATCGACGATCCCGCCCGTGCTGCCAAAGAACACCGGATAGGCATTGCGCGTCAGATACCACGGCGGCGTGAACGCGCTCCCCGGCTTGAACGGCGACGACTCAAGATAGCTGGTCGCCGTAAATCCGTTGCGGAACGCCACCGCGAACAACTCGATCGGCCGGCCCGCATCCGCATCGGCCACTAACGCCGGATCGGCCGCACACGGGGTCACGACATCGCCGGGCGCGAAGTATGTCGCCACCGCGTCATACGTCGGGTCGTATTGGAACGGCGTCCCAAAGCTCACATCGGTATCCACCGACACCGAAAGCCGGACCACCGCAACGTCGTAGCTCGCCGGTGGCTGCCCCGGCGCAAACGCGCCCGAGGTGTTGAAGATCACCAGAAACTGCGCATCGCGATCGTCAAACCGATCATCGGTGCCGCACGTGCCCAGCGAGGCGAACGTCGGTGCCGTCGGCCGTGATCCCGCCTGGCTTGCAAACGGATACATCCAGCGGTCGTTTACGGGTGGCCCGATCGAGGCATCCTGTGCCATCGCCATCCGGCCCCCCCAGACAGTGAACCCGCCAGCCGTGCAGCAGGCAGCCAACAGAATCGCACCCTCGCCAATATTTTTTTGCTTGTGCATACGTGAAACTCGTTTCGAAGCCCGCCTCATGATTGTTTGCTCATCGCGCAAAGACGTGACAATCCGCGCCAATTTGAAGGTAGTTGAGAATAGGTCTCAATTAGTTTTACTGTCAAGCTTGCTTTTTTACGATTTAACAGCAATACTGTCCCCTGAAAGCTCCGTTCCGTCAATCAAAATACTGTTCGTGGCCGTACAAAGGGCACGTTGCCCGATTTTTCGCCCGGTCCCGTCCAAAAACCGAATCAGTCGGATTCACTTGAACGAAGTCGGAAAATGAAGTCTGATTCTGCGATAATGAACCGCCTCCCATGCCCAGCCAACTGAAGCCATCTTCATCGCAAGCACCCGCCCAGCGCGTCCGCCGCTGCCCGCTCCGGCGTTTCATCCCCTACCGCGTCCAGTCCGCGTTCACGCTCATCGAGCTGCTTGTCGTGATCTCCATCATCGCGCTGCTCGTCTCGATCGTGCTCCCCGGTCTCAGCCGCTGCCGGATTCTCGCCAAGCGCTCCCGCGAGTTTGCCGCCGCGCAGCAGCTCGTGGCCGCTTTCACGGTCTACAGCAACGACAACAAGTCCGGCATCCTCCCCGGCTACGCAACCGCCGCCAGCACTTCGGCCACACCGCCCCCCGGCGTGCGGCCGCTCGTGGTTGTCGACAACAAGGGCGACCGGGTTTACGGCCAGACGGCCCGCCGTTACCCCTGGCGCATCGCGCCCTACATTGACTACAACTTCCGTGGCCTGTATGACGATGACAAAATCCTCGAGCGCTACCAGGAACGCGCCGATGTGCAGTACGCCGTCAGCATCTCACCCGCCCTGGGCATAAACGCCGAGTTCGTCGGCGGCAAGAGCCAGCCCGGGCTGGGCTTCAACGACAACTCGATCCGCGCCTACGGCCAGTTCTACGTGACTCGTCTTGACCAGGTCCGCTCCGCCAACAAACTCATGGCCTTTGTCAGTGCCCGCGGCGTTGATGTTGAAAGCGGCCAAGGCGGCTCCGGCGTGATCGCCGGTTTCCACACCGTTGATGCCCCCAGCGTCACCGCCCCCGTCTGGTCAACCGCCGCATACGCCGACGATGCACCGCCCGATCAGTTCGGTCAAGTGCACCCTCGCTTCTTCTCCAAAGCCACCGCCGCCCATCTCGACGGCCACGTCGAGGGGTTCTCTATCGACGAACTCCGCGACATGCGGCGTTGGTCCAACAACGCCACTCGGGCCGATTGGGTGCTCGGCGGTCCGAACTGACCTCCCGGTTTGTGCCTCACCGAAGGGAGCATAAACCATCGCGATACTGCGGAACGCGAAGTTTTTGGCTTGCCCAGCTTGCCAAACGTCGGGAATGCTCCAGACCTGGCTTGCTCACCGGCAACTGCGTCCATTCGATTGCGTGTCGTGGTGTCCATGTGTGTGGGATCAAGAAGGAGTTTAGAGATGAAGATGTATACTTTGGCGGCTTCGGCTGCGCTCGCGCTGTCACTCGCCGCTTCGGCCGGTGCTGTCACTGTTCCGTTCACCGAGACGTTCAGCTCGGCCGCCAACAACTGGAGCACCGCCTCCGTGCTCTCGCCCGTCAACCTCGTCGCCACCGGCGGGCCCGACGGTTCGCAGTTCGCCAACCGCACGTTTTCGTTCAG
>Ga0335394_10008590_pt1 | contig 11527 bp, 7 predicted proteins | sample MAT03_FD_205741 | JGI IMG/M metagenome (GOLD analysis project Ga0335394, IMG submission 205741) | Freshwater microbial communities from Lake Fryxell liftoff mats and glacier meltwater in Antarctica - MAT-03 (spades assembly) (version 2) ... | reverse complement strand
CGCCAAGCCTCGGGCCCGCGCATAGCTCACTTGCGCCGCCGCTCCGTCGCCCTTGGCGAGCGAGGCGTCGCCAGCCTGGAGGTCGGCGTCGGCCCTGCTGCCGTCGCCGCGCGCGAGCGGCGACGGACCGCGACGAGCCGGAGGCGGCAGCGGCGCGGCCGGCGCGTCGATCGGAGGGAGCAGCGCGCTGGCCGCAGGGGCTGGAGGAGCGGGCGCCGGCGCGGGCCCAGGAGGCGGCGCCACCGCCTCCTGCGGCCGCCACGCCGTCGGAAGGTCCGAGGCTGGTAGCGGCGGCGGTGAGCATGCGCCGAGGCTCGCGACGGCCCCGACAAACGCCACGAGCCCCCAGATGGTGACGGAGATGGGCGTGCGCATGGTGATGCTCGGGCTGGTGCGTGCGTCAGACGCGATAAGGGCTCGAGGAGTGTTCGCTGCCGTCGTAGCGGAGGAGCACGCTCTTGCCCTCGGACTTGGTGGCGATGCACACGGGGCGCTTCCATACGCGGACGAGCGCCGAGAGCGTCTCCTTGGCGTAGTCCTGGCGAAGGTCCATGCCGAGGTGCTCGTGCACGAGGAGCAGCTCGCCACGGTTCGCGTGATTGGCGTCGTGGACCATGATCACCGGCTCCCCGGAGTTGGTGAGCTGGAAGAGGAGCTTGTCTTTGACGTCCTTGAACTTGCGACTCTCCACTTCGAAGCGGTCATTGCGACCGGAGAAGCCGAACGTATAGAGCTTGTGCTCGATGCAGAACTCGGGGGTCAGGAACTCGTCGATGAAGGTCACGTCGTTGTAGAGCGCGCGAACCTCGAAGATCTTCTTCTGGCCTTCGCCGAGCCGCATGTCCCACGACTGCTTGGTATCGAGGTCCGTGCATTCCTCCCATTCGCGCCCGAACTGGCCCTTGTTCCACCGCTGTTCGACATGGCGGTACAGCTCGACCCCGACCTTGTACGGGTTGAACCGCCCGCCGGCGGTCGACATGACGCCCGCGTTGGCGTCGGCGTAGTCGACGATCTCCGACGCATCGAGGACCTTCTCGGTCATGAGACGGGAGTGCCAATACGAGGCCCAGCCCTCGTTCATGATCTTGGTCTGGCGCTGAGGAATGAAGTAGAGGGCTTCGTCGCGGAGGACGTCGAGCACATCGTGCTCCCATCGCTCGAGCGGAGCATTCTCGAGGAGGAAGCGCAGTACGTCGCGCTCGGGCCGCTCGGGGAATCGTCGGTCCTCCTTGCTCTTTTCCTCCATCTTCTTCTTCTCGCGCTCGATGTACTCGGGCGGATTGATGAAGGACTGCATGTAGTCCTTGGCGGCGAGCCTCGGGACCTCCTTGGGGGCAACGTCCTCGTCGTCGGGTTTGGGAGCCCGACCCGTGAACGGTGACCAGGGGTCGATCAGGTTCTCGAGGGACAGGCATTGGTCGATGAAGGCCTCGACCTTGTTGATGCCGTGACGCTCGATGTGGCGCGAGATCCGCGAGCCGTGGTTCGCCATCTTGTCGATCCAGCGGCGGTCGGGGTCGTAGACCTTCGGCCGGCGCGACGGATCGAGGATGGGCCCGCGCGCATCGAGATCGGTCGTGCGGAAGCAGAAGTTGTTCTTGAAAAAGTCGACGTGGCCACACACGTGCGCCATCACGAGCTTCTGATCGGTGAGCGAGTTGCCCTCGAGCAGATAGGCGTACGACGGGTTGTTATTGATGACCATCTCGTAGATCTTCGAGAGGCCATACTCGTAGCTCTTGGAGAGCTGCTCGTAGTCCATCCCCCAGCGCCAATGGGGGTAACGGCTGGGGAAACCGCCGTAGGCGGCGATCTCGTTCATCTGGTCGTACTTGAGCATCTCGAAGACGATCGGGAAGAAGTCGAGCCCGTAGCTCTTGGCATCTTCCTGGATCTTGATCTGCCACTCGCGGAGGTAGCTCGGCAGCGCAGTCTGGAGGGCGAACTGGCTCACGTGCTCACTTACCCTTCCCGAGAAAGTCTTTGATGGACCCGACGACGGCGTCCTTGTCGCGGATCTCACTGGTCACCACGCGCTCGTCGCCCGCGAAGTGCTCTTTCAGATCCTTGATGAACTGACCCGAGCCATAGGGGCTCTCCACCTGGCCATAGGCGAACATGTTCACCGCGGGCAGCAGCTGTTTCTTCAGGATTTCCACGCATTGGAGCGTGTCGTCCATCGACCAGTTGTCTCCGTCGGAGAAGTGGAACGGGTAGATATTCCACTCGCTGGCCGGGTAATGGTCGGTGATCATTTGGGCGCACAGCTTGTAGGCGCTCGAGATCATCGTGCCGCCCGACTCGCGGGTGCGGAAGAACGTATCGCGATCGACCTCGCGGGCGACGGCGTCGTGGATGATGAAACGCGACTCCAGGCCCTTGTACTGGCGGGTCAGCCAGGCATCGAGCCAGAAAGATTCGATGCGGACGATCTCCTTCTGCTCGTCGCCCATCGAGCCGGACACGTCCATCATGTAGATGATGACGGCATTGGCGATCGGCTCGTTTATCGTCTTCCAGGAGCGGTAGCGCTTGTCGTCGGGCACCGGGACGATGACCGGCTTGTCGGCGTTGAAGCTGCCGCTCGAGATCATCCGCTTGAGGGCCTCGCGGTACGTCCGCTTGAAGTGGCGCAGCGACTCGGGACCGACCCGGCGGATGCCCGAGTACTTGTCGTGGGCGTCGCTTATCTTGCTCTTGCCCTTGTGGAGGATGTCCGGAAGCTCCAGCTCCTCGCCGAGGATGTCGGCGAGCTCGTCGAGGGTGACGTCGACGTCGAGCGAGTGGTCTCCCCCGTCTTTGCCGGCCTTGCCCTTGCCGTCGCCCTCCTTGGGCTCGCCGCCCATGGCGTCGCCGGGCTCGCCGTCGCCCTGGCCTACCCCGCCTTGCTGTTTGTCGCCGAAGCGGAAGCGCGGGATGTCGATCTGCGGAATCGGAATCGAGACGACATCCTTTCCTTTGCGACCGAGGAGCTCGCCTTGCGAGATGTATCTCCGTAGGTTCTGGCGGATCTTGCCGCGGACGATCTGTCGGAAGCGGCCGTGGTCTTGGTCGATCTTGAGCGACACGCAGCGGAGCGTAGCAGGTAGGCGTTAGCAGGCGGGCCGAGCGAGCCGCCCGCCCGCCCGGTGGTCAGCATGGTCGCGGGGACCCTCGCCCGAGAACCCGCGTGCTAGACGACAAATGGATGTGGCGCCCGACGCTCCCGGTACGTCCCGAGGAGCGACGCGACGTCGGCGCGGCTTTCGCGTTCCTGGTGCTCTTCGTGGGCGCCCACGCAGCGCTCGAGACCGCGCGCGACGCGCTGTTTCTCTCGAAGATCCCTCCCCAGCATCTCCCCTTCATGATGGCCGCGATCGCGGTCGTCTCGCTGGTGGTGAACGGGCTCCAGAACACCTTCACCCGCTGGCGAGCGCGGCGAACTCTCACGATGATGGCGATCGCCTCCAGCGGCTGGACGGTGGCGCTCTGGGCATTCCTACCGCGCCTGGGCGATGCCGGGCTCTACATCCTCTACGTCTGGGCGGGCGTCGTCACGACGCTGGTGCTGCTCCGCTTCTGGACGATGATGGGCGACCTCTTCAGCGTCACCCAGGCCAAGCGGCTGTTCGGCATCGTGAGCACCGGGGCCGTCCTCGGCGCCATCGGGGGAAGCTCGCTCGTCGCGATCTTCGCCGACCGCATCCCGACCTCGATGTTCGTCCTGCTCGGAGGCGTGGGCTTCGGCGTCGCCGCCTTCGTGCCGCTCTTCTTGTCCAAGAGCGCGGACGACGCCGCGCCGACCGCGCCTTCGCGTGAAGGCTGGGTCTCCGGCCTTGCCGAGTCGGCGAGCTTCGTCGGGCGGCACCCCTACGTCTTCCGGGTGGCGCTGGTGACCGGGGCCTCGGCGACCGTGTTGGCCCTCTCCGACCTCGCGTTCCGCACCACCATCGCGCAGGAAATCCCCAAAGAGCAACTCGCCCGCACCTTCGCCGCGCTCACCCTCGGCCTCAACGTCGTGTCGCTCGCCGTGCAGTTCGCGAGCGGCCCGATCCTGCGCCGCGTCCCTCTGCCCTGGGCGCTCGCGACCCTTCCGTCGCTGCTGTCGCTCGGCGGCATGGGCCTCCTCGTCGGGGGCGGCGTCATGGCGGCGTTCGCACTCAAGGGAGCCGACGGCTCGCTGCGCTACAGCCTGCACAAGACGGGAACGGAGCTGCTGTACGTCCCGCTCTCCGAGGCCGAACGTCGAAAGGCGAAGGCGTTCCTGGAGGTCGTCGCGACGCGCGGAGGACAGGTCGTCGCCGCCGTGCTCGGCCTGGCGATCGCGCAAGCGGTCTACGCGCGACAGATCTCGGCTGCGCTGGTGGTCGTCCTCGCACTGGTCTGGGTCGGCGTGGCACTCGCGCTGCGCGAGCCCTATCTCGAGCTCTTTCGCGCGACCGTCATGGGAGGTCGACGCAGGCTCGACGAGCACCCGGATCTCGACGTAGCCGGCCTCGAAGCGCTGCTCGAGGCCCTCGATGACGAGTCGGACGCCAAGGTGGTCGCGGCGCTGGCTGTGCTCGAACGCGAGGGGAAAGCGAACGTCGTGCCGACCCTCATCCTCTATCACCCGTCCGCGGAGGTGGTGATCACGTCACTACGCCTCTTCGCGGCCGCGAAACGTCGCGTTGCGCTCCACGCCATCGAGCATCTGCTCGAACATTCGATCCCTCGAATCCGCGCCGAGGCGGTCGCCGCGCGCGCGGTCATCGACCCCGACCGGCACCTCTCCGAGCACCTGGAAGTCGAGGAGTCGCCCGAGGTGCGTGCCGCGCTCATCGCGACGATGGCGGCCTCGGGCGCAATCGAGGCGCAGGTGGCTCTCGATCTGCTGCAAGCCACGCTCGAAGCCGGCGATGTCGCCAGCAAGGTCGTCATCGCCGAGGTGATCGGCTGGCGCAAGGCGATCGGGCTGTCCTCGCTCCTGATCTCGCTTGCGGAGGCGCCGGAGCCAGAAGCGCGGAGGGCCGCGGTCCGGGCACTCGGCAACCTCGGCACGCCGGAAGCGGCGGCCGCGCTGGTTCGGCGACTGGGCGACGAATCGACTCGGGAGCTGGCGCGCGAGGCACTGGTGCTCGCAGGGAGCATCGGCTGGCAGGCGGTGGTGGCCGGAATGCGCGACACGAGCCTCGACAAGCCGGTCCGGTGGAGCCTGCCGCAGGTCCTGGCGCAGACCGACCCGGAAGCGGCGACGCCGACGCTCCTCACCAGCCTCGCGTCGGAGCCCGACGGGATGATTCGCTATCGATCGATCCTCGCGCTGGGCTGGGCCCAACGCCGACGGGAGGAGCCGCGATTGACCAAGGCGCAGAAGATCATGGTCGACGACGAGGTCACGCGGACCATGTCGCGGGGCTACCGCTACCTGCATCGGAGTCAGGTCATCAAGCAGGGCGCGGTGGAGACGCCGGCGCGCGCGACCGAGGGGCACCAGCTGCTCGCGCAGATGCTCGAGGACAAGCGCGACAACGCCGTCGAGCGCGTCTTCCTTCTGCTGGGGCTGCGCCATCCCAAGCATCCATTCCTGGAGATGCACCGTAGCCTCGGCAGCGGAGAGAAGAAGGCGCGAGCTTCGGCGATCGAGCTCATCGAAAACTTCCTGTCGTCTCCCCTTCGCGAAGCACTGGTGGCGCTGGTCGACGACATCGACGACGAGGCGCGGGGTGCCGCTGGCTTCGAGTACCACGCGCCTGCCAGCGAGACGTACGATGAGGTGCTGGGAGAGCTGCTCGCCAGTACCAGCGAAATCGTGCGCGATCTGGCGGCCTATCACGTCGCCGAGCTGCACCTCGGCACGTTCGGGCAAGCGCTACGCGACCTCGAGGGTTCGGGGCGCGGGACGCCCGACGTGCTGCGCGCTCTGGCCATCCTCGACGGCACGCCTTCATTGCGTGGCTCGGCACCCCCGCTGGAGATCGCTGATGCTCGATGACAAGCCGGCCCTTCGCGATCTGCGCACCCGGATCCTCGAGCTCCGCGCGATGCCAGGCTTCGCGATGCTCGACATGGACACGCTCGCGCTCCTCGCCGAAAGCTCGCGGGTGCGCCGTCTTCGTCGCGGCGACGTGCTGCTCCGCGCGGACCGTCCGGTCGAGCTCGTCTACCTCTCGATCGACGGCGGTATCCAGGTGAGCCACGGGCAGATCAAACTCGATCTCGACGCGTTCGGTGGCATCGGCTTCCTGAACCTGCTGGCCGGCCAGAGAGGCGGCGTGGACGCGATCGCCGTCGTCGACTGCCGCGTGCTGGAAGTACCGGCGGCGACCGCCCTTCGCGTGATGAACGAGAGCTTCGCCATCACCCGGCTGACGATCCGCTCGCTTTCGCGCCAGCTGGTCGATCGCAGGGGGGCCTTGCCCGCCGATGAAGGTGGGCCAGAAATGGTCGCGCTGGGGTCGATGCGCCAAGAGCCGATGACGTTGGTCGAGCGTCTCATCATGCTGAGGAGGACCCCGCTGGGGCACTTCGCCAACATGGACGCGACGGCGGAGATAGCGCGCGGCATGACCGAGCAGCGCGTCCCGGCCGGTGAGAAGATATGGTCCATCGGCGAGCCGTCGCCGTTCTGGATCGGCATCGAGTACGGGCGCGTCCGCTGCGAGGCCCCGGACAGTCAGGTAGCCTGGGCCGGGACGCGTCGTGTCCTTGGCGTCCTCGATAGCTGGGGGGACCTGCCGAGGTCGTACTCGGCGGTGGCGGAGACGCCGCTCGTCATCCACCGCGTCAAGGTTGCCACAATGCTCGCCATCGCCGAGACCCACGGAGCGATGGGCGTCAAGATGTCGCGCTTTCTTGCGCGGGATCTCATCGATAGCGAGGATTCAAAAGGGCAGCGATCGTTGCGCGGCGGATTGCGCCAGACGGCGTCGCCGACGTCCGCGCGATGACCTGAGCGACCCGGCGTCAGTCGACGACATGGGGCGATCCGTCTCGCGCGCACGGCCCATCGCGCGCGAGCGCAACCGTCTGCCGCCGTGACGGCGCCGGTTCCAGAACCGCGAACAGGCTCGTTCCCTCGAGAATCAAAAAAAGACGATGCGAAGACGCAACCAACGTCCGCAGACTCTATCGCGCATCGATAGCACGGCCGTATCCTCCCGCCCTTCAAATGACCAAGCCGTCCGCAGACGAATCGAAGTCTCTCGTCGAGCGTGGTCTCGGCATCGTCACCGAGGTGCGTCCGGGCGAAGGCCCGACCGCGCTCCTTCTGACCCTGAACCTGTTCCTACTGATGGCGGCCTACTACATTCTGAAGCCGATCCGCGACAGCCTCATCATCAACGTCGAGGGTGGGGCCGAATACAAGTCGTACATGGGCGGGGCGATCGCCATTGCTCTTCTCTTCGCGGTGCCGGCCTACGGCTGGATCGCTTCGCGGCTGCAGCGCAATCGCCTCCTCATCGGGGTCAGCGTCTTCTTCATCGCAAACCTCGTCATCTTCTACTTCCTCAGTCTGATGCCCTTCACCCAGAACGGCCGCGGCGGGCTCCTCTTCGCACTCGGCTTCTTCCTCTGGATCGGCGTCTTCAACATGATGATCGTTGCCCAGTTCTGGGCCTTCGCGAACGATCTCTACGACGACAAGCAAGGCAAGAGACTCTTTGCTCTCGTCGGCATGGGCGCAAGTCTCGGATCGGTCGCGGGCAGCGTCCTGCCTGCGCTGGCCGAGAAGCTCGGCACCAAGCCGCTCTTCCTGATCGCGGCGGCGCTGCTGGGTATCAGCGCATTTCTCATCCAGGTGGTGCATGTTCGCGAGACGAAGTCAGGGCCCAAGACCGCCAGCGGCGACGGCGAGACGGAGAAGGAGTCGAAGAAGACCGACACCCCTGGCAAGGACGCTGGCAAGGACGCTGGCAAGGACGCTGGCAAGGACGCTGGCAAGGACGCTGGCAAGGACGCTGGCAAGGGCGGGCCCTTCGGGATGGTCCTTCGCCACCGCTACCTCCTGCTGATCGCGATCTTCAGCGCGGTGTTTACGCTGGCCAACACGAATGGTGAATACATCCTGGGCAAGCTGGCCAAGGGCGCAAGCGCAAGCTCCCCCGATGCCGGCAAGTACCTTACTGCGTTTTATGGGCAGTTCTACCTGATCGTGAACCTGGTCGGCCTTGGCCTGCAGACCTTCGTGGTCTCGCGGATCGTGAAGTTCTTCGGCTTCCGCGTGGCCTTCTTCATCCTCCCGGTGATCGCCTGCGCCGACGCGGTGGGTATCGCGCTGCTCCCCATCCTCGCGATCGCCCGCATCGGTAAGATCGCGGAGAACTCGGTCGACTACTCGCTCAACAACACGCTGCGGAACATGCTGTGGCTGCCCACCACACGTGAGGAGAAATACCAGGCGAAGCAGGCGGTCGACACCTTCTTCGTCCGGGTCGGCGACGTCGGGTCTGGCCTGGTCGTCTTCGTGTTGATCCAGCAGCTTCACCTCGGCGTACGCGCCATGGCGGTGGCCAACATCGTGCTGGTGGCGGTGTGGCTCGTCGTGGCGAAGCTGATCGTGACGGAGAACACCAAGCTCACGGCCGAGGGCGCGAAGAAGGACGAATCCACGGTGGAGCCCGCTCGGTGAAGGGTGGTGGTCGCCGGGGCGTCGCCATTGGCGCATCGATCCTCATCGCCGCCGGCATGTCTTCGGTCACCGATTCGGCCCAGGCGCAGGCCACCGTTGACGAGGCGGTGCCCATCGGGCCGCGCCAGCCCGTGACCGAGAAGGATGCGGGCAGTGCGATCGTCTGGGACGAGGACTGGCCGCGCTTCCAGACGTGGCAATACGTGGCGATCGGCGCACAAGCCGTGGCCGCCCTGGGCGCGCAGGCGATCCCGCCGGGCGGAGGCCGCCTGACGCTGAACAACGGCTTCGACGAATCGGTGCGTGATGCCCTGCGCGCGACCACCTACGACGGCTACATCCGCGCGCGCGACATCAGCGACGTCGGGCTCACCCTGCTCATCAACCAGCGCATCGTCGACTCCGCGGTCGTCACCTGGTGGGGTTACGACGAGGGAAGTGTCGCCTGGCAGATGACCATGATCGATCTGCAGGTCGTGACCTTCACCGCGGCGGTCAACGGCATCGTCGCGGGCGTCGCGGCGCGCGAGCGCCCCTTCAAGGACTCGCTCTGCAAGGCCCCACTCGAGGAGCAGACCTCCGATTGCACCGGCAACAACCGCTACCGGTCCTTCTTCAGCGGACACACCTCGACGGCATTCGCGCTGGCGGGTCTGACATGCATGCATCATGCGAACGTTCCTACCTACGGGCACCCGGTGGCCGATGGCGCAGCCTGCGTCGGAGCGCTCGGGGTCGCTGGAACGGTTGCCACCATGCGCGTGGTGTCCGATCAGCACTGGGCGACCGACATCATCGCCGGCTCCGTCTTCGGCCTCGGAAGTGGTCTGGCCATTCCATGGATTTTCCACTATTCGGGCGGCGCCAAGGCCAAGGCGAGCGACGAAGCGCGCCCTGCCAAGCCACCCGAGCTGTCGTGGACGGTCGCACCGACGCCGGGCGGCGCCGTCGTCTCGGGGGCCTTCTGAGATGAGTGCCTTCAAGACTCTCGTCGTGGCGGGCGCTCTCGCGCTTGCCGCGTCGATCCCTTCGTACGCGCACGCCCAAGAGATTGGTGGCGTGTCGTCGACGGGCGAGCCTCAGCTGGGAGCCCGTGACGGCATCGGCTCCGCGCGTCCCTACTGGGAGTCCGGGAAGTCGCGCTGGTTCATCGCGGGGACCATCGATTTTGCGGCGGTCAACTATCGCTCCGAGCTCGATCTCGGCTACGGGAAGCCTCACTTCCACTGGGTCGGTCTCGAGCTCACGCCGCAGATCTCGCTGAGCGGCACGCAGACTTCCGCGAGCTTCCGCTTCGTCATCCCCGGCATTTCGCTCCGCGCCGGGGCGCGCTACTTCGCGTCCGCCGACCGTCGCTTTCTCGCCCCGCGCGACATCTACACGCGTGAACAAATCCTGTTGGATGTTGGCCCGCGCGCTCACTACTTCGCCCTCGATGCGGAGCTCAACTTCGACATCCCGCTGCCGTTCGGGATCCTCAGCACGCTCGCTGCGGTCGAGCACCTGGGTGACGTGCCGGAGCCGTTCAACGTCTTCGATCAACAGTGGCGCGTCGTGATCGATCCGCCGCTTGTCTGGCGAGCACGCACCGCCTACCTGGTGCCCGTCGGCAAGTACGACACGCTCCAGCTCGGCGCGCTGCTCGAGCTCGTGGGCGTACCCAGGCGTGAAGAAGTGATGGTCCGCGTCGGTCCAGCGGTGACCGTGTCGCTCACTCATCACCTCGACGCCATCGCCGCTGCGGCCTTTTCGGTCGAAAGCAAGGACGAGATCGGCCTGCAGAGCGCCGACTTCGGGCAGGTGTCTTTGCGCTACCGCTGGGCCCTCGGGGATCGCTGGCCGGACTTTCCCTGAACGGTATCGGTCAAATCCAGGGACGCAGCGCCTCCGCGTCGTCGACGCCCACCCGACCATTGGCGAGCACGGAGTCGATCGAGGGATCCTTCGCGACCGCAGCGTCGACCCGGAGCAATCCGGGAATGTAGACCGCCTCGCGACCGAGCCCGCCGCCGCGAAAGGCGCGCGCCGCGAGGCGCACCGACTCACGAGGCATTGCACCCAGCTTTCGCAGCTCCTCGACCATTGGAATGAAGTCGCACCCCCGATGCGCGGCGCGAGCCGCCATGTGACGCAAGCCGAGCGTCCGCATGCGGAGCAGATCCAGGTGACCGAGGCGGCGTTCGATGGCGAGGGCGCGCCCTTCCTGGTCGCCGGTACCATTGACAGTCCCGAGAGCGAAGATGCCGATCCGCTTCTCCCGGGCGATGCAGGAGGGGACGAGGTGCCCCTCGATCTCGTGGGCGACGGTGCGCTCGACGTCGGCTGGACTGACCCTGCGCGCCGCCGCGACCTGAACGAGGCCGTCCCCGGTGGCAGCGAGCGGCGCGATGCCGCGCACGACGACGACCCGCGCGGCGAGCCGACGCGCTCCGATTTCCTGACGCATCCGCGATACGAGCGAACGCGGGTCCGCCTCGTCGTCGCTGACGATCGCGCCTGCGCGCTCGGACTCGAAGCGCGCTTCGTGCTCGAGGTCGGTCTCGCGCTGAGGCTCGCGCGCCCGATAGGGCCCACCCGTCACCACCGCGCCCGCCTGGGCGCCGCTCACTGCGCTCGCCCCCGCGAGGGCCCAGCGCAGCGCGAGCACGTCACCCTCGTCGTCGCATTCATCGCGGCGCGGAAAGCGTTGCGCGCCCGCGGCCGTGGCGATACCGCTCTCCAGATCGCGCGCCCAATGCAGATCGCCGCACACCTGCAGCGCGCGACGCGCATAGACCCGGGCCAGCGGGTCGTCGGGCAGACCACGCACCAGTGCGCCGAGGGCCGCCGCCACGTCGGGCAGGCCGTCGGGAACAGGGCGATACGTGAAGGCGGGCTCCACGAGCTCGCCTCGCTCGAGCGAAGCCACGACGCGCTCGACCTCGGTCTCGAAGT
>Ga0335394_10008589_pt1 | contig 11528 bp, 13 predicted proteins | sample MAT03_FD_205741 | JGI IMG/M metagenome (GOLD analysis project Ga0335394, IMG submission 205741) | Freshwater microbial communities from Lake Fryxell liftoff mats and glacier meltwater in Antarctica - MAT-03 (spades assembly) (version 2) ... | reverse complement strand
TTCGGTTGTCGGCGATCCGCCATCGCCGGTCAAGCCGCCGACAGGCTGCCATTTCCGGCTGCGCTGCCCGCACGCCTCGGCACTGTGTGCCGAACACTATCCCGCCGCGATCGAGCACACCCCTGGGCACTGGGTGAACTGCCACCTCTATCCCGCGTCCGGCAGCCGCACTTCCAGTTGACCAGGGTCGATCTGACCCGCCGATCTGACCCAGAGTCAGCGACGGGTTTGCTGCGCGACCACGACCTTGGGTTTGGGCGGCGTCCCACCGACCGTGTTGGCCGCCGGACCCGCGCGCCTGGCGACCGGTGCAGACGCTGCCTTGCGGCCGCCGGCAGGCTTTCCTGCCTTGGCTGCCGTCTGGGCCTTCACCGGCAGGCTGCGCTGGGCCGGGGCCTGAGCCGGGCCCTTGCGCGCCGCCGGCGCTGCGTTGGCGCGGCGTGCAGCCGCCGCCTGCGCCGCGGCGATCGAGCGTACTGGCGATTCGTCCGCGCCTGCGCTGCTGCCCGGGATCATCAGGTCTATATTGGCCGCGGCCAACTTCGCCCTGGGTGGCAGATCGTTGGCGCGCTTCAGGGCGGCGACTGAAACGCCGTTGCGTTTGGCGATGGTCTCCAGCGGCTCGCCGGCCCTTGGCGTGTAGATCTGCATCGAAGCGAGTCCGCGATTGCCCAGATTGTTCAAACCGGCCGAGAACTGGTTGATCCGGTCCAGCGGCAGCAGCAGGGTCGACAGCTTGTTGACGTTGATCACCGAGCGGTTGTGCGCCGGGTTCAGCGCCACGAACTCGTCGACTGTCATGCCGGCCAGCCTGGCGGCGACCTTGACGTCCATGTGCTGCTGGACCTGTACCTTGCCGAAAAACGGTTCGTTTCTCATTTCGGCCAGCGTCGTGTTGTACTGCTGCGGGTTGGCGATGATGTTCTTCACTGCCTGCAGCTTGGGTACGTAGGCGCGGGTCTCGGCCGGCAGTTGCAGGCTGGCAAAATCGACCCGGTCCCCGCGCAGTGCGTTGCGGGCGATCGCCCGCTGCACACAGCCCTCGCCACAGTTGTAGGCAGCGAGCGCGAGATCCCAGCTGCCGAACATGTCGTACAGCTTCTGCAGGTAGTCCAGTGCCGCCTCGGTCGACAGCAGGATGTCGCGCCGGCCGTCGAGCCACCAGTTCTGGCGCAGCCCGAAGTCGAGCCCGGTGGACGGGATGAACTGCCACATGCCGGCCGCCCGCGCAGAGGACACCGCGACCGGGTTGAACGCGCTCTCGATGATCGGCAGCAGGGCGAGTTCCGACGGCATGCCGCGTCGTTCGACCACCTCGACGATATGGAAAAGGTAGCGCCGGCTGCGCTCGACCACCCGGCGCAGGTGCTCCGGTCGATTGGCGTAGAAGTCTTCCTCCTGCCGGACCTGGGGATGAACCAGATCCGGCATGGCGAAGCCGTTGCGTATCCGCAACCACAGACTCGCCGGTGGGGTGGTCAGATCCGCAGCGGGTACCAGTGTGACGTCACGCAACCTGACTGTCGGCAGGCCGAATCCCCCGGCGTCCCCGCCGCCCAGGCTGGACAGGTCCTGAGCCTCGGCGGGCGTGGCGGGCGCAATCGCGCTGATCCGTCCGGTTGATGGATCCTGCCAGTCGTCCGCCTGCGCTGAGAGGGCCAGGGCCAACAGGGTGCTCAGCAGTGCGACCCGGCCGCGGAGCCCTCGTTGTGCCGGCCCGCGGGGAGCAGCGCCCAGCGCGGCGGTTCGGCTCTGTACGCAGGCGCTCATCGGAACGTTCGGGATACTGCGACCCGCCTGCTGCGCGGGGTTCGGGAATCCAATCATCGGGGAATGCCGTCGGGAAGTGTGAGCACGTCGCTGAATACGTCGCTAAGTACGACGCTAATTACGACGGTGGCGAATGGTCGGTCATCGACCCAGTCGCTTTGTCTCACACCACCAGACACGAAAATGAAGCACGCAGCGTAGCCGGGTGGCTCTGGTCAGTCAAGCCAGGAGGGTAAAGAAAACCTTACAACTCAATGATTATATTGACATATGGCGATTTTTGAAGTCAGAACACGTTTTTCCAGGCGCGTAGCTCGGCGAATACTTCGACCGGACTGGCCAGCGGGCGGCCGGCATGCAGGGCTGCGCTTCGCGCGACCGCAGGCTGGGCGCAGCGAAGGAACGGATTGGTGGCGCATTCGGTTGCCAGTCGGGACGGCAGCGAGGGCTGCCCGGACTGGCGCAGTCGCTCGACTTCGGCCGCCCAGGCCGCCAGCGCCGGGTTGTCCGGCTCGACTGCGCGCGCGAAGGCGATGTTGGCAACGGTGTACTCATGGCCGCAATAGACCCGGGTGTCGCCGGGCAGGGCGGCAAGCCGGTCTAGTGATGCGGACATTTGTTCCGGCGTGCCCTCGAACATTCGGCCGCAGCCGACCGAGAATAGCGTGTCGCCGGAGAACAGCAGGCCACATCCGTGAAAGGCGATATGGCTGGAGGTATGGCCGGGGACCTCCAGCACGTCGAAGGCGACGGTTGGGGCGCCGGCCGACGTCAGGCCGGCAAGTTCGACCCGGTCGCCGTTGCCCACACGCGCTGTGGCGCTGTCGATGCGTGGATCATGCGGTGCATGCACCGGAACCGCGCCCAGGGCAGCGATCAGCTCTGCCACCCCGCCGATATGGTCGTTGTGATGGTGGGTGAGCAGGATGCCGGTGAGCGACAGTCCACGGTCGCGCAGCAGCGCCAACACCGGTGCCGCCTCCCCTGGGTCGACCACCACCGCATTGGCGCCGGCGCGCAGACACCAAATGTAGTTATCCTTGAACGCACTGATCGGGTCGACCGTCACCCCTTGCGGCAGGGTGGTTGGCAGCGGGGGGCGGGAGGCAGCAGGCATGAAGGACGTCCGGAGGCAGCGTGGGTGGATTGAAATGCAGCACGGGTGTGCAGGGCGCGGTGACGCGCTGGACAGTGGTGTCTCGGTCTCGGCAACGGCCATGGCCACTGTCGATCCTGAACCGGCCGTTGCCGGAAAGGGTGGGGCAATGGTAAACGCAGAGGCGGCATCGACGGGAACACCCAGCGCTGACTGGCTGGCCACACCGCTTGGCGCCTATGTGGTCGAGCAGGAGCAGCGCCATTTCGACTCGGCCGTGGTCGACCTGTTCGGCTACCATGCTATCCAGATCGGCCTGCCGCAGGTGGACCTGCTGCGCGCCAGCCGGATGACCCTGCGCACCCGCGCCGCGCCGCTCGCCCCGGCCGGGCTGCGCACCGCCTACACCGCGCTGCCGATCGCCTCAAACGTGATCGACCTGGTCGTGCTGCCGCATGTACTCGAGTTCAGTCTGCATCCGCACCAGATCCTGCGCGAGGTCGAGCGCATCCTGATGCCCGAGGGGCAGTTGCTGATCGCCGGCCTGAATCCCTGGAGCCTGTGGGGCATTCGACGGACGCTGGCCGGTGGCGGCGGCGAATTCCCCTGGCAGGGCGAGTTCATCAGCCTGCTCCGGCTCAAGGACTGGTTGACCCTGCTTGGTTTCGAGGTGACCGCCGGCCGCATGGCCTGCTATGTACCGCCGGTGGTGCAGCCGGGCTGGCTGCGCCGGTGGGGGTTCATGGAGTCTGCCGGCAACCGCTGGTGGCCGTTCGCTGGCGGCGTCTATTTTCTGCAGGCGGTGAAACGGGTGCCTGGCATACGGGTGATCCAGCCGCGCTGGACCGAGCGGGTGCGTGCCCGTCCGGCGCTCGCGGTGGTGCCGCGTCAGGCCAGGCAACCGGATGCAGCGGCGGCGCGCGAAACTCTGAATCCCGGCTCTGACGGCGATGCCGTCGGCCATTGAACATCCATCCGGACGCAGCAAAGGACAGCATCGACCCATGACCGGCATCAGAGACAGCGACATCGACATCGACAACATCAAAGGCAATGGCAATGGCAACGACGGCAGCCGCGACAACGAAGTCCCGATCGACATCTATACCGACGGCGCCTGCAAGGGCAACCCGGGCGCCGGCGGCTGGGGGGCGCTGCTCAGCCGCGGCAGCAGTGAGAAGGCGTTGTTCGGTGGCGAGGCGCACACGACCAACAACCGGATGGAACTGACTGCGGTCATCCGCGCGCTGGAAGCGCTATCGCGCCGATCGAAGGTACGGGTGCATACCGATTCGCAGTATGTCCAGCAGGGCATCAGCACCTGGATCCATGGCTGGAAGCGGAAGAACTGGCGTACCGCTGCGGGTGCCCCGGTGAAGAACGTCGATCTTTGGCAGGCGCTGGACGAGGTGGCGGCAAGGCATGAGATCGAGTGGCTCTGGGTAAAGGGGCATGCCGGGCATCCCGGCAATGAACGTGCGGATGCCCTGGCCAATCGTGGCGTGACCCAGCCCGCCGGCGAGCCGCCGGCCGGCCGCTGACCGCAGGCGCCGCCCAACCATGCGCACGATCCGCCAGGTGGCGCTGGACACCGAAACCACCGGCCTGGATGTGAAGCTGGGTCACCGGGTCATCGAAATTGCCGCGATCGAAATCGTCAATCGCCAGCTCAGCGGCAGTCATTTTCACTGTTACGTGGATGCCGGCCGGGACAGCGACCCGGGAGCGCTCGAGGTGCATGGGCTGACCCGCGAGTTCCTGGCCGACAAGCCGGTGTTTGCCGATGTTGCCCGTGACCTGATCGAGTTCGTCCGTGGCGCCGAAGTGATCATCCACAATGCGGCGTTCGACATCGAGTTCCTGAACGCTGAACTTGCACTGGCCGGACTGGCGCCGCTGACCACCTGGTGCGGCCCGGTCCTCGACAGCCTGGCGCTAGCGCGCGAGCTGCGACCGGGCAAACGCAACAACCTGGACGCGCTGTGCGAGGCTTACTCTGTCGACCGCAGTGGTCGGGTACGCCACGGCGCCCTGATCGACACCCGGCTGCTCGCCCAGGTCTATCTCGCCATGACCCGCGGCCAGGACAGTCTGGTCATCGACAGCGGTCCGGCGAACTCGCGCGCTGCCGCCGATCGCCCTGCGCTGGGCTCGCTGGTGTTGCCGGTGATCGAGGCCGATGCCGAGGAACTTGCGGCCCATGAGGCCAGACTGGATGCGCTGGTCAAACCCTCCCGCGGGCAGGTGCTCTGGCGGCTGTGAGCCGACGGCCGGCCAGCGCAGGCCAACATCGAACAGGGGTAAGCCACGAGGGGTGATCAGTATCCGGTAGTGAAGGTCGCCGCGGCTCAGGCCGCGTCCGTGTTTCTGGACCGTCCCGGCCACTACAACCGTCCGCACATCTTCCAGTTGCACAACAATCGCGACGTGCCGCGGCTGTACACCGTACATGTCGATCCGGTCGCCGGCGCTTTGGACGCGCCGAAGACCCGGCTGCGCGAGATCAGCGTCAGTGCGCCGGCGCTGGGCGGGCCCGAAGCTGCGCGGCCAGCGCTTGGCGTGAAGCCGCCGCACGATTCGGGGACGGACCCTGAGGGTCTGTCCCCCTCCGCTCGATTCGGGGACGGACCTTCTGGGTCTGTCCCCCTCCGCCGGGCCTGTCAATCTCCGCCGATCAAGCCGCCGCACGATTCGGGGACAGACCCTGAGGGTCTGTCCCCCATGCGCTACTTGCTTTCGCGAGCTGAACGGCTAATCGTCCTGTCCGCTGCGCCCCCCTGACCGGGTGCGCTTGATCGAGCCCAGGGCTTTCTTTTCGCTCAATCGGCGCTCGCGCGACCCGGCGGTCGGACGCGTCGCAATCCGTCGCTTCGGCCGTACGGCGGCGCGGGCGAGGAGATCCAGCAGGCGGGCAAGCGCATCGTCCCGGTTCATCTGCTGGGTGCGGAAGCGCTGCGCGCTGATCAGGATGCGCCTGTCCTGTGTCGCGCGGCTGCCGGCCAGCGCGATCGCTCTGGTCTGGATATCGGCAGGCAGTCCCGAGCGGGTCAGGTCGCAGGTGAGTTCGACAGCGGTAGACACCTTGTTGACGTTCTGCCCTCCCGGGCCGGAGGCGCGCACGAAGCGCACCTCCAGGCTGGCGGCGTCGAGCGTGACGCCGGGGGCAACGCTGATCGGTTCGGCCATCGGGATGCAGCAGGTCAGGCCGGGACGTCCGGATCGAGCTCGCGCCGCACCAGCGCAATCTGGTCTTTCAACAGCAGCTTGCGTTTCTTCAGTCGACGCACCTGCAGTTGGTCGACGCCCGGCTGCTCGATCAGCTGCTCGAGCAGCCGATCGATCTCGCGGTGCTCGCTGGCCAGTTCGTCCAGGCGCGTCAGCAACAGGGTCGGGTAGGAGTCGCTCATTGTCTCTGGCGGCGGGGTCGCTGCGTTCCTGCCGGCTCGAATATACACCCGGGGCCGGGCGCGGCTGCAGTCATCCTTGCGCGGCGGCTGATCGCTTATGATGTTGCAGAATCGAAGCGCGAGGGAGCACAGGATGACCAAAGCGATCCGTATCCATCAAACCGGCGGCCCCGAGGTGATGAAGTGGGAGGAGGTCGCGCTCGGCGACCCCGGTCCGACCGAGGCCCGAGTGCGCCACCATGCGGTCGGTCTCAACTACATCGACGTCTACTTCCGCACCGGTCTGTATCCGCAGCCGCTTCCGGGCGGCCTGGGCATGGAAGGGTCGGGTGTGGTGGAGGCGGTCGGTGCCCAGGTGACCGAGGTCGCAGTGGGCGACCGGGTCGCCTATGCCGGCCCGCCGACCGGTGCCTATGCCGAAGCGAGGGTGATGCCGGCGGCCAAGTTGCTGAAGCTGCCGGACGCGATATCTTTCGAGCAGGGCGCCGCGATGATGCTCCAGGGCATGACGGCACAGTATCTGCTGAAGCGTACGTTCCCGGTGCAGGCTGGCCAGACGATCCTGTGGCATGCCGCCGCAGGTGGCGTCGGCCTCATTGCCTGCCAGTGGGCCAAAGCCCTGGGTGTGACCGTGATCGGCACCGTCGGCTCGGACGAGAAGGCCAGGCTCGCGCGCGAACACGGCTGCGACCATGTGATCGTCTACTCGCGCGAGAATTTCGTGCAACGGGTCAAGGAGATCACCGCTGGCCGCGGTGTGCCGGTGGTCTATGACTCGGTTGGCAAGGACACCTGGCCGATGTCGCTGGACTGCCTGTCGCCGCTCGGCATGATGGTGAGCTTCGGCAACGCGTCCGGTCCGATCCCGGCGGTCAATACCGGCGACCTCGCTTCGCGCGGCTCGCTGTTCTTTACCCGGCCGACGCTGATGTCCTATACCGCGACCCGTGCCGATCTGGTGGCCAGTGCCAACGATCTGTTCGAGGCGGTGACCAGTGGCAAGGTGAAGATCGAGATCAAGCAGCGCTATCCGCTGGCCGAAGCGGCGCAGGCGCATCGCGACCTCGAAGCGCGCTTGACCACCGGTTCGACGTTGCTGATTCCCTGATCACCTGATTCCCTGCTCCAGTGTTCCCTGATCGATGACGAGGCCCCTGATGATTGCGAGTTATCTGTTCCCGCTGTCGGCATTGCGCATGACTGTCGGATTCGTCCTTGCCGCCGGCCTGTTGGGCTCCGGCCTCGCTTCTGCGCACCATGGCTGGAGCGAGTATGACGCTGGCAAGCCGCTGACCCTGTCCGGATCGATCATGGAGTCCGGCTATGACAACCCGCACGGGTTCGTCCGGCTAAAGACGGCAGACCGGGTGTGGCGGGTCATTCTTGCGCCGCCTTCGCGTATGGAGTCTCGCGGCCTGCCCCGGGCCGGTCTGAAGCCCGGGGTCAACGCCACCGTGGTCGGCTATCCGCACCGCACCGATGCCCAGGAATTGCGCGCCGAGCGGATCACCCTGGAAGGCGGTAGCGCAGTCGAACTCAGATGACGATCGCGGCGTGGCCCGGCAGTCGTCCGTGCCCTGCCGTCTGTTTCGAGTGATCGAGCTGCTTCGAGAGTCGTCATGGCTTTATCCGCTGATCAACATCGCGCATATCCTCGGGTTCATCCTGCTCGCCGGGGGGGCGATGCTGTTCGACCTGCGTGTGCTCGGCCTGTCCTTGTCCCGATCGACTTCACTGGAGATCCGCCCGCTCGGTCTGCACCTGCTGCCCTGGTCGGTGGCGGCCACGCTGCTGGTGGTGCCCACCGGCGTCCTGATGTTCGCGGTGGAGGCGCAGGCGCTGATCGGCAACCGGGCGTTCCTGCTCAAGGTCTGCCTGTTGTCGCTGGCGGCGGGCAACGCGATCGCCTTCCATACGGGTGTCGGTCGCGACTGGGCGCGATGGCTCGCCGGGGATCGCCCACCGCTGGCGGCCAGGGCGCATGCGCTGCTGTCCATCGCGCTCTGGATCGGCATCGTGTCCTGCGGCCGGATGATCGCCTATGTGTAGGAGGAGGCGATGCGCGATAGCCTGATGCACCGCTCCGACCGATCGCGCCGACTGGATCGCTGGCTCAGTCCACGTCGCGCGTTTGGACTGGCCGCGATCGCCTGCTTCGCGCTGATCGCCTTTGCCCTTTATCTGCAGTATGCGCAGAATGAAGAGCCTTGCCCGCTATGCGTGTTCCAGCGGGTGGCGGTGATCGCGCTCGGCGTGGTGTTCCTGGCCGCGGCAGTGCATGCACCGGGCCGCACCGGATTGCGCATCTACAGCGTGTTGCTCGTGCTGATCGCGGCCACCGGGGCGGCGATCGCGAGTCGCCATGTCTGGCTGCAACTGCTGCCCAAGGACCGGGTACCGGAGTGCGGCCCCGGGCTGGACTTCATGCTTCAGCAGTTTCCCCTGGCCGACGTGCTAGCGCTGGTGTTCCGCGGATCGGGTGAATGCGCGGAAGCGGGCTGGCGCTTTCTTGGCCTGACCATCCCGGCGTGGACACTGATGTGGTTCATTTGCCTCGGTGTGCTCGCGCTGGTGGTGGGCTGGCGGGCGCGCCGCTAACCCAGCAACAGCGTCGATCCGGGGCGCGGTTGGCGCCATCCGAATGGGGTATCGGCCCACCGGGAGTTGACGCCGACCGATTTCCACGGTATATCGCAAGCTGTTGTTCCTCTCTAAGTCCGAAGTCTGTAGTCCGATTGCTGCGCGATTACCCCGCTGGATTGTTGATCCGGCGTGTCGCAGGTGGTTGGTGGCTGTTGTGCCTTGGGATGTGAACAGCGGTTGCGGGTTACCCGCTTTTTTAATTTCTCAAGGAATCAAGTTATGGCAACGGGCGTAGTCAAGTGGTTCAACGAGTCGAAGGGCTTTGGCTTCATCACTCCGGACGGTGGTGGTGAGGACCTCTTCGCGCACTTCAGCGCGATCAACATGCCGGGCTTCAAGACCCTGAAGGACGGACAGCGCGTCTCCTTCGACGTTGTGCCGGGCAAGAAGGGTCAGCAGGCTGCGAACATCCAGTCGGTCTGATCGTTCAGGTCGCACGAAAAAGCCGGGCTTGTGCCCGGCTTTTTTTTCAGTTTTTTCAATCTGACCGTTCAGCCAGACCGTTCAGCCAGACCGTTCAGCCAGACCGTTCAGCCAGACCGTTCAGCCAGACTTTTCAGCCAGACTTTTCAGCCAGACTGACGCGCGATAGCCCGGACCGCTGCCAGTGAACCGCTCGGGCGGCCGCTTGCTCGGCCCGCCCGGCTGCAGGCCGCCTCTGCGGCGTTTCGGCGCGGAGGGATGCCGGCCGCTGCAGTCGCGAAGGCACCTGTCCCAGCCACCAGCGCTGGGCGACCAGGCTCAGGAAGGCGGCCTCGTTCGCGCAGATGTCGCCATCGGCGCGCGCCAGCCCAACCATGATTTCCCACAGCAGCATCCGCGCCGTCTCGTCGGTGACTGCGTCGATCACCTGCACGTACACCGGCGATTCGTGCAGCCGGCGGCGGTTGCTGCCGCCGGCGCCGTCAGGCAGGCCGGTCGCCTGCAGGTCGGCAAAATAGGCGCGCAGGACTTCCGCGAAGCCTGAGGACGAGATGCCGATTCGCCGGCAGACATCGAGGGTGGTCAGCGCCTCGATTTCGGCGTCCTCGATCCGGTCGTCGATCGCCATCAGCGCGGTGAGCAGACGCGCCATCGTCTCCGGACTATCGGCGTCGTAGGCCCTCATTTTTCCTGATTCCATCATTCCTCCGAGCGGTACGGGCTGTGTGGCTTCCGCTGCCGGGGCCTCTGTTCGTCGGGCACCTGTACTGATTCGACCGCGGAGAGGGCCACAAGTTCGGGCGTTCGCCAAACAGTTTCATGCTGCGTTGCGGCGGTCGCGCGGCCGGGGCGGACGCGTTCCGTTAGAATGCGAGTTCTCTGTTTGCCCATTCGCCGATGCCGACGTTTTCCAGCTCCGGGGCCTCCGGTCCCAGTTCGTCCGGTCCCAGTTCGTCCGACGCTGGCGCTGTCGGCGTGCCGCCGCAGCCCGGACCTTCCGGGGTCAAGGCGCAGCGGGTGAAGCCACCCGCGCCCGCAGCCTCGACTGCGCCCCCGCCCGCCTCTAACTTCATCCGTCAGATCATCGACGAGGATCAGCGCACCGGGCGCCACGGCGGCCGGGTGGCTACCCGCTTCCCGCCCGAGCCGAACGGTTACCTCCATATCGGCCATGCAAAGTCGATCTGCCTGAATTTCGGCATCGCCCGCGACTTCGGCGGCGAATGCCACATGCGCTTCGACGACACCAACCCGGCAAAGGAAGAGACCGAGTATGTCGAGTCGATCCAGGACTCGGTGCGCTGGATGGGCTTCGACTGGGGTGAGCATCTGTACTTCGCCTCCGACTACTTCGACCAGCTCTACGGCTATGCCGAGTTGCTGGTCACCCGGGGCGATGCGTATGTCGACAGCTTGAGTGCCGAAGAAATCCGTGCCCATCGCGGCACGCTGACCGAGCCCGGACGCGACAGCCCGTACCGGGCGCGCACGCCGGAGGAGAACCTCGACCTGCTGCGGGGGATGAAGGCCGGCGAATTCCCGGATGGCGCGCATGTGCTGCGTCTGAAGATGGACATGCGCTCGCCGAACATCAACCTGCGCGATCCGGTCATCTACCGTATCCGCCATCATGAGCACCATCGCACCGGGAACACCTGGTGCATCTACCCGCTGTACGACTACACCCACGCGATCTCGGATGCGATCGAGCACATCACCCACTCGATCTGCACACTCGAGTTCGAGGATCACCGGCCGCTGTACGACTGGTGCGTGGAAAAGCTTCCGGTCCCGTACCGTCCGTATCAGTATGAGTTCGCGCGTCTCAACCTCACCTACGCGGTACTGTCCAAACGCAAGTTGATCGAGCTGGTCGAGGGCGGGCATGTCGATGGCTGGGACGATCCCCGTCTGCCGACCCTGGTCGGCGTGCGCCGGCGCGGCTATACGCCGGAAGGCATGCGGCTGTTCTGCGAGCGCATCGGTGTATCCAAGGCTGATTCGTGGATCGACATGAGCGTGCTCGAGCAGGCGATCCGCGATGACCTGGATGCGCGCGCTCCACGAACCGCAGTCGTTCTCTCCCCGCTCAGGCTGGTGATCGACAATTTTCCGCCCGGCCACACCGAGTCGTGCAGCGCGCCGGTGCATCCGCATCGCCCGGAACTCGGCCGGCGCGAGTTCCCGCT
>Ga0335394_10008587_pt1 | contig 11529 bp, 8 predicted proteins | sample MAT03_FD_205741 | JGI IMG/M metagenome (GOLD analysis project Ga0335394, IMG submission 205741) | Freshwater microbial communities from Lake Fryxell liftoff mats and glacier meltwater in Antarctica - MAT-03 (spades assembly) (version 2) ... | reverse complement strand
GCCCAGGGTGATGGTGCTGTGCTCCAGATCGACCGTGATCGTATCGCCTTTGCGCAGTGCGTTCACGGCCTCGGGGCACACGATGGGCAGCACGCCGTTGTTCACGCAGTTGCGGAAGAAAATGCGCGCAAATGATTTGGCGACGATGACTTTGACACCGCACATTTTGAAGCACACGGCCGCCTGTTCACGCGATGACCCGCAGCCAAAGTTTTTGCCGGCCACCACAATATCGCCGGGTTGCACGTTTTTGGCGAACTCGGGGTCCAGGTCCTCCAGCGCCACTTTCTTGAAGTCGGCGACGTTGGTCATGGTGTAGGTGTATTTGCCGGGGAAGATCACATCGGTGTTTACGTCATCGCCGTAAACCCAGCACTGGCCTGTTAGTTTCATGTTTGCCCAATGATATGCCAGATAGGGGGTTTCACGCAAAGACGCGAAGGCACGAAATTAAGCAGAGTTAAGCTCAAACTGAGCTTTGTCAATGGACCCCCGACCCCTAAAGGGGAGTCGTTGACTGACTCAACGACTCCCCTTTAGGGGTCGGGGGTCTCTTTAAAGTAACGGCGCTCAAACCCGCCGGCGAGGATCGAGCGCATCGCGCAGGCCATCGCCGATAAAGTTGATGAATAGCACAGTCATCGTGATGAATATACCGGGGAAGAACCACACCCACCACACCGGCGGGCTGCGCTGCATGTAGCTGAGCGCGTTGTTGATCATGTTGCCCCAGCTGGCCGTCGGCGGGTCTTGCACACCCAGGCCAAAGTAGGACACGTAGGCCTCGTTGGTAATGGCACCGACCAGACCCAGGGTGGCCGAGACAATAATAGGGGCAAAGGTGTTGGGCACCAGATGGCGAAATAGAATTTTGATTTTGCTGACGCCCAGCACTTCGGCCGCGGCCACGTAATCGCGCTCGCGCAATGAGAGCACGTTGGCCCGCACAATGCGCGCCAGATACATCCACGAGGTGAGGCCGATCACCAGAATGACGATGATGACCGAGCCGCTGATTTTGTAATCTTGTGACAGGGTGATGGCCGGAATCTTGCTGCCGAATAGTTTTGCCAGCACGATGAGCAGGAACAACTGCGGAATACACAGCAATGCCTCGGTAATTGCCATGAGTGTCCCATCGATCCAGCCACCGAAATAACCGGCGACTCCACCGACCACCACGCCCACGGTAATGCCGAGCGAGAGCGCCAGCAAACCAATCACCAGCGAAATTTGCCCGCCGTAAATGATGCGGGCGAAGATGTCGCGGCCAGTGGCATCTGTGCCGAAGGGGTGAACATCGGCGCTCTCTCCGGTGAACCATTGCGAGATCGGCGTGGGGTTGTCCAGCATGTTGGCCGGGTTGGGTTTGTTCGCACGGCGCACCGGCACGAGAACCGTGCCGATGATGATGAACAGGATTAGTGCGATCATGCCGCCCAGGCCCAGCACGGCAGCCCGGTGCCTGAGGAAGCGCCGCCAGGCCAGTTGCCCCGGCGTGAGGACTTTGATGCGCGCATCCGCAATTTCCTTGGCCGTGCGCTCGGCGGGAGAAGTGGGGGCAAGTGTTGCCATATTGGGTTTACGCCAGCTTGATCCGTGGATCAAACAGGGTATATATCACATCCACCAGAATCTGAAAAAAGATGACGGCGACCGTGACCAACATCAAAATACCCATGACCACGGGGAAGTCGCTGTTGTTGGCGCTGTTGATAAACAGACGGCCCATCCCCCGCCAGCTAAACACGCTTTCGGTGACAACGGCGCCGGCCAGCAGCAGTGGAATATCCAGCCCAATAATTGTGATGAAGGGCAGGGCGGCGTTTTTTAGCGCGTGCCGGGCTACCACCACTCGCTCAATCAGGCCTTTGGCCCGTGCCACGCGTATGTAATCCTGGCTGAGCACTTCCAGCACCGATGAGCGCACGAAGCGGGCATAGCCGGCTACTTGAATAATGACCAGGGTGGCTACTGGCAGGATCATATAGTAGACCCAGTTGCTGACCTGACTGCGATCCCACACAGCGGTGCCGGTGGGCAGATAGGGCAGCCATGTGGCACCGGCCTTGTTCCACAACTTGAACTGCACCGCAAAAATCAGCAGAAGCGCCAGTCCCACAAAAAATACTGGCATAGAGATGCCGACGAACGAAAAGCCAGTCAGTAGGTTGTCCGCGAGACCATACTGATGGGTGGCTTGATAGATGCCGACCAGCAGCGACAGTGAAATCAGCACAGTTTCGGCCACCACCATGAGCAGCAATGTGTCTGGCAGGCGCTCGCCGATCATTTGAATCACCGGCCGGCGCTCGCTGAACGAAAATCCAAAATCGCCGACGGCTGCTTTTTTGATCCAACCCACGTATCGAAAGGGAATCGGTTGATTCAAACCCAACTCGGCACGAATGCGCTCCCGGTCTTCGGCGCGAATGCGCGGGTTGTTGGTGTATTGAGACAGAGGGTCGCCAGATAGATTCGTCAGCACGAACATGATGAAGGAGATGATGACGAGCTTGACGATCCCTTGCAGGGCGCGGCGGAGGATATATGCGCTCATGGGTCATTGGGGAAGAGGACGGCTGGCTGTTGGCGGCTAGCTGCTAACAGCCAGCCGCCCTCTTCCTATCACTGCATGCTAACTCAGCTTATTGCGTGACGTCCCATTCCCATGCGTTGGTGAACACGTCGAAGATGTTGTCGGGCACCATCTTCATGCCGGTCACGCGCTTGTTGGCGGCCGTGATGGCCAGACGCGCATACATCGGGATCACATACACTTCGTCGTACATGATCTGCTGCATCTTGAAGATGATCTCTTTGCGCTTCACCGGGTCGCCGGCCTTCTCCTGGTCCAGCGAGAGCTGGTTCAGCTCTTCATTCACCAGGTGGTAGTTGTTGCCACCGGATGGGTTCTTCTCGGTTGGGATGCCGCTGATCTTGAAGGCATCCGAAGGGCTGGGGTCGCCGCCGGCCACGAAGCCAGTGGTGTAGCCGCCCAACTCATACTCGCCCTTGGTGAAGGTGCCGCCGTCGGCCCAGCTTGCAAACACGACCGATGAGGCCTTGTTGTCGGGGATGAACTCGACGCCGATGTCCTTCAAGTTCTCCTGCACCAGCGTTTGCACATTGGCGCGCAATTCGTTGCCGCTGGTGGTTGTGTGTTTGATCGACAATTTCACTTCTGCGCCACCGCACTGACCCACGCGGATGCCATCGGCACCGGGCTTGTAGCCGGCGTCATCCAGCAGTTTCTTGGCCGCCTCTGGATCATACGGATAGGGCTTCAGCTCGGTGTTCTCCCACGGCGCAACCGGCCACAGTGAGGCAATCACGCGGGTCTTGCCGTAGAGCAGCTTGTCCGCGATGGTGAATCGGTCAATGCCCATGGTGATGGCCTTGCGCACGTTGACATCGGTGAACGCGCAGGGGCCAGTGGGGCCGGTGGCCTCATCGCCTTTGCCGAAGTTGAAGAAATAGTGCTCGAACGATGAGCTGGGCAACGCGAACGTGTTCAAGTTCTCTGCGCCTTCCAGATCGGGGATCGACGCTTCGACGAAGTCCGGGCCAATGTCGATGTCGCCAGCGCGCAGGCCGGCCAGCACGGCTTCACGGCTCTCAACAATCTTGATGTTGATCGTGTCGAGCTTGGGCTTGCCGCGCCAATAGTTCGGGTTGGCGGCCAGCACAATGCGGTCACCCTTGACCACTTCCTGAATCATGAAGGGACCAGAGAACGGTCCGGCACCAGTCGTGACATACGGGCTGCCATCCAATGTGGCCAGATCCTTCAGGGCATGCTGCGGGATGACGGATGGGCCGCTGGCCAAAAACAGCGTGGCCCAAGGGGCATACACGTCTTTGAAGGTCACCACGGCCGTTTGAGCATCCGGTGTTTCGATGGATGTGATCTGGTCATAGCCGGCTTTGCTGGCGGTGCCAGTGTTCTCTGGCTTCATGATCTGCTCCCAGGTGAACTTGAAGTCGGCGCTGGTGATAGGCTCGCCGTCGCTCCACTTCAGGTCTGTCTTGAGCTTGTAAGTGATCACTTTGCCATCGGCGCTGATGGTGCCCTTCTCGACGGACGGGAACTCTTCGGCCAATTCCAGCACCGGTGCGCCCTTATCATCGTAATACCACACCCCAATGTTGGTCAGGTTGCCCAACCATGCGGCAAACGTCTGCGTGCTGTAGTTGGCATAGGTGGCACTGGGCTCCTGGTAGAAGCCGATGGTGACGGATTTGCCGCCCTCAGCGGGGGCAGCGGGTGCTTCAGTGGCAGCCGGGGCCTCGGTGGCGGCAGGGGCTTCGGTAGCGGCTACGGGTGCGGCTGGGGCACTGGTGGCTGCGGGTGCTGCTGCGGGCGTGCAGGCCGCCAACAGCATGGATACTGCAACAGCCAGACCCAGGAACTTGAAAGTATGTTTATTGGTCATGCTTCTCTCCTTAAAAAACCGAACGGACGTGAACTCCTTTTGAGATGGTACTGAACGAAACGATTAACGTTTTGGGCGCGATAGGAGCATCGAGGGGCAAACGCGCCGTCACAATCCCGGCCTTTATTCATGGCCGGACAGTCGGATTATAGTAAAGCTGAAAAAATGTGCTGGGTACATTATTCCCAACACATTTCCAGCACGTTCTGCCGAGGGGATTTTTAGACAGAATGACAGAATAGACAAACCAAATCCCATTTTGTCCATTCTGTCATTCTGTCCAAAAAGTCTGAGTCCGCCGGCAAGACTGGATCATTGAGCAACCTTCGGCGCAATCGGCACAATGCGGTTTAATGGGCCCAATATGAAACTCAAGATTGCTGTCTTGCCCGGCGATGGCATCGGCCCCGAAGTGCTGGCCGAAGCCATTGGCGTGCTCAAAGCGTTGAATCTGGATCTGGACTTGCACGATGGCCTGGTCGGCGGCATTGCCATTGACACCTACGGCGTAGCGTTGCGCGATGAAGACTTGAAGCTGGCCCAGGCGGCCGACGCGGTGTTGTTTGGCGCGGTCGGCACACCCAGACACAGCGACCCACGCGCGGCCGTGCGACCCGAGCAGGCTATTCTGGGTCTACGCAAAGGATTGGAGCTATTTGCGAATCTGCGCCCGGTCAAAGCCTACGATTCGCTCATCGACGCTTCAACCTTAAAGCCCGAGGTGATCAAGGGCACCGACATGATCATTTTGCGCGAGTTGACCGGCGGTGCCTATTTTGGCCAGCCGCAGGGCCAGTCCGGCCAGAAGCCCAACCGTGAGGCCGTGGATACGACGTTCTATACCGAGGGCGAGATTCGCCGGCTGATGGTGATGGCGTTCGAGCTGGCGCGCGGCCGGCGCAAAAAAGTAACCCAGGCCGACAAAGCCAATGTGATGGCGACCGGCCGGCTGTGGCGGCAAATTGGCAATGAGGTGGCGGCCGAGTATGCCGATGTGAAGTATGAGGATGTGCTGGCCGACGCGCTCAGCATGCACCTGATTCGCACGCCGCGCAATTACGATGTGATCGCGACCGAGAATTTGTTCGGCGATATTTTGAGCGATGAAGCCGCCATGCTCACTGGCAGCATGGGCATGATGCCGAGTGCCAGCCTGGGCGACCCGAAGAACGCGCATGGTTTCCGCCGTGGCCTGTACGAGCCGATTCACGGTACCGCCCCCGACATCGCCGGCGAAGGCATCGCCAACCCCATCGCCATGATCCTGAGCGCGGCCATGATGTTGCGCTGGTCGTTTGGCCTCGACCAGGCGGCCGAGCGCATCGAGAAATCAATCGAGAAGGTGCTGACCGATGGCTATCGCTCGATGGATTTGAAGTCACCGAATGCGAAGATGGTCGGCACCAAAGAGATGGGTGCCGCGATCATCGAACGTTTGTAGAATCGAGCGGCTGCTATAGACGTTCAGATAAGTAAATCAAAAGTCATCGCTCAAATGGCTTGTTTTTAGGCACCTGGGCGACGTTACGTTACAAATTCAAATCTGAAAATCTATAGCGGCCAGCTGCTAAGTAGGTCGCCGCTAGCAGCCAGCTGCCAACAGCCAGCACTAGACCGCCTCAGCACTCATAAATTTTTTTGATATGACCATTCCCTGGAACGAATTATTTTCCGAGACGGCCAACGAACTCAAGCCCTCTCCTACCCGTGAATTGTTCAAGCTGGCCAACGGCACCGACATCATCTCGCTGGCCGGCGGCTTGCCGTGCGATGAATGCTTTCCCGTGGCCGAGATCGCCGCGGCCTGCCAACGGGTGCTGGAGAAATACCCCTCGGCCGCGCTGCAATATGCCAACACGCAGGGCGAGGCAATCTTTCTGAAGATGCTGTCGGAGCAGATGAAGCCGTTGGGCGTGATCGTGCCGCCCAGCCAGATTCAGGTGGTCAACGGCTCGGCGCAGGGTTTGGAAATGTTGTGCCGGCTGCTGATTGACCCCGGTGATCGCATCGCCGTGGAAGACCCCACCTACTCCGGCGCACTGATGGCGTTTCGCCCCTACCGGCCACGCTTCATCACCATTCCCACCGATGAGGACGGCATCCGTGTCGATGTGCTGGAAGAGAAGCTCAAGGCCGGCGAGGACATTCGCTTTCTGTATCTCATCTCGTGCTTCCAAAACCCGATGGGCACGACTCTGTCGCCGCCGCGCCGCAAAGCGTTGCTGGAACTCGCGGCCCGCTACGGCCTTATCATTGTGGAAGATGACCCCTACGGCGAGCTGGTCTATGAGGGCGACCGGCCCAAGCCATTGGCCGCGTTGGACATCGAGATGCACGGCGAGTTGAAGCATGTGTTCTACGTCAGCACCTTCAGCAAGACGATTGCGCCGGGGCTGCGGGTGGCCTGGATTGCCTCGCCGAAAGAGGCGATCAATAAGTTGATTCTGGCCAAACAGTCCACAGATTTACATTCGTCGCCGTTTACGCAATATCTGGTTTACGAGACCTGTCAAAATGATTTTCTAACCGGCCAGATCAAGCGCATTCGACAAATTAATCGGGTGCGCCGCGATGCCATGCTGGAAGCGTTGGACGAGTTCATGCCCGAGTCGGCCAACTGGACCAAGCCCAACGGCGGCATGTTCGTCTGGGTGACGCTATTGGAGAGCATGGATGATTACGACATCCTGAAGCGCGCGATTGAGAAGCGGGTGACGTTTGTGCCGGGCTCGTCCTACTATGCCTACGGCAATGTGCACAATGCACTTCGCTTGAGCTTCACCCAACCCACGCCGGAGCAGATTGTGGAAGCGGTGCGCCGACTTGGCACTGCCATCAAGGAAGCCACGCCGGCGCGGCATTTCTAGCCATCAGGTCAATTGTGCGTGGTGCGCAATTTTGTCCAAGCAAAAGTGTTTTGTTTGGGCTAATCTGAGCGTAAGTCAAAACAAATTGCTTAAGCCGTCATTCCCACGCAGGCGGGAATCCAGAACTGCCAACCACAAGCACGTTGGGGTTACGCCTGGATTCCCGCCTGCGCGGGAATGACGTTGTGACGTAAAGTCTTTCCCATTACACACGACTCGCCAAAAACTACACAAATGCAAAAAGGAGTGATGCGTGAATATCACAATTAACCCCATCGCCGAAAACGGCGCGGTGAAGCTGCCCGAAAAACTGGGCTTTGGTCAACTGTTCAGCCGGCGCATGTTCACCCAAAAGTGGGCGCGTGGCGAGGGCTGGCACGATGCCCAGATCGGCCCCTTCGGCCCGATCTCGCTGATGCCATCAACGGCCGTGTTTCACTACGCCCAGGAAATCTTCGAGGGCACCAAGGCGTATCGCCGGCCCGACGGCCACATCAACCTGTTCCGGCCATGGGAGAACGCGCGCCGCTTCAACCGCAGCGCCAAGCGCATGTCGATGGAACTCGTGGACGAAGAATCCCATGTGGACGCGATTGTGCAACTGGTGCGGCTCGAACACGAGTGGGTGCCGAGCGGCGAGGGTGAGTCGCTCTACATACGGCCCACCATGATTGCGACTGAGGCGGCGCTGGGCGTGCACGCCAGCAGCAGCTACCTGCACTTCATCATCGTGGGACCAGTCGGAGCCTACTTCGCCACTGGCTTCAACCCGGTGTCGGTGTTCGTGTCGGACGAGTATGTGCGGGCCGTGCGCGGCGGCACCGGCGAGGCCAAGTGCGGCGGCAACTACGCGGCCAGCCTCATCGTGGGCGAAGAGGTGGCGGCCAAGGGCTATCATCAGGTGTTGTGGCTGGATGGCGTAGAGCGCCGGTTTGTGGAAGAAGTCGGCGCGATGAACATCGCTTTCGCCTACGGCAAGCACATTGTGACGCCGGCCCTAAGCGGCACCATTCTGCGCGGCGTCACCCGCGACAGCGTGTTGAAGCTGGCCCCTGATTTGGGCTACACGGTGGAAGAGGGCAAGCTCGATATCAACGAGGTTCTACGCGATATTGAGGCCGGCAAGATCACTGAAGTGTTCGGCATGGGTACGGCCGCGGTGATTGCGCCGGTGGGCCGGTTTGGCTATCAGGGCAAAGACTACGCCGTCAACGGCGGCAACGTCGGCCCCATCGCCCAACGGCTCTACAAAACGCTGACCGACATCCAATACGGCCGCGTCGCCGACCCCTACGGCTGGACTTACAAGATCGAAGTTTAGTTGCTGGTTGCTGGTGGTTGGTTGCTAGTCACCAGCAACCAACTACCAGCAACCAGCAACCAGCAACAAACATATGCCCGACCCAAAATTCACCTGGATGGACGGCAAGCTGATGCCGGTTGCCAAAGCCACCATACCCATCGGCACGCACTCGTTGCACTACGGCAGCAGCATTTTTGAAGGCATTCGCGCCTATGGCTCGCCGGCCGGCCCCAAAGTGCTGTTTCTCGATGCGCATGTGCAACGCCTGTTTGCCTCGGCTCGCATGATGCGCATGGAGTTGCCGTTTTCGGCCGCTGAAATACGCAGCGCTATTTTCAGCACCATCAAGAAAAATGGCCACGCGGCCTGTTACATCCGGCCGATCTGCTTTCGCGGCGACGAGTCATTGAGCGTGAACCCGCGCCGCGCCTCGGTGCGCTGCGCCATCATGACCATGGAGATCGGCGCGTATCTGGGTCAGGAGGCGTTGGAGCGCGGCATCGACGCCGGCGTGAGCTCGTGGCGGCGCACTCCGCCGGGCGTGGGTCTGCCGAATGGCAAGATTGGCGGCCAATACGTCAACAGCTCGTTGATGGCGATGGAAGCCCAGGATCACGGCTATGTCGAAGCGATTGCGCTGGACATGCAAGGTTTCGTGAGCGAGGGCAGCGGCGAGAATATCTTCGTGGTGCACAACGGCGTGGTGTATACGCCGCCGATGGCCGGCTCCATTTTGCTGGGCATTACACGGGCCGGCATTCTGCAATTGGCCAAACACCTGGGCTACGAAGTGTGCGAGCAAAACTTCACCCGCGAGTTTCTCTACATCTGCGACGAGGCCTTTTTTACCGGTACCGCCGCCGAGATCACGCCGATTCGTAGCATCGACAAAGTGAAACTGGGGGCCGGCGCGCGCGGGCCCATCACCCAACATATTCAGGAGTCCTTCTTTGACATCGTGCACAGCAAGGTTGACGATGCGTGGGGTTGGTTGACGCCGGTGAAGTGAGGCCGGTTAGGAATTACGAGGCAACCTAACTCAGACCCTTTGGGTGGTGCAGTTCGAATCTGGGCTAGTTCGTGCGTCCACGCGTCACCCGAAGGGTCTTACGCTCGCGCAAGCCATTCGCATCTGTCCTAACTTGTCAGCATCTCTTGGTGTAGGGCTGTGCCCCACCGGCCAAGTTCTTGAGGGGCAACGCCCCGCTCCATACCAGCCTGGGGCATCGCCCCAGGAATGGCTGGCACCCAATTGAGGGCTGAAGGCCCGACTATTCTTGTTCGATAGATTTTGAGGACAGGCTTGCTATTGAGCCAGATGATGACCAATCTCGTGAAACAAAGTCTGGCTCTTGAGCAGCAACGCGTCCCCATCCTCGCCCTGCATCTGCGCCACTCGGCCCAACCCCTGCAACGCCGTGGTCAGCATCTCTTGCGCGCCCAACTGCTCGGCAATCACTCTCGCCTCCTCGAAGGCGATGTGCGCGGCCTCCAACTCCTCCAGAAACAGCAACCATTCGCCGCGCGCGTTTTGGGTGCAGCACACCAGCCAGGGGAATTGCGTCGTGCGGGCCAGCTGGCCTGCCAGCCCGGCCGCTGGGCCAAAAGCGCTTCGGGTTGGGCCAGATTGAGCCGCGACTCAGGGTCGCTTAGTAAGTCGCCAAAAGTTTTTGCGCTCCCCTTCGGCGTCGTTCCCTTCGGCTCCGCTCAGGGAACGGGCTCGGTGCAGCCGCAGTGGCTGAGCGGTCGCCTCTGAGGCGCGCGAAGCCACCAGGACGACGGGAGCGTCAGAACTTTTGGCGACTTACTTAGGCCAGCGGGCGCGTCTCTACACGTCAATCAATACCAATGGCCGAGGCACTGGTAACGGGTGACAGGCTCAAGCCCAATCGGCCGCAATGTGCTCGGCTTGGGCGAGGATGAGTTGGGTGGCGCCCTCTTGCAGGTCGGGCGGGTAGCCGTATTTGCGCAGCACGCGTTTGACCATGACACGCAGCCGGGCGCGCACGCTCTCTTTCACAGTCCAGTCAATCGTCACGTTTTTGCGCACGGTGTCGAGCACTTCGCGGGCGATGGTGCGCAGGTTCTCGTCGCCCAACACTTCTTTGGCGCTGGCATTGGTGGACAGGGCATCATAGAAGGCGATCTCGGCCGGCGACATGTTCAACGTCTCACCGCGCGCCTGGGCCGCTTTCATCTCCTGGGCCAGCGCGATCATCTCTTCGATGACTTGGGCGGCTTCGATGGCGCGGTTCTGGTAGCGACGGATCGATTGCTCCAGCATGTCGGCGAACGAGCGCGATTGCACCAGGTTGGTTTTGCCCTGCGCTTTGATCTCGTCGCTGAGCAGTTTGCGCAGCAGCTCGGCGGCCAGATTGCGCTGCGGCAATTTGCGCACATCGGCCAGAAACTCCTCGGACAGAATCGACAGGTCGGGCTTTTTGAGGCCGGCGGCGGCGAAGATGTCGATGACCTCGCCGGGGGCAATGGCTTGCGACACGATCTGGCGAATGGCGTGGTCGAGCTGATCGCCGTTGTGCGCACGAGAATTGCCGTCGGCCCCATCGGCTTCCAACTTGCTGACGGCGGCGCGCACGGCCTGGAAGAAGCCGATATCGTCGCGCAGCTCCAGGGCTTGGGGGTGGGTGACGGCCAGGGCGAAGGCCGCGCTCAACTTGCTGACCACATCGAGCCAGCGCGCCTTGCCGTTGTTTTGCTGCAAGATGTGCTCGGTGGCGTCGGTGAGGAGCGAGAAGCGATCTTGCGGCGCGCCGCTCATCCAATCCTGCCAGTCGAAGCCGTAGAGCATGCCGCGGCAAATGTCGTATTTCTCCAGCAGCACGGCCAGCGCTTTCTCGATCTCCTGATATGGCGTGCCTGCGCCGCCGCTGCCGGTGTATTCGGCCAGCGCCTGGCGCAGGTT
>Ga0335394_10008586_pt1 | contig 11529 bp, 5 predicted proteins | sample MAT03_FD_205741 | JGI IMG/M metagenome (GOLD analysis project Ga0335394, IMG submission 205741) | Freshwater microbial communities from Lake Fryxell liftoff mats and glacier meltwater in Antarctica - MAT-03 (spades assembly) (version 2) ... | reverse complement strand
GTATCCGGGCTGCAACTGAAATTAAACGAACGCTGGCAGATTCCCCCGCCGTACGCAAAATCCACATCCAGCGTATACGGCTGTGTGCCGCCGGGATCGCAAATGGTGACGGGCGTGGCTTGCCCCGGGGGGATAAAACCGCCCCCAGTCGGCGTGAGGGAAACCATATTGCCGTTTACCGCGATGTTCCAGCCGGGCCCGAAAACCGAGTTTACAAAACTGCCCGAACTGAGGGTGATGTCTATTTGGGAGAAAGTATTAGCCGCCGTATTGTTGATGATCAGGTCATAACAACAATCGCCTAAGTTGGATTGCTGCAGGAATGCGGCCACCTCGTCGCATGGACCGCCCGATGCCGTAATGTTTACCAGAATAAAAACAGAGTCCGAACAAGTCATGCCCGACGAATCCATGGCCGTCACCATCAGGCAAACGTTGTAGATGCCCGGCGCAAAATCGTGGATCACGCTGCCCAGACAGCAGCTGCTATCGCTCGTGCCGTCGTCGAAATCCCAAACGACCGAAACGACCGAGGAACCGGCGCCCAGGTCCGCTTCGCTCAAAAAGGCATTCGGCTGGTCGGGGTTATACGTGATACGCGCCTTAACCACACAGGGCAGAAAAGCGAGGCGGACGCACACTTCGTCCACATATATGTAGTTGTTCACGATCGGCGCGCCTATGTTGGCGGCAAACGTCAGGTGCGTGAACGACATCGGGGCATTGGCCGTGTAGGTATGGAAATACCAGGTGCCCGGCTGGTGCGCGGGCGTAACGGTCACCGGCACGTGAAAATCGCCGGCACACTGGTGGGTGCAGACCGTGCCGCCGTTGGCCGCATTGACCGTGCAATTCGCGCCGGACAAAATAGCCAAAAAGGTAAAATTGCTCGCCACCGGTTCCTTGGGCGACCACCAGAAACCGATGGAATAGCCGCTTCCCGGTGCAACGGAAGCAGTGAGCTGGGTCGAAATGCCCTCGCAGCTGTTGAGGTCGAAGCCGGCGTAGCCGAGCCCGCAACTGGCGAGGAGCGTGGTGTATTGCTGGTTGGGCACGTCATTGTAGAAGCCATGGAATAGCCCATTGGCATGCGAAAACCATTCTCCCACGCCGCTCACATTCGATCCGTTGACGGACTGCTGCCAATTGGCGGCCTGGTTTATCTGATCGGGGCCATTTGGAAATCCCGCAGCGCCGATTTCAAAACTTCCGTTGTTGACGATGCTGCCCGGGCAAGGCGTATAGCCGCCGTAACAGGGGTAGTTGAACAGGATGGTGTCCGAATGAGCCGACATGATAGAATCACAGTTGGATACGACAAAAGTGTAATAGGTAGTTCCGGGCGTCAGATCGTCAAAGACAATGGATGATGTACTGCCACTGCTATGTATCCACGTATTTTTTACCCCGGCTTCATCGTCTATGTAAGTCCATGTCCCATCACTGCAATTAGAAGGGGTCCAGGAAAGCGTTGCGCTCGTAGAAGTAATGTTGCTGACCGCCAGATTCGTCGGTGGGAGACATACCGCCAGGTTGTTGTCGATCTCCCCGTCGCAGTCGTCGTCCAGCCCGTTGCAGAGTTCCACCCCGCCATTAACCTGCACTTCAAACGAACAGGATTTTGTATTCCCGCATTTGTCCGTAGCCGTATACATCACCGTGGAAATACCGACGTTGAACACAGTCCCACTCGCGTCGTTTTGTCCGGAAGCACTTGTCGCACCCGTTACGCTGTAGTTGACCGTCGGCGTACCGCAGTTATCGGTGGCCGTCAACCATTTGATGCCGTTCACCGCGATGTTGCAGCTGGGTGGGCCGGCCATGACCGATACGCCGGCCGGGCAGGTGACCGCGGGTGGCTCGTCGTCGACGACAACTACATTCTCGCAATACGTGGCGCTACAGGCGCCCCTGGAAATGGTGAGGCACACTTCGTATTCGCTACAGCCGGAGAAATTGTGTACCGGGTTTTGCTGGCTCGAGGTATTGCCCGGGCTGCCGGCATCGCCGAAATTCCAGGAATACGTCAGTGGGGAAGGTCCGGTGGACTGGTTGATAAACTGCACGGTCGTACCGCAGTTGAGGTTCGGGGACGCCGCGAAATTGGGGATCAGTTCCTGCCCGAACTCGATATCGTCGATTCCGAAATCCTGAAAAGCGCCGGCGGCTAATTGCTGGATGGAGATGTTCGTCCCAGGTCCGGTGGCCGTCCAGGTGAATGTGTATTGCGTCCACGCGGGCGTGCCTTGCTGCACGCTGAAAACCGCCCCGGAAACGGGATTCCCGTTCACCGCAAGCCCGAGATCGAAGGGCTGGTCGTATTCGCTGGCCACCCAAAAGGAAAAGCAATACGTGACGCCGTTGGCGATGTTCGTGTTCGTGCGCCACACATCCACGGGTACCGGCGAAGATTCGTCTCCGTCGACGATCAGAAAATCGCCGGCCCCGGTTGTGTGGTCTGGAAGATCGTGCCAGCCGCCGCATTTTACCTGCAAGTTTGCGCCGACGCAGTAGGACGAGGCGGCGCAGGCGCAATTCTGGGGCAGGCCGGAGGTAAATCCGGCGGCGCCCTGCTCGAAGTCGCCGTTGAAGAGAATGTTGCAGCAAATGGGGGCTTGGGCGCGGGCCGGGCTGGCAAAACAAAGTGCGAGCAGGGCAACCACTGCCGTCAGGTACAGATAAACTGGTTTCATAAACGAACTGATTATTGATGTGAAAACTTGGTAGTGGGGTTTGTTCCTCAGGGCAAAAGCGTCAGATCGGGCTATGGTTTGTTCGCATCGTGGATTCTGATTGTTGGCTTGGTGTCTATTGATTCAGGGAAATTTCGGTTTTGTAACCGGGGGGCGGGGATTTTTATTCTCCCGCTTCATCAATACAATTCCGTGCAGAAATCCTCGATGTTGCGACCCGAATACGGAATGTTGGCAGCTGTAACGGACGGGATATTGCCCGGACACCAGGAAGGAACAAGGTTCTGGCTGAATTTATAGAAGATGAACGTGTTTGTCGGATCGGTTCCGTTCACCCATAGTTCGTTGCTCGACGCAACCCAGCCGGCGCCGCAGTTTGCCTGCGTAAAAACAGCGGGCGCCGACGGCAAAATATCGCCGATGTAACTAAGTGCTGCAGTATTGGGGTTGCATGTGTAGTGTTTTATCAGATTAGACGGTCCTGTTGCAGTGATGCGGAGTTCTGGCACGCCGTTGCAAAGGGTCCAGGTAAGGCCCCGGGCCAAAAAACCCGCCGGAAGGTTTGCCGTAAAAAAGCCGATGCTGACCGGAGGGCTGAACACGCCGCCTGTAAAATTGAAACGGACGAGCTCAATCCCACCTCTTAACCCGTAAATTCCAGCGCTTATGCCTGTAAATGTGCCGATAAAACAAATATCACGGATGGTTCCTGGGGCGGCGGCGAGTGGCGGCCCAAGGATATTGGCCGCACTCGAGGTGGGATCAATTTCAAATAGTTGTCCGTCAAAATACGGGTCGTCGTTAAAAACACCGGTGGTGACATAGTATTTCCCATCGGCGCTCGTTCCGGTGTTCGTGACCTGGCAGATTCCCTTTACATTTTCGACAAGACTGTAAATTCCGGTAATGGGATTTTGTCCTTGAATGTGATCGTTGCTATTCATCGGACCGGTGGGTATAAACCGGATTAATTGGCTGCGGTAAAACGGCCAATCAGCCGAAATGCCATATATAAAAGGTCCTGTGCTTCCCGCCCCCAATACACCGGGCCCCGGAGGCTGAGCATGTAGGGTATTTGGAAATCCGGCAATGAACGATAGCGCGGCCGCAACCAGGCAGGTTCGAACAATTTGTATGTGCATGATCTGTTGCATGATATAGGGGGAGTTGAAAAGCTGCCCCGCAGCGCCCTGCTTAGGAACGGTGTCCTTAGGCGGGATGCGGAGCAGCAAACCTGAATTTTATAATTTTACAAACTTCAAAACCTTCAAAAGCCTGCCCGCGGAAACGATTTTTACGAAATATATGCCTTCCGGCATTTCGTTTACGTTCGTTGTCAAACTGTTGGCGCCGTCGGGTATGGATCGCGTTTGCAGTATTTGGCCGAGGCTTCCGAAAATTTGAACAGAACCGTTTTTTCCGTCATAGCCGCTCCATTCCACGGTAAGCTCGTTGGTGGCCGGGTTGGGATAGAGGCGGAAAACCTGATTTTTCATGGGTTCCCAGGCGTCGCTGGTCGCAGAAGTACACATCTCCAGGTTATCCAGGCCGATGACGGATTGGCCCCCCGCCGGATCATCGTTGCTTAACGAAACAACCAGATAGGGATAGTCCGGATTCGTACTGATTTGAACGGACGCGGAACGGGCTACCCAACCCGTGTCGGCTGAATTTTCAATTAAATCAGTGAAAATCAGTTGGTTATCGGAAGTTTCATTGGAATCGGCATACAGCCTGAATTCTAATTTCGTACCGTCCGGCAATTGATCTCCGCTGAAATTGCGGCGGTTGTATTCGATCACCGTAAAGGCATTTTGCGCCAGGTCGACCGCCTGGTAAATCCCCGCCGGCTGGTTGGGCCCTCCGGACAATACGAGATAACCCTCGTCGAAACCGCCCGCACTGTCGTCCACGAACACCAGGCCCGCGTCCAAATTCGGAAATTGTAGCCACTCGGCCACGCTGCCCGATCCGCCGAGATGCCCGGGCGCTAATCCGCCCGTGAAATTGCCGTTTTTAAGCGCATTCGTCGTGCAGAAACCGGTGGGATTGCCAAAACAACTGACCGATACGGTCTGACATTTCGTATAGCTACAGGGAGCTCCGACAAGCGGCGTCCGGGTCACCTGCATACAAACCGTGTAGGAGCCGCTGATCGCGAAATCGTAAAAAAAGTTGTTGTTGCCGGTCGTCGTTCCGCCCACCGGGATTCCGTCCACCGTCCAGTTTACCACATCGCAGGCATCGAGCGCATAGGGTTTCATGGCGCGTTTGCAATTTATCTGGGTGCCCACGTTGAACCCCTGGTTCACATCGGCGATCAGGTCCGCGCAAAGGCATCCGCAGTTCGGCACTTCGAACGTCAGGATGCAGGTACAAGGCACGACCCCGCAGTTCCGGGTGATTTTCAGGGTATAAATACCAGGTTGAACGCATTGGTTCCAGGGCAGCGATATGGCGAAAAACGGATAAATAATCGTCGATACCCCGGAAATGGGCGGCAAGGACCCCGGCCGGGTAAGTTCCCAGCTCACGATATAGTTGCCGCAGGAACCGGTGTTGCAGGGGAAATTGCCGATCACAAAGTAGTCCCGGCCCTGTTTCGGACATGGTGCAGGCAAGGGCGGGGTCGGATTCAAAGGATTGCTGCAAGCGATCGGCGCCTGGAAACTCCACTGTTGCCAGAACTGCGCCCATTGCAGCGAACCGCAGGCACAGGGATTGTTGCACGCGTGCAACACGAAGGTGTCGCGCTTGATACAACCGTTGCAGTCTGATTCGAAGATATACGTGCCCGCATAGGTAGCCAGGTAGGTATCTCCAGTGCCTAAGAAAACGGGAAAGCCATTGATCAGCTCATACCAGGTGTAGGTGCAAAAAGTAGAGCAAGGACCCCGCGGCGGAATAACCATTTCACCCATTAAGATGACCGGAACGCCGTTGCAAATAAAACATGGTCCTTTGATGACCGGCACGCAGGAAGGGTCGATCTGAACGACCGGACTGGTAAGTGCGCTGCCCGTGCAGCAATCGTCTTTCAGCACGGCGTAATAGTTGCCGGCAAACGGCGCCGGTCCGAAATAGGTAAAGGTCGCCGAGGTCGTAAAGGCCGCCCAGGTAGTCGAGGCGATCAGATTGCCGTCTTTGTACCACTCGATCGTGCGGGTACATGCGCATGCCGTTCCGCAGCCTTCGACCGTGCAGGGTGCAAAGTCCAGGGTAAGGTCGACCTGCTGTTCCGCGCAGGCGTCCGGAACGGCCGTGAAGGCAAGGATGGTCAATGGATCTTTGACTTCTATCTTTAATTGCACCGTATCCAAAGGGCAAACACCGTTTTGGGTTTGTACGTAATACCATACCGAGTTGTAGAGCCGGTTGGTATTGTACAGCGGGTTCATGTTGCCCGCATCGGGCAAATAAGTAGGGGCGCCATTGATGCAGGGGCGCACGTACCAGTCCCACATTTTCGGGTCTCCTTTGGCGCAACCCGGCGTAAACACGAGCGTGGCGTCTTCGCCCGGGCAAAACGGCTGGATTTCCACAGGAACCATGTCCAGTTGCCCTTTCGGCGCGTTATCATCGTACACCCGGATAATGGTGGAACAGCTCTGGGTTCCGCAGGGACTGCTGATAACGGCAGTATATTCATAATCGTAATGACACTCCGAGAGTGCGTTCGCCTGGAAAACCAGGTTCGAAGGCGTATAGGAAGGGCCCGTCGCGCCGGAAATCGGGAGGCCGTTATGATACCACTGTACCGTATAACTGCACGTTGGACTGGAAGGGATCGTAGACAAAACCAAAGGCCCCGAAGAAAGCGGCGTATTAAAATAACAAAGGCCTGGATTCGGATTTTGAATGGAGCAGGAGATCGGCTCGCATAAATGAACCGTCGCGATGTTGGACAGCGCCTGCGGGCAGAAACAGGTCCCGTCCGTCAGCACTTCCGCATACACGCAGATATCGGATGTGAATTGATTGGGCCGCAGCAAAAGGTCTGAGCAGCCGGGCGTTACCTGGTACAGGATCCAGGGGCCGGTGCCAGGGCTGCTGCGCACGTACCATTTGACCTGCGTCACGCAGCTCAGGTTGCTACAGCCCAGCATAGGTACCAGCAGGGTTTCGTCGGTCGCGCAAACAGATATATCCGCTACGGAAATCGGACAGGGCCGCAGACAGGGCGTGGTGACCGTGTAAGAAAAGGTTTGCGCGCAGGGATCGGGCATCAGCGTGGAGTTGGACAAGACCAGCTGAACCGGGAAAGGCCCCGGCGTGTAATTGGCAAAACAAACCTGTCCGACAGTAGTCTGCGGCGCCGGCGTAATAAAATTCGGCGTGGTGAAGAATGTTGCGGAAGCCGGATTGTTGACTGTTGCGGAAAAAGGAGCCGAACCGGTCGCTCCGGTGATAAGGCCCGTGCCGCCGGTCGACAAGGTAATTTGATCGAAAAAGGTGAGGTTGGTGCAGCCCGCGAGATTTGCAATCGTCATATCCAGCAGGTAACAACATGGATCATTGGGGTTGGGCGTCAAATGAACGACCGGCTTACAAGGGCAGGGAGGCTGGCAACTCGTCGTCATATCATCCTGGAAAAAAGTAAGCGCGCAGGGGTCCACCGGAATATTGGAATTGGAAAGGGTCATGAGCGCAGGAAAAAATGCCGCCGAAGTATTGGAAAAACAAATCTGGCCCACCACATAGTTCTGTGGAGCCGCCGGGATAAAACCGGGCGCGGTGCTGAAGGTGGCTAAAGTCGCGCTGTTCGTTGCCGTAAACGGCCCTGAACCCGTTGCGCCGGTGATGACTGCGGTGCCCCCGAAAATATTCGTATTGACGCTTATTTGGTTGAAATTGGTCAGGGCGCCGCAACCTTGTGCACTTGTGAAGTCCAGGTTCAGGAAATAACAGCAAGGATTGGCGGGATCTTGCGTCAGGTAGGCGGTTGGCTGACAGGTGCAACCCTGGCCCCACGCGCTGTTCGCGACCAAACCCGAAAACAGCAGTATGCAATAAAAAAGGATCGTTTTCATATCGAAGAGGTTTAAGGTTGACAAGGTTTGATGGATCCTTGCGCAGTGTGCGAACAACCGTTAGAATCGACGACGGTCAGCGTGTAAAGCGTGCCGTTCGGATCGGGGATGTGCACGAGCTGACAGGTACCCTGCCCCGACACGTAGGTGCCGTTGTTCCAGGTCCAGAAGTACGTCAGCGGGCCGCCGCAGGTGGAGTACGACATGCAACCATCTATGGTGATGGGCAGGTTCGGGATCACACAGGGATTGTCTTGCGGACATTTCATGATCGCCACCGCTGTGCAAACCTGCAAGCAGATCCGGTCGGAAGTTGCGCTGGAACAGCCGTCTGTGGCGACAACCCAATAACAGGCCTGGCTGGAAACGGTAATCGAAGGCCCCCATCCGATGATCGCTCCGTTGCAATACCAGGTGTATTGCGTGACCAGCGGATCGATGGGTTGCACGTTCAGCGTGGCAAACCCGCCGTTGCAGATGACGGAAGAACTGATGGTGATGAGCGGTTGGGCAATCGGCGGTTTCAGGCGGATTTCAACGATGTTGCTGAAACAGGGGTCGCAGTTGGAGGTCGAGGAAAGCGGCAGGCATTCTATCTGGTAATAAATGTTCGTTTGCCCGGCCGGCCAGGGTGGCGTGAAATGCGCCGGCAAAATGTTGGTGTTTTGGACAGGATTGGAAAAACCCATATTGATCCAGGTAAATGGAAAAGGACCGAAGGAATACTGCCATTGCGGATTGCAGTTTGTGAACGGCGGCAAGGTGGTCGGATTGACGCCGACGAAGGCGTCGTTCCCCGGGCATATTTCGTAGATCGGCCACGGAATGATGCCGATCAGCGTCAGGTTGGTCGGGTTAGCGACCGGCAATCCGGCGATATAACCGCACACCGGGTCGGGGTCGACGTGGATGCAGGCCTGTCCCGTCAGGGATGCGCAGCCGAGATTGCTGACCGTCGCTTTGAAACAAATATCCTGCGTGCCCACCAGGTACGTGCCGGAAGCCGGGTAGGTAAAACCAGGCAGGTCGTCGTACTGGGGAAGCGGAACCGGAAGGCCGCCTCCGACGATCAGGCACCAGTTGATATGCACAAAATTCGAAGAACCCGGAGCGGGCATATTGGTCGTCAGGGAAACATTAAACGTGGCCTGGTCGCCCTCGCACAAGGGCGCGGCGGGCGTTGAAGCCACCTGGACGTTTGCCTGGGTCACCTCGCAGAAAATACGCAGGGTGGCGGGTTGGGTGGTGTAAGGACATTGCCCCTGTACGGTAATAATTGCCCGGAACTGGCGGTCTACGTAGCCCAGGCCGGCGATGTCCGGACAAGTGATCGCGGTAGCGCCGTTGGCCTGCACGGCGAACTGGAAACTGCTGAACGGCGGGGGGACGAGGATTCCCGGCCAGTTGTTCCCGCCGTCGTCGCTGTAAAACCAGTCCACGGTAACACCGCCAGCTGCCTGAGGTACGTTCCCGTTCTGGTCAATAATTGCAAAGTGTGTCCCATCGCCGTTGCAGACCCAGGGAATACCGACCATCTGGATCGGATCGAATATAAAAACGCTCAGGTTGTTGTAATTGGGATAAACGAGCGGCGCGCCTGAGGATACAAAATTGCTGGTCGGCCCCATTAAATCGAAGCCCGCCGGGCTTGCTGAAAACGGGTTCAGGAATCCTGAATTACTGCCCGAAAAGCTCGCGTCCATTGCCTGCGTGATCGGATTGCCGGGATTGGCGCCCACGGTGATATTGTCCCCTCCCGCAACACCCTGATCGAACTGCCAATACGCGACTAGGTTGGGTTCCGAACCGGTCAGCACGCAATGACTACAGGCAGTCAGTTGCGCAGCAGGCAGGGCGGTATTCCATAATTTCACTTCGTCGATGCCGCCCTTCCAGTCTTCGCCCGGCGAAGGCGCGCCGGCCGAAGCCAGGCCGTGCCCCACCTGAAAAATGGAGATGTTATGCGGCCCCAACACCGTCGCATCGGTCAAAACGGAATTTCCATCCAGAAATACCTCCAGTAAATTGGCCGAATTAACGACCGAAAGGCAATGCCATTGGTTGTCCCGGATGGAGCCTGGTATTTGCAGCAGATTTCCACCCAGGCCGGTAAACCGGAAAACGGACAAAATTCCGTTGCATTCGCCCACCTCGAACAAGGTGGAATTGGCGGCATTGCCAAGCGCGAAGAGGCGCCGGAAGTCGCCGTTGCAGGTACCGGGCGTAATCCCCGTCGCCGTCGAAATAAACCACATTTCCACCGTGAAATCCGAAACGGGACCGGTGGGAAATCCGTTGATGGGCGTGAGGGTGATGTAGTCGCCGTCGCCGCCGAAATCAAGCGCATTGTTTTGCGCGGAAAGGGTATTGCCGGCGAATAACAGTGCAAAAAGGATCAGTTGAAAAAAGAACGTTTTCATAAAATTTGATTTTAAAATTTTTGAATTCATCGGGGGCCATTTAGAAAATCGGAGCCTTTTTAGGAAATCTGGATACTGATGACTTGTATATCAACCACGGGCACAATTTGTTACCCATTTATTCCACACGAATTCAAATTTGTAACTGCAGGCTATATCTTTTTTATTATCTTCTACCCGGGTTCCAACGGTGAGGACGTTGCAGCAAGTAGGGGCCTGAGCCAGAGCCGTGCTGGTAAACAAAAGTGCGAGCAGGTCAGCAATTGCCGTCATCTGCAGATAAAATGGATCAACAAGAACCTCATATAAAGTGTATTTTTTCGAATCGATTTTTTCGAATGGAGAAAGATGAAGGTCAATTTTCTCAGGAGGCGGAATCGTAAGGGAATCGTTTTTCATGTATCGTGGAGTTTAGTGAACTGTTTGATTTTTCAAACGGCATGACCATCCCAGGGGCTGATCGGGCAGCAATAAAGCCGCCCGACCAAAACCCACTGGCATTAAACAAATGATCTTGGTTTATTTAATGTCGTAGAAATAAACTATTCTTAATTATACTGTTACGGTGCACAATATTCTATCTGGTCACTACCGCTCATTCGCTCTATTTGAATTGTTATTCCAGAACCGATGGCTACCGAGTAGCTTACATCAAATTCTATCGTGGCATTATTCGCTGTCAAGATAATTTTGTCGTTTACATCTTTTGTTGAACTAAAATCAGGCCCACAATTTTTAAGTATAAATTTGTTCGAATTTTCTGCGCCGGAAACATTTTGATATTCAATATTAAATAAATTGCCTCTGATTCTGAATCTGCATAGCACCGTATTTGAAGTCGGAACAGGCTGGATAATAATTAATTTTGAATTTGCTGCACTTAAAGCGCTCGTAAGCGGATTCGTACAAAGCGGTACGCAACCTTCCCGTTGGATAATGACATCCATTACAATCAAATTTTTACAAGGCGTATTTATAATTACTTCCACCGGACAAACACACTTTACCTTGGTTGGCGAGTTGGGATCCGCCGGCAAATAGTCCATTCGAATCCTGACCTGTTCAATGGAATCGGGCACCGGAATCGTTTGTTCCGCCCCAGCCGGTATCGTATCTAAGAACAACGGGGTGTTTCCCGGGAAACTGGTGACCTCCAGCCGCACGTTCTGGTTGGGCCCCACGGAATCCGTTTTGATCGTAATACCGTCGAGCGTGCTGGTAAAAACAGGTACCGGTGCTTGACAACAAGGGCAAGGGGGTCGCTTACAGGTGCTGAACGTAAGCAGGATCATGACCGACAAAGCGGCCAGGAGCGTTAGGAAGAGACTTCTGGATTTCATTGTTTTCTTTTTTGTTAAATGCCTGGAACAAATTTACGGGCACCGC
>Ga0335394_10008584_pt1 | contig 11529 bp, 9 predicted proteins | sample MAT03_FD_205741 | JGI IMG/M metagenome (GOLD analysis project Ga0335394, IMG submission 205741) | Freshwater microbial communities from Lake Fryxell liftoff mats and glacier meltwater in Antarctica - MAT-03 (spades assembly) (version 2) ... | reverse complement strand
GCCTCCTGTAAGCCGACGGAACGACCGGGCTGGGCGAAATCACCCCCGGCGGCTGTCGGGCGATCCTAATTTTCGTTCGTCCGGTCTAGTTGATCTCCGATCCATCAAGCGATGACACATTCACCTATACGAGTAAGTCGGATCGATCGAGGTGCGAATTCCCCACCAGGGGAAGTATCTGCACACCGCAACAGGAATGATCACTGCAGCGCCCGCGTTCACCATGGACCGTTAGCCCGGCACGCTCTTGTGCAGCGACAGGGCCAGTACAAATTCCGAGCGAACATGAAAGCCTTCACTACGATCCTTTGCATTGTGCTATTGTCGCCACCGATGCTCTTCGGCCAGCCCGCTGTAACCGTCCAATTGCAACTTGTTGCCGGTGGGCGCGCCGAACCGGTGGCCATCACCAACGCCGGTGACTCGCGCCTCTTCGTCGTTGAGCGTGCCGGTCGCATCCAGATCTTGAACGCGGACGGCTCCTGGGCTCCGCAACCGTTCCTGGACATCGCCACACTGGTGAACGACGGTGGCATCGAGCAGGGTCTGCTCGGCCTGGCCTTCCATCCGAACTATGCGATGAACGGTTTCTTCTATGTGCATTACACCGGCGGCACCGGCGTAGGCACTAGCGTTGTTTCGCGTTTCAGCGTCAGCGCCAACCCCAATGATGCGAACGAGGGCAGTCAGTTCATCATCTGGGACGAGGTACAGCCCGGCCCCAACACGAACCATCGCGGCGGTGATCTCCACTTCGGGCCGGACGGCAACCTGTGGTTCGCGCTCGGTGATGCCGGGGGTACGGGTGATCCGTCCAACTACGCACAGAACCTTAACCTGCCTTGGGGCAAGATGCTGCGGATCAATGTGAACAGTGGATCACCCTATTCGATCCCCGCAACGAATCCGTACGCGGGTGGTGGTGGGTTAGCCGAGATCTGGGCGAGCGGCATGCGCAATCCCTGGCGCTTCTCCATCGATGAAGTGACCGGCGATGTATGGATCGGTGATGTGGGCCAAGGTGTGTGGGAGGAGATCGATCGCTGGCCCAGTGGCGATAACAGCGCGCCGAACTTTGGATGGCGCTGCTATGAAGGAACAGGGAATTACAACACGGTGGGGTGTGGTGCGCTGGGAACTTATGATGCACCCATCGCGCAGCACAACCAGAACACCGGTTGGTGCGCGATAGTTGGCGGGCACGTCTACCGTGGATCGGATTTCCCCAGGTTGAGCGGTCGGTACATCTACACCGATTGGTGCCTGGGTACGTTCATCTCGCTGCGGCCGGACGGCGCGAACTGGGAGGCGGACACCTTGCTGGAAAGCGGCATCATTGGCTATGCTGCGATCGGCGAGGGCATGGACGGTGAACTGTATGTGTGCAACCAGCAGAACGGGGAGATCCGCCGGATCATCGATCCCATCGCCACGGTGCAGGTGTCGGCGAAAGTCTTCCTCGAAGGTCCCTTCGACAATGCGACCGACCAGATGAAGGATGATCTGCGGGTAGCGGGTTACTTGGCGGTAAAGGAGCCTTATTCCGCGCTGGGCTTCGTACAGCTCGGGTCTGGCGGGGAGACGGTACCAGCGAGCGTGCGGGCGGTGGCCGGTGCCAACGCGATCGTGGATTGGGTGCGCCTTGAACTGCGCCAGAGCGGATCACCGACCACCGTGATGGCCACGGCGAACGCGCTCTTGCAACGCGACGGTGATGTGGTGGCCACCGATGGATCATCATCGGTGACCTTCGCGGTGGCACCCGGGAGCTACCATGTGGCGATCCGCCACCGCAACCACCTGGGCTGTATGACGGCCACAACGCGGGCATTGACGGTCACGGCGGCAACGGTCGACTTCCGCGTAACGGGCACCTCGACGTACGGGACCGCAGCCCGCAAAACACTCGACAGCCATCAACTGCTGTGGGCAGGTAACGCGACCCATGACAACATGCTTGTCTACGTCGGTGCCGGCAACGACCGCGATCCACTCCTGCTGGCCATCGGCGGATCGGTACCCACCGGAACCGTGACCGGATACCGCCAGGAGGACATCAACATGGACGGTGTAACGCGCTATATCGGCGGCGCCAATGATCGCGATCCGATCCTGGTGAACATCGGCGGCGCAATACCCACCAGCACGAAGTTGGAGCAGTTGCCGTAGTCGCCATTGAAGTTCTGCGATCTCGAACATCAAGGGATCCCGATCACCGCTCGAACCGTTCAGCACGGTGCGCGGAACGCACGCGTTGAGATGGCCCGTGACCCTCACCGTATTCGGCCCTGTTCATCCATTGCGCAGGTCCCGTGTTACGGCCATTTCGACTGAGCACCCACTGTTCAACAAAGGGTAGTGGATGAAGACATGTTAATTTCATGTGACCTCCAGGTATGATCCATGTTATCTTAATACCGTCAAAGACCCGGAAGCCATGAAAACCCTCACCGTCATAGCGCTGCTACTTCTCTCTGTTACAGCCCTCAACGCTCAGGAGCAACACAGCTACTTTCCGGATGGTACTGTGAAGGAGACCTTCTGGCTGCAGGATGGGCGGACCGAGTTCATTACGTACCACACGAACGGCCGCGTTGAGGAACGCGGTGCCTTCGTGAACGGCAAGCCCGATGGTATATGGAAGCACTTCGATGAGAACGGCAAAGTGTTGACGCGCGTGCAATTCACGCACGGCCTGCGCAACGGTCGCTGCCTCTACACCAACATTGATGGAACAACCCAGTACCGGCTTGAGTACGCCCAAGGGAAACTGGTCCATGGTGCGGAATTGAACGGTTCCGGTGAGGTGATCGCCGAACGCGGCGAGCGCTGATCCAGTTTCACGTAATGGAAAAGCCCCGGCACAAGCCGGGGCTTTTCCATGGACGCCGGACCGGTCCCCGGCGGTCATTACGATCACGACTATGAGCACGAGGGTAGGGGCCATCCCATAATTATACTTCGGGCTGGACAGGGGTCTCTTCCGTCCATTTTTCGTGCAGATGGCATTCTGTGGCAGTGAACTTTCGGTGCGAGCGCGGAACAGGATACCACCTCGAAGACATGCGACCATCGGGCACGATGGTCTTCTACGTTGGCCGCCGCGATCCAGCCATGCCCGTGCTCATCGACCCGGCCCCGCCATTTTGGAACGTGTCCGTTGGGTGGGCATGCTGCTGGCCACCATGGGCGAGATGCTCAACTTCCCCTCCATGAACCGCTTCGCCTATGATCGCTCGGATCGCGGTCAACCCGGCGCGTACATGGCGCTCTTCACCATTTCGTGGAGCGTAGCACACATCATCGGGCATACGCTGGGGTTGAACCTCATTGCGGAGTTCGGCTACGAGACGACGTGGTACTTCTTCACCGGTATGTTGCTGGTCGGGATCGGGTTGCTGTTCGCCTTGCAACGCATGGTGCGAAGGGAGGCGGTGGGGCTGAAGTAGACGAGGGAACGCTGACGAGCGCGACCTGACCGGCTCACCACGCGTACCGCCACCTAGGTGATCCGGCTCACCACCTCTTCGATCGCATCCTTCAGTTTCTCGCAGGCGCGAATGGTATCGGTGAAGAGTTCCACACGCGCGCTCATAGCGCTCTCTCGCAGCGCATCCACGGCAACGGGCAAGAGAGTGCAGCGCGGCTCGGTGGCTATGCCATGTTCCATCTGCTGGTCGATCTCCGCGATCAGCGCTTCGTCCACATGTTCGTGGCGCAGTTCCGTTTGTAGCATCAGCACCGTGCGTCGGAGAGCGCGCAAGCGGCGGGCAAGGTCGAGGTCGTTCATCGGGCAGCGAAGATCGGTGTAGCGCGAGACACCGACTTCAGGAGTAGGCCTCCATTGCCTCAACATACCTCTAGCACCTGGCCTTCCTCCACCCAGCTCTGTGGACGCAGCCGGAACTCTCCGCCGGGGCGGCCAACACTGATCTCGACGGTACCGATGAGGGGCCGTGTGTATTCTGTGGTGCGGAAGACCAACGCACCATCGAACGCATCTTCCTCGATCGATCATTCTTGTGGCAGGTCCGATGGGCCGAAGGGATGGCGAATCATTGGAAAGAACACGCGCTCGTGTTCCGCGGAGACCCACATCAGCGTGCCGGCTTCCAACCACTGGTCAAGCGCTCCGGCGAGAGCACCTCTCCCTCGCGGAGGCGGAAGAAGCCCAGCGCGCCGCTTCGCTCATTGGTCATCAGGAGCATGGTGCCCGGCAATGGCGAAATGCCGCGGACGAAAAGGCCCGCGCCGCTCGCACCATTCGCAGCGGCCTCATCGCGGAAAGAGCGAAATGGTCACGGGTTGAAAAGCCGGTTCACCCGGTGCCGTCTTGTAAACTTCATCATCGTAATGACCGCACAAAGGATGGCTCTGTACGGGATGAAGGTGCAACAGTTGATACCGGTACCGCGGCCCATCGTTCCCCGGTCGTTCATCGAGCACCAGCACGTTGTAGTTGTCCATGTGGAAGTGGTTGGGCACTACCAGCACGTAGTTGTCTCCCGCGAAGGGAAAGATCCTGCGGCCATTCTTCCGCCAGGCGGAAGGTTGGATCCATTGCTGCGGGCGCTCTGTGTTGCGCTGAAAGAGGTAGAACGGAGTTCCGGTGGCCGTGGCAGGCAGGTTGTTCTTTTCCAACAGAACGATCCGCAAGCCCTCGACCAGCGCCGTATCCCTCCGGCGCACGGGCGCACCACGATGATGTTGGAGAAGTCGAACGCGCAGTGTTGGGCACTAACGGCCAAGGGCATCAGCGCAAGGATGATCAAGGCTCTCATCGCGGATGGAGAATGATGTCCACGGGTGCGAAGTTCGGTCGGCCTTCCATAGGGGGATACACGACATCGTCGTAGCGGCCACAGAGCGTGTAGAGATCGAATTCCTTCAGTGGCACCAACGCTTGCTTAAAGCGCACGGGCCATTTATCCCGGCGCTTGTTCAACGGGCCGGCATCGCGTTCATCCTGCACCAGCACCTTCATCTTCGCCGTCTTGAAGCTGTTCGGCACCACCAGGATGTAGTTGTCCTGCGCGAAGGGGAAGAGATCGGGGACATCGAAATAGCCGCCTTCGTGATGCGGGAGTTGCTGTTCCACATTGCGGTGGAAGAGATACCGGGCGTTGTCATAGTGTACTACCGGTAGGTTGTTGCTATCCAGCAGGGTGATCCTCAGGCCGTCGATGACAACGCTATCACCCACGGCATGTGGCCGCACAACGACGACGCTGGCGAAATCGTAGCCGCAGTGTTGAGCGAAAGCGTTCGAGCAGAGGAATGTCAGCGGAAGCAGCAGGGAACGCATGCTGCTCAGTACACTTCGTGCGAACTGGTCGAGGCGCGCTGCCGAAGTAGCCTTGGTCGGTTGGTCTTGGCAGATCTTACGGCGCAGGTCAACTAGCCGTCGTCGGATCAGTTTGCCCGCAGTTGCAGCATCAATTCGAACGTGCGCCTGCCAGCTACCATGGAATTCTGGTTGAAAACGGACCAACCATAAGCTACGCCGATGGAAGCCGGACCCACATCCAGCGCGGCGTTCACCAGCAAAGCGTCCTTGAGCCTGTAACCTAGCCCGGCCTTGAACCCGATCGCCAGTGGTGCACCTTCGGAAGGTGTCGTGTTGTACAGGTGCTTTCCCGCGTACATGTTGATCCGCCCGGTGTTGAAGGGCCCTTGCGAATGCCCGATCAGGTCAGCAGCGAAGAAGCCATTGTCCCAGATCTCATGCGGGAATTCTGCCAGGACATACGCGGTGAAGCGCATAGGAATATTGGGGGCGGACGGTCCATTCTCGCGCAACATCAGCTGGCCCAGGTGATCAGCGGAAACACCAACGATCAGGATATCACGTTGGCGTCGGCGCTGACTTTCCGGCGCTTGTTTCATGGACCACGATAGGCCCGCACGCGCCTCGATCCATGAACTGTTCCCTGCGGTCCATGCTTCGCCGCTCGGCAATGAGGCGTCGTAGCCCAGCCCGTCGTATTGGCTGCCCCACTTACCGGTGCTGGTGCCCAGCGTACTGTTCACCCATCGGATGGTGGATCCTGAAGAGAGGTAGGAACGCGCACCGGTACGCACATGAACGGCAGGGGCGATGCCTACGGATGATACGCTCCCACCATCGGGCCCTTGCTGTTCACGCGTTGCCGCGAGTCCTACACCGAGCCAGGTGCTGGTCACCTTCCGTGTATTGCGCAAGCTCCATTCCGCCTGCAAGGATCCGTTGCTGAACGACCCGGGCATTTGCAGCCAAGCATCTTGATGGATGAAGCTGACGCGTCCTCCGGGCAGGAAGCCCGTGCGCGACGGATCAAGCCTCATCGGGATCTGCGAGGCGAAAAATGGATCGGGATCTTGCGCGAGGGCATCCGCTACCGTGAGGCTCAGCACCAGCGCGATGTGGATGGGATACTTCATCGGACTACGGTGATGGTTCCGGCTTGTTCGATCACTTCGCCATTGGTGCGCTCGGCCAGCAGCGTGAAGGGATATTTGCCCGCCGGTACACGTTGTCCGTTCGCGGTGCCATCCCAGCATTCTTCCACATTCGAAGAGCTATACATCGGTTGCCCCCACCGATCGTAGATGTTCACTTCCATGCTCAAGTAGCATCGTCCAAACAGGCACAATCCATCATTCTGGCCATCGCCGTTAGGAGAGAAGATGTCGGGTAGGAATGCCTCGCCGCATGGCGGGGCCAGGGTGGGCGGCGGATCATTGTCGGGTATCACCAGCACGGTGTCGGTGGCTATGCATCCGGCGGGAGAGGTGACCAACACGATGTAGAGTGTCGTGTCCGATACGGTACACGTGGTGATCGGTGCGTTGGGATCATCGAGGCCGGTAGCCGGTGTCCATTGGATCGTGGCCGTACTGTCAAAGGGAACGAGAGTGCATTGCAACGTGGTCTCACCATCCTCGGTATAGAGGGTATCTGCTATGATATCGACCTGTATGGAGCCGACAGCCGCAATGGTGAATACGGCAAGTTGCGTGCAGCCCGTACTGTCCGACGCGTTCACCGCATACTCGCCGGGTAACAGGCCACCGATCGACGGTCCAACAGCCGTGCTTTCGCTCCACTCGAAGATCAGCCCCGGTGCAGTGCTGGTCGTGTACACGGATCCTGTTCCTGAAGCATCACCACAGAGCGCATCCTCGGTCACCACGCTATCGATCAAGGCTGGTGGGGCTGTAATGACCAACGTGTCCATCGCTTCACAACCGAACGCATCTTGAAGGGCCGCGATATAGGTGCCTTCCGGTAATTGGGCCAGAGCATTGTTGTCCGATCCATCATGCTGCCAAACGATACTGGGCCCGCTTGTGTCCGCGCTGTCCATCGCCAGAGCGCCATCCGCAGCGCCATAGCACGTGACGTTTGAAACGATCCATGTCGGATCGGGTAGCGAGCGAATGAATACCGTCTCGGTGATGATCACCGAACAAGCCGGAACATTCGTCGCTGTGATGGTCATTTCGTACAGCCCACCGATCAGCGGTGCCATGATCTGTGCGCTGGATCCAGTTACCGCAGTATCGCCAACGGCCCACGTGAAGGTTTCCGCGCCGCTGCCTTCCACCGTGATCAGCGCACCTGCACAAACCGTGTCGGTCACGCTCACCACCGGCTCGGGTAGCGTGTGTACGATGATCGGCAAGCTCTTGCAACCGGTCACGTCATTCGGTCCTTCTGCGCGTACGGTAAGGGTGAAGGACACCGTGGGGTAGAGGGTGATGGTATCGCCGGTGGTGATGAAGCTCACCGGTTCGCCACAGTTATCGGCATACCACATCCATTCCGAAGCCGAACCCAAAGCACCGCCGAAGACGATGAATTGGATACTGTCGCCGAGGCAAATGTCGAACTGTGATAACGGCTGTGAGACGCCGTTGCATGCGCCACCATCGTACCCCGTTGAGGTGCCGGTACAGATGCCCTCACAGATGGTGGAAGTCTCCTGATCCATGCGCACGGCGTACCCGTCCCAAGTTCCTCCGCCATGATCCATCTGATGTCCTTCACTGCTGAAGCCAGAAGGTGATGAAGTGCGGCCCCCAGCGATCAGCGAGGTATTACCGATCAGGTCGAATGCCTGTGCTTCTTCCTCGTTCAGGTCACCGATGTAGCGCGACCAGGTCAGGGTTTGCAGCGAGTCAAAGCGGAGCGCGAACGCATCCGTTGGTCCGTTCAGGCTATCCCCCAGAGCGCTGATCGCCGAGTCCGAGGCGGTAATTCCTACGGCATACAGGCGACCGAAGGCGTCGGTGCGAAGGGCGGTGACCGCATCGTACGCCGATCCTCCGAAGTAGGTGAATGCGGTGAGTGCCAGATCGGTGTCGAGCAACGCGATGAACCCATCGGCATCTCCGGCACGGATCGGTTGATAGGTCGTGGTGGCGGTGCTGATCGAGTCGGAGTAGGTCTCGCCAGCGAGGATCACGGCATCTTGCGTCAGTGTCAATCCGAAGCCCCGGTCATTCGCTGCGCCACCGAAGTAGGAAGCTCGCATCACATTGAGGTTGGTGTCCATGCGTACGATGAAGGCATCGGCACCGCCAAGCGGATCGGGGAATTGGGCATCCGACGAGGCGAGGCCACTTGATCCAGAGGTGTTGCCCAGGAGCACGAATGCCGTGCTATCACCACCGGCAACCTGCACTATGTCGTCGTCACCTTCACCACCGAAGTAGGTACCGCTTACGAGCGAGTCGCTGCTGTTGAAACAGACCAGCAGGCCGTCGGTGCCCGCGTTCCAAGGTTGGATCGGCGTGCTGGTTGCGAACGTTGAAGGGCCGTTGCTCTGGCCGCAGACCAAGAGTCGGCCCAACGCATCGAGCGCAGCACCTGAAGCATATTCATCATCAGGCCCACCGAAATAGCTGGCGCCGTTCAAAAGCCCGTACTCCGTGAAATGTGCGATGAACAGATCGTGCCCTCCGCCAAGAACGGTCTGCAAGCCCAAAGTATCCGTAGCGATGCTATCCACCGATGTTGTGTGGCCGACCAAGTAAGCACCGCTCATCTCCGTGAGTACCACTTGCACGGCTTGCTCATCACCAGCGCCACCGAAGTACGTACACCACAGCATGGAGCCTTGCGGTGCGAACTTGGCGAGGAAGGCATCTGAACTTCCACCGCCGAACGTGGGTTGGTGCGTAAGCCCGCTCTGGCCCGTGGTATCGTTACCGAGCAAGGTCCCACCCGTGGTGCGCCCGGCCACATAAACATGACCGAAGTCGTCCACCGCGATCGCGCGCACTCCATCATCGCCAACACCGCCGAGGTAGGTGGCCCAGCGCGTCATGGCCTCGGTGCTCACTTGGCCGAATGTGAAGACGGGTAAGGTGATCAGAAGGCCGCAGAGGAAAATGCTCCGGAAAGCTCCGATCCAACGGTTCAGCTGTAGTGGTGGTAGAATTGGACGCATGACCCGTGGTTATGCATCGAAGGTGATCGCATTCTTCGCGAGAGCATAGTGCCAAGCGAGTTACGGCAGGGATGAAAGGGGCAATGGTTGTGGAACCGCTCCGCCCGGAAATGGTTGAAGGGAGCTTTCCTCAGATCCGCTCCAAGGTCTCCAACAAGAAGCCCCAGTACTTCTGCACGCTGCTGATCCGCACGCGTTCATCCGGTGAGTGCGCGCCGTGGATCGTGGGTCCGAAGGAGATCATCTCCATCTTGGGATAGTTGGTGCCGAGGATGCCGCATTCCAGTCCGGCGTGGCAGGCGAGCACGTGCGCTTCCTCCTTGAAGCGCTCGCGGTAGATCGTGGACATGAGCTTCACGATCGCACCATCCGGACGTGGGGTCCAGCCGGGATACGCGCCGGTGTACTTCACCTCCGCACCGGCCAGCTCGAACACGGCTTTGATGGTGTCGGCCTCATCGAATTTCTCGCTGTCCACCGAGCTGCGCGTAGGGCACATCACCGTGTACTGGCCGTCCTTCAGTTCGATGCGCGCCAGGTTGTTGCTCGTTTGCGTAAGGCCTTCCACATCGGGGCTCATGCGGTGGATGCCGTTGGGGCAGGCTTGCACCGCGCGCAGGAAACGTTGCTGGTCCTTCGCCTCCATCACCTCGCCGGTGACCTCCGCTGCCGACATTTCGATGGTCAGTTCCGGGTCCGTGGTGCGGTATTCCGAAATGATGATCGCCGTCAGTTCGTTGATCGACTTGCCGAATGCCGCCACCTGATCCGCAGGCAGCACGAAGGTGGCCACGCTCTCGCGCGGGATCGCGTTGCGCAAGCTGCCGCCGTCGATGGTGGCGATGCGCAGGCCGTGTGCTACGCCGCACATCAGCAAGCGGTTCATCAGCTTGTTCGCGTTGCCGAAGCCGCAGTGGATGTCCGTGCCCGAGTGCCCGCCGTTCAAGCCTTTCAGCCACACCCGGATACCTCGTCAGCTCCGAACCTTCCGAAACAATTGATTTTGTTCGGATCTTAGCCGGACAGCAATGATGCCCATGCAATTCTGGGCCGGCGTCACGGACTACACATGGTCCGGTTCTTATCACAGGGCGGCTTCGATGAGGTAGATGGTAACTCAACGACCCGTGCTCCCTACCTTTGGTGTAGGCCCTCATAGTCGTGGACAGCGATCACGTACTCAGCGAAGCGTTGGCGGCCGATCCGGGGTGCGGATCACAAAGAAGGGCGGCATCGAGGAGGTAGACCGGCAGCCCAGTGGCCACGAGCCGTTGAAGAGCCCTCCTGTTCTCCGAATGATCGTTACTGCGCCTTCACCACCGCAAGCACTTGCCCAGCCGTTCCGTCCAACGCCGTGCAACGCACCGTGTAAAGCCCCGCCGCCAAGTGCGCGGTGGGCAGGTCTGTGAGCACCCCACCACGCGCTGTGCCTGAGAGCAGCTCGGCACCTACCGCATTGTAGAGCACATACCGCACATCGTTGATCGGTCGCAGCGTGAGCGCATCGGTGAAGGGATTCGGTCCAACGCGTACATCACCTTCGGCGAGCTCTTGCACGCCGGTACAGACTTCCACCGTGAAGGGCACGGCGATGGAATCGGCACAGGTGTAGGTATGCGACACGGTCTCCTGGAAGTAGAGATCGATATCGGCCACGTTACCGTACTGCCCGGTGCCACGCGCGTAAAAGCTTCCGTCGGTGAAGTAGTAGACCTGGTCCGCAGTAGTAAGCGCATCGGCGATGCGTTCGAATTGGATGGTGTACACCGAATCGCGGAACACATCGGGGTGTATGCTTCCGAGCATGTTCGGATAGGAGCCGCCAACGGTGGTGGTGATGGTATCCGCGCCGATGAGTAGGCCACCGGGGCCGGTGCCGTGCATCAGTCGCACGGCGTAACTGAAGGGACCATCAATGCCATAGAGCGCAATGGTGAGTTGCTCCAATCGGCCGCTGAACGCCGGTGTGAACGACTGCCATAGTACTGTGCCCTCGGTCGCCGTGCCCTGCGCGCCGGAGCTGTAGCCGCCGAGACCCGAGGCCTGGTCGGTGAAGGAGACGGTGTCCAGCACTTCCTCGTAGTAGTACTGCGCC
>Ga0335394_10008578_pt1 | contig 11534 bp, 13 predicted proteins | sample MAT03_FD_205741 | JGI IMG/M metagenome (GOLD analysis project Ga0335394, IMG submission 205741) | Freshwater microbial communities from Lake Fryxell liftoff mats and glacier meltwater in Antarctica - MAT-03 (spades assembly) (version 2) ... | reverse complement strand
AGGCTGGACGGCAATCCGCTCGATCGCATAGCCAGCGCATACGCAGTGCGTATATTCACCTAAGCGGCAAATACCAGCGCATTTAGATCGTCATCTACAGATGTCGTCAGGCGAATGATTGAGTCAGGATTTAAGCCAGGCGGAAACCCAGACAGTGGAGCCCTATCAGCAAGAATAGACAAATTGGAAGAGACGATCAGAGCGCTCCTGGGCGTCGAGGATGTGAGCGTGTTGAACCGCTTGGACGCAGTAAATGCAGACTTCTGGCAAGCGAACGAAGCATTGATCGGCTACCTGGCAAAGAGCGCAGAAGTAGCAGCCGAGGCTAAATACTTCGCCCGTTTGTCGGCAATGTTCGGGCTCGATATTGCTCATTATGTGGCGCAAAAGGTCGAGATCGGCAAAGTGCCGGAGCCTCTGAACAAGGGCACGAAAGACAAGCAAATGGCTAGCTATGACCAGGGCAGCCAGAAGTATGCCGCTGAAAGCCTGGCTAAACTGGGCTAGATTAAATCCAAGAAAAGACGCGAAGGAGCAAAACGCAGGCTGCGCCTGTGGCTACCCACCCGCCACCCTCAGACATTTCGGCTAGATTAAATCCAAAAGCTCTAGCGAAATGTCAAAACTTTGCCAACTGGTAAGCGTAGCTTAGTAATCAGATCTTCTCTGTAATACAAAGCCCGTCTGCGTTACCAGGTTTTATATGCCAAGTCATGAAGTCGAAGAAAGAGCTAGTATCCGTCGCCCCGAGGGAATAGAGGCAGGCACCTACGCTAACATAGCTGCTAGTTCTTGGAACCAGACCGACATGAGAGCTTTGACAGCCACAGCAGCCATCCAGACCGACGTTACTGGACTCTTGGGAGATTTCCAACTTTTCGATGATACAGCAGCAAAGGCAAGCGGCGAAAAAGGGTATATGAAAGGCTACATGCCCGGAGCTGCCACGATGACTGAAGAAGCTGACAAGACAAGAGAAGTAGCCAAACCACAAGCAGCGCTTGAAACCATATTGCGTGGTGGCGTGATCAAGAACGAAGTACAGCAAGCAGATTGGCGAACCACCCAACAGGCTCACATGATGGGGCAGGACGAATCAGCCACCGATCTGTACCATGACCAAAACAAAAAGCAATCAACGCAAAAGTTTGAACTGTTCGACAGCACCGAGAACCAGAGTAAGACCCAAAGAGAGCAGCTAAAGGCAGGCAATCAGGCAAGCAATCAGTCAGGCATAGCAGAGCGCCTGTGGGCTCTACCGTTAGACAAGCAAGCCCAAGTACTGTCTGCTGGAATGGTTGCCTACACTCAAGAAATGAACCATCAGCAGTTACGGATAGCAATCGGAACAGTTGCCGGTTTCGGTGATGGAGTCGTAGAGCTGACAAAGGGAGCCGAAAGTCTAGGCAAGTCGCTTTGCCAGGCTGGGCAGTTCAGCAAAGAAATAGCCCAGAATGATCCACACGCCCAGGTGATGGCAGCCGAGGCAGGGCAAGCATTTGGTAAGCTCCTGGTCAGTGGCGTAAAGGTCTGGGATGTTGCAGACAACTATCTTGGCAGTGTGGGCGCAGCTTCTTACAACGGTGATGACACCAAGGTTTTCAGAGATATTGCCGGACTCGGACAGAGAATGAACGCAGCTTGGGAGGCAATGAGCCCAGAAGAGAAGACCCGCCTAGTCACCAAATTAGCAACTGAAAACCTTGGCGCATATGCCACCGGTGCCGGTGTACAAAAACTTGCTAAAAGCATGGATGCAGTTGGAGCTTTGCAGGAGCTAGGCAGTCAGGGCAGCCAGTTTGGAGCCGCTGGGTGCGAAGCTTACGAGAAGCTCACCGGCAAGTTAATAGAAAAGCTAGCAGTTACACCAGAAGGACTTGCAGTCAAGGTTCCAAGAGATGACAAACTTCTTGACTCCGTAGCGAAGATGGTTGGTCGCTCCGGCGAGTACCTTCCAGAGCGCAAACCAATGTTCTTGGCTCCTGGTCAGAACAAGATTTTGAATGAACGAGAAATAGAAGCTTTTGGTGGACTTAAAAAGCTTGAGAGTATGACAGATGGCGAGTTAGCAGGCATTGGTCTTAAGCGCTTTGAGATGCCTAAACTCAAGCTCGAAAGCGATGAATTTGGCAATGAGATTTCAATCAAAGCATTTGTCAAAGGTGATAACAAAGCCTGGATTCACGCTTCTTTTCCGCAACAAGGCACTATGGTCCTTGAACATATAAACATAGGAAGTATGCCAGAGGGTACAGGAGCACATCTTTTAGCAGAGGCACTAAAGGCGCATGGCATCCTTCCAGGAGACAGAATTATCCTCAAAACCGTGGTAAATCCCGAAAGTCTACAGGCTATTAAAGAGGGAGCTTTGCCACAAAATACCTTGATTTCAGGAATGGCTGGAAAAGCATTAAAGCAACTTGGTTTCAAGGCAAATTCATATCGATACGAACAGAACGGTGACAAATTGAATATCGTCATAGAAATCAGTAAACAGTAGGATAGGTATGACTCAAGCAAAGCAATTGTTCAAAGAAATAGATAGAGAGTCTGTGGAATCTCTAGTCTATGACCCATCCTTGGAACCAAACTACAACGCACTAGCTGGACACCTCATGTGGTTTGATGAGCTTCCATCACACATTACTTCTGCTGGCATTGATGTGCTCTCTAGTCTGTGGGTCGCACGATCATTGATGCATCGTGGGCTAACTTTCTCTGATCATCCGGTAAACCCAGAATATAGCCAACGGGTTTGGAAGCAAGCGATTCAAGAGATACCTAACTGGCCAGGCTTTCAGCGCTTGAAGCTTAGCGTTGAAGATCAAAAATACTATGCAGAGATGCTTGAAAAAAATCATTTCGCCTAAAAATCGCCGAGATCGCGTCAAACCGAGTACCCCAAAAGTGGTATCGGAAATATCAAATCAGTCGAAACCCGCATCAATGCTCGTTCTAATTAAATCAAGATTGAAACATAATTGTTCTTATGAGACGGTCGGGTTTTTAGGGCGTGCTAATAACGTGCTTTGAATGCTCTCTTTCTGAGCATTATACAACTTTGTGTATAATGGGTAGATGAAGAAAGTGTTTTTTTGTGGTGGCAGCCATCGGCGAATCAAAGATTTTCCAAAAGAGGCAAAAGACTCCGCAGGGCACCAATTATGGCTGGTGCAACAAGGATTTGATCCTCTCGATTGGCGTCCGATGGCAAGCATCGGTGCAGGAGTAAAAGAGATTCGGGTGCATGAGCCACACGAGCACCGGGTTGTATACGTAGCTAAATTCGGAGATGCAGTGTACGTGCTACATGCTTTTGAGAAAAAAACACAATCCACACCGAAAAAAGACATTGAAATAGCGAGGGCTGCTTATGCCGAAATCCAAGCCAAACGAAGACAGAGAGACTAATGAGCCAATGGAGATTTACGAGAGCTGTGGGAATATTTTTAAGGACATAGGCTATTCCGATCAGGAATCTGCAAGCCTTTTGCTGCGATCAGAGTTAATGCAGTTAGTGCGAGAGGCGATTGCTAAAAACGGCTGGACGCAACAAGAGACAGCGAAATTGCTAGGTATTCACCAGCCCCGTATTTCGGATTTGTTTCAAGGAAGAATGAGTAAATTTTCCGTAGAGACGCTTATGGATTGGTTGGATAAGCTAGGAAAGAAGGTTGTTGTGACAGTGCAAGATAAGGACGTTGCGTAAGCTCAATCAACAAATTGTTGCAGCCACGGAAGGATTTCAAATGACAGATCATCAGTTCTGGGCATTCATAGGTGCAGTACTTGGAGGCGGGATACCAGGGGATGTGATTGATGTTCTTGTTTGGAAAAATGTCCTAAAGGCACCGCTCTCGGCAAGAACTCGGGTCACAATATTATTTGGTACCTGGATCATTCTAGGAATCACGTTCAGCTTACTTTCAGACAATTTTCTCAAGCCAGCAGCTCTGAGCTTGGGTGTTCTGGCAATTGTTCTTGGGCTAATGTCTGTAATTATTCGGGGAAAAAAACAGCCTTGAGTTTACGCTTATGAGACACTCGCGGTTTTCAGCATACACTCTGCTGAGCTTAGCGAGCACTCTGCCGATAATGCCAGAAGCGATACCACCATGAGGCTTTGACTCTATTAAGTTCTTGCTCCATCTTGGACAATTTTTCTGCTTGTTCAGAAATTTTCTCTTCCTGCTCTATTGCCCTGGACGCTTGTATTTGCAAATCAGGCAGCAACCTGACTTGATTTTGATAGGTTTCTATTTGTGCTGACAAATATCCTATCTGTCCTGACGCTGCTTCTAATTTTTCCGCTTGGGTGCCAACCAGCTCTATGAGCTGGGTTAGGCTTTCTTCTTGTGTGGAAGTTACAGTAACCGGTGAGATAATTGTCTCCCGTTCTGCGTCGTGTGTGCCGGATTTCTGCACTGCTGATTGCCTGGGATATACAAGCCATGCCAGACCATACGGACCAGGGACTTTTCTTGCTGGAATTTCGCCGGATTTGATTTTCTCGCGCAGGGTGCTTGAAGCCATTTGGTAATAGATGCATGCCTTTTTAAGCGGCATTCCGGCTCCCCTTAGCTCTGTGCCTGCCGGATTTGTCGGCAAAGTGCCAACATCGTTTGAAATCTGCACAGATTCAGTATCGAAGATGCTATCTAAACCATCAATATTGGCAGGGTCTCTGCTTATTTTCGCCGCAGCCTTAGACATACTAACTCCTAACTCGCAATACCTGTGAGCGATTATGGGAGTTGGCACAGTGTTTGTCTAGAGGGCGATATGCACCGTATATAGAGTCAACGTAATTGCGATCAATTCAAGTAGTTGGTAAAGTTTGCAAATTGAAGCGCCCGCCAGGGCGAACCATGACGGGCAATTCGAAGTCGATAATCGGAAGTCTAGCGGGTTCATCTGATTGGTGCAAGAGCAAAACTCAAAACCGAAGGTTAAATGAATACGAGAGAAAAGACAGAACCTAGAAAGCTGCAACTGAAGAGAGATACAGCCCTTGATGGGTTCCAGGATCTATTCAATCCTCCAAGACTTTCGAAGCCCGAAATGCACTTGTTATTGAAGCCATTTTTCATCATGGATCGGCATGCTGACCGGTTTAAGCCCATAGACTATACTTATTCCGTAATTGATAACAGTAAGGCAACTACGGGTCCCGACATTTAAATGGTCAGAAACTACGCTAAGCCCGAAATCATTGCTCAGCAAGCGCTTCGAGCTTAGCAATAAATCGAACCCACAGGGCTGTTGACCGAAAATGCTGTCAAGAAGATTTCGTCAACCAAATTGCCCTATAAATCTGCAACGAGGCTGAAAACACTGACTAAATGGGCATTAGTGCATTGACAGAACCATGCTTTTATCAAGTCAGTTGTATCCTGCCAAGCAGCTTAGCGTAGTAAATTTCGCCATTTTGCGGATGTCAAATACCTTAGCGTAGGTTTTGACCAAAAAGATGTCTGGACCCGAATTAGAGGTATCGGCTCAAAATGGAGACCAAAAAACGGGAATTTAAGCCCAAGGTAGAGACCAAGCTATCCCGCGAGGATTTTATGCGGGTGGATGAGCTGGCGACCGCTGATGGTGTAACCAAGTCAGAGATAGTCAGAGAGGCGGTCTTGTGGTATTTGGCGAACCGGGATGAGATAAAGAACAACCCGAGAGAGAGCATGATAGCCGGATCTATCGAAGCGATGACTAATCGAGTGTGCGCGATGTTAGCCAGGCAAGGGCGATTGGTGGCAACGATATTTGAGCTGACCTATTCAAGCATGAGCCAGACGCAAGAAGGAAAAGACGCATTTGAGGCAGCTCTGACCTCCGCCAAGCAAAAGATGGCGCGTTCAGTGGAGCGAGACGAGCGGGACTTGATAGAAGCCCTTAAGCGGACAGTGAAGGCTTAAGGCGATGGTTGTAATCAAGCATCGGTACATACCAGGAAGGCGAAAGCAGAGCCAAGGGGGAAATGTCGTATCGATCGGCAAAGCTCTGGCGCATGTGAACTATATCCAGCACCGACCAGGAGAAGACAGAGAGCCAGGCGGTCGGGAAATGTTCAACGAGCATGGAGATCGCATAGACGCCAAAGAAATGAGAAAGGCTATTCGGGAACTGGGCGATAGTCGGGTGGTGGTGCACAAGTTGACGCTGGCACCAGAGATAAACCCGCAGGACAAAAAAGCTTTTACGCGAGAGGTCATGCAGAAGCTAGGGCAAGACATGGGGCGGGATTTGCAGTGGTTTGGAGTAGAGCATAACAACACCGATCACCACCATATCCACGTCGTTGTCTTAGGCAGAGACAGTAACGGGACCGAGGTTAGGATAGGACTAAAGGACATAGACAAAGCAAGAGATCATGGAGAGAGATACCTAGAAAGGTGTCATCCGCAGGAGCTTGAGCGAGCGAGAAGAGAAAGGCGTGAGCGAGAACGAGAGCGGCTGGCAGACAGAACAAGAGAGAAAGAACTAGCCAGGGAAGAGCGTATACGTGATGGACTAGAGCTGCCATGGATGCACAGAAAAGTTATCCGAGAGCAGTTAGAGCCGTACAAAGAATGGCGTAAGAAGCAAGACGCGAGAGAACGCGACGAGCGAAAACCACGCGAAGAACAAGAGCGACCGTTTCACCAGGACACGATAGAAGCTACAGGGAAAGAGTGGTCAAAAGCCAACACTCTCAAGGAATTGAGGGACTTAGATGAGCGGCTCTGGGATAACTATGACGAGCGAATAGAAAAAGATAAGTATATAAAACTCAAAGCTTGGATACATGAAAAAGAACGAGCAGAGCGAGACAGGCAGCCAGAAGACAAAGAGCCCAAGAAAAGCAAAGATAAAGAGCACCGTGACGAGCTTGAGTATGACGGCAAGAAATACAGCAAAGGCGATAGCTACGAAAAGCTGACAGGGCTCAGCAAAGAGCTGAGAGATAAGAGCGAGAAACTACCGTATGACGACTATCGCAATCTTCGGAGCTGGATAGAAGACAGAGACAGGGAAAGGTTTTCTGGTGCGATTTCCAAAGAAATGGACCGGGTGATCGAGAAGACCGAGCGCAGCAAAACGATGGAAGATCACAAAGCGGCTGAAGGAGGGAGGGTCTTAAACCCAGTGCAAGAGCAGGTTATGGGTACTCCGTTGATTGGGCTATGGATGCAATATGCATCATTTGCAAATCAAATGGTGCGCTCAATAGTTCTGGATGATCGCAACCGAGACTACACAAAAGAGCAGCGAGACGGGCTAGAGGACTCAAAGAAAGCCTTAGACGAGCGTGAGAAAGATCGCGGTATCAAAGGCGTAAAAATGCCCTGGCAAGACTTCGATCAGATGGTTGGAGAGCGATACAGTCGCAGCGAGCACGACCGAAACAAAGAGCTAGAGCAGCGGGAGAACATAGACAAGGCGATAGATAAAAACAAAGAGAAACGGGACAAAGAGCTAGAGAAAGAAGCAGAGAAGAAGCGAGAGAAGGACAGGAGCCCGTTTGAGCGTGACCCATGGGGAAGGTGGTAAGTAATGGCGAGTACATCAGTAAGCGTAAGGCTACCGAATGAAATCATGGAGAAGCTAGAGGCACAAGCGAAAGCGGAAGGTGTAAAAGTTTCAGATGTCGTCAGGCGAATGATTGAGTCAGGATTTAAGCCAGGCGGAAACCCAGACAGTGGAGCCCTATCAGCAAGAATAGACAAATTGGAAGAGACGATCAGAGCGCTCCTGGGCGTCGAGGATGTGAGCGTGTTGAACCGCTTGGACGCAGTAAATGCAGACTTCTGGCAAGCGAACGAAGCATTGATCGGCTACCTGGCAAAGAGCGCAGAAGTAGCAGCCGAGGCTAAATACTTCGCCCGTTTGTCGGCAATGTTCGGGCTCGATATTGCTCATTATGTGGCGCAAAAGGTCGAGATCGGCAAAGTGCCGGAGCCTCTGAACAAGGGCACGAAAGACAAGCAAATGGCTAGCTATGACCAGGGCAGCCAGAAGTATGCCGCTGAAAGCCTGGCTAAACTGGGCTAGATTAAATCCAAGAAAAGACGCGAAGGAGCAAAACGCAGGCTGCGCCTGTGGCTACCCACCCGCCACCCTCAGACATTTCGGCTAGATTAAATCCAAAAGCTCTAGCGAAATGTCAAAACTTTGCCAACTGGTAAGCGTAGCTTAGTAATCAGATCTTCTCTGTAATACAAAGCCCGTCTGCGTTACCAGGTTTTATATGCCAAGTCATGAAGTCGAAGAAAGAGCTAGTATCCGTCGCCCCGAGGGAATAGAGGCAGGCACCTACGCTAACATAGCTGCTAGTTCTTGGAACCAGACCGACATGAGAGCTTTGACAGCCACAGCAGCCATCCAGACCGACGTTACTGGACTCTTGGGAGATTTCCAACTTTTCGATGATACAGCAGCAAAGGCAAGCGGCGAAAAAGGGTATATGAAAGGCTACATGCCCGGAGCTGCCACGATGACTGAAGAAGCTGACAAGACAAGAGAAGTAGCCAAACCACAAGCAGCGCTTGAAACCATATTGCGTGGTGGCGTGATCAAGAACGAAGTACAGCAAGCAGATTGGCGAACCACCCAACAGGCTCACATGATGGGGCAGGACGAATCAGCCACCGATCTGTACCATGACCAAAACAAAAAGCAATCAACGCAAAAGTTTGAACTGTTCGACAGCACCGAGAACCAGAGTAAGACCCAAAGAGAGCAGCTAAAGGCAGGCAATCAGGCAAGCAATCAGTCAGGCATAGCAGAGCGCCTGTGGGCTCTACCGTTAGACAAGCAAGCCCAAGTACTGTCTGCTGGAATGGTTGCCTACACTCAAGAAATGAACCATCAGCAGTTACGGATAGCAATCGGAACAGTTGCCGGTTTCGGTGATGGAGTCGTAGAGCTGACAAAGGGAGCCGAAAGTCTAGGCAAGTCGCTTTGCCAGGCTGGGCAGTTCAGCAAAGAAATAGCCCAGAATGATCCACACGCCCAGGTGATGGCAGCCGAGGCAGGGCAAGCATTTGGTAAGCTCCTGGTCAGTGGCGTAAAGGTCTGGGATGTTGCAGACAACTATCTTGGCAGTGTGGGCGCAGCTTCTTACAACGGTGATGACACCAAGGTTTTCAGAGATATTGCCGGACTCGGACAGAGAATGAACGCAGCTTGGGAGGCAATGAGCCCAGAAGAGAAGACCCGCCTAGTCACCAAATTAGCAACTGAAAACCTTGGCGCATATGCCACCGGTGCCGGTGTACAAAAACTTGCTAAAAGCATGGATGTAGTCGGAGCTTTGCAGGAGCTGGGCACCCAGGGCAGCCAGTTTGGAGCCGCTGGGCGCGAAGCTTATGAGAAGATGACAGGCAAGTTAATAGAAAAGCTAGCAGTTACACCAGAAGGGCTTGCAGTCAAAGTTCCAGGAGACGACAAGCTGCTGGACTCCGTATCTAAGATGGTTGGACATTTCGGGGAGTATGTCCCAGAGCGCAAACCAATGTTTTTGGCTCCTGGTCAAAACAAGGTTTTAAACGAACGTGAAATAGAAGCTTTTGGTGGACTTAAAAAGCTTGAGAGTATGACAGATGGTGAGTTGGCTGGCGTTGGTCTTAAGCGGTTTGAGATGCCTAAGCTCAAGCTTGAAACTGATGAGTTCTCAATGAAAGCATCTATTCAAGGAGATCAGAGAGCTTGGCTCCATGCTTCCATGAAGCAAGAAGGAGTTGTGGAACTTCGTTTTGTGAAAAAGGGATTTTTACCAGATGGTACAGGTGGTCATTTTATTGCCGATGCACTCAAAGCTCACAATGCCATACCAACAGAGCGAATGCTTCTAAAAAACATAGTGAACGAAGAGAGCCTAGAAGCCTTCAAAGCGGGAGCTTTACCAGAGGATACTAAAGTCGCAAGAATGGCTTCAAAAGCATTGAGACAGCTTGGCTTACAACCCCAAAGTTATCGGTATGAATGGAATCCGCAGCTTCAGCAACTAAATATAGTCATCGAAACCGGAAGGTAAGGTAATGAATCAGACTCACCAATTATTCTCAGAACGAGACAGGGCACTAATTGAAACTTCTGTGTATGACTCAATTCTTGAGCCGAGATTCAATGCACTAAGCTCCTATCTGATGTGGAATGATGAGCTTCCATCAAATATCACACCAGATGGTATCGATGTACTCTCTAGTCTTTGGGTTGCTCGTGCCTTTATCCACCACGGTTTTGAGTTGCCGGATTTATTTGATCGAAACCATTTCATTGAACTCTGGAATCAGGCAGCTCAAGAAGTACCTAACTGGCCTGGTTTTAAGCGTCTTGTGCTCAGTGAGAAAGACAAAGCACTCTATGCCGAGATGCTTGCAGAAGAGAATCATTTTGACTGAAACCGGGGATCTAAGGAAAGCAAGCAGGTGAAATAGCCAAGGTCTTGCATATATACTGAAACCTGTATAATAAGAGAATGAAAGAGTTAATTTTCAAAGGTGGTAGTAAGCGCCGACTAAAGAATTTCCCGGAGGGAGCAAGAGTAGATGCAGGACACCAGCTATGGCTCGTACAAATGGGAAGGGAGCCAGACGATTGGAAACCGATGACAACGGTTGGAGCCGGAGTAAAAGAAATTCGTGTTCACAAGCCGCATGAGCACCGGGTTATATACTTTGCTCAATTCGAAGAAGGCATTTTTGTATTACATGCATTTGAGAAAAAAACGAATCAGACAACACAGCACGACATAGAGATAGCGAGGGCAGCATATGCTCAAGTCCAAAGTGAAAGAAAGCAAAAAAAGCATTGAGCAGAGTAGCGGAAATGTTTTTATCGATCTTGGCTATACGCCGGAGGAAGCAGCAAATTTGGTGTTGCGTTCACGGTTAATGTTGGTATTGAAAGACGCAATAAGAGAGCATGGGTGGACACAGCAGAGAGCCGCTAAGGAACTGGGTATTCATCAGCCGCGGGTGAGCGATTTAACGAAAGGGCGGCTGAGTGAATTTTCGTTAGATGCGTTAGTGTGCCTTGTACAGAAACTGGGATATGAAGTCGAGCTGACGGTAAAAGAGAAAGAAGTGGCGTGAAGTTTTGACAGGAGCATTTTTTGAAAATATTCCATGTCATATAAATCCAACTCTCCGTTATCACGAAAAAAGGCGAGATCGAGAGGATTGAGTACCCCAAAAGTGGTGGCACAAATTACCAATCACTCGAAACCCGCATGACTGTTCATTCTAATTAAATCAAGATTGAAACATAATCAACCTTATGAGACACTCGCGGTTTATTTCTTGTTGCTCACAAAAGCGTAAAGACGATACCACCATGTGGCTTTTAAGGCTGTCAGTTCACTAGATAGTTGAGTGATCGTCTCCTCCTGGTCCTTCACTCTCGCCGCCTTCGCTTCTAGGTCCGGCAAGAGCCTGACGGGGTGCGAGTAGCAACGGAACGAAAAGTGGCGCTAAGGATCCCTGAGCCCAAGGGTCGGAGGAACCCATGCGCAATCACGTTCAGCACGCAATCTACCGGGAACAAGCTCT